>JAAUXY010002883.1_pt1 | contig 21987 bp, 19 predicted proteins | sample 7278121 | NCBI WGS metagenome assembly JAAUXY01 (sample SAMN14350117, study PRJNA611818) | marine sediment metagenome | isolation source: surface marine sediment (1.8m) | place: French Polynesia: Moorea | collected 2018-08 | reverse complement strand
GTGACCTGGGCGCCTGCCAGCCTGGCCCCGGCCAGGTGCAGCCACTCGTGGATCACCGTGGCCCAGGTGAAGCCGACCAGCGCTGCCACGCCAATAGACAGGCCGCTGGCCAGCGCCAGGCCACTCTGGATGTACCAGGCGTCGAGGGCGTTCCACAACAGGAAGATCAGGATGCCGAAGCCGAAATGCAGCGCGGCGTTTTTGTAGAGCATGAAAAAGTGCCGGATGGGTATTGCTTGTATACGGCACTGGGGGCGGCGGTGGATTCACGCCCCAGGGCGAAGCCAGTGTATGCTGTCGGCAGCACGCGATGACCTATAGCCAGCACGGATAACAAACATGCGCGCAATGATTGATGATTTCAGGATCGTACCTGCCGGCCACTGCGGCAGCGGCAGCATGCGCAACCTGATCTACCACTACTGTGGGCTGGACCTGCCCGAGGGCGTGGTGTTTGGCCTGGGCGCCGGCCTCGATGCGGTCTACTTTGAGTACCCCGACGCCACGCCACCCTTCATGGCCTTCGGACGCGGCTCTACCATGGAAGCGGATATCGCCCGCACGCTCGGGATCGACTACACCGAGCAAATGGAGATGGATGACACCAGCGCCTGGGAACAGGTGAAGGCAGAAGTGCTGGCCGGTCGGCCGACCATGTTGTCGGGCGATATCTTCTACCTCGACTACCGCGAATACACGGTGCACTTTCCCGCCCATCGCTTCATCCTGCTGGGTTTCGATGAGGAAAAGGGCGAGGTGTATATCGCCGATCGCATCAATGACTACCCCGAGACCTGCAGCATGGATGCGCTTACCAAAAGCCGTAATCCGCCGGTGGGGATTTCCACCTACAACCTGTGGGGCAAGTTCCACTCGGGCGAGGTGCGCCATACCCTGCGCGAGGCCGCGAGCCTCGCCCTGCGCATTACCGTGGAACGTATGCAGGGCATCGACACCACCCAGCGCGACCTGATGGCGGCGGCCGCCGGCGGCGGCAAGTGTGAGGCCGGGCTGGCGGGGCTCGACGCCCTGTGCGGCGCGGTGGAAAGCTGGCCGGGTCGCGATGATGCAGCAGAGCGGCTGGTATACCTCGATAATGCCATCGTGAAGTTTGGCACCGGCGGCGGCTTTTTCCGCAATCATTTCGCGGTGTTCCTGGCCTGGGCGCGCGAGCAGGATGCGGCGCTGGTATCCGCCGACGACGTGGCCCTGGCGGTACGCGTCGCTGAACGCTGGAATGCCTTGTCGCCGATGCTACGCGAGCTGGCTGGCGCACCGGCGAACGCTGAGGGCTGGGACAATGTCGTCGTGCACCTGCGCGGCATCCATCGGGACGAGACCCTGTTGATGGAACAACTCGGCACGCGGCTGCCACAGGCAGCCTGAGCAAGAGGTAAGGTATGGAAGCAGATTCGCCCAATTCATCTCCCGCCAGGCAGGTTGATACCAAACAGGACGCTGATATCAAGGTGCTGGCCTGCGTGCAGTGTGGGGGGCCAGTGCCCTCGAACGCGACCAATTGCTACAACTGCGGCGCACCGTTGACGGGCAAGGAGTTTGCCTACATTCCGCATCAGGCCGCCGGGCCCGACATCCGGGGCATGATCAAGTGGTGGGCAATCCTCAGCATCGGCGTATTTGCGCTGGGCGGCTTTTCCTTCGGCATCGGTTCTTCGATTGCTTTTACCGTCCTCACGCTCGTCTACCTGATCCGCATTCTGAGAGCCTACTATTCGTAAAACCGCTTTAGATCCAGCCTCAAGTTTGCCGTAGAGGCGCTAGATCACCCCTGCGTTACTTCGGGGCTGCAGTAGCTTCATCGTCATTCCCGCGTTAGACCTACTCCATTCCGGTGCTAGACCTACGTCATTCCCGCGCTAGACGCACGTCATTCCCGCGCAGGCGGGAATCCAGTCCTACCAGAGCTTACGATGACTGGATCCCCGCCTGCGCGGGGATGACAGTTGCACGCGGGGATGACGGAGGCTGGATGCCCCTACGCGGGGATGACGTGACGCGCGTTTCAGTTGGTGGCGACAGCGGGGCCGGGGCAGACCAGCGGTGAGCTGGTAAGCAGCTGCTCGGTGCTGCAGACGTCCTTGCGGATTTCTTCCTGGATGGGGTTGCAGGGATTTTCGCTGGCCAGCACCCGGTTGAATACGCTCTCACCCAGCACCGACAGGCCCGCTGTCATGAAGGCAGCCCAGCCGCGCACCAGCAGGCCGGGCGTATTGGGTACGATTTTCGGGTCGTTCAGCGGGCCTTCCAGTTCCACGGTGCTGGAGAAGGCATTGCCGATGGAAATGCCTACCCCCTTGCGCGAGCGCGACTGAAACTCGACGCGCACCCGCTCCTTTATCAGGTCGAATTCGATGCCGCCCAGCAAGTTGGCGGAGCGGGTCTGTACGGCGTAACCGTAAGGGGTCACACCTTTGCCGTTGTTGACATCAAAAAAGGTGACACCGCAGCGAACCTCGGGCACCCGGTCCCTGGCGCCGGGAATCAAGGCATTGATCATACTGCTGGCGGCATCAGCGGTGAGGAAAGCCAGGCCCCGATAGTCGATAGGGCCTCGACCTAACTCGAAATAGAGCTGACCGTTCAGGTTGGCGGCGACTTCTGCCTCGCTGCCGCCTGTGCTGCTGAGGATGCCGTGGAAGGAGGTAGGGTAGCTGGACTTGTCTGGTCTCCTGTGAACGTTCTCGCCCTTCAGTGTCATCAGCATGGGAGAGGGAAGGGTGTTACTGTTATAGCTGAAATTGACGGTCAATGGTCCGCCATTGGCCTGCAACGCACTCGCGTCCACGCGTATCTCGCCGCCACCGATGACAGCATCCATCTGCACACCTTCGGCCTCGATCACGCTGCTGTAGAGGCGGTCGAGTCTACCGCTGATCGTGACGTTGTTGTCGCGCAGTGCCTGCAGGTCGAATGCATCACTGCTGAAAATGGCCTCGCCGCTCTCATCTTCCAACCCCGCGCCACCCAGCAAACGACCAGCGAAGCCCACCACTTTGCGCGCGGTTTCTGCAGTTTGCTCCAGGGCGCCCTCCTCGGTATCGACCTCCTGCACTTCGGCTTCGGGATTGGCGGAGTCCTCCCAGGGCCTGAGGTCGAGGGTGCCGGCCGCTACCTTGAGGTCATAGCGCATCGGTGTGCCGGTGGTTGTGCGCAGCTCACCGACAAGCTCGCTGCCCGCCAGTTTCAGGGATCGGATGGTAATCAGCCCACCATCGGGCAGGCGCTCGAACTTGATATCGAGTCCGTCGGGATCGGGTTCTGACGGATTCATCGCGTTGAGTGTCAGCTTGCCATTCAGTCCACGCAGCATGCTCTGGAAGTTCTCACCGCTGCTGTCCAGTCGCAGCTCGCCTGCAAGCGGGGCGCCCAACCGATCCCGTAAAAACTCCTCTTCAACTTCCAGCACTTTCGGTACGCGCAAACCGCTGATGGTGGCTTCTGCATGGAGTTCGTTTTCGGCTGGAGCTTTGCGCACGAGTGAGAGCTTGCCAGCGACTCGCGCCTCGCGGTGCCGTACGCTCAGCTCCTCGATATCGAAGACGCCCGGTCTTGAGCTTATCGCCAGGTCCAGGTCATCATAGTTGCGATCTTGCCAGGTCAGGTTTCCGACCCGTATCTTGATCTCGCCGGGTGGCGTGTCGAGCAGCAGTGGGAGCATGCCACTGTCGTCTGCTGACTCAGCGGAGTCGGGGAAGAGTTCCACCAGCCGGTCCACATTCAGTCGCTCTGAGTTCAGATCGGCGACCATGACCGGATCGCGTGTCACGATCAGTGACAAGGTGCCGTTGATGTCCTGGTCCAGTGAGTCGATATCGATGTCTTCCAGGGTAACCCCGACGATCGAGTTGCCTTCGATCACCAGTCCTGTCTGGCCACTGAAAGAAAACACTTCCATGGCTTCGGTTTCTCTGCTCCAGTCTCCGTCATCGCGTAGTTCCACATTCAGGGATGCGACACCCTGGCTGCTGGCAAAAATGTCCCTGACGTTCTCGGCCTCAGCGGCGAGCGAGATGGTGCCACTGGAGCGGGTTTCTACCACGTCCGCCCCGAATTGAACGCCGAACATTTTTGAAACATCGACGCGCTGGAGCTCGAAATCGAGGTTAGTCTTCACCGCGTCGGTGCTCGTCGTCTGGTAGTCCAGTGAAACGCCGAGACTGCCGCCGTCGTCACCGGCGACGGTGATAGAGAATTTCCCACGTTCGGGCCCGCGATCCAGTGATGCCGTCAGCGAATTTAGCTCGATGTCGGGCAGGCTCAAGGCTTCAAAGTCAAATTGACCGTTGACCTGATAGTCCGGGAGCCAGGTGAGAAAGGTCGGCAGTGCGATACCGGGCTCGGTCAACTCCGACTCTTCCTCCAACAGGAAGCGCAGGTCGATGGCGCCACCCCGTGCACTGATATTGACGTACTTGCTACCCCGGGAAGACACCTCCAGCTGTCCGGTGACTTCGGCCTCATCGACCTGCAGGCGAATCTGTTCGAGTGCAAAACGATCCGGCGAGCCATCGAGATTGGCGACCAGCGAAATGGGGGTATCCACTTCGCCACGATGGGAGCCGCTGACTCGCAAATCGCCCGCCAGTTCTTCCAGCAGTTTGGCCAGGTTCGGGCCGCGCGATTTCAGTCGTACACGTCCCTGGCGTACATCCCAGTGTGCTGTGATGTAGCGCGTCAGCAGGCCTTTGTCAGCGCTTCGTGCGGCCATGTCTGCCGCCAGCGCCAGACTCCAGTCTGAGTCGACGGAAGCCACGGCGGCGCTGCCCAGCAAGTCGCCGTACAGGCCGCTGGCGGTGATTTCGGTCAGGGCCAGGTAGTTACCGTTGGCGCTGATATCGAAGCCGACATTGTGGAGCAGCTCATTACCGGCGCGCAGTTCACTGATGTCCAGCCTGGCGTCGTGGCGCGGCAGGTCAATGACCGGTAGCGGTCGGGTCATTTCCCGTTCGTAGGCGTCTTCCTCGCCATCGGCCAGCAACACTGTGAGTAGTTCCAGCACGGCCCCGGAGTAGACTACTTCGCTACGAGTCTCGGAACGGTCCGGCAGGCTCCATCTTTCGGAACCGGTGGCGCGCGTGGTCAGCGACATACCCGCCAGTGTGCCCTCAAGGGTCAGCTGGTAAGCGCGGGTATCATCGGGTTTGACCACCAGCGCGAGCTCGGAGACGGGCAGGTTCTCGTGATCGGTAGCCAGGGTCAGGTTGGCGTTGAAATCACGCAACCACAACAGGTCATCCAGGGAGCTGAGGTCGATATCAACGTCCATATTCCCAGTGGGGAAACGGAACTGCCAGGCAAGGCTGGCATGGTCGTCACCGGAGCGGGTCCAGCGCGCCCGGTGAAATTCGATTTCTATACCGTCCGCACGGCGGTAACGCACCAGCTCGGCGTCCAGCGTGCTGGGCAGCCACTGCTCAAGGAAGGCATAGTTGTCGGAGGGCGGCTCGTCATCTTTGGGCCAGGCCGAGATATCGACCATGACTTCCTGGCCGCCGCCGACGACCAGGCGGATTTCGCCGCGCAGCAGGTCCGACCAGTCCAGGCTGACCCAGACCTGGCTGGCATCGATAGACAGCTTGTCCGGTTCGCCCATCTCAAGGCGGCTGGTTTTGGCGGTGAGACTGATAATGTCGGCCCGTATCGGGGCAATGCGCACCGGCAGCCCCAGCTCTTCCGTCAGCAGCGGAGGCAGCTCCCTGTCAAGAATAGCTTCCAGTACGTACTCCGAGCCCCGGACCAGTACCAGGACGACAACCAGTAGGCTCAGTATGCGAAGCGGGCGTTTCACGAACAGCTCGAGTATAGCGGGAGAGTGATATTAACAACCGTAACCGAGTGTGGTCACGTTAAGAGTTGTTGATGGGGTTTACTGGCCCAGGTAGCGGCGGGGTACGCGCGGCAGCATGCGGGTCATGATTTCGTAGCCGATGCTGCCGGCATGGGAGGCGACCTCGTTGGCGGTGATCGCCTGGCCAAACAGCTCCACCGGCTCGCCGATGCTGATCGGTGGCAGGTCGGTGACGTCCACGGTGATCATATCCATGGATACCCTGCCCACCAGCGCTGCCCGGCGCCCGGCCACCAGCACCGGGGTGCCATTGCCGGCGTTGCGTGGGTAACCGTCGCCGTAGCCTACGGGGATAGTGGCGATGCGGCTGGCACGCTCCGCGGTCCAGGCGCCACCGTAGCCCACCGTGTCGCCGACGGGCACATCGCGAAGGGCAATCACCTCGGACTGCAGGGTCATTACCGGCTTGAGCTTGTCAGCCTCCGGGTGCGAGGCGGGGAAGGGCGACTGACCGTAGAGCATCACCCCGGCCCGGTTCCAGGCATCCCGCGATTCGGGCCAGCCCAGTAGCCCCGGCGAGTTCGCCATACTGCAGGGCGCGCCCAGGGCCTGGGTGTGTTGCCGGAAGGCGGTGATCTGCTGCGGCGTGAAGCTGTTGTCCAGTTCATCGGCGCGGGCCAGGTGGGTGGCCAGTACGATCTCGTCAGCGACCTTGTCGCTGGCCCGCAGGCGCTCAAGCAGGGCGGTGGATTCCGCGAGGGAAAAGCCCAGCCTGTGCATCCCGCTGTCGAGCTTCAGCCAGCAGGTCAGCGGCCGCGGCAGCGAAGCCGATTCGAGGCTCTCCACCTGCCGGTGGTTTTGCAGCATCACCCAGAAGTCCCGCTGCGCTGCGATCTCGAGTTCCTCGGCCTCGAAGATGCCTTCCATCAGCAGGATCGGGCGTGTCAGCCCGGCGTTGCGAAGCTCTTCCGCCTCTTCGATACAGGCCACTGCAAAGGCCGACACCAGCGGCTCCAGGTCCTGCGCGGCGGGTACTGCACCATGGCCGTAGGCGTTGGCTTTCACAACGGCCATCAGTTGGCCGTCGCCGCCCAGGCTGCGGGCCAGTCGGCAGTTGTGGCGCAGCGCCTCGAGATCGACGATGGCCTGGGTGGGGCGCGCCATCAGTAGTCGTATTTGTATTCCGAAAACAGGGCCTGGGCGCGTTCCCAGACTTCGCCGGGCTGGCCGTTGCCCACCGGGGCGCCGTCCACCATGACCACCGGGGCCACTTCCTTGGTGGAGGATGTCAGCCAAACCTCGTCTGCATGGCGCAGCTCATCCAGCGTCACCACGCGTTCCTCGACCGGAATACTGCCGTCGGCGCGGAGGATCTCTACCAGCAGCAGCCGGGTGATACCGGGCAGGATCTGGTGGTCAGTATCGGGAGTGATGACCACACCGTCCTTGACGATGAATACATTGCAGGCAGCGGCTTCAGTGATCTCGCCCGCAGCGTTGTAGAGCACGGCTTCGTCGGTGCCTTCCCCCTGCCCCTGGTTGTAGTGAATGACATTGCCCAGTAGTGCCGTCGACTTGATATTGCAACGTCTCCAGCGCAGGTCCTCGGTGGTGGTTACCGAGTAGGTTTTTGTGGTGCTGCGGTCCGCCACCGGCGCCGGCGGAATGTCAAAGGTATAGCCGAACACCGTCGGCTCCACACCCTCAGGGTAGGCGTGGTTGCGCTGCGTGTCTGCGCCGCGGCTGACGTGCAGGTAGATACCCAGGTCGCCGCCGCCGTTTTCTGCCAGCAGGCGGTCGCACACCTCGTGCCACCGCTCCTCAGTCCAGTCCAGCTTGATATCAATCGCCGCCAGGCCGTTCTTCATGCGCTCGATATGCGGGCCGAAACCCACCATGCGGCCGCCGTAGGAAGGTACTACTTCATAGATGCCGTCGCCGAACAGGAAGCCCCGGTCCAGCGGGCTGATGCGTGTCTCTTCCAGCGGCAGGAAGTCACCGTTGAGGTACGCGATTGTCATGCTGCTTCTCCAAAACCGGTTATTTCGCGCAGGGATGCGAGGACAGTTTCGCCGATTTCGACCTCGAAACCATCTTCGGTCGGCGTCGGTTCGCGCGTGACGCCGTCCACGCTGCCGCGCTCGCTCAGGTACTCCAGCAGCTGCGCCGGCGAGATGCGCGCCAGCAGGTCTTCGCCACGCCAGTAGCCCAGCAGGGCAATCAGGCCGTAGGCGCCCCAGTTGGATACGTCGGCCACCAGCAGTTCGCCACAGCGGGTGGTGGAGGGCTCGATATCCAGCGCTTTCAAGGCGTCCTGCACGTTGCCCATGCCGATCTCGTTGCCGCCGTCGCCGATGGCGATGGTCGGGCAGCCCGCCAGTTCCACGAAGTAGTCGAAGCAGGCGCAGCGTTCGGTGATGTCCTCACCGAGCATGTTGTAGTAGCGACCCTCGGCGGTCAGGCCCGGGCGTTCAATACTGATGACCGCACTGGGCTTGAGGCTGACCAGCGTGTCCAGGGTGCTGATCTCCGGGTCACCGGAGCGGCGCCCGCCACGCAGGCGTACCGGCTCAACGCCCTGGTCAGTGATCCGGCCGGCGCTGTTGCCTACGGCGATGTCGATAACCCGGCGGTCCTCGGCCAGGGTGGTCGACAGGGGTGTGCCGCACACCAGCACCGGCTCTGCACCCAGGTATTCCAGCGTGTCGTAGAGCGCCAGCGCGCCGACGGGGCCGTCGGTTTCATAGGTGTCATCCACCGGGAAGCCGGTACCTATCAGCACGGTCCCACCAATGTCCCGCAACGCGCTGGCCGCGCGCAGGTAGTAGCCGGGCTCAAGTGCCTCCCGCACCCTCGCCATGCCGCGATGGTCGCGGGCCACCAGCAGTTCTTCGATGGCAATGCTCATTGCCATTTCCTGTGTGTTGCTGTCAGTCATTCACAGTATCCAGTGTCATGCGTCGGTGCATGCTGCGGGCCATATGGAACAGGTTGTCAGCGGCGTGCGGTGTCACCGGTTCAAACCGTACCGTTGCGCCCGGCATCAGCTGTGCGAGTCTACCCGTATCCAGCGACAGTGCCGAGCCGATTTTCGGGTAGCCGCCGATGGTCTGCCGGTCCTGCAGCAACACAATGGGCTGGCCGTCAGCGGGCACCTGGATAGCGCCCATGCAGATGCCCTCCGAGAGAATGCCCTTGATGTCGCATTCGATCGCCGGCCCCTCGAGCCGGTAGCCCATGCGATCGGCGCGCTCGGTGACAGTATAGGTACCGGAAAAAAAGCGCCGCTGCTCAAGGCGCGGGAACTGGTGTACCTGGTAACCTGGCAGCACCCGCACGGAGATGTCGTTCTGGTAGGGCGCACGGGTGGGGTCGTTCAGCACCAGGCACTCTCGCTCGGTGGTGCCGCGGGCGGGAAGGTGGTCGCCGGCGTCGAGCTTGCCGCCCGAGAGCCCGCCGATGCCTTCCCGCACCACGGTAGCCGTGCTGCCGAAGCTCGGCGTTACCTGGAAGCCGTCGTGTACGGCGAGGTAGCTGCGGCAGAACTGGCGCGCAAAGCCCAGCTCGATAATGTCCCCGGCTTCGACCCGGTGGCTGCGCCAGCCGGCTTTTTCGACCCCGTTGATCGTCAACGGCTGGTCGCCGCCGGTAACTGCCACCAGTGTGTTGACGCTAGATTCCAGCTTGAGGCCGCCAAAGCTCGCCTCGATGGCGGTCTCGCCGGAGTCGTTGTGTACCAGGCGGTTGGCCCAGCTCATGGCGAAGCGATCCAGCGGTCCGCCGGTGGTCAGCCCGATGCGATGCTGTCCGTAGCGGCCGCCGTCCTGCAGCAGGGTCAGCATGCCCGGATTGAGCACCTTGAAACCGCTCACAGCTCGCCTCCCAGGTCGAGGAAGGCCTGGCGGTCAATCGCCTCGAAGCGCACCCGATCGCCGACTGCGACCGGCATGGTCGGCGTCGCGTCCGGGTCAAACATACGCTGCGGACAGCGGCCGATCAGGTTCCAGCCGCCGGGGGAGGGTGCCGGGTACACCGCGGTCTGGCGGTCGGCGATGGCCACCGCGCCGCGCGGCACCGACTGGCGAGGAGTGGTGAGGCGCGGAGCCGCAATCCGTTCGTCCACCTGGCCGAGGTAGGCAAATCCCGGTGCGAATCCGATGGCATACACCCGGTACTCGGTACCAAGGTGAATCTGTACAACTTCTTCCGCATCCAGCCCGGCCTGTCCGGCCAGTGATTCCAGGTCGGGGCCGACTTCCGGGTCGTAGTAGACCGGCAGGGTGACGAGATTGCCCTCGCGGGCGTTGCCGGCCTCCAGCGCGTCGAGCGCGGCGTGAATCTGCTTGCGCGCCGCCAGGTGGTCGATCTCCAGCAGGTTGTAGATCACCAGCACCGAGGCGTAGGAGGGCACCAGGTCAACCAGCGCATCTCCCAGGGCGGACTCGATAGCGGCCGCGGCCGCCTGTACCCGGCCTGACACTTCCGGGCTGGCGTCATCACCGAGGTAGACGATCAGGGCATCTTCGCCTGCGAAGTGAATTTCCACGCTGGATTCAGACCGCGGCTTTGTTATTGGTCTTGTCGACGAGGGCGCGTATGTCGCGGATGGCGGCAATGCCCTCTGCATTGTCGCCGTGCACACAGAGGGTGTCGGCGGCAACCGGCAGCTCGACGCCGCTGATGGTGGTCACGCTGCCTTTCTCACAAAGCTGCTGCACCTGCGCCAGCATCTTGTCGCGGGTATGCACGGCGCCTTCCAGCCGGCGGGATAACAGCTTCCCGTCATCGGCATAGCAGCGATCGGCAAAGGCCTCGAACCAGACTTCGACACCGGCGAGGTCGGCTTCCTCCCGGTGGGTGGTTACCTCCGGCGTTGCCTGCATCATCAGTGCCAGCGGCCGGTGGTACTCGGCCAGTGCCTCGAGAATGGCACGCCGCACGTCTTCCTTGGCCATCATGTCGTTGTACATGGCGCCGTGGGGCTTCACGTAGCGCAGTTCCAGGCCGGCCACCGCGGCCATGCCATCCATGGCCGCTACCTGGTAGTGAATCTTGGCGATGATCTCGTCCCGCGAGCAGACCATTGAGCGTCGGCCAAAGCCGACCAGGTCGGGATAAGCGGGGTGGGCGCCGATGGTAACGCCGTGCTCTTTCGCGAGGCGCAGGGTGTGCTGGATGACCATCGGGTCGCCGGCATGGAAACCGGTGGCCACGTTGGCCTGGTCGATAAAAGGCATGACCTCAGCGTCAAGGCCCATGGTCCATGCGCCAAAGCTCTCTCCGAGATCGCAATTCAGAAACATGGGGTCTTCCTGTCAGTCAGAGGATGGCGAGCCTGCTGTTGGGCAGGTCGGTTACCAGCATACAGCCGGGGCTGTGGGTGATACAGAACGGGGGTCTGGCCTGCTCCAGGGCCACCTGGGGCGTCACGCCGCAGGCCCAGAAGACCGGTATCTCATTGGGCCTGATGGTTACCGGGTCACCGAAGTCGGGGCTGGCGAGGTACTCGATGCCGATCTGCGCCGGGTCTCCCAGGTGTATCGGCGCGCCGTGCACCGACGGAAAGCGGGTGCAGACCTGTATCGCGCGGATCGCGTCTGCGGGAACATAGGGGCGCATGCTCACCACCATGTTGCCAACGAAAGGCCCCGAGGGCTCGCAAGCGATGTTGGTGCGGTACATGGGTACGTTGACGCCCTCGGCGACGTTGCGTACCTCCAGGCCATCGGCCATCAGCGCTTCTTCAAAGCTGAAAGAACAGCCAAGGGCAAAGGTCACCAGGTCGTCCTGCCACAGCTCAGTTATGTCGGTACGCTCCTCGGTCAGCTCGCCGTCCCGGTAGATGCGGTAGCGGGGTACGTCAGTGCGGATATCGATATCCCCGAGGGCTTCGAGCGCCGGATCACCCGGCTGGCCGACGGCCACCAGTGGGCAGGGCTTGGGGTTACGCAGGCAGAACTGCAGGAAATCCGTTGCCCACGTCTCGGGCAGGATGACGATATTGCATTGCACGTAGCCCGGCGAATAGCCGGAGGTGTTGCCCTGGTGCTGGCCGCTGCGAATATGTTCACGCAAGGCCTGGGGGGTGTATTCGTCCATCCAGCAACTATACCTCGCGCCGCGCCGAGCGCCACATCACCGAAATCCGGTACCGGTGCGGCGCGTACCAATGGACAGGAGCATTTGAGGAGAACGCCGTGAAAGCCATCTGGAATGACACCGTCATCGCCGAGTCTGATGACACCGTGGTAGTCGAGGGGAATCACTACTTCCCTGAAGCGGCCCTGGACATGTCTTTGTTCAGTGCCAGTGACACCACCAGCGTCTGCCCCTGGAAGGGGACCGCCCACTACTACAATGTCGACGTCGGTGGCCAAACCAATGCCGATGCGGCCTGGTACTACCCGGAACCCAAGGACGCCGCCGCCGAGATCCGCGGCCGGGTGGCCTTCTGGAAAGGCGTGCGAGTGGAATAGACCGGAGTCGATTCCCGGTTATACTCCGGCGCAGTTTGACGCGCTGGAGCCCTCATGAGCGATATTCTTTCCCAACCGCTGACGCTACCCTGCGGCGCCAGCTTGCCCAATCGCCTGGCCAAGGCCGCCATGACCGAGGGGCTGGCCACGCCCAACGGCGTTCCCACCGAGGCACTGGCAACGCTCTATGGGCTATGGTCCGACGGTGGCGCCGGCATGTTGCTATCGGGCAACATCCAGGTCGATCGCGACCACCTGGAGCGCCCCGGCAACGTGGTGATCGATCGGCTGCCCGACCAGGCCATGAAAGACGGCCTGGCAAAGTGGGCCAGCGCCGCCACCCGCAATGGCAACCATTTCTGGGCCCAGCTCAGTCACGGCGGCCGCCAGACCCAGAAAAACGTCAACCCGCATCCCAAGGCGCCTTCGGCTGTGAAGGTCGGCCTGCCCGGCGGCCAGTTCGGCGAGCCGGTGGCGCTGACCGTCGAGGAGATCAAGGAGCTGGTGCAGCGGTTTGCCGAGGCGGCCGTGGCCTGCCAGCAGGCCGGCTTTACCGGCGTACAGGTGCACGCGGCCCACGGCTACCTGATGTCATCCTTCCTGAGCCCGCGCACCAACCAGCGTGAAGACGAGTACGGCGGTAGCCTCGAGAATCGCGCCCGGGCGCTGCTGGATACGGTGCGCGCGGTGCGTGCCGCGGTGGGGCCGGCCTTCCCGGTCTCGGTGAAGCTCAACAGTGCTGACTTCCAGAAGGGCGGCTTCGCCTTTGAAGACAGCCTGCAGGTGGCGCAGTGGCTGGAGCAAGCCGGGGTCGACCTGATCGAGATTTCCGGCGGCACCTACGAGCAGCCCAAGCTGCTGGACATTGAAGGGATTGAGGCCGTCGAAGAGCAGAACGTCGCCCATTCGACCATTGCCCGCGAAGCCTACTTCGTGGATTTTGCCCAGGCGATGCAGAGCAAGGTGAGCATTCCGCTGATGGTGACCGGCGGCTTCCGCCGTCGCGACGCCATGGAGCAGGCGCTGGAGTCCGGCGCCGCCGACCTGATTGGCATCGGCCGACCCATGTGCGTGGACACCGACGCGCCGGCAAAACTGCTGGCCGGTGCCGATGAACTCAACCGCTACGAGAAGCAGCTGTCGCTGTTCCCGAGCTGGCTCGGCTTTCTCACCAAAATCAGCGCGCTGCGCTCCATCGCCGGCTTCGCGGTGCAGTTCTGGTTCTATGCCCAGCTGGACGAGTTGGGCAAGGCCGGCAAACCGGCACCTGAGATGTCAGTCATGGCGGCGACCAAACGCATCACGGCGCTGCAGAAAGAGCTGCTCGCCGGCCGCGGCGCCTAGAAGCTCGCCAGCCAGCGCCGCCGCGACGGCCGGCACACAGACTGCAGGATGGCGACCTGCCCGGCGAGTAGTTCGGCGGGCACGGCCGTCAATTCCAGTAATCCCTTCTGCCACATCATGACCGAGCCCCACTGCGCAGCCACCAGGCGCCGGGCGGTGGCACCGGTGTCGGTGCCGGGGAGCAACTCGCCCTGGGACTCGGCCACGGTCAGGGCATCGCCCATGACCTCAACATTGTCCCGCAACAGGATATCGACCAGACGATGTGAGCCCGCCGACTGGAACAGCGCCTGTGCCATGGCGTGCGCGTAGCTCGGTTCGCGAACGATGGTCTCGCCCAGCACCCGGGTGTAGGCGAGACTCCGGGGCAGGCCGGGTTCCGCATCGGCCACTTCCGAGAGGGCCTGCAGGTCCTGCAGCAGGTCACCGACGGCGGCAAACAGCAGTTCGTCTTTGCTGGAGTAGAGGTTGTACAGGGTCTTCAGTGCCACGCCGGCGGCACCGGCCAGGCCGCGCATGGTCAGGCCCTCATAGCCCTGGCGGGAAATCTCCTGTCGCGCCATGGCCAGAATGCGCTGCTGGCGCTCGACCTGGCGGGGGGAGTTGTAGACCTTGCGCTGTGGGCTGCTCACATCGTGCCTGCCTTGCGATCTTGACAAAAAAGTATAACGCGTAATACTTTTGTGTCCATTCGGTTAGCTCCATCGAGGTTCTCCCGCATGCTGTTCGACGACGCTCACCTGGAAGATCCCTATCCGCGCTATGCGCGCTGGCGGGACTCTGAACCCGTGTGGTTCGACGAGGAGAACAACGCCTGGGTACTCAGCCGTTTTGAGGACATCCGCCAGGTGTTCAAGGACCCCGAGACCTTTTCTTCCAATGCGGACGCGCCGGGTAGCACGTTGATGCTGCCGCTGCTGATGGACGACCCGCCTCGCCACACCAAACTGCGCGCCCTGGTCAACCGGGCATTCACCAGCCGTGCACTCAAGGATATGGAGGAGGGTGTCGCGGCCCTGGCCCAGGCAATGGTGACCGGCCTGGACGCGTCCAGGCCCATCGATATCGCCGAGGCCCTGACCATCCCCTTGCCTATCCGGGTGATTGCCGACCTGATGGGAATTCCGGCTGAGCGCGCTGCTGATTTCAAGCGCTGGTCGGACGCGGTCACCCTGACCACGGATATGTCCGAAGAAGACCGCATGAAGGACATCATGGAGTTGTTCGGCTTTTTCCAGGCCATGATTCCCGAACGCAGGGCAGCGCCGGGTGAGGACCTGGTCAGCCGCCTGGTCACTGCTGAAGTGGATGGCGACGTGCTGAGCGATGAAGATATCGTCGGTTTCGCCATCCTGCTGCTGATCGCCGGCAACGAGACCACCACCAACCTGCTCAGCAATCTGTTGCACTACCTGTCGACGCACCCTGATGACTGGGAGCGTTTGCGCGCCGATCGCTCGCTGATCGATGCGGCGATCGAGGAGATCCTGCGTTTCGATGCGCCGGTGCAGTACGTGGACCGCAAGGCTACCCGCGACGTCGAGTTTCACGGCCAGGTCATCAAGGCCGGTGAGCGGGTAAGCGTGCTGATGGGATCCGCCAACCGCGATGAAAATGAATACGAGCACCCGGACGAGTTTCGCCTCGACCGCGGCCGCTCCCACCACCACACCTTTGGCCATGGCATTCACTTCTGTATTGGCGCGCCGCTGGGTCGGATGGAGGCCCGCTACGCCATGGAGGCCTTGCTGGAGCGCTTTGCCAGCCTGCGCCCCGCCGAGGTCGGCAACGAACGCACCCATTCCCACATGCTGCGCGGCTTCCACCACCTGTGGCTGCAATTTGATGTTGCTGCCAGCGCCGCAGCCTAGGACCGAGGAGACAAGACCATGCCCATGAGCCCCGCCGAGATCCAGCAACTGCGTGACCTGATGGAATACGAGGCCGCCCGCACCGCGCCGCCGGAGGGCTTTCCCTCACTGCCGGACATTCCCGCCGGGCGCTACGTGGACCCACGCTATTTCGAGCTGGAGCTGGAACATGTCTGGCGCAAGAGCTGGCTGCTGGCCGGCCACATCGACGAGATTCCCGAGCCGGGCTGCTTCCGCCTGTGGGAAAACGCGGGCCAGCCGGTGGTGCTGGTACACGCCGACAGTGGCGCTATCAACGCCTTCTACAACACCTGCAGCCACCGCGGCGCGCCGGTGGTGACCGAGGAGAGCGGCAAGAAGAAACGCCTGACCTGCCAGTACCACGGCTGGAGCTACAGCCATGACGGCGACCTGGTGGCGATTCGCGACCCGGAGGATTTTCGCGACCTGGACTTCAGCTGCCGCGGCCTCAAGCCGGTGCGCTGTGAGCGCTTCGGCAACCTGATATTCGTGAACTTCGATGAGAACGCCCCGACCCTGCTGGAGTGGCTGGGCCCGATCGCCGACGAGTGGGAGGAGTTCCAGTTCGACAAATGCCGGCTGGCGGCGCGGCATATCTGGGACCTCGACTGCAACTGGAAGATCGCTATGGAGGCCAATACCGAGGTCTACCACGTGCGCAGCATCCACCCGAAGACGGTGTCGCCGATTCTCGATGACCGCCGCAATGTGAATACCATGTACCTGAACGGTCACGGCCGCATGGTGGCGCCGGTGCCGATGGGCGACCGCGGCAACCTCGATGCGGTGGGCGTACCTGACGATGTCGTGCAGATCGATACCGTGGGCGAGATTGCCCGCACCTGCACCCAGTCCTACGGCCTGTTCCCCAATTTCGTCGCGCCGCTGTCAGCGGTGGCGATCCCGCCGATCCTGTTCTGGCCCAACGGCATCAAGAAGTGCCGCATGGAAACCTGGACCATGGCACCGGACTGGGGCGACGGTGTGGCGCCGGACCTGTGGACCGACAACAACGGTGAGTCCCTGTGCCAGGTGTTGCTGGAAGACACCCAGTTTGGCGAGAAGATCCAGAAGTCGATGGAGTCCCACGGCTTCAAAGGCGTGCCGCTCAGCTACCAGGAGGTGCGCATCTACCACTGGAACCAGGCCGCAGATAGGATGATCGGGATAGACAACGTCCCCGAGGAACTGCGCGTGCAGCAGGTTATCGGCGATGAGTGGATCTACCCCAATGACCCCAGGCTCGCATTTATCGAGCCGGCGCGGGCGGAGTCAGCCTGAATCCCCTGACAGGGCGGCCAGCGCCCCCATGATCATGCGGCGGCTGTCCCATTCGCGCCAGCCGTCGTATTCCTCAGTCTGCTCATCGAAGGCCTGCATTACTTCGCTGCAGCGCTCCTCCGCCAGGTAGCGGGTGGCATAGTGGGTGACGATAAAGAAATCGCCGCGGCGAATGCCCGCCAGGCAGCGCTCTGCCAACTCCGCCGGTTCCATACCGATTGCCATGGTGCCGAGCCGGTTCTCCTGCGGGCCGCCGAAACTGTCGGGCCGCGCTTCCACGCTGCTGGAGAGGTTGGTCTTCACCACGCCGGGGCAGAGCAGGCTGATGCTGATAAAGTCCGGCAGCTCCCGGCGCAGTATGTCGGTAAAACCCAGGACCGCGTGCTTGCTGGAGTTGTACACCGCCATCATCGGCCCCAGGGCGCAGAGGCTGTTCTCTGAACCGGTGTTGACGATATGGGCGGGGGTGCCCTGGGCGGTGAGCCGTTCCACAAACACCTTGCACACGTTCCAGGCGCCAAACACGTTCACCTCGTACACCCAGCGCAGGTCGTTCTCGCTGGTGGCGGTGAGCGGCGCCACACCGGGCATCACGCCGGCGTTGTTGAACAGCAGGTCGACCTGGCCGAAGTCTGCCCAGGCGGCATCAGCCAGCACTTCGATATCGCTGAGTTTCGTGACATCGCAGCCATAGGCGCGAGCGCTGTCGCCGAGGCTCTCAGCGGCGGCCCGGGCCGCCTCTGCGTTGACGTCGGCAATCGCCACCCGGGCACCCTCAGTCACCAGTGCCTCGGCGATGGCGAGCCCGATGCCGCTGGCGCCGCCGGTAATCACCGCAACTTTGTCTTTGAAGTTCTCCATGTCGGCTCTCCCTGTGCCCATCGCAATGAGTATGGTCCGGGGAGGGGGAGACTTCCATTGGTCACAGACGCGCGGGCATAATGTCGCCCGCATTGTTATCGCCTGCCGTAGTAAGGAAACCCTGTGCCCGACCGCCAGACTCTTGAGCACCTGCTGAACACCATGTCGCTGGAGCCCGACGGCGAAAATCGCTTTATCGCCCAGAACACCCACCCCGATGGCCCGCGCCTCTACGGCGGCCAGGTGTTGGCGCAGACCGTGCGCGCAGCCCAGCTGACGGTGCCGAAAGAACGGCAAATCCACTCCCAGCACGCCTATTTCCTGCGCCCCGGTGACGGCAAGATTCCGGTGACCCTGGAAGTCCAGCCGGCCCGTGACGGCGGCAGCTTCAGCTCCCGGCGCGTGGTGGCCAGCCAGGAGGGTCGCATCATCCTGGTGAGCTCCATGTCCTTTCACATTCCCGAGGGCGGAGACGACTGGGAACCCGATATGCCCAACGTGCGCGGCCCGGATGGCCTGAAGAACGAGCGCGAGCGCAACATGGAGGAAGACTTCTTCTGGCCCGAGTTCCAGATTGTCGACGGTCTCGACTGGGATGTGCGCTTTGTGGAACCCGTGGACTGGCGCAAGCCGCGGCCGCGGGAAGGCCTGCTGCACATCTGGCTCAAGACCACCGAATCACTGGGCGACTCGCCGGCCCTGCATGCGGCGCTGCTATCCTATATCTCCGACTGCGGGCTGGTGGACGCCACCCTGTTGCCCCATGGACGCAGCTTTCATCAGGGCATGCAGACCGCGAGCCTCGATCATGCCATGTGGTTTCACGCGCCTTGCCGGGTCGATGAATGGCTGCTGTATGAAGTGAACTGCGAGCGGGTGGGAAGCGCGCGGGGCCTGGCCCGCGGGCGCTTCTTCAGCCAGGACGGCGACCTGGTCGCCACCTGCATGCAGGAGTGCATGCAGCGGCGGCTGCAATAGTGTTTCGCGGCATCGTTTTCGATCTCGACGGCACCCTGGCGGATTCGCGCCTGGATTTTGCCGCCATGCGCACGGAGACTGGCTGCCCCGAGGGTACCGGGCTGCTGGAATTCCTCGAGCATCTGGACAGCGATACCGAGCGCGCACGCGCTCACTCAGTCATTCACAAGTACGAAATGCAGGGGGCCGAGCGCGCCACCTGGATCGACGGCGCCGAATCGCTGTGCAGCCTGCTGGTGAAGCGATCGATGCCCTTTGGCCTGTTTACCCGCAACAGCCGCGAAGCCGCCCTGTTGATGATGGAATCCCTTGGTATTCCCACGCCGGTACTGGTGGCGCGTGAAGACGCGGCCGCCAAGCCCGACCCGGAAGGCCTGCTGCACATTGCCGGCCACTTCGAGCTCGATACCGCCGAGATGCTCTGCGTGGGGGATTTCCGTTACGATCTTGAAGCCGCCGCCAACGCGGGCATGCCGTCCTGTCTGTTCGACCCAACCGGCGACAGCCCGCACGCGCCACTGGCGGACTTTGTTATCAACCGCTTTGATGAACTGGCCCAGCTACTGTTTGGAGATTCACCGTGACCCTGCCTGCCAATTACCCCGACCAGCCGGCAGCGCTGTTTGAGCGCTTCTACGAAATCACTCGAATTCCCAGGCCCTCGGCGGAGGAGGCTGCGGTACGCGACCACGTGATAGCGCTGGCGGAAAGCCAGGGCTGCAGCTGGAAAACCGACAGCCGCGGCAATCTCGTGGTGGCCGTCCCCGGCAGCGAAGGTCGCGAGCAGGAAGGCCCGGTCATCATCCAGAACCATCTCGATATGGTGACCGTGAAGACCGACGACAAGCAGCACGACTTCCAGCGCGACCCGTTGGACCTGCAGGTGGAAGACGACTGGCTGCTGGCCGATCGCACCACCCTCGGTGCCGACAACGGCATTGGCTGTGCGGCGGCGCTGGCGCTGATGACCAGTGAGGGCCTGTCGCATCCGCCGCTGGAGCTGTTGTTCACGGTGGAAGAAGAGAGCGGTTTGTTCGGTGCCTCGGAGCTGGATCCGGGCCTGCTCACCGGCCGCCGCATGCTGAATCTCGACAGCGAGGACTGGCCGGAGTTTTTTGTCGGCTGCGCCGGCGGTCGCGGCTGGGCGCTGCGCAAGGTGCTGGCACGGGAAGCGGCACCGGCGGATAGCGAGGCCTTTACCCTGCGATTGCGCGGACTCGCAGGCGGTCACTCGGGTATCCAGATCCACCAGCAGCTGGGCAACGCCATCAAGCTGCTGGGCCAGTGGCTGCTGGGCGCCCGCGCCCATGGCGCGCGGCTGGTGGCCTTCGACGGCGGCACCGCTCACAACGTAATTCCCCGCGAGGGCTCGCTGACCGTGGAGGTGCCCGCAGGTAACGGGCCGGTGCTGGAAGCCCTTAACGCCAAGATGCTGGCACGCTGGCAGAGCTACCTGCCGGAAGCCGACAACGGCCTGACGCTGGAACTCGAGGCAAGCGAGGGCGGTGATGTACTGACAGCAGCCGAGCAGGCGGCGTTCGAACAGCTGCTGCAGGTATTCCCACACGGCGCCATGGCCTACAACGCCGAACAACCTGCAGACCTGGTGGACCTCAGCATCAATATGGCGGTGGTGCGGGTGAATGACAAAGGGCTGTTCGTGGAAACCACGCTGCGCTACTTCAACAGCGACGAGGCCGAAGGTCTCGCCCAGCAGGTAATGGCCATCGCCGAGTGGCAGGGCATGGATGTGGAGAAGACCATGGACTACCCGGGCTGGCAGCCGGACTTCGACAGCGAGCTGCTGGCGTTGGGCAAGACCGTGTATGCGGAGCTGTTCGGTGGTGAGCCTGCCGTCAAGGCGATACACGCCGGCCTGGAGTGCGGCATCCTCAAGGGGAAGCTTGGCGAATGCGACATATTGTCCTTCGGGCCCACGATTCGCGGCGCCCATTCCCCCCGCGAGCGTCTGGAAATTTCAACCGTCGAGCCTTTCTGGCGCCTGCTGACCGGGATACTGGAGCGGCTGTAAACAATCCGGCTATCATGGCTGTTTTACACAGATAATTAGAGGACCGAGGTTATGGCCCACATCAGCACCACCGCCCAGGTAACCCCAGACAAGCCTGCAATCATCATGGGGAATTCCGGCAAGGTGACCACCTATGCCGAACTGGACGAGCGTTCCAACCGCATTGCCCAACTGTTTCGTTCCCACGGGCTCCAGCGCGGTGATCATATCGGCATGATGATCGAGAACGATCCCCAGTTCATGGAGATCGTGCAGGGCGCAATGCGGTGTGGCCTGATCTTTACGCCTGTCAGCACGCACCTGCGCAAGGAAGAGACCCAGTACATCCTCGAGAATTGCAACGCGAAGCTGTTCATCGGCTCGAAAAAGCTTGCGGCAGTAGCGGACGAGCTGATTGGCAATATCCCGGCGATTGAACACTTCTACATGATCAACGGCACTGAGCCAGGCTTTGACTCCTGGGAGGAGGCGACCGCAGCGATGCCCGCTGAGCGCGTCGCAGACGAGAGCTATGGTACGCCGATGCTGTATTCCTCGGGCACCACCGGCCAGCCCAAGGGCGTGCTGACGATGAACGATCTGGAGAGCCTGGATGATGTCCATCCAAACATGCAGGCCTTTGCCGCCTTCTTCGGTATCGACGAGAACACGGTTTACCTGTCGCCGGCGCCGCTCTATCACGCGGCACCACTGCACTACAACAACCTGATCCTCGCTATGGGTGGCACCACCGTCATCATGGAGAAGTATGACGCCGAGAAAGCGCTGTCACTGATCGAGGAGCACAAGATTACCCACAGCCAGTGGGTGCCGATCATGTTCATCCGCATGCTGAAGCTGGCGGAAGAGGTGCGTAGCAAATACGACGTCAGCTCACTGAAAATCGCAATTCACGCCGCGGCACCTTGCCCGGTAGACGTGAAACACCAGATGATCGACTGGTGGGGCCCGGTGCTGATGGAGTACTACGCCGGTTCAGAAGGCTCTGGCATGACCATCATCGATTCCAATACCTGGCTGGCACACCCCGGCAGTGTGGGGCAGGCGGTGGTCGGTGAGATTCACATCTGCGACGACGATGGCGAGGAAGTCGCCCACGGTGAAGTGGGCACGGTGTACTTTGCCAACGGGCCGAAGTTCGAATACCACAACGAACCGGAGAAGACCAAGAAGTCCTACAACCGCCAGGGCTGGTCCACCCTCGGTGACGTGGGTTACGTGGACGAGGAGGGGTTCCTGTTCCTCACCGACCGCAAGAACTTCATGATTATTTCCGGCGGCGTGAATATCTATCCGCAGGAGATCGAGAACCTG
>JAAUXY010050165.1_pt1 | contig 22001 bp, 16 predicted proteins | sample 7278121 | NCBI WGS metagenome assembly JAAUXY01 (sample SAMN14350117, study PRJNA611818) | marine sediment metagenome | isolation source: surface marine sediment (1.8m) | place: French Polynesia: Moorea | collected 2018-08 | reverse complement strand
AGAAGGGTACGCCGACCGCCTTGCAGAGAAACTGCATGAAGGGTGTTCCCGCCTTGAACGCCGTTTCGACCTTTTGCTGAAAGCGCGGTGACAGCGCCGCATCGACGTCCATCGATTTGACGGCAATGAAACTCTTGCGCTTGATGTCATCGATGCACTCGTGCTCCTTGTCGAAACCTCGCGGTGGCCGCGTCAGCGACTCCCCGCCGAGGCGAAAATGGCGTTGAAAGCCCTTGTCGGCGGTCGTCCGCTGCCATTCCGCGGGCCGGGCGACAATGCGCTCGCGAATCTGCCGCAGCGGGTCGCTATCCGGGCGCCACATGCCGATGCCGATAAAGACCTCGTCCGGATCGATGTGAACGTAGTAGCCGGGCGCATGCACGTCCCTGGCGTCTTCGTGCCGAAACTGAATGCCGACGTTCGTTTTGTACGGCAGCTTGTTCTTCGAAAAGCGCGTGTCCCGATAGACGCGCATCAGTGAGCCGCCAACGCGCGTCGGCACGGCGGTGAAATGTGGCGCCATCTCGTCGAGCGGCGACTGCATCGACTGAATGAACCGCAGCGCCACGTCCAGCACGAGTTCTTCATAGCGGGACTTGTTGTCCGCAAACCAGTCTCGGTTGTTGTTGGCGCGGAGTTCCTCGAGAAAGCCTATCGTCTTGTGGTCGAAGCCGACGTAGCGGGGCGTCGCCACGGCCTAGGCCTCGTCCGCGGCCGGGTGCGGGTACATGTCGGACTCGTCCTCGCCTTCGCGCGGCGCAAGACACGCAAAGTCCTTCTCGACCAGGATCTTCAGGCGATCGCCGTTGTCGAGATGCTGCTCCGCCCCGATGGAGACCTGCTCGGACGAGGCCCAGGCCAGCACGATCGTCTCCGGCAATCGGACCGTAACCGTGTTCTCTGACAGGAAGGCCGCAGGTTTGACGCTTGCCGGACTGCTCTCCACGACATAGCGCAAGGATCGTCCACCCGGGAATGACGTGCTCGCGGTGACGATGCCCGAGCTCCTGAGGAGGTCGACTTCCGCACGCATCAGTCGCAGGCGAATCGAGTTGTCACGAATCCGGAGTTTCACGGTATCTTCTTGTCCTTATTGTGGTTTTGATTTAAACATAAAACAGCCGGCCGGTAGTAAGGCTTGGAGCGTCCATTTGATCACCGATCCCTGGTTCTACGCCGCCGCGATTCCCGCGGTGTTGCTCTTCGGTATCTCCAAGGGCGGCTTCGGCGGCGGACTGGGCATGCTCGCGGTCCCGCTGATGGCGCTGGTTATCTCGCCGGTCCAGGCCGCCGGTATCCTGCTGCCGCTGCTCTGCATCATGGATATCGTCAGCGTGTGGAAGTTCCGCGGCAAATGGATACGCCCGGAACTCGTCGTACTCGTACCGGCATCGCTGCTCGGCATCGGCATCGGCACGCTGCTTTTCGAGTTCATGAGCGCCGATGCCGTGCGCCTGGTTGTCGGCGTCGTTGCCGTGAGTTTCACCATTTACTACTGGCTGGCCCGTGACGGCGGCAGCGCGTCCGCACGAACGTTCCCACGAAGTGTCGGCGTCGCTGGCGGCGCCGTCGCCGGGTTCACGAGTTTCGTTGCCCACGCAGGTGGGCCGCCCGTCAACATGTACCTGCTGCGACGTTCACTGGATCGCACCGAGTTCGTCGCCACGACGGTGTTCTTCTTCGCCGTCGTCAACTACGTCAAGCTCGTGCCCTACGCATGGCTCGGCCAGCTGTCTGCCGGCAACCTGGCAACGTCGCTGGTACTCGCACCGCTCGCGCCGATCGGCGTGCTGATCGGCGTCTACCTGCACTCCCGCGTATCCGACCGGCTGTTCTTCGGCATCGTCTACGTGCTCTTGTTCCTGGTCGGGCTCAGGCTAATCTACGACGGACTTATCTAGCCGATCTCCAGCGAGCGGCGAAGCGCGGCGAGATTCTGGTCATCCGGGAACTCCGCTTCGAGTTCGCCGACGACGTTCAGCGCGCGCTCTGTTTCACCAATGTCGCGCAGCGTCGTCGCCAAGGCCCAGCCGATATCGTAGTCGGCGGGAAACCTTCGCCAGGCGGAAGATAGCGTCGCGATCGCATCGTCGACCCGACCGATCGAGTTCAGACCGACGCCGACGACGTACACGTAGCGGGCGTTGCCGGGCGCGAGTTCTGCCGCCCGCGTGAGCGCGGCGATACCTGCCTCGGGATCGCCCTCGCGCACGAGCAGCAGACCCTGTGCGTGATGCAGTGCCGCGTCCTCCGGGTTCAGCTCTAGTCCGTCGGCGAGCAGTCCCGCACCGCGTTCGTCGTCGCCGAGCTGTCGCAGTACGTCGACGAGATTCGAGCGCGCCGGCGTGAAGCGCGGGTCGATGGCGAGCGCCTGTTCGAAGCGCCCCACGGCCCCCTCCAACCGGCCCATGCGCACCTCGAGATCGCCGACGGCCGTGTGCGCCTCCGGCCGGTTGGCGATCACCATGCGCGCCGCCTCGAAGTCGCTGGCCGCCGACTCGAATTGGACGCGAGCGTCGCCCGGCAGGGCAGCATGGATGTCGGCGAATGCGAACGCCGCCTCGAAGCGAACGTTGCGTACGTCGTCGTCTAGAAGGTCAACGCCATACTGCAGCCGATACTGGTCCGGGAAGTTGCGCAGCTGTCGCAGAGCCGCAATCCGCACCAGCGGATCCGGGTCACTGAGGCCCTGAGTGATCACGTCGACGTCGGCGCGGCCAAGCGGTGCTTCGAGTTCGCCGATCGCCGTCGCGCGAGCGATGCCTGGCGTATCGGTACGCCGAATCACGGCCGTGAGTTCCTCGTTACCATTGCCTTTGCGGGCCGCGTGCAAAGCGGTCGCGAACTCGGGACGAGCAAAGACCCCATCGCCATGCCAGTTACGCAGCGCGGCGACCGCCCAGTCGTCATCCTTGTCGGCGTGGCAGTTCGCACAGGCGCTGGGGGATCCTGTCTTCGCAGCCAGGTCAGGTCGCGGTATCCGGAAGCTATGATCGCGGCGATCGTCGACAACCATATAGGTCCTCGAGGTCATGTGGCAGTCGACACACGCCACCGCAGCTGCCGCGTGACCGGTGTGTTCTTCGACTGCGAACTTCTGCGGCAGATGGCACTGCGCGCAGACGTCACTCGGATTTTCGCCGGTGACGAGCTTTGCCGAGTGCGGGTTGTGGCAGTCGCTGCAGGTGACGCCGGCTTCATACATGCGACTCTGCAGGAATGAGCCGTAGACGTACACCTCATCCAAAATCTGGCCGTCGTCGAAATATAGCCCGTCCTCGAGCAGAGCCGGCACGTGTGTATCTGCGAGTGGCTTGCCGTGCTCGTAGGTTTCGCTGCTCAGGCCACGTCGCGCATGACAGCGGCCGCAGGTCTCCGGCTGTTGCGGGACGCGCATCGCCAGTTCGCTGCGCTCGGCGATACCTGTCTCGGGATTGATGATCCAGTTAGCGCGGCCACGGTCGTCGAGATTCACCTCGAGTCCGCGGCGGCTGTTTTCGAAGTCGTTGACGCTCGCTTGCTCGACGTGAGCCGATCCCGGGCCGTGGCAGCCCTCGCAGCCGACCGAGATCTCGTCGTAAGTCGTGTCGAAGCGGTCAGCGGCGAGATCGTAGTTCAGCTCGACGTTGGTCGAGTGGCACTCCGCGCACATGTAGTTCCAGTTTTGCTGCGGGCCGGTCCAGTGCAGGTCGTCGCCGGGCGCAATGTGCTGGTCCGGATACACATGAAACCAGCGCTGACCGCCGGCGTGCTGCGGGCGCGTGTCCCAGGCGAATGGCAGCGTTTGCAGTCGCCCGCCCGGAAATTCGACGAGGTATTGCTGCAGCGGCTCGATACCGAACACGAACTGGATTGTGTATTCGGTCGGCTCACCGTCTGCTGAGCCGGTTTCGACCAGGAATCGTCCGTCACGCTCGAAAAAACGGCTGCGCTCGCCGAAATAATCGAACTCTGCGTCTGAGAAGTCGCCGAGTACGGTGGCGCGACTCGCCGTCTGCATGGCGAGCTCGTGATGGGATCCCTGCCACGCCGAGTATTCGGTCGTATGGCAGCTGCGGCAGACGCTGCTGCCGACGTAGGTGGCGGGCGCTCGCGCGCCCGGCGGCGGATCGGCCGGCGGCGGCTCCGGCGAACAGGCGGCAGCGCAGGCAAATGCTACGATCGTTATCAGGACGCGACGCGCAGTCCTGCCGACCGATGCCGGCGAGGTCATCGCTATTCGGCGATGACGTTTTCTGCCTGGGGACCCTTCTGACCCTGGGTCACTTCCATCGTGACCTTCTGGCCTTCCTTGAGCGTTTTGAAACCTTCCATAACGATCGCGCTGTGGTGGACGAAAACGTCCTTGCCGTCCTCGCGCTCGATAAAGCCGAAGCCCTTGTCGTCATTGAACCACTTGACGGTTCCGGAAATACGTTCTGACATAGTTACCTCTTACACAGACATTGCCGGGTTACGCCAAGCGTTTATTCGTTGTCCCCCGACGCGAACTACTGTACGCGGAAATTCCCTTCGAGGCCCGCGAACAGTCCGCAGCACTCTAGTGACAAATTGTTACATTATAAATAACACCGGTATTTCCCGTAGTTACCGCCGCCGCGGAGTCGCCGGAGCGCGAGCACCAAAGAAGTGCAAGGCGAAAAAGCTGCTCTGATTTGCGCAAATGCGCGTCCTAGACGCGACGCCGGACGTAACTCCGGCCGAGCTTCTGAACGCTCGAACAGCCCGCCAGCGCCATCGTTCGCTCGAACTCGGTCTTGAGGATTCCGAGTGCGTGTTCGACGCCGGCACGGCCACCCGCCGCAAGACCGTACAGGTAGCCGCGGCCGATACTGCACGCGTTGGCGCCTGCGGCCAGCGCCTTCACGATGTGATTGCCGCGGCGAATGCCGCCGTCGCAGATGATCTCGAGACGATCGCGCAGTGCATCGGCAACGGCCGCGACGCAATCAACCGGTGCCGGCGCTGACTCGAGCTGGCGGCCGCCATGGTTCGAGAGCATGACCGCGCTGGCACCCGCGTCAGCAGCTCGGCGACAGTCCTCGACGGTCTGCACGCCCTTGACGACGAGCGCTCCGTCCCATCGAGAGCGCAGCCATTCAACGTCCTTCCACGTCAGTGAACGGTCGAGCTCCTCGTCGATGAAGTCGCGGATGCTGCCCTCTATCGACTGTGCGGTCTGGCTGCGCGTGATGTTGACCATCTCCAGGTCCTTGCGGACCAACGCGCGGTAAAGAAATCCCGGGTGCCGCGCGAAACTAAGGATTTGCCGAACTCGCGAACGCGGTCCTGCGGAAAAGCCGTAGACGAAGTCGCGCTCGCGGTTCCCGGCAACCGGCGTGTCGACGGTCAGTGCCAACGCGATGTAGCCGGACTCCTTGCACCTCGCGATGTGCTCTTCCGTCAGTCCGCGGTCCTTGAAAACGTAAAGCTGGTAGAGCTTGGGACAAGCAGCGGCGGCGGCAGCAGCCTCGATGGTCGTCGTACCGAGGGTCGACAGGCTATAGATCATGCCGAACTTCTCGGCCGCCATCGCAACCGCCGGTTCGCCTTCGGCGTGAAAGAGCCTTGAACCGCCGGTCGGCGAAATCATCACGGGCCAGTCTATGTTCTGACCGAACAGAGTCGAACCGGTGTCGATGCTGCTGACGTCAGACAGCTGTGCCGGCAACAACTCGTAGTCGTCGAACGCAGCCGTATTTCGCCTGAGCGTCAATTCGTCGTCCGCCCCCCCGTCGATATAGTGGAACACGGGCAACGGCAGCTTCTTCTTTGCGAGCGTCCGCAGGTCGGCGATGTTATGAGCGCTACTGAGTCGCATCGGCAAACACTATCACGTATCCCGGCGACTTAAGCTACAATGCAGGTCATGCGATGCGCGCGTCCCGCCGCCGCTTTTCCGGATATCTCGAATGACTACGCTTCCCAATACCGAGCGACGCGACAAGTCCGTCGCCACCTGGCTTCTTGTCTGCTGCGGTCTCGTTTTCGCCATGGTCGTCCTCGGCGGCGTGACGCGGCTGACCGGCTCCGGCCTGTCGATGGCGGAGTGGCGTCCGATCATGGGAGCCCTGCCGCCGCTGACTGAGGCGGAGTGGCAGCGCGTCTTTGACATCTATAAACAGACGCCTGAGTTCCTTCACGTCAACTCGCACATGGATGTCGAAGACTTCAAGGGCATCTTCTGGCTGGAATACCTTCATCGCCTGCTCGGTCGCCTCATCGGCTTCGCATTCGCAGTGCCGCTCGCCTGGTTCGCGGTACGCCGCTACATCCCGGTTCGGCAACTGCCCTGGTACCTGTTCCTGCTCGCGCTCGGCGCTGCCCAGGCCTTCATCGGCAAGATCATGGTCGCCAGCGGCCAGGTCGATGCGCCGGCTGTGAGTCACTACAAGCTCACGGCCCACCTTGCCGCGGCGTTTCTCGTTTATTCGCTGATGCTCTGGTCCGCCATGAACCTGCTCAGACCGAGAACGACTGCCGCACCGCACCCGTGGTTTCGGCAGTCGGTGACCGTCACCGCGTTGGTCAGCGTGACGATACTGTCGGGCGGCTTCGTCGCCGGCCTGAAGGCGGGCAAGATCTTCAACACGTTCCCGATGATGGGTGACTACTGGATACCGCCAGGCGTCATGGCCTTGTCCCCGGGCTGGCGGAATTTCTTCGATAACCCGGCCATGGTGCAGCTGGATCACCGCATCCTCGCGATTACGACCTTCATCGTTGTCGTCACGTTCGGGCTGCGCCTCTGGCGATCGCCGCTGGGCGATCGTGCACGCCTCGGCGTGTTCATGCTGCTTGCGAGTGTGTTCGTCCAGGTATCGCTCGGCATACTGACGCTGGTGCTGCACGTACCGGTCGCGCTCGCCGCCGCGCACCAGGCCGTCGGGCTGCTGCTGCTGACGTCTGCGCTGTTCCTGACTCATGCGCTTGCGCGCGAGCCGGAGACCCGCCCCGCAAGACCTGCCAAATCCAGCACCGCAAGCGCGGCGGCCCTATAGGGGCAAATACCGATGTGCGCCCCTACCGGCATCGGCGACGATGCGGCATGCGCAAACATCTGTATCCCAGCCAGGCTGGCAGGGTTCGATTCGAGCCCGATCTGATTCGCCGCTACGGAGGGCGCGGCCCTCGCTACACCTCGTACCCGACCGCGGTGCAGTTCAGCGATGCCTTCGAAGTCGACGTGTACCGTCAGAATGCGGGCGCCAGCAATGCTGCTGCGCTGCCGCTATCGATCTACGTTCACGTACCGTTTTGCGAGTCGCTCTGCTACTACTGCGGCTGCAACAAGATCGTTACGCGAAACCAGGCGCGCGTCGAGCGCTATCTCGAATGCCTGCACCGCGAGATCGAGTTGCAGGCCGAGCTGTTCGATACGACCCGGCTCGTCGAACAGCTGCATTTCGGTGGCGGCACGCCGACCTACCTGAACCGGGACCAACTCGCTGCACTGATGCAGAAGCTCGACGACGAGTTCGGCCTCGATCGGACCGACCGCCACGAGTTTTCCATCGAGGTCGACCCGCGCACGGTTGACTATGCGCGTATCGACGAACTGGCGGGCCTCGGTTTCAACCGCCTGAGCCTTGGCGTCCAGGATTTCAATCGCGCCGTGCAGGCTGCGGTCAATCGCATCCAGTCGGTTGCCGAGGTTCGCGGGCTTGTGGACAAGGCGCGGCAAGCCGGCTTTCACTCGATCTCATTCGATCTGATCTACGGATTGCCGAACCAGACCGCGACGAGCTTCGAACGGACGCTCGACATCGTGACGAGCATGCGGCCGGACCGACTCGCGGTGTATAACTACGCGCACCTGCCGGAACGCTTCAAAGGGCAGCGAATGATTGATGCCGCCGCCCTGCCGACGGCGAACACCAAGCTCGACATCCTGCATCTGTGTATCGACAAGCTCGGCGACGCCGGCTACGAGTACATCGGCATGGATCATTTTGCCCTGCCCGACGACGATCTCGTTGTTGCGCGAAACCAGGGCACCTTGCAGCGCAACTTCCAGGGCTATTCCACGCACAGGCATACCGACCTCGTCGGACTCGGCGTCAGCTCCATCGGCAGTATCGGCCGGGTGTTCACGCAGAACGCGCTTACGACCGGTCAGTACGAGAAGATGCTGGACGACGATCGCCTGCCGATCGCGAAGGGACTTTCGGTCGACGACGACGACCACATCCGCGGCGAAGTCATCCAGGAACTGATGTGCTACGACGGCGTTCGCTTCGACGCCTTCGGCGATGCATTCGGAATCGATTTCAGGGACTACTTCGCCAGCGAGCTCGAGCGCCTGACGCCGCTTGTCGATGACGGTCTCGTCGAACTCGACGAGGCGTCGATTGCAATTACGCCGAACGGCCGCCTCCTGATGCGCAGCGTCGCAATGGTCTTCGACCGCTACCTCGCGGGCGAGGAAACGCAGCAGTTTTCGAAGGCGATCTAGACTGGCGTCAGCCAGCCGTGGCGGTCTTCCGCCTGCCCGTATTGAATCGACTGCAGCGCCGTGCGCAGCCGTTCGACGTTCGGACCGTCACGAACCGGTAGTTCACTCCCCTCGTACACGACCGTACCAACCGGTGTCAGTGCGGCCGCAGTTCCGGATAGCGCCGCCTCGTACTTCGGGATCCAGCTGAACAGCTCGGCCACTGTGAAGTTGCGCTCGTTGACGCGGTAGCCCATGTCCGCCGCCAGCGTCAGTATCGATGCCCGGGTCATGCCGTGCAGGAAACTCGTATCGAGCGGCTTGGTGATGATCTCGTCGTCGCTGATCAGCATGAAGTTCGCGGCGCCGGTCTCCTGCACGTCACCCTGCGGGCAGAACAGCACCTGGTCCACGCCGAACTCTGCCTTCGCGTCGAGCGTCGGACCGAGCGCCGCGGCGTAGTTTCCGCCGGTCTTGGTGCTGCCGAGCTGCTCGGTCGAGCGCGAACGCTGGTCCTCGACCAGCAGCTTGAGCGGCCGTATGCCGCCCGCAAAATAATCGCCGACCGGTGAGGCCAGCACGAACAGCAATGCCTCCGTGGACGGCGACGCGGCGGCACCGATGTTCGGCAGCGTGCCGATCAGCGTCGGACGCAGGTACAGCGAACTCGGCGGCTCGGGCACGTCGTCGATGTGGCGCGTAACGAGATCGAGCACCATGTTGCTGAGCAGTTCCGTATCCGGGACCGGCAGCCTGAGTGACTCGGCACTCTTCTGCATGCGCGCGACGTGGTCCGGTAGCCGGAACACATGCGCCTTGCCGTCGGGCCAGCGGTAGGCCTTGAAGCCCTCGAAGCAGGTGCTTGCGTAGTGAAGTACGTGCGAGGCCGGGTGGAGTTCGAGGGGCCTGAGCGGCTCGATCGCCGCGGCTTGCCATTGGTCGTCGAGGTAGCGTGCGATCGCGAAATTTTCGCAGAACTGGGTGCCGAACGTGCTCATCAGGAATGCTGTGGAGGGTGGTGTCGAACGAGGGGCGTAACTGTGCCATTAAGTTACGGATAGTTACAGGTCCTGGACGCTAAAAAGGCTACAATTCGTTAAATAAATCGAGTCTGTCGCATGCGCCCCCTTTCCGCCCTTCTTGTGTCGAGCCTGCTGCTCGCAGGAGCTTCGTTTGCCCAGTCGCCGGCGCCGACCGCGGCGGGGGTCTCGGTATCCGAAGACGGCGCCACAGTCACCTATGACGCGACATTTTTCATCCAGTACGAACCCCTGACCGCGCTCGACATGCTGCGCTGGATCCCGGGGACCGGCGACATCGTCCCGGAGGGCGGTGGCGGTGGCGGCGGCAACCAGGCGCGCGGCTTCGGCTCCGGCGGCGACCAGGTGCTGATCAACGGCAAGCGCCTGTCCGGCAAATCGATCGATATCTCCGCCGCCGTGCAGCGCATCCAGGCGCGCTCCGTCGACCGTATCGAGGTCATCCGCGGGACCACGTCCGGGCTGGACGTCCGTTCGCGCGGCCTGCTGGTCAATATCGTGCTCTCCGAAGAGGCGGATCGGGGTTCCGCGACCTGGCAGATGCACGCCGGCGACTACCACGAAGCGGGCACCGCATATGACGGGCTGATCTCTTACAGCCGGCGTCTCGGCGACTTCAACTACCTGCTGAGCGCAGAGTACGGCCCGTTCAATCGCGGCACCAGCATCACCCGCGAGGAGACCTTCTTCGCACCGGGTACTGACGAGATCATCGAACGGCGCATGAGCATTGGCCCGCGGCTGAACGAGAACCTGAGGCTCAACGCATCCGGGTCCTGGACCTTCGATAACGGCGATATCCTGAACCTGAATGCCCAGTTCGAGGACGCTTCCGAGGACGAAAAGGAAACGACGATGGCCGACGTCGTCGGTGTCCCCGGCACAGAGATCGCTGTCGATACGACCATCGAGGACGAGATCGCCTGGGAGTTCGGCGGCGATCTCGACAACTCCATTGGCAGCGGCACGCTCAAGACCCGCCTCATCCTGACTCGCGAGGACGAAGAAGAACGTGAGACGGTCCAGCAAACGTCGACCGTGCCGGGCGACCTGCCCGAAGAGGCATTCGTGTTCTCCGAGGAGGAGCGCGGCGAATCGATCCTGCGTACGTCCTACTCATGGCCCGCACTATTCGGACAAACACTCGAGCTCGGCGTCGAGGGCGCCCGCAACACACTTGACGCGAACGTGCAGCTCTTCGAGCAGCAGCCGGACGGCAGCCTCGTCGAGGTTCCGGTCGGCAACGCCTCTTCCAAGGTGGTCGAGGACCGATACGAGGTCTTTTCCACGCTGTTCTGGAACCTGTCGACCAACCAGGTACTGGAGGCAGCGCTGAACTTCGAGGTTTCCACGATCGAGCAGACCGGTATCGACGTCAGCAACTCGCGGCGTTTCGAGTTCCTGAAGCCGCGCTTCGACTACCGGCTGGACCTGAACGAGCGCGACCAGCTGCGCGCGACGCTGGAGCGCACGGTCAGCCAGCTCGACTTCGGGGACTTCGTTTCCAGCTTCGACCGCGACGACGACCGCATCGACGGAGGCAACCCCGACCTCGTGCCCGAGAAAGCCTGGGAATGGGCGCTAACCTTCGAGCACAGGCTCGAGGCGAACGCCGGCCTTGTCAGCGGCAGAGTCTTCTACAACGACATCGAAGACCACATCGATCGTATCCAGGTCGCCGAAAACATCTCCGGCACGGGCAACATCGGCGCGGCCGAGGAATACGGCATCGAGCTCCGGGGCAGCCTGCAGCTCGGCATGATCGGTCTCGACGGCGCCGTCATCGACGTGGTCTACACGCGGCGCGAGACAAGCGCGATCGATCCGTTCACGGGCGACGAACGCCCGATCAGTAATCGGCCCGAACAGGAAGGCGAGCTCAAGTTCCGCCACGACATCCCGTCGCTCAACTTCAACTACCTGATCGACCTGCGCTGGCGCGGCCGACGCTACGAGAACGACATCAGTTTTCGCGAAGTCCAGTTCGACCGCCGGCCGCGAACCAACATCACAGCGCAGTACCGGTTTAGCGAGAGCCTGAACCTGTTCATGCAAGCGCGCGTGCCGGACCGCTACGCCCAGCGCCGGGAGCGCGAATTCTTCGTGGGCAACATTGCGGACGGCAATCCACTTCGCGACGAGGTTCGCGACCAGTATTTCGAGCCGGAATACATACTGGGGCTGCGCGGGCAGTTCTGACCGCCCTGTTAAGCCACTGCCGGCGGGCGTAAACTCCCCGGAATGAACGACGGGGAGATTGAACGATGAGCGCCGTTGCCGACCAGCTGAACGCACACTGGATGCCGTTTACGGCCAACCGCGACTTCAAGTCCAGGCCGCGTATCATCTCGGCCGCGAAGGGCCACTATTACACGACCGACGACGGACGCGAACTGTACGACCTGTTCGCGGGCCTGTGGACCACCGGTCTCGGTCACTGCCACCCGAAGATCGTGGAGGCCGTCCAGCAGCAGGTCGCGACACTCGACTACGCAATCGGCTTCCAGGTCAGCAACAACAAGTCCTACGAGCTGGCGCAACGTGTCGTCGACCTGGCGCCCGACGGCTTTACGCAGTGCTTTTTTACCAACTCGGGATCCGAGTCCGTGGACACGGCACTGAAGATTGCCATTGGTTACCACCGCGCCCGCGGCGAAGGCAATCGCACTCGCCTGATCGGCCGCGAACGCGGCTACCACGGCGTCAACTTCGGCGGCATCTCGGTGGGCGGCATGGTGCCGAACCGCAAGGTATTCAGCCCGCTGCTGTTGCCGGGCGTCGATCACATCCGCGCGACGATGGACCTGGAACACACTGCCTTCAGCCGCGGCCAGCCCGAGTGGGGCGCACACCTGGCCGATGACCTGGAGCGGCTGTGCAGCCTGCACGGTGGCGACAACATCGCGGCCGTCATCGTCGAGCCCGTAGCCGGCTCGGCCGGCGTCCTTCCGCCCCCGGTCGGCTACCTCGAGCGGCTGCGTGAGATCTGCGACCGTCACGGCATCCTGCTGATATTCGACGAGGTCATAACGGGCTATGGCCGCCTGGGTGCCTCGTTCGCGGCCGAGTACTTCGGCGTCAAACCGGACATCATAACGAGCGCCAAGCAGGTCACCAATGGCACGATTCCGATGGGCGCCGTCATCGTCCAGGAGCACATTTTCGACGCCTTCATGCACGGCCCGGCTCACATGATCGAGCTGTTCCATGGCTACACCTACTCCGGGCACCCGGTCGCGGCGGCGGCCGGCCTCGCGACACTCGATGTCTACGAGCAGGAAGGCACCTTCGAGCAGGCGGCGGAGCTCGCCGCACCGCTCGAGGAAATGCTGCACGCCTTCGCCGACCACGAAAAAGTGATCGACGTCCGTAACATCGGTCTCATGGGGGCCATAGAAATGGCGCCGCGCGAGGGCGCCCCGGGGGCGCGTGGCCTCGAGGTCCACAAGAAGTGCTTCTGGGAGGAAGACCTGATGGTCCGCAATGGTATGGACGCCATCCAAATTTCACCGTTCCTGAACTCGAAGCTCGAGGACTGGGAACAGGCCTTTGAAAAGATCCGTCGGGTCATGGACGCCATCGACTGATCTGGAGACCCAAATGAACGCAACACCTGCTGACAATCTCGACGCGGACGAAACGCTCGGCCATTTCATCAACGGTGCAGCGGTTGCCGATGGCGGCCGTTCGCTGCCGGTCACGAATCCGGCCACCGGCCAGGTCGTACGCCATGTCGCACTGGCGGCAAAATCGACCGTGGAAGACGCCATCGCGGCAGCCGAGGCCGCTTTCCCGTCCTGGCGAAATACGCCGCCGGCGAAACGCGCCCAGGTCATGTTCCGCTTTGGCCAGCTGCTGCGCGAGCATGCCGACGCCGTCGTTGCACTTCTGACCGAAGAGCACGGCAAGGTCCTGGACGATGCGATGGGCGAATTTGGCCGCGGCCTCGAAGTGGTCGACTATGCCTGCGGTATTCCGGAGATGCTCAAGGGCGAACACTCTAAGAACGTCGGCCCGGGTATCGACAGCTGGTCGGAGTTCCAGCCGCTCGGGGTCGTCGCCGGCATTACCCCGTTCAACTTCCCCGCGATGGTGCCGATGTGGATGTATCCGATGGCGATTGCCTGCGGCAACACCTTTGTCCTGAAACCGTCGGAGAAAGACCCGAGCGCCCCGCTCTACTGTGCGCGGCTGCTCAAGGAAGCCGGCCTGCCGGACGGTGTCTTCAACATCGTCAATGGCGACAAGGAAGCTGTAGACACGCTGCTCGAAGACCCGCGGGTACAGGCCATCAGTTTTGTCGGCTCGACGCCGATCGCCGAGTACATCTATACGACGGGCACGAAGAACGGCAAACGCGTGCAGGCGCTCGGCGGCGCCAAGAACCATGCCGTCGTCATGCCCGATGCGGACATCGATAACGCCGTCAGCGCGCTGACGGGCGCCGCTTATGGCTCCTGCGGCGAGCGCTGCATGGCGATATCGGTCGCAGTGTGCGTCGGCAAGGAAACCAGCGACGCCGTCGTCGGCAAACTAGCAGCAGCGCTTGACGGCCTGAAGGTTGGTGACGGCACCGACACGAGCAATGACATGGGCCCGTTGGTAACGCGCGAGCACTATGAGAAGGTCCGCGGCTACGTTGATCTCGGAGTCGACGAGGGCGCAACGCTCGTTGTCGACGGCCGTGACCTGAGCGTGCCAGGCCGCGAGGACGGATTCTTTCTCGGACCCTGCCTGTTCGACCAGGTAACGGCCGACATGCGCATCTACCAGGAAGAGATCTTTGGCCCTGTGCTGTGCGTCGTACGTGCTGAGTCGGAGGAGCATGCGATGCAGCTCATCGACGGGCACGAGTACGGCAACGGAACCTGCATCTTCACGCGCGACGGCGAGGCGGCGCGCTACTTTGCCGACAACATCAAGGTCGGAATGGTCGGCATCAACGTGCCGCTGCCGGTCCCGGTTGCCTATCACAGCTTTGGCGGCTGGAAGCGCTCACTATTCGGCGACCTCTATGCCTACGGTCCGGACAGCGTTCGCTTCTATACGCGTCGCAAGACGATCACGCAGCGCTGGCCGTCGGGCGGTGTCCGCGAAAAAGCCCAGTTCGCCTTCCCAAGCAACCAGTAAGTAGAACCCGCAAGCCCGGCTGCGGCGCCTGTCAAAAACCTCACTGCGCGGGTAACATCGGTGCTCTTCCGATGCGACCGGAGACCCCGATGAAACCCGCCACCGCTACGCTGTTCTTGCTTCTTGCCCCGCTCGCGCTGGCGCAGGATGCGGAGATCACTTTCAAGTCCACCGAGATTTCGTCGGGCATCTACATGGTCGAGGCCGAGGGCGGCTTCGGCGGTGGCAACATGGCGATCCTCGCCGGCGACAAGCATGTCGCGATGATCGACGACGGCCTGCCGCCGCTGGCGCCGAAGCTGCTGGATCACGTGACCGAGACAGTCGGTCGGCCTATCGAGTTCATGGTCAACACGCACGTTCATGGCGACCATGCGGGCGGTAATGCCCACTTTGCCGAGAGCGGCACGGTCGTGTTTGCGCACGACAACATCCGCAAGAGACTGCTGGCTGACAGCACGGGCGCCGGAGGCCCGGGCGGCTTGCCCGTCGTTACCTTCGGCGACGGCGTGACCTTTCATCTCGACAACGTCGAGGCACGGGTTATCCACGTGCCGACGGCGCACACGGACGGCGACGCGTTCATCTACTTCCCGAAAGCCAACGTCATCCATACGGGGGACGTGCTGTTCCACGCGCTGTTCCCGTACATCGACCTGACTAGCGGCGGAACGGTCGACGGCTACATCGCGGCCCAGAAGGCCATCCTGGACCTCGCCGACGACGACACGAAAATAATCCCGGGCCACGGCGCGCTGACCAACAAGGCGGGCATGCAAGCAGACCACGCGATGCTCGTCGCCGGCCAGGTCGCGGTCAAAGCGCTCGTCGACCAGGGCATGAGCGAGGATGAAGCGGTCGCCGCGAATCCGCTGGCCGAATACGCCGACGATTTCAACTGGGGTTTCATCGACGCCGAACGGATGACCCGGACCATTTACAAAGACCTGACAGCCGGCAACTAGGCGAACGGGCGAGGGAGAAACCAACCATGGACACGAAAAAAACCGCGGACTTCGTCAACGAGATGTGGGACTCATCGATCGTTCCGGAGCTCAGCGACTACATCAAGGTCCCGAACAAGTCACCGCACTTCGACCCTGACTGGGAAGACCACGGGCACATGGAAAAAGCCGTGCAGATGCTCGAAGCATGGTGCCGGACGCAACCGATCGAAGGTATGACCGTCGAGGTCGTCCGCATCGAAGGCCGCACGCCGGTGCTGTTCATCGATATTCCGGGCGACTCCGACGACGTCGTCCTGCTCTACGGTCATTACGACAAGCAGCCGGAGTTCACGGGCTGGGATGACGACCTGCACCCGTGGGAGCCCGTCATCCGTGACGGAAAACTGTACGGGCGCGGCGGCGCCGACGACGGCTACGCGACGTTTGGCTCGCTCACGGCAATCCGCGCACTGAAGGAACAGGGTATCCCGCATGCCCACTGCGTCGTCCTGATCGAAGGTTGCGAGGAAAGCGGCAGCTTCGACCTACCCTTCTACATCGACCTGCTGGAAGACCGTATCGGCGCGCCGGACCTCGTCGTCTGCCTCGACGCCGAGTGCGGCAACTACGACCAGCTCTGGTGCACGACGTCACTGCGCGGCAACCTCACCGGCACGCTGCGCGTCGACGTGATGACCGAGGGCGTACACTCCGGCAGCGCGAGCGGCGTCGTCCCGTCGAGTTTCCGCGTGCTGCGCAGGCTGCTGAGCCGGCTCGAGGACGAGGACACGGGCAAGGTCCTGCCCGAGGCGTTGCATGTCGAAATCCCGGAGCAGCGGATCGGCCAGGCGCATGCAGCGGCGGACACGCTGGGTGCATCGGTGTACGAGAAGTACCCTTGGGCCGTGAGCGATCCACAGCCGAGTGAGTCGCACTACGAACTGCTGCTCAACAATACCTGGCGACCGACGCTGTCGGTAACGGGCGCGGAAGGCCTGCCAACGCTGGTGAACGCCGGCAACGTGCAGCTGCCTTACAACACCTTGAAGCTGTCGTTCCGGCTGCCGCCGACCTGCGATGCGAATGATGCCGCCGCCGCCGTGCAGGCGATCCTCGAAGCCGATACGCCGCCGCTTTGCAAGGTGAGCTTCAACGCCGAGTCAGCGATGGCCGGCTGGAACGCACCGCCGGTAGCAGACTGGCTGGATGCCTCGATGCAGCGTGCCTCGGAAGCCTTCTTCGGCAAGCCGTCAATGTACATGGGCACGGGCGGCACTATTCCGTTCATGGGCATGCTCGGCGAGCGCTTCCCGGAGGCCCAGTTCCTGATTACTGGCCTGCTCGGACCGAAGTCGAACGCGCACGGACCCAACGAGTTCCTGCACATCGAGACGGGCAAGCGCCTGACGAGCTGTGTCGCACAGGTGCTCATGGATCATTACCTGCACCGCAAGGAGATGGCTGCGGCAGCCTGATCGAAGTACCCGTTACGACGTAAACATGATCATGATGCCGGCCGCGACGGCGGAGCCGATGACGCCGGCAACGTTCGGGCCCATCGCGTGCATCAGAAGGATATTCTGCGGATTGGCTTCCAGACCAACCTTGTTGGCGACGCGCGCGGCCATAGGTACGGCAGAAACACCAGCGGCGCCGATCAGCGGGTTGATCGCCTGCTTCGAAAGCTTGTTCATCAGCTTGCCCATCAGCACGCCGCTTGCGGTACCAATTGCGAATGCGACCATGCCGAGCACCAGGATGAACAAGGTGTTTACATCGAGAAACTGCTCGGCGCTCAGCTTCGAACCGACCGCGAGCCCCAGGAATATCGTGACAATGTTGATCAGCGCGTTCTGCGTCGTGTGCGACAGGCGCTCGACGACGCCGCATTCGCGCATCAGGTTGCCGAAGGCGAGCATGCCGATCAGCGGCGCGGCCGACGGCAGCAGCAGGGCGACGAGCAGCAGGAGCATGATCGGAAAGATGACCTTCTCCGCCTTCGACACCTCGCGCAGCTGCACCATCTTGATCTTGCGTTCGGACTCGGTGGTCAACGCGCGCATGATCGGCGGCTGAATCATCGGCACGAGCGCCATATACGAATACGCCGCGACGGCAATCGCGCCGAGCAGGTCTGGCGCAAGCTGGCCAGCAACGTAAATCGCCGTGGGTCCGTCCGCGCCGCCGATGATGCCGATCGCGGCGGCCTCGCGAAGCGAGAAATCCGCCCAGCCCAGTTCGGTTAGCGACAGCGCGCCGAGCAGCGTCGCAAATATGCCGAACTGCGCGGCCGCACCGAGGAACAGCGTGCGCGGGTTTGCCAGCAGCGGGCCGAAATCGGTCAGCGCACCGACGCCCATGAAGATGATCAGCGGAAACGCGCCGGTCTCGATACCGACCACGTAGGCGAGGTGCAGCAGACCGTCGCCGGTCGCTATCTCGGCGCCCGGGATATTCGAGAGCAGTCCGCCAAAGCCAATCGTTACCAGCAGCAGGGGTTCGAACTTCTTGACGATGCCGAGATACAAAAGGCCGAGACAGACGACGAGCATCGCCAGCTGCCCGGGCGTGATCTGGTAGAGGCCGGAGCCCTGCCAGATTTGTTCGACGAGCGACATGTGTTCAGGCAATCGCGACGAGCGGATCGCCGACGGCGACGACATCGCCCTCGCTGATGTGCACGGCCGTGATGGTACCTGCCTTCGGCGCGCTCACGGCGGTTTCCATCTTCATTGCCTCGACGACCAGCAGCGGATCGCCCTCGGCAACCGTATCGCCAGGTCTGACGTGCACCTTGAAGATGTTGCCGGCGAGCACCGCATTGACCTCCTCACCGCCAGCGGCCGGCGCGGGCGCGGGAGCAGCGGCGGGCGCCGCAGCAGCCGCCGGCTGCACGCTCGCGAGTTCGCCGCTCGCGGCAACCTCGACCGTGAACGGCTTGCCGTTGACGCGCACCGAGTACGTCGCCGGGCCGGATGCTGCCGGTGCCGTCGCAGATGGAGCGGCAGCCGCAGGTGCGGTTTCCGGCTCGCTGCCCGGCGCAGGTTCGAATGCGTCCGGGTTGTCGCGGTTCTCGAGGAACTTCAGGCCGATCTGCGGGAACAGCGCGTAGGTCAACACATCGTCGACAACGTCCTTTGCGAGCCGAATGCCCTTCTCGCTGGCGATCGAGGTGAGCTCGTCGGTCTGGTGTTCGAGCTCCGGTTCGAGCAGGTCCGCCGGCCTTACGGTGATCGGGTTCGCGCCCTCGAGCACCTTCGCCTGCAGCTCCGAATTCACCGCGACCGGCGTCTCGCCATACTCACCTTTGAGAACACCGGCAGTCTCCTTCGAGATCGTGGCGTAGCGCGAGCCCGACAGCACATTGATGACGGCCTGCGTGCCGACGATCTGCGAGGTCGGCGTGACCAGCGGCAGCATGCCGAGGTCCTCGCGCACGCGCGGTATCTCCTCGAGCACATCGTCGAGTTTGTCGCCTGCGTTCTGCTCACGAAGCTGGCTTTCGAGGTTCGTCAGCATGCCACCGGGCACCTGGGCCACGAGGATCCGCGAGTCCACGCCCCTCAGGCCGCCTTCGAACTTCGCGTACTTCTTGCGAACTTCGCGGAAGTAAGCGGCAATCTCTTCGACAAGGTGCATATCGAGACCGGTATCGCGGTCGGTTCCCTCGAGGGCTGCGATCAGCGTTTCGGTGGGCGAATGCCCGTAGGTCATGCTCATCGACGACACGGCGGCGTCGATCCTGTCGATACCGGCTTCCGCGGCCTTCACGCAGGTCGCCGTCGCCAGTCCCGTCGTCGCGTGGCAATGCAGATGAATCGGAATATCGATCGTGTCCTTGAGCCGGGTCACCAGCTCGAAGGCGTCATAGGGACGCAGCAGCCCGGCCATGTCCTTGATGCAGACCGAGTGCGCGCCCATGTCCTCGATGCGCCGGCCGAGGTCGACCCACATATCGATCGTATGCACCGGGCTGACCGTATACGACATCGTGCCCTGCGCGTGCTTGCCGACCTCGAGCGTCGCCTTGATCGCGGTCTCCAGATTGCGAAGGTCATTGAGCGCATCGAAGATGCGGAAGACGTCGACGCCATTGACGGCGCAGCGCTCGACGAACTTGTACACCAGGTCGTCGGCATAGTGCCGATAGCCGAGGATGTTCTGTCCCCGGAACAGCATCTGCTGGGGCGTGTTCGGCATCGCCGCCTTCAGCTCGCGAATGCGCTCCCAAGGATCCTCGCCTAGGTAGCGGATACAGGCATCGAAGGTCGCGCCGCCCCACGACTCCATCGACCAGTAGCCGACGCTGTCGAGCTTTTCCGCGATCGGCAGCATATCGTCGATGCGCATTCGCGTTGCCAGGAGGCTCTGGTGTGCATCACGGAGTGCGAGTTCGGTGACCCCGAGTGGTTTTTTGTCGCTCATTTAGTGTTCGCTCGAGTGCGTGAATGTGTCCTTGCGGGCGCTAGGAACGGCGCCGATGCTGGTCGATCGCCGCGGCAATCGCGGCAACCTCCTCGTCGGTGGGACCCGCGTCGACGGCGGGCTGCAGGCGTCGCGCCAGCGCAGACATCGTTGTCATGGCGCCGACGAGCGCGGTCAGGAACACGAATACCGTGCCCATTCCGGCCAGCATCAGCGTCAGTCCCTCATTGAGCAGGCTCGGCTGCATGTTTTCGCTCCGATCGCGACCTGATCTGTCGCGCTGGCGGCCGCCTTAAATGGCGCCCGCAAAAGCCGCGTACAAGCGCGCGATTATACTGAAACACCGGCGAAATGAACCGCTATGCCGGCGATCGGTTGCGAGAAAACCGCCTGCGGGGGGTCAAATCCACGCGAAACTGATTACACTTGCCAAATGGCTCGCCTGCCGCACTTTCTCCTCACGTCCGCCCTGCTCATCGGCCCACAGATACCGCTGGCGATGGCTGACGATCAGCAGCCGGAGGCCGCGCCCATCCCGGAGGGCGCTCGCATCGGCCGCATCAGCTTCGACCGCCAGAACGTCTTCGACACTTCGAAGCCGGAAGAGAGCGGCGCCTTCTACCGCTTCTTCAATCGCTTCCACATCATGACCCGCGAGTCGACCATCGCGAAGCAGCTGCTCTTCGATGAAGGCGACGTGTTCGATCAGCGCCGCATCGAAGAGACCGAGCGGGTGCTGCGCGGCAACAAGTTCTTCTTCGACGCGTCGGTAACGCCGGAACTTAATGACGACGGCGAGGTAGACATCAGGGTGCACACCCGCGACGTCTGGACGCTGATGCCCGAGATTTCCGTGTCGCGCAGCGGCGGCGAGAACAAGACGGTGTTCGGCGTTGAGGAATCCAACCTGTTCGGCCTCGGTCAGAGAGTCCTGATTACCCGTACCGACGACGTGGATCGAACCACCAACGTGTTCGAGTACACGAACCGGCAGGTTGGCAATAGCTGGGTTTTTGCGCAGCTCAGGCTTGCCGACAAGTCCGATGGCGACACGACGCTCGTCAACCTGTTCAAACCGTTTCACGAGCTCGACGCACGGACGGCGGGCGGCGTGACCTTCTACGAGGACGAGCGCCGCGACGCACTATATTTTCTCGGAGACGAGGCTGCCGAGTACCGTCGGCTGCAGGATCGCTACTCCGTGTTCGGTGGCATTTCCAATGGCCTGCAGGATGGCTGGGTCCGTCGCTGGACGGCCGGCGTCGTCTACGACGAAAACGTGTTTACCGATGCGGCCGAGCCTGTCCTGCCGCAGGCCGTGCCGGAAGACCGAAAGCTCGTCTACCCGTTCGTCGGCATAGAGATACTCGAGGACCGCTTCGAGAAGTCGGCGAACAGGGACCAGATGGAGCGTTCCGAGGACTTCTATCTCGGTACGCGAATTGCGGCGTCACTCGGCTGGTCGGATACCAGCTTCGACGCGGACCGGGACGCCCTCCTCTACTCGGTCTCGGCCGATCAGAGCTTCGGCTCGCTGGATAAGAGGGCGCTGTTGCTGAACGCCGCGGCCAGCGGCCGCGTGGAAGACGGCGACTTTGCGAATGCCGTCGTCGGTATCGATGCGCGCTACTACTGGACACAGTCGGCGAAGCGCCTGTTCTTTGCGACGCTCGACGTCAAGGTCGGCGACAACCTCGATCTCGACAACCCGATCGAGGTAGGCGGCGATACCGGCCTGCGCGGCTACCCGCTGCGCTACGAATCGGGCGAGAGTCGCCTGCTCCTGACCGTAGAGCAGCGCTACTTCACGGATTGGTATCCGTTCCGGCTGTTCCGGGTTGGCGGCGCGCTGTTCGCGGACGTCGGCCGCGTCTGGGGCGACAACCCGCTCGGCTTCGAAAACCAGGGCTGGCTCACGAACGTCGGTTTCGGCTTCCGGTTTGCGCCCACGCGAATCGGAACTCGCAAGATCGTGCACCTCGATGTTGCCTTCCCGCTCGACGGCGACCCGTCGATCGACAGCGT
>JAAUXY010087000.1_pt1 | contig 22013 bp, 23 predicted proteins | sample 7278121 | NCBI WGS metagenome assembly JAAUXY01 (sample SAMN14350117, study PRJNA611818) | marine sediment metagenome | isolation source: surface marine sediment (1.8m) | place: French Polynesia: Moorea | collected 2018-08 | reverse complement strand
CTGGACATTGGAAAATTCGTCGGCCTCGTAGTCGCTCGCCTGCAGCAATCGGTAGTTTAGCGACAGAGTCGCTTCCCCGGTCGCCACACCGACGTTGAAGGTGTGGGACCAGCCGCCCGACATGCCGAAAATATCGGCGTTGTCGATGTTGCCCAGGATGACTCGAATGATGCCGTCGGAGCCGAGAAAGACAACGTTGCCCGAGGCATATCCCGGATTGCTGGTGCCGAAAGCATCGTCCTGGTAGGCGAAGCCGTCGGTACCGCCGTCGAAGTCAGCATCGAGGAAGGTCTGGGCCACGCTTCCCGCGTCGTCGATCGCTTGCTGACGGATGGCGCGCAGATCGGCCGTCATCTCGTCGCCCAGCTGCTCCATCAAGCCGAGGCCGAAGAGATGCGGTGAGTCGCGGCTGTCAGGGAAAGTGGTGACCACGCCACCGTGGCCGGCCGAGCCCTTGGGGCGACCGTGGCATCCAGCACAGCTGTCCATCAGGCCGGCACCGAGGGCACGATTGGACTGGATCGAACCGGTCGAGTCGTCGTTGACCCGAGGCCCTTGCCCCTCATTTTCGGTGAACTTGCGCTGGAACAACTGCCGCCCCCGACGGATCGAGCGGGCTGGATCGTGCAGGATCAAGAACGGCGACGAGGTCTCGACGCTGAATCCCGATCCGGGCAAAGATCCGTCGTGCCCCTTGTCGATCTGCTCATCGAGGGTCCGCTCGATACATCCGGCGGGGGCATTGGTCGGCCCGACCTGGTCGCAGCCAACGAGCTGAGCTCCAATGGGATCGACGGTCACCATCCATAGACCGACCAGCACCCATGTCAAAACTCCAACTCTCCAGACTCTTTCCTGGCTCATGCTGCATCCTCCTTTGAGAGGTTTCAGGGTGCACGGCACCCTTCGCGGTCTAGAGACCCACGCGGCCCCTGACGCCCTATCGAAACCTCCGGGCACACCTCACCCGACCTCGGCGAGCCTTGCAGCTGCCACCTACCCTGACCGGAGGAACCGATCGCAGAGTTCCTTTGCCTGGGTAAAAAGTCCGAGTCGCCCCATTTCGAGACGAGCCCCAGCAGTCTTTACGAAATCTTAATAAAGTATCTCAGCTCTTGATAACGATGTCAAGAGGTTAAGTCGGAAATAAGTATCCAGAGATTATGCACCACTGAGAGAAACGCTCCTTGTCAGCGCGGCTAGCAGTTGTTGTGCATAGTTTCTCGTAGCTGCGGGGCGGAGGCTTAGACGCGGGGTTGGGTGCGCGCAGCGCGCCCGATCCTGCCGAGGAGGGGATGGGCCAATGAAGCCGATCCGAAGGGTTGGCTTTCTTGGGGCGCTGAGAAGATGTTAGGTTCTGAGGATCTGACTGGCCTTCGATTCTCGACTCAGAACCCAGCGCGAATCCAACCAGGAGATCTTGATCGTGAAACCTCTCGCGGCTGTCCTCTGTTTGCTCATGCTCACCCTGCCAGGCCCCGTGGCCGGCCAGGACTCCAGCGCCGAGCCCGTCCCGAGCGCCTGGCGCGCCGTCTCCGAGGCCGGCCCCTGGGTCGTACGAATCCCGTTTCACTCCAGGGAAACCACCGACGCGCTCTACCAGCGCATTGATGTCTGGCAAATCCTGCGTGATGAGAAGGTGGTCGTGGCGCTGGTGTCGGAGGAAGAAGTTCGCCAGCTGGTCGAAGAGGGTTTCGAGCTGAACCTGGATGAGGAACAGACGCTGATCCTCGCGCGGCTCGGTATCCCGCTCGAACTTCAGGGCGGCGGAATTCCCGGGTTCCCTTGCTACCGAACGGTTGAAGAAACCTTCGCGACCGCCGAGGCTATGGCCGCCGCGCGTCCCGACCTCGCCACGTGGACCGACGTCGGCGACTCGTGGGAGAAGACCCAGGACCCCGACAGTGGCTATGACCTCTTCGTTTTGGAGCTCACCCAATCGGCGATGCCCGGACCCAAGCCGGTCTTCTTCGGCAACTTCGCGATCCATGCGCGGGAGTACACCACCGCCGAGCTCGGCACCCGCTTTGCCGAATTCCTATTCGACAACTATGGCCGCGACCCCGACGTCACCTGGCTGCTGGACCACCACGAGGTCCACTTGATGCTGCAGAGCAATCCCGACGGTCGCAAACGGGCTGAGTCCGGTCTCTTCTGGCGCAAAAACACCGACAACGACTATTGCTCGAATACCAACGATCGCGGCGCGGACCTGAATCGCAACTTCGACTTTCAGTGGAACTGCTGTGGGGGTTCCTCAGGCAGCCAGTGCAGTCCGGTCTTTCGTGGTCCGACGGCGGCTTCGGAGCCCGAGATTCAGGCGCAACAAGCCTACGTGCAATCGATCTTTCCCGATCAGCGCGGCCCGGATCTGAACGACCCCGCGCCGGACGACGCCACCGGCGTCGCGATCGACATCCACTCCGCGGGTCGCCTGATTCTGTGGCCGTGGGGTTTCGATGCCAATCCGCCGCCCAACGGCACCGCTCTCACCACCTTCGGTCGCAAGCTGGGTTTTTTCAACAACTATTTCCCGCTGCAGATTCGAGAATTCGCCAACGCCGACGGCAGCAGTGCCGACTATTACTATGGCGAGCTCGGCGTCGCCGGCATGGCCTACGAATTAGGCACGCAGTTCTTCGAGAGTTGCAGCAGCTTCGAGAACAACGTCGTGCCGACCAACATCGACTCGCTGTTCTACGCCGCCAGGGTGGCGCGCACCCCTTACATGACGCCGGCAGGCCCCGAGGCGCTGGCGGTCACGGCGCCGACCGAGCCGGTGGCCGAAGGCGCGCTGATTCAACTCACCGCCACCCTCGACGATACCCGCTTCAACAACGCCAACGGCTCCGAGCCGACGCAGACGATCGCGTCAGCCGAGGCGTTCATCGACACCCCACCGTGGGATGACGGCGCCGTGCCGTTGGCCATGGCGGCCTCCGACGGCACCTTTGACCAGGGGGTTGAAGCGGTCGAGGTGACGATCGACACCGCGGGTCTCGCCAACGGTCGCCACATGCTCTACGTTCAAGGCACCGACTCAGCGGGCAACGTGGGCGTCGTCGGCGCCGCATTTCTGGTTGTCGGGCGAGAGATCTTCTCTGATGGCTTCGAATCCGGCGACACCTCTGCCTGGCGATAAGCCGAGTGCTTCAGGCCCGAAAGGCGCCGGCGACACGATGCTTTCCGCTATCGCCACTGCGGCCCACGGCCAGCACCCATCGCGATCGCGCTAGGAGCCTTCGGCCTCAAACCGCCGAGGTGGCCTATTCGCCTCGAGACGTAGGGGCGAGGCCTGCCTCGCCCGGATCTCGCTCGCGAGATCCGCCCTACAGAAGGCGACGCAGGCGTCGCCCCTACACAAAAACTTGACTCAACTGGAAAGAAGGAGGGCTATACAGATGTCTAGAGGCAATCGAGCGCTTCCAGCTCCTGCTTGCGCTTCGCGAGGTAAGGCGGCTTCGCCGACCGCTCGGCCAGGCTCAAAGACTGCTGGCAGGCCTCCCGGGCGTCCTCCAGGCGCCCCTGGTCGATCAACGCCTCCGCCATCTGCATCGTCAATGTGCTGAGGTAGCGAGGATGTGGCTCTTCGAGCCCCCTGACCCACTCAATGGCCCGCCGGACCTAGGCTTCCGCGACCGCCGGGCGCGACGCGCCCGCCTCGACCCTGGCGCGCAGCGACATGACTGCCGAATACACCGGGAAGACCGGTTCGCGGGCCCGCACCATCTCTTCCGCCTCGGCAAAGAGCTCTAAGACCTCGCTCTCCCGTCCGTCCTGCTGGAGCCAGATCATGTAAGCGAGCAGTGCCAGCGTGTTGGCGTGCAGAGGATGCGGGTCGGAGCTGAGCCGACCCCGGATCTCGACGGAACGACGGAAGGCCTGCTCCGCCTCGGGGTACTTTGCCCGCTTATTGAGCACCCGACCGAGGAGATGCTGGCTGCGGGCGACCGGCAGGGTCTCGGGGCCCAGCAGGCGCTCCTGGAGATCGACACAGCGCCTGATGATGGCCTCGGCCTCTGCCAGTCGACCGACGTCGACCAGCCAATAGGCGAGGCGGTTCAACGCCGGAACGATGAGCCGCGAGTCGGGCCCGTGGGCCTGCTCGTAGGTCGCGAGCGCTTGCCGATAATGGTCGAAGGCCCGGGCATCTTGCAGGCGATGCGCGACGCCACCCAGCAGCATGTAGGTGCGGCCGAGCACCTCCGCACGGCCCGGAGTCGCCTCGGGGATCTCGGCCAGCAGCTGCAGGCTTCGCCGCAATCGACTCTCGGCCTCCTCGAACCGATTCATTCGATGCAGGGCCGACGCCGCCCGGTTCTCCAGGCGTGCGGTCTGGAGCCCGTCGAGCCGATCCGGCCGCAAGGTCAGCGCCTCCTCCGCCAGGGCGAAGGCTTCATCCGAGCGCCCTTCCTTGTAGCGCAGATCCGCGAGCTTCTCGAGCACGTCGGCCCGGTCCTCGGCTCCCGCGTCGCCGATTTCGCTGCCTGGGGATTGGAGCAGTTCCAAGGACTCCGTGAGCAGACTCTCCGCCCTTTCCAGATCGTCCCAGCGGGTGTAGATCTCGCCCATGGTGTGGAGCAGGACGGCTCGCTCACGCGGCTGTTCGAGCAGTTGCGACTCGAGCGCGCGGGATCCCCGCTCGAGGATCTCGCGCGCCGAGAGCTCGGCCGGGTTCTCCAGCGAGCTGTCGGCCTCGCCGAAGAGGCCCTTGAGGTAGGTGACGAGCTGATCGGAGCTCTTTTGGGCCCGCAGGGCCCGATCCCTGGCCTGACGCGCGGCTTCGGCCTCGGCTCGGGCGCGCAGCAGGCCCACGGTCGTGCCCACCGCGCCGAACACCAGGCTGGCCGCCAGCAGCCCGGCCGCGACCACCCGACCGCGGTGCCGGCGCACCAGCTTGCGCAGCAGATAGCCGGCGGTCGGCGCGCGGGCGACCACCGGCTCGTCGGCGAGAAAACGCCCGACGTCATCGGCGAGATCCGCCGCCGATCCGTAACGCTCCTGCGGATCGTGGGCGACGGCCTTGAGAGAGATCCAGTCGAGATCGCCTCGCAACCTCTTCGGCAGCTCGTCGGCTTCGACACCCCGGCGGCGGGCGATCTCGCCCAGGACGCCGTCATCGAGGCGCGTGACGCGGGTGCTGGGTCGCACGAGCCGATCGTGAGCCTGGCGCTTCAGAGCAGCGAGCGGCGTGTCGTCGGCCTCCGGCCACGGCAGGTGACCGGTCAACAGCTCATATAGCAAGACGCCGAGCGAGAAAACGTCCGAGCGAGTGTCGACGTCGCCGTCCAGCCCCAGGGCCTCGGGGCTCATGTAGTCCGGCGTGCCGATCAAGCGGTCGCCGGTCGCCAGGGTGGCGCCAGCCAGCGATTGATCCAGCCCCTTGGCGATACCGAAGTCGATGAGCTTGGATACCGGGCGTCCGTCCACCTCGGTGACCAGCACGTTGGACGGCTTGATGTCGCGATGCAGGAGCAGCTTGTGATGGGCGTGGTCGACACCCCGGCAGACCTCGACAAAGAGCCGCAAGCGATCTTCCAGCGATAGCGAACGCGAGTCACAGTAGTCGGTGATGCGCTCCCCGTCGATCAGCTCCATGGCGAAGTAGGGCGACCCGTCCGGCGTCGTTCCGGCCTCCAGGATCTTGCCGACGTTGGGGTGATCGAGACGGCCCATGGCGTGGCGCTCGGCTTCGAAGCGGGTACGAGCTTCGCGACCGGCGGCCGCGAATCGCAGGATCTTGAGCGCCACCCGCCGCTTGACCGGTTCGTCCTGGTCGGCCAGGAAGACCCGGCCCATGCCGCCTTCGCCGAGCAGCTCGATCAAGCGATAGGGTCCGATCGCGCGCGGCTCATCCACCAGCGCCGGAGCCGCGGAGGCGGCGACCAGCACTTCGAGAAAGCTCTCACCGTCCGCCTCGATGGCACCGAGCATCTCGCGCACTTCGTTCGCCAACTCCGGATCGCTACTAGCGAAGATCTCCTCACGCTCTTCCGTCGGCAGGTCGACGACGCGGTCGATCAGCTCATATTTCCGGCGCTCCCGTGCCAACTCGGAGGCGTCGCTCACCCAGCGAGCTCCTGGTAGAGCCAGACACGGGCCGACTTCCAGTCCCTCTCGACCGTCGCCTTCGAGACCTCTGAGTCGGCCAGCCGGCGCAGCTCATCGAAGACCCGGAACAGGAGCTCGGCGGCGGCGTCTTCGTCACCGCCACGCCAGCGCGAGAACAGACGGGTCACGTGTCCGGGGCTCGGTGGGGTCATACGGGAATCTGGTGCCGGGCCGTGGTCCGCGGCGCTGCTCGCGTTCTCGCTCTCAAGGCGTGGTCGGATGAAGCGTCAGCTCATTCCCTCCCTTGGACGCATCATAGCGGGATTTCGCCCCTCGGGACGCGTCGGATCTGTTCGACCGGTTGAATGGAGAAAGAACCTCGTCACTTCAGGGCAACTTCTGTCGGGCCACCCGATGAGAGACCCGACACCACGGGTCTGGCCGACGGCCGTCTGGCGGTGGGTCGACTGCTTCAGGTAGAATTGCGGATACTCATCGGAATTGACGCGTCAACCGGGCTCCGGGGCAGCACGTCTCCGACGCTCTGGAGTGACCGTGATCTATACTCCTGAGCGGAGGCCCGAATGAAAAGACTTGTCATGCTGCTGCCCCTCACCCTGCTCCTGGCTCCCGGTCTCTCTTTGGCCGGGACAGGCGAGCAGGTCAGCTTCGAGCGGCCCGACGGCGCGGTGTTGAACGGTACGTTGCATCTCGTCGACCGAGCCGGCCGACATCCCGTCGTCCTGCTCCTGCACCAGGCGCAATCAAGCCGCGCGGAGTTCGACTTCCTGCTCGAGGACCTTCACCGCCTCGGCCTGCATACCCTGGCGGTAGATCTGCGCGGCCACGGCACCTCGAGCAAACCGGATCAGATCGACCGCGCCTGGTTCATGAAACTCTTTCGCGACCCGGGTTACGCTCCACCCGACGTCCAGGCCATCCTCGAATGGCTGGCGAGCCACGACCGGGTCGACCCGGAGCGCATCGCCGTCATGGGAGGCAGCGTCGGCGCCAACCTGGCCTACGTGGCCAACGGCGCCGGATGGCACGTCAAGACCTCGGTCGTGCTCTCGGGCAACGCCGAGGCTGCCGCCGACCTGGCTGGCAACGTGGAGGACTTACGCCCCCGAAACGTCTTGCTCCTGGCCACCGACAACGATCACGGACGCGATGCCTACGCCAAGACTCTCTATGAGCAGGCCGGTAAGCCGAAGCGAGTCGAGATTCTTGAGGGGTCTTCCGCGCACGGGGTTTCCGTCCTGCGCGAGAGTGCCGAGCTCAAAGAGCTGGTCTTGAGCTGGCTAGCGGAGCAGCTGAGTCAATCACCATAGCGCCACCTGGTGAGTCGAGGGCCGCGAACCTGCAAGTCACGTCAACAAAACGCCGGTGAAGCGCCCGCGGGCACTCCACCGACGCCACCGTTCCGAGGGACGATGGATCAAGCGTCAGGCGACGGGCGTCGCCTGATCCGGCCCACCAGCTTCCGGCGAGGGCTCCGAATCACCGGCGGCGCCCTCCTGGACGCCGTCGATGGAATCCGGAAGCTCGCCCTCCGCCGGCGGGCTCTCGACCTCACCGGGTCGTGCCTTCGACGGTCTCACCTTCTCGGCGAGGTCGTCTTGACCGGCCAGACGGCAGAGATCCTCGAACTGGCGGGCGACGCGAATGAAGGCGGTGTCGTAGGCCTTCACCGCTTCCTTCTTCTCCGCCAGCAGTTGATCGACCCGGCGTCTCGACCGCTGGTGCGTCTCGAAAGACTGACGCAGCGTCTCGATGTCGGGCTCAACCAGAGGCACATAAGGCCCGAGATCGAACGGGAGACCGAACAACGACTTCCCGAGCATCTCTTCTAAGTCCTCTCGCTCCAGGCTTTCGCAGATCAACTCGGATTGACGCATCAGCGCGATCGGCTCACGCTGAGTGTTGCCTTCGAGGCCGAGTTTGTCCATCCGCGGCTTGGCGTAGTGGCCGGATACGATCCGGCGCAGCCCGCTGACCTTCTTGCCGAGATGGGTGACGTCGCCGTCACGCTTCTTGAGCAGGTCAGCCCGCAGCTGGTTCTCCGCGTACAACTTTCGATCGAGCTCGACCATCTGATCGAGCTCGATCTTCAACAGTCGGCCCAGACCTTGAATCTGGGCCAGGAACTCGGGAGGCTCTTCGCCCTCCGGGAGATTCGCGCTGAATTTCTCCAACACGAGATCGACCACCGCCGGCCCCTGTTCCCACAGGGCCGAGAGCAAGAACAGACAGGACCTGATCTTGCCGGTGATTTTGACTGACAGTTTTGCCATGGTGGTGGCTCCTTTCTTTGCCCGTCACACGGGCGGTTTTATGGGTTGCCCATCTGAGCTGGGCGGGCTCTTCTGCCGCCAGGCCTGGCCGAGCCCGGCGGCATATTCGGGTCGCTGCGACCGACGAGAAATAACGTAACAGGCAAAATCTCGGAATAGGGGAGACCGCACGTATTTTCCGATACCGACCGAGCGGTCGGTAAAACCCACCCTTTGGCGCATGGGGAACGCGCACCGCCGTCACCCGACTCTGGGACCTCATCGAGACCGTTTCGACACGGCGGTATCACCACCTGCAGGTCGATCGAACAAACGGAGCCAGACGCTCGCAGGGCGCGCGGCGCCACCGGTAAAGAATTTCCGACTCGACGCAAGGGTCGCACCGAGATCGCGCAACTGGATCGCGCGGCCCGCACCGGGTGCGGCAACTTGGTTCAGGAATTTCCGTCTTGCCCCGACACTTGCGGCAACTCGGAGCAAAAACATCTGATTTGCCGCGACTCTCGTGAGAGCCTGATGGAATTTCCCTGGACCCCGATCGACACTCGCGGGCGCCGATCATCCGTTACCGAATCGGCACGCCAGTGTCGATCGTCCAAGGTTTAAAAAACCGGAAGGGCACGCGAGACTCGCGGGGGCCTGGATTCAAATTTTGGAAGGACCCGCGACACTCGCGAGTGGAAATTCAAAAATCCGGAAAGGACCTGCGACACTGGATCCTCGAATAACGCGTCACCGATCGGGCACACCACGGGTGGGGCTGCTTCTGAGAACCGCTGGGGTCGCGATTCGATGCCGTAACCCCGATCGGCAAGGAAGGGGATTCGCTGCGCCGGACGCCTCCGTCTCTCGTTACGGATCTGTTGGCGATCGAGGAAGAAGCTCTCATGGGAGAAGGAGACCGACGCCCGGGCGATGGATCCCCGGCTTTTCCAGGCACCCTACCGAGCAGGTATCGAGGTCAAGGCCTACCAGCTCGAGCCGCGACGCAAGGCGCTAGTGATGCCGAGGGTGAATCTCTTCATCGCCGACGACGTCGGGCTCGGCAAGACGATCGAGGCCGGGCTGATCCTGCGCGAGATGCTGATGCGGCAGAAGGTCCGGAGGACGGTGATCTGCGTTCCGCCCTCGGTGGTGCGCCAATGGAGCAGCGCTTCGGCCTGACCTTCATGATCTACGACCGGAACTATGTGACCGCCAAGCGCCAGGAGCGGGGCTACTCCATCAACCCCTGGAACACTCACAACCGCTTCATCATCTCTCAGGCCCTGGTCCGCAATGAGGCTTACGCCGCCCCGCTGCGCGACTGGCTTGGGGACTTTCGGGGCGGCTCACTCTTGATCCTCGACGAGGCCCACAACGCCGCTCCAGCCAGCGGCTCGAGGTACGCTATCGACTCGAGGCTGACTCGCGCCATCCGTGACCTGGCGCCGCGCTTCGAGCACAAGCTTTTCCTCTCGGCGACGCCACATAACGGGCACTCGAACAGCTTTTCTGCGCTGCTCGAGATTCTCGACCCGCAGAAGTTCTGCCGCGGGGTGCCGGTGCACCATGCCTCACGCGACGCGGTGATGGTGCGGCGCCTGGGGCGAATGCTCGAAGGTGGCATCCACCACGAGCGAACAGACGACCTCACCGCGGCGATCGGCACGGTGGGAGAGGAGCGCCGCGACACGGCGCGGGAGCGGGTGATCCATGAGGAGCTCGAGGAGGTCCGCGAGCGGAAGGCGAAGCTCACCGGACAGGTAGAGCGCCTCGAAGGGCTTTTGAAGCTATCGAAGGACTGGATCGGTCTCGACGACCGCCATTTCCGCGACGCCCTCTCGGCCTCGCTAGAGATCCTCGGCGCAGACGCGATCCGGCCCCTGGACGCCGCCGAGGCGACCCGCGACCCGGCGACGGCCCGCTGGGAGATCCCGGCGCTCGACGAGCGCAAGGGGGCGGACCCCACCTGGGCGGTGACGCTGGACTCGCTGCGCGCCCCGCGGCAGAAAGGACAAGCGCCCTGGGAGTGGCGCCGGGAAGCGCCGATCCGGCCGGTGGTCTTCCGCGATCCCGGTACGCTCGACGGCGAGGTGGTGCACCTGCACCTCGAGCACCGGCTGGTGCAGCGGTTGCTGGGCCGCTTCATGGCGCAGGGTTTCCTACACGACGAGCTGACCCGGGCGTGCGTGGTGCGCACGGACGATCCCCTGCCCCGGGTGGTGGCGATGGGCCGGCTGTCACTCTACGGCGAGGGAGCTTCGCGGCTGCACGACGAGATTTTGAGCGTCGCGGCCGAGTGGCACGATCCGGCGCAGCGCGGTCGGGCAAAGTTGAGGCCTCTGGGAGAGGGCGCCAAGGTGGAGGTGCTGCGGTTGCTCAACGAGGCGCTTGCTCATCCGCGCCTGCGCGAGGTGCCGGAGGGGTTGCAGCGGCGGCTCCGGGCGACGGCGGTGCAGGACGTCTCGGAGCTCCATCCCCACCTCGAGCGCCGGGCAGGGGCGTTGGCCGAGCGCGCGGCGCGGGATCTGGTGCGGCGGGGGCAGCAGGAGGCCAAGGAGATGCGGAGGATCCTTGAACGACAAAGGGCGCGGATCGACAAGCATCGACACGAGACGGAGGACAAGGTCCGGCAGCAAGTGTTGGACTTCGGCAAAGATGAGATGCGTCAGCTTCACGCCAACATGCGGCACTGGGGAGTGCGGCTCGATTCGCTGAAGCGGGAGATTGAGCAAGAGCCGGCGCGAATCCGGGCGGGGTACGAGGTGCGGGCGCGGCGGGTCGAGCCGGTGGGGTTGGTGTATCTCTGGCCGGTTTCGAGCTGAGGTTGGGAATGGCGAAGTACGATCCGGAGCTCGCGTCTCACAAAGCCTGGCTGGGGCTGGTGCAGCCGGTGGGCCTGGTGGTGTCGCCACCGGCTCTGGTCAAGGCGCAGGCGGTGCTCGACCGCAGCGTGGTGGAGCTCCAACAGACGCTGCTTGGAGTCGTGCGTCAGCCGCCGCGGACGGCGTTCAGCGACGAGGCGGACCCGTACATCGACGACTTCCCGCGCTTCGCGGAGAAGGTGCTGGGTTGGGCGCCGGAGGATCTGGCGGGCGGACCCGGTGGGCCGGAGTTGTCCGACGACCTCGAGCTGGTGCTGCCCGACTATGGCGACACATTGCGGCCGACCTACGCGGTGATCGACGGCATGGCTGACGATCGGGTCTTGATGTTGGTCCAGGAGGTTCTGACCGGCACACGGCTCGACGAGCCAGCGGCGGAGCAGGGCAAGACCGGCTGGCACGCTAGCCCGGAGGCACGGCTGGAGCGGCTGTTGCGCGAGAAAGAAGTAGCGGCGGGGCTGCTGTCGAACGGCCACGAGCTGCGGCTGGTGTATGCGCCGCGCGGCGAGTCGTCGGGGCACCTGGCAAGCTGAAGCCAGCTTAGAGGCAGCCGGCAAGGCCTACTACGAATTCCGCGCCGACCTCATGATCCGCAACAACGAAGGCCTCACCAAGACCTACAACCGCTTTCACGACCCCGAAGAGCGCGACCCTGACATCCTGAAGCTCCGTGACCTCCACGCCGCCATGGACCGCGCCGTCCTCGACGCCTACGGCTGGACCGACATCCCCACCGACTGCGAGTTCCTCCTCGACTACGAGATCGACGAGGAGACCTGGAGCCCGCGCAAGAAGAAGCCCTACCGCTACCGCTGGCCCGAGGACGTCCACGACGAAGTCCTCGCGCGCCTGCTCGATCTCAATCAGAAGCGCTACCAGGAAGAGGTTCTGGCCGGCTTGCATGATGGCAAAAAGGGCCAGAAGAAGACAGCGGCGAATTCGAAGCGCAAGAAACCAACCGCCAAGCCCGCTTCTGAATCGCTACCACTGTTCGACCTACAAGAAGAGACTACAAGGAGCTCTGATGAGACCGGTTCGTGACTCAGACGGTACGATCCTCAATGCAGCTTCCCTGACAGTGGAAGAGGTCGTTCATCGCAAGTGCTGTGCCCGGCCTGCGGCGAGAAGGTCTTCAAGATGTGGCCCGAAGGCTGGGACGAGCATGCCGCTCGCCGATGCAAGGGGCTTGAGAGTAAGGACACCGAGAAAAGGAAAACGGAGTTCAAGTTCAGCTTTCGCCACTTATTCCGCTGAGCTCAGTTGCGTGGCAACCGCCTACGTGGCGACCGAATGATACGATTCAACTTTACTGAAGCCTATTTTTACTGACTTGCCCTGACCTGATCATGAACCGCACCGAACTCCTCGAACGCCTCGACGGCACCGAGTGGGCCGACTTCGAATTGAAGTCCGCGCAGGGCGGTGTGCCAGTGGACGCCTTCAAGACGCTGTCGGCGTTCGCAAACAGCGGCGGCGGCTGGCTCGTCTTCGGCGTCGGCGAGACCGCGGATCGCTACGAGATCCAAGGCATCGACGATATCGACCGCTTTCAGAACGACCTGCTGAGCGCCTGCCGCTCGCCGAACAAGCTGCGGCGGCCGGCTTCCATCCACCCGCGCCTGTTTCGCTTCGAAGAGGGCTGGGTGCTGGCGCTGCGAGTCGACGAGGCGCCGCGCTTCGACAAGCCGGTGCGGGTACGGATCAAAGGCCGCTGGCGGGCCTACGTGCGGGTTGGGGCGAACGATCACCAGTGCACGCCCGAGGAGGAAGGACGCTTCGTCCGCGACGCGACCCACCAGCGCTTCGATCAGACCCCCTGCCCCGATTTTGACGTGCCCGACCTGGAGGCCGACGCCATCGGCTGGCTGCGCGGCCTGATCGCTCGGCGCAATCCCGAGTCTGCCGATTCGGCCGCGGATCTGTCCGCATGGCTCCATGGTGCCGGCCTGTTGAGCAAGGACGGGTCTCTGACCCACGCCGCCGCGCTGCTGTTCGGCAAGCCCAAAGTCATGGCGACCCTCAAGCCAGGTGGCGTAGTCGATTTCCGGCTGATGCACAGTCCCTCGGCAGCCGGCATGCCGGCCCACCGCTGGGACGACCGCGAGCTCTGCGAGGGTCACCTGGTGAGCGCGCTACGCTCACTCTTCGAGCGCTTCCACCGCCTCTGCCCTCAGCCCTTTGCCCTCGAGCCCGAGGGCCCGATTCCCCTGCGCCGCGCCGTCGCCCTCGAGGAGCAGGCCCTGCGCGAGGCGCTGCTCAATCTCATCGCCCACCAGGACTACGCCGACGTCTCGCGCACGGCGACCGTCCTTTGGTGGAGCGATCGAGTGGATTTCTATAATCCGGGAGACTCCTTCGTCGCCACCGCGGACCTCTGGGCCGGTGGCTTCAGCGAGACTCGTAACCCTCTCATCGCCCGGGTTCTACGCCAGGCCGGTCTCGCCGAACAGGCGGGCAGCGGCTTGCCTCTGATCCTGCGCACCTGGAACGAGACGAGGCGCCCGACTCCAGTGCTCCTCAACGACGGAGGCCGCAAGCGCTTTGAGATGACCTTCCCATGGGGCGAGGGCCGAGATGGCGGAGTGAACGGCGGAGCTGGCGGTGCAACTGACGGAGTAAGTGAACCTCTATCCAAACGCGGTGAACCAGTAAATGGCCTGGTTGGACCCGCAAATGGTCCAAGTGGACCTGCAAATGAACCTGCAAACCTTACCGCGGAGGTGCCACTACCCGAGCGCGTCCTCCGTCTCTTGATCGCTGAGCCTGGACTACGCGTCCCCGAAATAGTGGCAGACCTCGGTTCGTCCAGGAGCTCGGTCAAGCGCGCGCTCAAGGCGCTCAAAGCCGATGGTCGAGTGAAGTTTCGCGGCGCTACGAAGACTGGCGGCTACTATCCAACCTCCAGCGACGAGGAAAACGCCGACTCATGACCACCTCTGCCCAAGTCCGCTCCCAGCTCGTCGACGCCCTGCGCCTCGACCTCGTCGGCCCGCGCCCGGATGAGCCCAGCCATGCCCGCTACCGCGACGAGATCCTGCCGATCGCGCCCTCGAAGTGGTACCTCACCGGCTTCCTGGTGCCCTATGAGGCCCCGGTCGAGCAGCGCACCGACGACGACGCCGACGACTCGCTCGACCAGCAGAGCCGGGTCGTCGAAGGCGACGACGACATGCCGCCCTTGGCCTTCCACCGGGACTCAGCGATTCCGGCGTCGCCGGATGCACGGTGAGCGGCAAGAAGGAGAGCGAGGCGCCTTCATATGCCACGCCAACTCTACTTCCAGCGACAGCTCGCCGTCGACGTCGGGGAGCGCCGCGTCGAAGCGGGTGAAGCCAGCCAGGGCGACGACTTCCCGCAAGCGGTGGACCAGGACGATGCGCATCGGACGCCATCTGGCTTGACCGAGTGCTCGAAGGAGATATAGGCAACATCGACCTCGGCAAGCCAGCAGCGCGACGATCGGCCCGTGCCCTGACCGGTACCGCTCGCTTCGAAGTCCCCGACGTCTGGAGCGTCGGCTGGATGTGGCGCGGGGAAGGAGTCTTCCTCGCGTTCTCGGCCGACGCCATCGGCAGATGGCTGAAGCAGCCCGGGGTCAAGGCGAGGGGTGACCGACTGCGGGCGGGCTTCGAGGCGTGGAAGATGAGGAAGAAGATCGGGGACGCGGTGTTCGCCGGACTGCCGTACGTCATGCTGCAGTCGCTCTCCCACCTACTGATCACCGCGGTGTCGCTCGAGTGCGGCTACTCAGCCAGCTCGATCCGCGAGCGGATCTACGCCGGCGCGTCAGGGTACGGCATTCTGCTCTACACCGGAGGCTCGGGGTCAGAGGGGACCCTCGGCGGCCTGGTCGACGTGGGTCGCGACATCGAGTCTCACTTGAGGCGAGCCCTGGAGCTGGGCAGACTGTGCTCGAACGACCCAGTCTGCGCCCAGCACGACCCAGCTAATCCCCACGAGGAGCGTTTCCTTCACGGCGCGGCCTGCCACGGCTGCCTGCTGATCGCCGAGACCAGCTGTGAGCGCCGCAACGAGCTCTTGGACCGCGCCTTGGTTGTGCCCACGGTCTCGACCCCGGACGCCGCTTTTTTCCCGGATCAGGCGGGCTGAGTCGTGCTCCGGCAACTCGGCAGGCCGGCCATGGTGAGTCTGGCGCACGGTCTCGCTACGGGTTGGCTCGAGCCGTCCTTTCGACGGGCCCAACTCCAGGGCCACGTGCCGGAAGAGCTCATGAAACCGGTGCAGGCCGAGCTGCGGGAGATGGTGGCGGACGGCATGTCGCCGGCCCACATCGCCCGGCTCCTCCACGTGCTGGCGGACGAGCGAGCAGCGGCCCAGGTCATTGCCGACCGTGTCGAGCTGGTGTGGTCCGGCCTCGACCTGGAGGGCTCGACCACCCGCGATACCGAAGTCGTCGTCCGCCAGCTCTTCCGAGAAGCGGAGCGCAGCCTGCTGGTCGCGAGCTACGCCGTCGACAAAGGCAAGAGGGCAGAGTCCCTGTTCGGCAGCCTTGCCGAGCGAATGGATCGGGAACCCGAGCTCGAGGTCCGCTTCTTCCTCAACGTGCATCGAAAGAGTCACAAGGACGAAACGCCGGAATCCGTGCTGCTGCGCGAGTTCGCCGACACGTTTCGTCACGAGATATGGCCGGGGGAACGCCTACCGCAGGTGTTCCACGATCCGAGATCGCTCGCCATCGGTGGCAAGACCAGGGCCTGCCTTCACGCCAAGTGCGTGATCGCCGACGAAGATAGGGCGCTGATCAGCTCCGCCAATTTCACAGAGGCGGCCCAGGCCCGCAACATCGAGGCTGGGGTATTGATCGCCGATGCTTCGATCGCCCGTGCTCTGAAGGCGCAATTCGATACGCTCGTCGAGCGCGGGGCGTTGAAGCGTGTTCCGGGGTTGTAGCGTAGGTAGTCGACCCCAGGTGACCGAGGTGGGGACCGAGGTGGCTGGCACCAGCTACTACCGCGCGAGAAGGGCGACCCGAAATGAGAAGAAAACGTACTACAGGAGTTTCCCTCGCTGAGGACGGCACGGTGACCGAAATCCGCGCCGACGGAACTGCGGAAGTAGTGACCGACAGAACCGATTGGCAGCGAGTTGCTGCGATGACCGATGAGGAAGTCCAGCGCGCCGCCCAGGAAGACCCTGACGCAAAGCCCTTGACCATTCGTCAGCTCAGTCGGGCCTACAAAGTCCCGGAACGGATCGACGTGAAGGCGATCAGGCTGAAGCACAAGATGTCACAAGCCGCTTTCGCAGCTCGCTACGGCCTGGCTTTGGATGCCCTTCGGGATTGGGAGCAGGGTCGGCGTCCACCCAATCGCTACGCCCGGATCCTGCTCGCCGTCATCGACAAGGAACCACGCGCCGTGGAACGTGCCCTGGCTATTTGAATCTCTGCTACTGACCAACACATGCGCTCAGAAGGAGCATCGCCGAGCGGGGCCGGCCCGTCGTCAAACACAATGATCGGGCTGCCGATGGTTCGGGGAAGCTCGGCCCACCAGATCTCTCCACGCCTCACGCATCACCAACCTTCCACTCGGGGTGCGGAGGGTCTGGGCCAATGAGGCCAACCGAAGGTTCGAGTTTCCGGGGCGCTAGAATCTCTAAGACAAACAATATTTCCGGGAGGAGCCATGGAGTCCGAGCAAGACACCAATACCAGCGGCCAGCATACCCAAGATCTGGTCAACCCTCCCGTTGAGGAGGAGAACCGCTTCTTACAAGCCGTCCACCAAGGCCTCGCCGACTCCGAAGCCGGACGGCTACTCGACGACGCCGAGCTGATCGCCGATCTCGAGGTTGAGCTCCAAGCGTGACGCGAGAAGATCGTTGATCCCCTCCGCCCTCACCCGCCAGCTCGAGCAGGGACTGGCCGACTTCCTGCGCTTCTCCTTCTGGTCCGAGGCCCTGAAACACCATGGCGTCGAAACCCTGAGGCTGATACGCGACACGCCCGACGACGCCAAGCAAACCGGTCTGCGAGTCGCGACGATGCACCGGGTCAAGGGCCTCGAATACGATCACATGATCGTCGCCGGGCTGAGCGACGAAAACATGCCCTGGCGCGCCCGCGTGCGCTACTCGAAAGATCGCTCAGTCCAGCGGGAGGCAGAGCTCATGGAGCGCGCCCTGCTCTACGTGGCCCTGACACGGGCACGCAAGTCGGCCGTGGTCACCGCCCACGGCACGATCAGCGAATGGGTCGCGTCGCAAGTCAAGCAGAGCTGAGCTGCTCGCAAGCAAACGCCGCCGCTAAACAAAAATCGCAGATAGGGGATCTCCAAACCATGGAGATGTCGCGCTGATTTCATTGTTCGCTGTCACGCCGCGATCTTGTCTTTGGGAGTAGGGCTTGCGCGACGGTTTCGCGACACCGCGGCGGCGGACCCGACGAACCATGGGGGATTCGTCTCATGGAAGCTGAGAAACCGGGACTGAAATGGCAATCGAACCTCGGTCACCTGAGCGCGGTCGCGGGGCTGAGCCTCGCCCTGATCACCGGCTCGTTCAAAGCCGCCATCGGCTACTTCGACCTCGTGCAGGGTCCGGAGCTGAAGGCAGAAACCACCTACCTTGTCGAGCAAATCGAGCAGCTTGAAAACACGCTGCGTTCGGAACAGGAGGCGACCAGGAAGCTACACGACGCTGATGAAAGCATGAGACAGAGCTTCGCCGAGCTAGCGGAGCTCACCGAGAAGGCGGCCGTGGCGCCGCTGCAGTTCTCCCACTTCGATCATGTGTCCGGCGAGAGCTCCGCTCAGGCCGAGATCTCGACGACCCATGACGCAGTCGCGGTCGTGACCGCCTACGCTCAAGGGATCGCGCCTCAAAAACAGAAGCAACGGTCTCTGGGAATCCGCTTGACCGTCAACGACCAACCTTGCGCCAGCGACAAGACCTCGACTCGCAAGGCAACCGATGGCGATCTTTTCGTGTCCGCGGCCTGCATCACCCGGCTCAGCGCCCGTCGCCAGAACCTGATCACCGCCCAGAAGACCGATGATTCGGTGCGCGGCCAGGTCTACCTGCAGTATGTCGTCTTCAACCAGGGGACCAGCACCGTCGCCGGGTCCACGGTCTTGCCATCGGCAAATTGAAAGGACATCGACATGGCAGCATGCAACACTTGCAGCGGTTCAGGCAATTGTCCAACCTGTCACGGCGGCGGCTCGAGCGGATCTTCAGATTGTGCATATTGTGATGGCAAGGGTTGTGCCGTCTGCCATGAAACAGGTTCGGTTGGTTCCTTCTGCCCCGCGTGTGGTGGAAGCGGAAACTGCAAGAGGTGTGGCGGCTTGGGAGAGCTCTGAAGTCGGTCTACAGGACGAATCACTCGCCGCCTGCAAGCCGAACTTCGGTGCCGTTGCGGAGGAAGAATTTGCCTTCCTCGCCCAGGAATCGCACTTCCTTGCTGCTGGTCATGAGCCCGCCGTCGCGGGTCATGGTGTGGCGGATCCGTGCTGGCCGGTCGTCATCCTCACCGTCTTGTTCATAGACCACCCGCCACTTCGTCTCGCCACCATACTCGGCGGTAGTGATCGTGTAGCGCGACAACTCGCCCTTATGGTCGCGAAAATAGGCTTCGGCCAGATCGCCGCTGTCGCGCTCGATGGTGAGGAGACTGACGGCATAGACCAGGTGACCGGGGTCGGTGAAGGTCAAACGGCGAACCAACGTGGCGCCATCCGGCGTCATCTCGGCATCGATCCGCATCGGTATCTCGAAACGCTGGCCCGATTGATAATCCAGGTAGTACAAGACGCCTTCCCAGCTATCCTCGGAGGCCTTGAGAGCCGACAGGGCAGAGTCTTCGGCCTGGGTCAGCACTGGGGCGACTAATAACAGCACGATCATGAGTTTGTACTTCACCCTGGCCTCCATGACTTACGCTCACCGTGAATTCACTATGCACAGCCGCTAACAATGCTTGCTGCGCTGCAACCGCTGGAGCTTTCGCCGCACTGACCAAGCCGGATTCAGCTGACGGCAGGCTATCCCGCTGGACCAGCGTCTCACCCCTCGATGACTCATCAACGAGTTGTTCCGCGCCTTGTCGATTGAGTAAGCCCTCCGCCTGCAAGCGCGTCAGGAAGGGCCCGTGACCGTAACGCTGAACCCGGACGACAGCGATCGTGAAGACGGGAGCAGCACCCCTATCAACTGAAGCCTGGCGGGAGAAAACAACAATGCGATTGCTGAGATGCCTGATGAAAGGTTGGCCACTGATGTCCATCTTTCTTGCCTTGACAGCCTTTGGAAACACGGCGTATGGGCAACCGAACGTTGTCCTGATCATGGTAGATGATCTGTCTCCGGGCGACCATCCTGATGATCCGGATGGGGCCGATCTCTACCTCAACATGGACAGTGTGTATACGAATATTGGCTCGATTGCCGATGCCGGCATGAAATTCCGAACGATGTATGCAACACCCGTTTGCGATTCGTCGAGGGCTGAGATACTGACCGGCCAATATGGTTTCAACAACGGATACTATGACAACAGGCCAGGGCCTTACACACCGAATCCGACGTCACCCTATTATGATGTCGGAGCGAAGCAAAGCATCGCCAAGGTGCTACGCGCCAAGGGATATAGGGCCGGTATCGTGGGCAGATGGAAGCTGACCGGTGACCCGACTCGGGGCATGATCTACGATGCCGGGTTCGAAGATTACTACATCATCGGAAGTCTGGTGAACCAAGTCTCCAGGTACTGGGCTCCGACGATATTGGACAACGGCGAGCAGTTCATCGGCGGGCCGGACGACTACGGCCCGGACCTGCTCGCGCAGTGGGCCGTGGACTACATCGAGGCACACAAGGAGGAGAAATTCTTCCTGTACTATCCGATGGCGCTGGTTCACATCTTCAACAAGACCGTCGGATACGAAGATGTGCCGGACGGGATGGGTGGCAGGATTCCGGGGAGCCTGCAGTCCAACGTAGCATATGTCGATATTATCGTTGGGCGTATTCTCGACGCCATCCATGATGCCGGCATAGAAGACGATACGATCGTGATCTTCACCGCGGATAATGGAACCAATTACAACCACTACGATCCGAACCCCTATCCGGGATTCAAAAACAACCCGACGGAGCTCGGCGCCCGAGTGCCCTTTATCGTCAAATATCCAGGCGTCGTCCAGCCCGGAGTTTCCAGCCGACAGGTGACCGACTTCGTCGACATCGCGGCGACCATTCACCACTATACGGGAGAGCTCAGAATCCCGATCGCGGAGCCGCTGTTCGACGGCGTCAGCCTCCACACGGTTCTTGAAGATCCAGCGCAAGGCGGGCCGATACCGCCCAACTATCCGCACAAAAATTATGCATTCAGTTATCTCGAAAACAAACGAATCATCCGGGACGATGAGTGGGTCTACGAAAACGTCGACGAGACTGGCGCGGGAGATCTATATCTTTGTTTGAACGCTCGGAGCATCTTCAATTGCACCCTGCAAACTGAACCCTACTCTCAAGATGCGATCGATAAGATCGCCGAGTTTCAGGATCAACTAGACACGAACTTCCCGCCGCCAGACATCGTCGGCCAGGATCTGGAACCTCCATCGCCCTGATCGGGCAGCCTGACGTCAGTGCCGGCTCGAGCTTCAGGTCGAGTCGGCAACTGCGGCAGCCATAGATAAGATTCGCCGCCAATCATTCCACGACGCCATGCCGACGCAGGGCTTCAAGAGCCGCGCGGAAGCTACTCGCGAAAGGATGGCCGCGGTAGACCACCGTGCGACCCCCGGGCCAGCTCGCGGCCAGGGCGCGGCTACTGCTACCGAATTGCATCACCGGCTCGAAACGAACGCTCGCTAGAGGCGCAAGGACTCCACCTCCGGGGCTCTCGAGAGTCCGGGTCTCGAGAGCGAGCACCGCAACCCAAGTATCTTCGCCGGGTATCACTTTCTGATCCCGCTTCTCAATTCCCCAGATCCTGCTGACTCCGAAGGCCAAAAGGCCGGCGACAGCGACCAGCACCGCCCCGAGTCGACTGATCTCGCCCGACCTGATTTCGACGGCAAGCCATAGGATGCCGTTCACACCGAAGATCAGGGTGAGCAGGGCCAACACGAACATCAGCACGCGCCGATATGAGGTTCCACGGTTTGCGAAGACCAGTCGCGTACCGTCCGAGAAAAGTAACCAGCCAGCCGACTCACACAAGATAGTCCTCTGCATGCGGCTAATCATATGGCCTCGTACCTGAGCGGAGCGGCTGATCGGGGATGATTTTGATGAGCTTCTCCCTGGCTCATCCCGACGCCGCCGGGCTGCAAGCGGCGCTCTCGAGTCTGGGTCTCGGCGTCGAGGCACGGGCCGCGACGGAGCCCGCAATGCAAGCGATCATCGACTCCCCGCGCGGCACTTTCATCCTCGGCAGGTCAGAGTGATCTCGGCGAAGCCGCTACCGGTACAGCTGACCCGGAAGACCGCGCCAAAGTACAGGTCTCCCCAACCCTGGACGCCTACCGCCGTAGAACCGAAGAACACATCCTCGGTAGGCCAAGGAGACCCCATGCTTCGTCGACCCCTGATCTCGTTCGTAGCTACCATCCTCACAATCTCGATCGTCGCCCAGAGCGACGCTGAAGTCATGACCACCCCGGCCGGTGACCTCGCTTACGAAGTCCGCGGCGACGGCTGCCCGCTCGTCCTGGTCGGCGGCGGTAGCGCCATGGGTGCAGGGCAGTGGCAGGCGGTGGCGGACCTTCTGGCCGAACGCTTCCAAACCATCCGGTTTGACCCGCGGGGGGTCGGCAACTCGGAGAAT
>JAAUXY010100790.1_pt1 | contig 22036 bp, 15 predicted proteins | sample 7278121 | NCBI WGS metagenome assembly JAAUXY01 (sample SAMN14350117, study PRJNA611818) | marine sediment metagenome | isolation source: surface marine sediment (1.8m) | place: French Polynesia: Moorea | collected 2018-08 | reverse complement strand
GAACCGACCGCGGCCGCCAGGACGGCACGACTCGCGCCCGCACGAGCCGAGGAGCGAAGAGCTGCCAACGCGCGGGCTCCGGTCACGATGCCGTCGGCGACGATGATCGCCGTCCGTCCATGAACCGGTGGCCGAGCCAGGCTGCCGAATTCTCGTTCGAGGCGTCGCGCTTCCTTGGCTCGACGGACGATCTCGACGCGCAGATAACTCTCGCTCGCTCCGACTTCTTCGGCAACGCCGCGATGTACCCACGAAATGTTGTCCGCGGTCACCGCGCCCAGGGTCAGACCGGATTGATAAGGAGCCCTGAGCTTGCACGCGACGACCGCTCCCAGATCCGCGTTCAGGGTCCTCGACACCTCGGCCGCCAGAACGCAACCGCCGGCTGGAATACCGAAAACCACCGGATGCTCATCCGAGCGCAGATTGAGTTCGCGGGCGAGCTCACGGCCGGCCTGCTTGCGATCGCTGAATCGCCGGGGATTTCTTCTCGTCATCCTCTCCACTTCCCACGGGCCCGATGTTGGCTGTGGCAGCATGTCACTCGTTGGACCTCTTCTCGAATCCGTCACTGTTTCGGACGACTCGGTACCTATTTCCTACCTCGGCTAGCCGTCTGCGCTGCGCGACAGATCGCCAGCTACCGGATCTTTACATCGTAGCCAGGCCTCAACCGACGAGCGACCGCCTTGGGGGTGGTCTTGCCTAACGTGGCGAAATAGGCTGAAATCCGACCCGAAGACAGAGGCAAAGACATCGAAAACCTGCCCCTCAGGGTAGCTTTCGAAGCATCGAAGCACGATCCGATACCGTCTCTCGACGGAAAGGAGGCTCCATGGCATACGACGAAGGGCTGGCACAGCGGATCCGCGAGGCACTCGAGGACGAAACAACTCGAGGCGGTCGCCAGGTGGTTGAGAGGAAGATGTTCGGCGGCCTGGCGTTCATGCTGGGCGGCAATATGTGCGTCGGCGTTTCCGGCGACGAGATGATGGTTCGAGTAGGCCCGGACGCCTACAGCGATGCGCTGGCGCAGCCCCATGCCCGGGAGATGGACTTTACCGGCAAGCCTCTGCGCGGCTTCGTCTACGTCGACCCGGCCGGGTTCGATTCCGACGAAGATCTCGAGGCCTGGCTCGAGCGCGGCGCGAGGTTCGCCCGCTCGCTACCGGTCAAATAACTCGCCCGACTGCCGGGGCTGTACCGACAAGTGAAACCTACGCGAATGCTGGTCGTACAAACAGCATCGCGATATTAACTACACCTGGAATAATACGTAGTGGCCTACCTCCGAGAGTTCGAACAACTGCTCCTCTTTACCCTGCTCCGCCTCGATGACGAGGCCGCCTACGGCGTCACCATCCGGCGCGAAATCGAAGAACGCACGGGTCGTCGGGTATCCCCCGGCGCGATCTATACCGGCCTGCAGCGCCTCGAGCGGCGCGGTCTGGTGAGCTCGTGGCTCGGCGAGTCGACACCGGTGCGGGGCGGCAAACGCAAACGCTACTACCGGCTGGAAGCCGCCGGTCGGGAGAGCCTGCGACTCGCTCAAGAAGAGCGACGACGGATGACCGAAGGCCTCGTGGTGCAGTTGGAGACTCGATGAGCTCCTCCCGCCCGCCGCGCGCCGCCCGCTGGCTGTTGCGTCTATTGGTTTGGGGGCCGGCCGGTGAGGTGATCGCCGGCGATCTCGAGGAGGAGTTTCACGAGACCCTGTCGCGCCACGGCCGAGCGCGCGCCCGCCTTTGGTTCTGGCGCCAGACCCTCTACTCGGTGCTCTCCTGCCTACCCTTCGATTTGACTCCGTCCACCGCCACCCGACAAGGAGACGGCATCATGTGCACGCTCTTTCAGGATCTTCGCTACGGTCTGAGAACCCTTCGCAAGAACCCTGGTTTCACCCTCGCCGCGGTCCTGACCCTCGGGCTTGGCATCGGCGCCAACACGGCGATCTTCAGCATCATCAATACCTTCTTGCTCAAGCCGCTGCCGTTCGACGATGCCTCGAAAGTGACCTTCGTCCTGGGCTGGAATACAGCGCGCGATCAGATGCGCTTCAACATCCCGTTCGCCGATTACGTCGACCTCAAGACAAGATCTCAGGATACTTCTGAGAGTCGAGGTGCACCGATCGAGGAGATGGCCGCCTATCGCAACTGGAGCGCCAACCTCACCGGCGGCGACGTGCCCCGGCGCGTCCAGGCCTACCAGACCACGGCCAATACCTTCGACTTACTGGGCGTCGAACCGGCCGTGGGTCGTACCTTCGACGCGGAGGACGCCCTGGGGGACGGCCGGGTGGTGATCTTGAGCCACGGCCTCTGGCAGCGCCGCTACGGCGGCGACCGCCTGATCATCGGCCGGAAGGTGACCCTCGACGGCGACGACTACACCGTCATCGGGGTGATGCCGCGGGCCTTCGAATTCCCGGTCTTCAACTACAAAGGCGATCTCTGGGTGCCGCTGACCGCCGATCCGGCGCAAGCGGCTGCCGACGACCGTCGCCGCTTCGGCTGGGTGGTCGCCATCGCGCGCCTGAGCGACGAGGCCACCGTGAGCGCCGCCCAGAACGAGCTCTCGGCCACCATGACGCACCTCGCTGAGGAGTATCCCGAGACCAACGCCGGCCTGGGGGTGCGGGTCGTCCCGATGCACGAGATGCTGACGCAGTACTCCAAACCGGCTCTCCTGGCGGTCTTTGCCGCGGTCTTCCTGGTGCTGCTCATGGCCTGCGCCAACGTCGCCAACCTGCTGCTCGCCCGCGCCATGAAGCGCAGCAAAGAGGTGGCGGTGCGCTCCGCCCTCGGTGCCGGGATGGCGCGCCTGGTGCGTCAGCTGCTCACCGAGAGTGTGCTGTTGGCGATGCTCGGTGGAGCCCTCGGGGTCGGCCTGGCGTACTGGATCTTGAATCTCCTGCGCCTCGCCATGCCTGACTTCCTGCTGCGCGTCATGCCGCACGTCGACACGATGGGGCTGGATCAGGCGACTCTAGGCTTCGCCCTGGCCATATCGCTTCTTACCGGCGTCCTCTTCGGGCTGGTGCCGGCTCTTCAGACCGCCAGGACCGACGTCAGGAGTCATCTACATGAGGGTTTTCAAGGTGGCTCGGTTCGCCGCCAGCGGCTGCGCCAGGGCCTGGTCGTCGGCGAGGTCGCCCTCTCGCTCCTGCTGCTGGTGGTCAGCGTGCTCTTGATGCGCAGCTTTCAGAATCTGCTGGCGGTCGATCCGGGATTCGAGGATCAAGGCGTCTTGACCGCCTCGATGTCGCTGCCGAGCTATCGCTACGAAGGGCCTAAGGAACGTCTGCCTTTCTTCGAGCAGGTCGCGGAACGCGTGGCAGCCCTACCCGGCGTCGAGTCGGCGGGGTTGGTCAACCATCTGCCCTTCAGCACCTCCGGGTCCAACACGCCCTTCTTCGTCGCGGGCCGCCCGGAGCCCGAGCCCGGCACCGCGCCGAGCGCCAATTTCAGGGTCGCGAGCCCCGGCTATCTGGCCGCCCTAGACATCCCGTTGCTACAGGGGCGGGGAATCGAAGCCAGCGACCGCACCGGCACGCCGCCGGTGGCCCTGGTCAATCGGCGGCTGGCCGAGCAGACCTTCCCGGGCGAGAGCGCGATCGGCCAACATCTGCGACTCAGCAGCGATCCGGAAGATACCTCGGTCGAGATCGTCGGAGTCGTCGGCAACGTCAAGCACTGGACGCTGACCGGCGACAATGAGCCCGAGATCTACGTCGCCCTGGCCCAGAATACGCCGGCCAGAATGTCTCTGGCGGTGCGAGGTAGTGTGCCGCCGGAACAGCTGACCGCCATGATCCGCAACGAGATCCTGACCGTCGACTCGCAGCAGCCCATCTTTCACGTCCGCACCCTGGAGGGCATGGTCGCCCAATCGCGTCTGCCCCAGACCGGGGCACTCTTCATGACCGCCATCTTCGCCGCCCTGGCACTGATCCTCGCCGCCCTCGGGCTCTACGGCGTCATCGCCTACGCCGTCTCCCAGGGCACGCGTGAGATCGGTATTCGCCTGGCCCTCGGCGCCCGCGCGTTCGACGTCATGGGCCGGGTGCTGCGGGAAGCTCTCGTGCTGGTGGCGATCGGCTCGGCTCTTGGGCTGGCCGGCGCATGGGCCCTGACCCGCTTCCTCTCGAGTCTGCTCTACGGCATCTCGCCAGCCGAGCCGGCGGCTTTTCTCACCGCCGTGCCGCTCCTGGCGCTGGTCGCGCTGCTGGCCGCTGCCGTGCCGGCGGCGCGGGCTGCCCAAGTCGACCCGATCGTCACTTTGCGGGCGGACTGAGTAGGGTGCGCATCGCGCACCGGTGCGCTGTGCGCACCCTTCTGTGTGGCCACTCCGCCCGATTTGAGCGGCCACGCTCCGGCGGAGCCGCGGCGCCGTCAAAGCCGCATCACGACAATCCGGCGCCCGTCGCGCTCGAGCTCCTCGGTGGTGGCCCGCTGGGGCAAGGGTGCCGCGTCGGAGCGATCGTCGAAGACGATCAGCGTACCGCGGTCGAGCTCGAGGCGCTCCAGGTAGCAGGTGAGCTGGGTCAGACCGCGCTCCACGGGGTCTCCCGCCGTGTTGTCGCGCCACACCTTGAGCTCGACTGCCAGGCGATCGACACTCTCCGGTCCTCGGGGGCCGGCGGCGGCATCGCCGGCCGGTCTCGGCCAGCGGACGCAGAGGTCGATGCGGCCGCGGCCGACCGCGTACTCGCGATCGATCGTGCCGCCGGCGTTGACCACTTTGTGCAGGAAAGCCATGAACACCAGCTGTGCCGCTGCCTCGGAGTAAGGAGCTCGGTTCAGGAACGACTCGGCATGCTCCAGCCAGAAGGCGCGGAAGTCGGCCAGGAGCCGATCGAAATCGAGGCCGCCGGAGGTGTCCAGGTAAGAAGGCCGCGGCAGGGCCAGCGACGCTTCCATTAGGTCGGTGAGGGCACGGGGGATGATCTCGCGATAGATCGGGTTGGCGATTTCGAGCCCGCCGGCGCCTGAGCTGACCAACCCCAGGTCTTTGACGAATCGCAGGTCGTCGTCGAGCACCTCCGGCGACAGCAGGTCGCCGGCCAGAATCGGTCCGATCACGCGCCGTACGCGCGGTTCGCGCAGACGGTCGATCAGGGAGTCGAGATGGGTGTCGCGGCGGACGATCAGGGCTTCTTTGGCGGCCGCGATCGTCCGCGCGGTGATCGGGATCGATGCATCGGGGGCCAGCTTCTCGACAGCCTGGCGGGCCAGGGCGTTGACCAGCCAGGGCTGGCCGCGCGTCAGCTCCCAGGCCAGGTCTGGAGCCTCGGCGGTGAACGCCTGACCGGTCGCTTCGGTGTGTTGGGCATAGAGCTCGGCGACCTCCGCGGCGCTGAAGTAGCGCAGGGTCAAGGACTCGACCTTGATGTTGAACGGCGACGACGTGCCCAGGCTCACGGCGCCGGCGCGTGACGGGAGTCGATAGTCGCGCACGTCGCGCAAGCCGATCAACGCCACAGTCTGAGGGAAGCCCCGCGGTCGAGCGTCGTAGCCGCTGCGCAGTTGGCGCAGGACGGAGATCAGGGCCTCGTCCATCAGGGCGTCGATCTCATCGAGGAACAGCACCACGGGCCTCGGCGATTGCCGCGCCCAGCGCACCAGGAGGTCACGCAGGCGGGTGCGAGGCGAGAGCCCCGAATCGACGGCCGGCGGTCGCAGCTCTTCAGGCAGGTACTCTTCGGCGTTCTGGCGCAGGGTGTCGAGCACGGCCGCGATCGAGCCCTCGAGGTCAGGGCTGAGGGTCTGGCCGGTCTCGCAGCTGGTGATCAGGGCGGTGTAGCGGCCCTCGGCGGTCAGCCTCTGCGCGAGGGAGCGGAAGGTGGTGGTCTTGCCCACCTGGCGTGGCGCATGGATGACGAAATAGTGTTCCTGCTCGATCAGTCGCCGGACGTCCGGCAGGCGCCGCTCGGGCGGCAGCATGTAATGCCTCTCCGGGCGGCAGGGACCGGCGGTGTTGAAGTATCTCGCCATGCCGAGACTCTAGCAGGTGTTTGCCGCTCCTGGCGCTGGTCGCGCTGCTGGCCGCTGCCGTGCCGGCGGCGCGCGCTGCCCGAGTCGACCCGATCGTCACTTTGCGGGCTGACTGAGTCGTAGGGCGCGTCGATCCTCAGAACGATGCAACCGGATCGGCGCACGCCTGGGCCGAAGCGCTTGGCCGAGCCCTGGTTACGAGGCTGGAGCCTCGCAGGATCTGATAGGCTAAGTTGACGGATCGTCGTAAAACTGTATCCAGGAACCACGTCAATGACCACACCCCTCCTCCATCAGAAGATTCAAGACGAGATCCGTGGGATCCCCGAAGGGAAGACCCGAGAGCTTTACGAGCTCGTCCATCAGTTTCGGCTGAAGTCTCAGACCCCCAAAGACAAAGCAGCCGAGATTCTAAGGCTGGCGGGAAGCTGGGCAGACATGCCCAAGGAAGAGTTCTCTTCCTTCTGTTCAGAGATCAGAGATCGTCGCCATCGCGCAGGCTTCGCGAAATGAGTGCAATACATCGCAACCTCCCAGAATCGCGCCGTGAGACGGGGCCCTGTCGATTCGGGAGTACCATAGCCCCATGCGATGCCTCTCCACGCTGACACTCTCCGCAACACTTCTCGTCCTCGGTTTCCAACTTCAGGCCTCTGAGACCCCCAGGCAGATGGTCCTGACCTTCGACGACCTGCCCGCCCAGCGGGCTCAAATTCAGCCTCCAGCCCGCCTGGTCGAGATCACCGACGGTCTGCTGCAGGTGCTGACCCAGAAGAAGATCCCCGCCATCGGCTTCGTCAACGAGGACAAGCTCGAGTCCGGCGACAAGGTCGACCCCGCCCGGGTTTCACTGCTCGAGCGCTGGCTCGACGCCGGTCAAGAGTTGGGCAATCACACCTACTCTCATCCCGACATCCATCGGCCCCCCGAAGGGGGGCAAACGAAACAAGAAGCGCTCGCTGATTTTCAGCGCGACGTGCTGCGTGGCGAGGTTGTGACTCGACCGCTGGTCGAGTCACGGGGCGGCGAGCTGCGCTACTTTCGCCACCCCTTCCTTCACACCGGTCGCGATCTCGAGACCAAGCGCGGGCTCGAGCGCTTCCTGGCCGAGCACGGTTACTCGGTGGCGCCGGTGACCATCGACAACTCCGAATGGATCTTCGCCCGCGCCTACACCGAAGCCTTGGATCGCGACGATGAGAAGCTTCAGAGCAAGCTCGGGGATTCTTATGTCGACTATATGGAGCGCATGGTCGAGTACTACGAAGGCCAGAGCCGGGCGATCTTGGGGCACGAGATCCCCCAGATCCTGCTACTCCACGCCAACGCGATCAATGCCCACCACATGGGCCGCCTGATCACTCGGCTCGAGCGCCGCGGCTATCGCTTCATCGACCTCGAGACCGCGCTCGAAGATCCGGCCTACGATTCCGCGGACACCTACACCGGCCGCGGCGGCATCACCTGGCTGCACCGCTGGGCGATCACCCGAGGTGTCGATCGCTCGGTCTTCCGGGGCGAGCCGGAAGCCCCCCGGTGGGTGCAGGAGCTGGCAGGGATTCGCGAGTCTCCCCGCGGCTCGCCCGACTGATCTCAGCCAGACTCCGTAGGGGGTAAGCGCAGTCCTTCGGACTGCGCCTGGATACCGACAAGATGCCGGCGCTCCCAGCGGGGGTGACGTTGAGCAGCGTCGTTGGTCCGGTGCTACGGTGCCGCAGCCATCGCCTAAGCGCCCGCCTGGGCTTTCGGCCGACCCTTTAGCCTGGATCCGAGGACGGCGGCAAACCCCGAGCCTCGCGCCATGCCTCATACTGCTGCTGGACCTTCAGGGGATAATCCGCATTGAACTCTGCTCGTTGGCTGCTGTGGAACGGGTTGAGGGTCGCCCGAGTTCCGAAAAGAGTCCACAGCATGTCGTCGAATTCGTCGCCCGCCTTCTCAGAAATAGCCACCGGAAAGGCGACTCGCGCGCCGGGAAGGACGTGATCTTCCTTATTGGCGTCTGACACATAACAGAAGACGCGGATGTAGGCCGGTGCCTCGATCAGCAGCTTGACGTAGTCCCGATCGCCGACGGTGGGATCGTCTTCGACCTCCTCCTGAATGCGCTCGAGATACGGCTCGACCCGGGGAATGCTCTCGATCGCCTCTTTCAGAAAGTCGGTCGCGGACGACCCGATTACGGTCAAGGTGAGTTTTTTCGACTGGCGTCGGAACTCCCGGTAGGGCTCGCTGTCCTCCACCTGACGTTGCAGGTCCGACTGATAACGCGGATCGGCAAGGATCTGAGGATCCGCAAGCCCCCGGTCGATCAGCGCTTCGAGCGGGCCGAGCTGGCCGCGCAGCTCGACCAGACGCTCGGTGATCTCGATCAGCTCGTTATTGGGCGGAAAGATCGGCAGGTCGTCCGGGCGCTTGATCGTCAGGCCTTCTGCCAGCTCATCGAAGGTGTTGTAAATGAATTTATAAGCCAAGGGATAGAGCGCCGAGCCGTACAGGTTGTCGATCCCTCGCTTGAGGGCGGACAGATTGCCGGCGGTCAGGTCACCTCCGACTGACACCTTGCCAACGACCAGAGTTTCCACCGCCTCCGTGCCCGCATCGCTCAGCACGATATCCACCGGACCTTTGAGAAAAACGAGGATCAGGTCCTTGAACAGCTCGACGGGTCGCAGGTCTTTCTCGTCCGATGGCCGACGGATCAGACCTCCGATCAGGTCATGGAAAAAACCTCGCTGCTGGGGCTTTTCGACATCCGCGACCTTGGCGGCCACGGTCTGGGCCAGCGAGGCCCAACCCTTGCGGACGATCCGCTCCGGATCGATATTTTCGAGTCGATCCTCGAGCTCGACAACTCTTTCTTCCAGCTCTTTGGCCAGATCCCGAGCTTCTTTCAGCATTTTGAGTCCTCCTCCATACGGTCCAGGCGATTCGCCATCAGAGTCGGCTACCCCGAATGTACCAGACTCCGCCGGCTGGACGTCCTGAAAGCCGGGCGCTGCAACCTCGCCGCGCTTCGACCGTAGCTCTCACGTGAGCCGTTTTCGTTGCAGGTACGGGAGATGAGACTTCGAGATATCGCTTTGCTGGCCCTGGTCGCTCAGCTATTCGCGACGCCGGCCGAATCGAAAGATGAGGTCCCGAAAAGGGCCTATGAGAGCCGGCGCGCGGAAGAAGCGCCGGTGCTCGACGGCCGTCTCGACGACCCGGTGTGGCGGACGGTCGAATGGACGGGTGACTTCGTCCAGCGCGAGCCGGCCGAGGGTATTGCGCCGTCCCAGCAGACCCGGTTCAAGGTGGTCTATGACGACGATGCCCTGTATTTCGCCTTCAGGTTGCATGACGATCCGAGTCAAGTTTCCCGTCAGCTGGCCCGGCGTGACCGTTTCCCCGGCGACTGGATCGAAGTCAACATCGACTCTTACTTCGACCGCCGCACCGCCTTCTCCTTCACCCTGAGTTGCTCCGGCACCCAGGGCGACGAGCTGATCTCCAACGATGGCGCGCGCTGGGATCCCGACTGGAACCCGGTCTGGAACGGTGCCGCTCAGCTCGACGACGAGGGCTGGACGGCGGAGCTGCGAATCCCGCTCAGTCAACTACGCTTCTCCGACGCCCCCGAGCAGACCTGGGGCCTGCAGGTCAATCGCCGCGTCTACCGCCTCGAGGAACGCTCGAACTGGCAGCGCATCCCCAAGGACCGTTCCGGCTGGGTGAGCAACTTCGGCGAGCTGCGGGGGCTGAAGAACCTCAAGCCCAAGCGACGCATCGAGCTGGTGCCTTATATCGTCTCCCGTGCCGAGAGCTTCCCGGCCGAATCAGGCAATCCGTTTCGTGACGGCTCGGCATCCGACATCGACGGCGGCATCGACGGCAAGATCGGCGTCACCAGCAACCTGACGATCGACTTCACCGTCAACCCGGATTTCGGACAGGTCGAAGCCGATCCATCGGAGGTCAATCTCACCGCCTTCGAGACCTTCTTCCAGGAGAAGCGGCCGTTCTTCATCGAGGGCAACAACATCTTCGACCTGCGCCTGGCGCCGGCGATCACCGGTGGCCCGTTCACCCGGGATCGATTGTTCTACTCGCGGCGCATCGGGCGCCGCCCCGGTCACGACCCCGACGTGCCCGACGGCGCCTTCGTCGACACGCCGCAGAACACCTCGATCCTCGGCGCCTTCAAGCTCAGCGGCAAGACCGCCAACGGGCTCTCGATCGGCATCCTGGAGAGCGTCACCGCCGAGGAAACGGCGGCGATCGACTCGGGCGGCGAAAGCAGCCGCCAGACCGTCGAACCGCTGACCAGCTTCTTTGCCGGCCGCCTGCTCAAGGACTTCCGCAAGGGGGACACCCAAGTGGGCGGCATGCTCACCGCGGTCCACCGCAAAATCGACGACGATCAGCTCGACTTCATGCGCGAAGAAGCCTACGCCGGCGGTCTCGATCTTTCCCACTACTTCCACCAGCGCGACTACCGCTTCGAGGCCAGCCTGTTCATGAGCGAGATCAGCGGCAGTCCCGAGGCCATTCTCGAAGCCCAGGAGTCTTCGGCCCGCTACTACCAGCGCCCCGACAACGACTACGTCACCCTCGACCCGAACCGCACCTCGCTTTCCGGCCACGCCGGCTCCCTGCGCCTGACGCGCACCTCCAACCACGAGCTGGTCTTTCAGACCGGCGTCGCCTGGCGCTCCCCGGGCTTCGAGATCAACGACCTGGGGTTCATGCGCGCCGCCGACGGCATCAACCAATTCACCTGGGTCGCCTATCAGCGGCGAAATCCGATCAAGGTATTCGACCGCTTCGCGATCAACGGCAACCAGTGGAACAACTGGGACTATGGCGGCAACTACCTGGGCCCGCGCTTCAACGTCAACGCCAACGCCCAGTTCCGCAACAAGGTTCAAGCCGGCTTCGCCATCACCCGCGAGCAGGAGCAGGTCTCCAACACCCGCCTGCGCGGCGGCCCCTCGTCGAAGTGGCCCGGCGAGTGGTCCTACGAGGTCTGGGGCAACAGCGATCGGCGCAAGAGGCTCTCCTTCAATGCCGGCGCTTTCGTCCGCCGAGGCGACGGGGCCAGCGTCGATGGAGAGTCGATCCGGGGCGGCGTCACCTGGCGGCCGGCCGACGCCGTTCGCCTCTCCCTGAATCCGGAATTCACCCGCAGCGAGCGGGAGATGCAGTACATCGACACCCTGGCTTTCGGCTCCGACGATCGTTATATCTTCGGCAGAATCGACCAGGAGACAACCGTCGTCAATCTGCGCCTGGACTATTCGATCACCCCGGATCTCACCGTCCAGCTCTACGCCTCACCCTTCGTCTCCACCGGCCGCTACAGTGACCTCAAGCGCATCACCGCCCCGCGAGCCGGCCGCTACCGCGATCGCTTCGACGTCTTCGACCCCGATCAGATCACCTACGATTCGGGCAGCGAGGCCTTCGATGTCGACGAGGACCGAGACGGCATCATCGACTACAGTCTGGATGATCCGGACTTCGACGTCCGCGAGTTCAACTCCAACCTGGTCATCCGCTGGGAGTATCGTCCCGGTTCAGCGATCTTCCTGGTGTGGTCCCAGGTGCGCGACGAGTCGACCCTGAATCGCCGCAGGCTCGACTTCCGCGACGAGCTCGATCAGCTGTTCTCGGCGCCGGCTGAAGACGTCATTCTGCTCAAAGTCAGCAAATGGTTCTCGCCCTAGCGCCCCAAGAAAGCCAATCCTTCGGCCTGCTCGCCTCGGAAGGCGACGGATTGGCTTCATCGGCCCAGCCCTTCCTTTGCAGGTTCGAGCGCGCTACGCGCACCCAAACCTGCGGCTAAGCCTTGGCCTCCGGCTGCGAGAATCTATGCGCGACAAGCTCCTAGCGACCCCGTCAGTTCCCGCCGAGGATGGGATCCAGAGCCGACTCCAGGCTCAGGGACGAGGGAACGAAGGGTGCCCACAAGGAGGGGCTTGGATCGGCACCCTCCCGGCGCAGCCTGGCGAGGTAGGCCCGGTTGGTTTCAGCGACGGCCTGCCCGATATCGACCCCTGAACGGAGAATACGAGTGTAGAGCTCGTGTATCCAGCGTTGCGTGTGGGAGTCGTCCACCGCTCCCAGGGTCATCAGCAGGTTGGCGGCACCGGCGACGTGAAATGCACGGCGCAGGCCCAAGACCCCTTCCCCTTGATGCACGGCTCCGAGGCCCGTGTCGCAGGCCGAGAGCACCACCAGACGCGCACCGTGGAGATCGAGACTCTTGACCTCTTCGGAAAAGAGGATGCCGTCGTCCGTCCACAAATGATCCGCTGTCGTCCGCCGATTCGCCCCCGCCAATGCGAGACCAGAGACCGATGGAACATGGAGCAGGCCCGATTCGGCACGACCCGCGAATCCACCGTTCCTGAGCCGACATCGAGTCGGGAGAAAGAATCCGTGGGTCGCGATGTGAAGGACAGATGCCCGAGCCGCGGCTTCGCGGAGGTTGGACTCCGACGCGGCCGTGCCGAGGAGCGATCGAGCGGGGCCGAATCGTCCGCCGGTCTGCTCGTCCCACCGGTCCAACACATCCTCGATCTCTGTCAAGGTCCCCGGCAAAGGGGTAAACAGCTGATAGCTGTCTGATTCACAAAGTGAAAAGCGTCGTGAGGAGTGGCCGTCAACGCGACTCCCGACCAGGATCGGCTTCGCGGCGCTCGCCTCGAAGCTCGGAGCACCGACCGCGACGAGACCGGATCGGGAGGGCGCCGCCTTCGCGAGCGGTATACCAGCTTCTGAGACCAGCTCCTGGAAGATCCGGCCCGATTCGACCAGGAAGAGACCGTCAGGACCGGGAAGAGCCGAGAAGTCGACCAGTGACAGCTCGCCGGCCGGCACCCTGAGGATCCGCTGTCGCCCTTCCAGAAGTGGAGCAATAGGATCCCACAGCGCGGCTCTCAAGGCTGCGCCAGCGGCCTGAGCCTGAGCGTTCCAATCTTGTTTCGCGAGCTGCTGGCGCCACTCGCGAACGAGATCGACCAGCCGACGTTCACGGCCAAGCTGAACGAATGCTATGGGGTTGTCCCGATCGCCGTCCGAGGTGGCCACGAAGGCCACGACCTCGGGATCGGAACCCGTCAACGCACCCACGGAAAAGAATCCGACCAGCGCGGCAGTCTCCGGCAAAGCAGCGAGAACCTGATCAAGCTCGCGATCGAAATCAGACGCTTCGTTGAAGTCTGACGCACTCGACTGCAGAAACTCCGCCTCTGTACGACGCAGCTCAGCCTGCGCCTGCAGCAGAGCCCGTCGTTCCCCGTCTTCCGGCATGGAGCTCCGAAACCGAAGGAGCTGACGGCCATACCGCTGTTGGGTCGCTTGCCACCGCTCGAGCAGTGCCCTCCGCTCTGGATCACGAGACGCCAGGTGGGCCAATCTATAACGCCAACTGCTGATCGAGAGAACCAGGGCTCGGCTAGCCGAGGCCAGTCGCCAAACGCTCAGCAGCTCCTCGGGTGCCACCTGCTCCGTTCCCATCAAGACTTTGATGGCGACATCGCGAGCCAGGCCCAAAGACGTCGACAACAGCACGCCCTCCTCATCGCCTAGATCCCTGATCTGGCGGCGAATCCGAGCACGCTGGCGCTCCGCGACCGCCAACATCGAGGCGACACCCTCATGTCGTTCGGAGCCTACCCGGCTAGAAGCGAGGAGAAGCTGGAGACGCAGGCGCGTCGGATGGTCGTCGTCGAAAACCGCCCGTGCGACGTCTTCGGCTTGAGCCAAGAGCGCGGATGCTTTTTCCGATTCACCGAGCGTCAAGCGGACCTGAGCCAGACTCTCGAGCACCGAAGCGGCATCGAGGTGATCGTCATCCGGCAGCGAGGACCGAGCCTCCTCCAGAGCATTCAGGGCGCCGGAGGTGTCGCCACGGCTCCAGAGTATGAGGGCGAGCTGTCGATGGGCCTCGACCAACTCACGATGAGACCGAGCTCGAAGCCGGAGTTTCTGCTGAGCCTCACGCAGGAGGGCTTCAGCCTCGGCTTCACGGCCGAGCTTGGCGAGAGCTGAAGCGCGCCAGACTCGCAGTGCCAGAACGCCGGAGTGATCCGCACCCTGAGTCGTCGTCGCGATCCGAACGCTTCGCTCGAGCAGCGCCTCGGCGGTCGACGGGTCGCCGCGGTCCAGGGCCAGAAGAGCTCGATCCGCCAGCAGCTGCCCAAAGCGACGGTGATCAACACCGTAGGCCGCGCGCACCACCTCCTCGGCACGATCGAAGAGCTCTTGGGCCTCGATGTAATCGCCATAGTCGTGCTTTACCCGAGCCATTACAGCCAGGAGCAGTCCGATCAAGGGATGAACGTCACCCACCAGGCGACGGCGGATCGCGAGCGATCGCTCAAAGGCGTCACTGGCTGCCGGGAGATCCCCGAGCTGATGCTGAAGGAGCCCGACATTGTGCAGGGAGCGAGCGAGAGTACGATGGATCGGATCCCCGAGCTCGCTGGTTTCGAGGTTCGTCATCCGCGCCGCCTCGCTCGCGGCCAGCGTGTAATGCTTGAGCGCTTCGACCGGCCTGGCAGCGCTATAGAGAGTGTTTCCCAGAGTGGTGAGACTCTGCGCGATCTCGGCTGGACTCTCGGCCAGGCGTGCCGCGTCCAGTGCCTGACGCGCGTAGGTGCCGGCCAGGGGCAACTGTCCGGTGTCAGCGGCGAGCGCTGACCTGTCGCGCAGGAGGCGACTCTTGACGACACTCCGTGGACTCAGCCCGGAAGCGAGCACCGTAGCGCCGTCCAGGATCTCCCGGGCCTCTTCGAATCGTTCTTGATCGCTCAAGACCCGGGCCAATCGTCGCCGCGCCTCGACGCGCAGATGCAGTTCAGTCGCCGCGTCCTCGTGAAGGGTCAAGGCCTCGCGAGCCGCCGCCAGCGCCTCGTCGTCGTGACGACGGCCGGCCGCGTAGAGCGCGTCGAGCAAGGCGTCCAGAGACCGCGCTACCAGCGCGACGGAGGCGCCGTCGTCGAGGCTCTGTCGCAGTTCCCGCGCTCGCTCGAGCGCCTCGCGTCCGAACCCCTGGTCTGCCAGTCGCTGGATCTCTTCGATCTCTGCCAGCCTGCGGCCGTCGGACGCTGTCAAGATCCCAATATCGCCATCGGATTCCGAGTCCGTCGGAACCCGCAGAAGAGCAAAGAGGATCAGGAGTCCGACACCTAGGAGTGCGAGGCAAACTCGCCTAGAGAAGGTGATGAAACGCACGGTCTTCGAGATGAGCGGAAAAGTCTAGAGGATGTCCGTCTAAAACCATGAAGGAGGTCAAAGAGATCATGAAATACTATCCACTACTAGCACAACTCAATGATTGGACAGGACTTACAGGCTTCTCCGAGGCAGCTCGGGCGAGGCTGGAAGGGAGGCAGCTATGACCTGGGCCCTGGACTATGACACCGCGATCCCACCGCTCCCGGAACCTATAGAGGTTACCAATCCGGACGGCAGCACGCCGTCCACCGCCGGCTGGGCTGCCTTGGAACGACAACTTCCGGCCGGCTGCTGGAAGATTCGGCTGCGCCCTCGCAGGTCCTGGAGCACCGTCGGCGCTCCGAAACCACCCTCAGTAGCCTACGAAGGTACGCTCAGGATCGAGTACGTCGGTGGCCATATACGTGGTTCTGGTGATCTCTATCTTCGACGCGACTCCACTGGCAGCTCTAAAGTTCCACGTTTGGTCCCGCCGCTGAACCCAAGTCAACATCCAACGGGAATACCTGTTTTCCGACTGGATGACTATCGAATCTATCTTCGACTCGAATCTGCATCCATCGATACCAATGGGAAGCTCTCCCTCGGCATTAGAGCGTTTCGAAATGATGCTATCTCGTTGATGCAGACCGGGCCGAAGGCACGCCTAGAATCCATCAGCAACATAGCCTACTCCAAGTCACGCTGGAGGGATGAAGGTCTTTCGGTCTTTCGCGCTGAACCTGGGAAAGCCCGAAGCCCTGGCACGAATGAGAGTATTGCGCGTGTCGAACCCTTTCCCCGACGATTCCTGCGTGGTGTCGGGGCCACTTCCTCCGGGACCGAAATCGCAGACATAGAGCTTCAATGGGTCTCTATTTGCCTGCGTCGGATTCAGGTGACGCTCTACGGAGTCGATGGCGTTCCATTCCCAGGTACAGGCTTCGGGGTCCGAGGAGACGCAACTCAGATCGAGGCAGAGGTACGGCATGCCTGGCAGGAGGCCTTTGCAAGCGTAGGCTTCCACGTGGATGTTCAGACGAAGCGGCTAACAACCGAACCGACACGCCAAAAATCGCAGACCCCAGGCCAACCGAAAAAGTGGACTCAAGATGATCTGAGGAAAGAGCTCACGGCTCAAATCCAAGACGTAGAAGAAGATCCCAACGTGATCTGGGGGTATCACCTTTTGTGCGTCTCCCAGTTCGATGGTGATGGGCTTGGGCAGATGTTCGTCTGCACAAACGTGAACAAACCCTTGCTCTACGCTCGTCAAGGAAGCGTCGTAGCTCACGGTAGTTCCCTCGGCCCGAGCTACCCAGATCATTGTCAGGAGACCCTTGGCGAACACCCATTGCACTATCTCTACGTCGGCATTCATGAGATCGGCCATGCACTCGGACTCTCCCACAATCGAGTCGAAGACGGTTTCATGCAAGATCCCTGGCGCTCCTCCACGGCTCCGGGCCGCTATCCACCGGATCCAGCCTGGTCTTTCGGAAGTCGCGATCAACTGCTCTTGCGTCACGCACCAGACCGTTGGGTGAGGCCTGGGGGCTACAGTCACCAATCACGTTTCAAAAAGCGCCCGTTCGAACGTTGGGATCGAAGACGAGATCGTAAACTGGCCTCGACAGGCAAGAAGCTTTCCTTATGGTGTCCCAGTGCCATTCTGGTTGGAGCTCCTTTGCGAGTACATCTCGAATTAGATGCTCTCGAGTCTCAGGATCCCCTACCCGCACTGAGCCTCAAAGCAGGTCATGTTTCTGTACGACTTCTCACGCCCGGAGGGATCTCGAACGTGATCGATCCGGCTTCCGTTCGCCTGACCTCGCGCGAGCTGGCTTCGGAGGAAGCCCCTCCCGATTCCAAAGCCGACTCCCTAATTCTGATCAGTGGCCGCTACGGACCACTCTTGACAGAGGTTGGAGTCTATACACTCGAGGTAATAATCGATTGGGCCTTCGGTGGGCTTGACTATTCCCTAAGTGCCCAGCGGCAGTTCGTAGCCGTCTTACCAAGTCCAGAGAAGCTTCTGGAACTAGCCACTCCAGACGCGGCTTCCGATATCCGGCTACAAGAGCCACCATTGGTTGCCCAACTCACCGCGTTCGAAGGATTTGCGGAAGCAGTGATCTTTGCAGAAGAGCTGTCGGAGGAAGATGAGTCTCTCCTCCGGCGAGCGATCGAGGATCCATTGTACGGACCGCACTTCCTCGCCCTCGAGACACGGCGCGTATTAAAGCGACTTGCTACCGATCAAGACACAGAGGGAGTTACACCCATCCACGATATCTTAGAAGGCTGGGACCGCTTTGCAGGCAAAGTAGTCGTTTCCTCTTCGGAATGGTTTGACATTGCTGACTCATTGAGAACACTAGCGACCGATTCCCCGGAGAAATTGGCCGGCTCAAAGACTGTCTGGAAACCCCTTTTCAAGGGCTTGGCTGAAGCCATTAATGGCATACCGACCAAAGTCGATCTGATGACTTTAGACTTCGATCAGCTTAAGGTCCACTGGGGGAATCTCGAGTAGAAGGAACCACACCACCAACAACGTTAGGTCTACGAAAGGAGAAGACATGAAAGGCAAGGCGAAAAAGAAGGGCCTGAGTAAGAAGGAGATCGCGAAGGCTGCATTCCCGTACGGCATTGGTATCAGCTTCGATGACGACAAGAACGTGAGAGTGCAAATCTCTCATGAGCTTTATGAAGAAATCCAGGAACTTTCCAGCGATGATTTCCCCGTCGGGATCTGGATTCAAAAGGAAGTTCTGAAAGAACTGGCGACAGTCAATCCTGACGCAGACAAAAGGGAGTTCTATTACAGACCTAATGGCCTGGCTGTTCATGCACAGGGACCTGTCGGCAACTGCGACTGTCGCAGAAAATGAGACAACCAAGGACGATCGTTCACGAGATTCTCGGGTCGCTGGCTTCGAACATCTTCGAGCTGTTTCTGCTGCCGACCGAGAAGTGTAACTTCCGCTGCACGTATTGCTATGAAGACTTCCGACTCGGTCGGATGTCTGATCGGGTCGTGACAGGGGTCAAGCGACTGCTGAATCGACGGGCAGAGGGTCTCGACCTGCTCTCGATTCAGTGGTTCGGAGGTGAGCCCCTGCTCGCGCCGGAAATCGTGGAGGACATTCAAAGCCATGCTCAAGACCTGGCTCGGCAGCATTCGATCGAGGTGTTCCGGTCGTCGATGACAACCAACGCCTACTGGCTCGATGCCGCCAGGTTGACCCGCCTCGTCGACCTCGGGATCGACCGCTACCAGATCGCCCTCGACGGACCTGCCGAGTGGCATGATCGCAAACGCATTCAAGCCAACGGCCGGCCAACGTTCGCCAAGGTATGGGCCAACCTGGAATCAGCACGAGACACCGAGCTGGACTTCGAGCTGACCCTGAGGGTCCACGTCGACCGGGACAACCTTGAAGCGATTCCAGAGCTCATCGAGCAGATAGCGTCGAGCTTTGCAGGAGATTCGCGCTTCCGGGTCAACATCCGCCCGCTCTCGCGGCTCGGAGGGGCGAACGATCACCAGCTACGAGTCCTGAGAAACTCCGAGCGATCGGTTCTCGACGAGCTGCGGGAGCTCGCGCGGCAACGAGGCCTACGACTTCCTGAGTCTCGCACGGCGCCGGTGTGTTACGCGGCCAAGGCGAATAGCTTCGCGATCCGTTCGAGTGGCGACGTGGTGAAGTGCACGGTTGCGTTCGACCATCCCACCAACCAGGTGGGTCGACTCGACGCAAACGGATCTCTAAATCTCGATCATCAGCGAATGATGGCATGGACTCGAGGCCTCTCGGTCGCTGATCCGGACGTCCTACATTGCCCTCTCGAAGGAATCGAAACAGTCCCGCGATCAAACCCGGCCCTGGTGCCTATCTCGAACCTCACCACGGCAGACCAACAGGAGAAGATCCAAGCTCAGCTTTAGTGACTCCGCAGGACCTAACGATAGAGACACCTGAGCCGTTCCTCACGCCTGCACGATGCCTTTGCGAATCGCACAGGGTCGATGCGGATACGAAGAGAACCAGAAGCAGGACGATCTTCGGATCGTGCGGGCGATTCTCAGCCGAAGATCAGCCGATGGCTGCCGTCGAAAGGCTCGACCCCACCGATTCGCGTCGCCGGAGCCACCCCGGCATCCCGAAGCGCCGTCACCAGGTCGTCGGCCTGATCTTCGGGCACCGCAAGAAGCAGCGCGCCTGAAGTCTGCGGGTCGACGAGAATCTCTTCCTCGGCTTTGTCGAGCGGCCGCTCGAAATGCCAATGGGATTCCACCAGCTGACGGTTGACGGTGTTGACGCCGGTGGTCATGCCTCGCCGGTAGACCTCGAGCGCCTCGTCCATCAGCGGCACCGCCGAGACGTCGATTCGAAGGGTCATGTCGCTGCCCTCGGCCATCTCCAGCGAGTGGCCGGCGAGACCGAAGCCGGTGACGTCGGTGGCGGCGTGAACGTCGAAGCCTGAGGCGACCTCAGCGGCGATCCGGTTGAGGGTGGTGATGGTCGCGATACAGGCGTCGAGGGCCGCCTTGGACACCCAGCCTTTGAGATTGGCGTTGAACAGCACACCGCTGCCGATCGGCTTGGTCATCACCAGGGCGTCGCCAGCCCGCGCGCCGGCGTTGGTCCAGACTTTCTCCGGGTGCACGATGCCGGTGACAGAGAGCCCGAACTTGGGTTCTTCGTCGTCGGTGGTATGGCCGCCAGCCAGCACCGCCCCGGCCTCGGTGACCTTGGACAGCGCGCCGGCGACCATACCGTGCAGGATCTCCGGCCCCAGCTTGTCGGACGGAAAGCCGATCAGGTTGAGGCAGGTCAGAGGCTTGCCGCCCATGGCGAAGACATCAGACAGCGCGTTGGCGGCGGCGATCTGGCCGAAAAGATGGGGATCGTCGACCGGCGGCGTGATGATGTCGGCGGTCATCACCAGGGCGGTATCGTCGCTCAGGCGGTAGACCGCGGCGTCGTCATGGGTAGCGAATCCGACCAGGAGATTCGGGTCCTCGTTTTTGGGCAGACTCTGGAGCAGCTCGCCGAGCCCGACCGGGCTCAGTTTGGCCGCTCAACCACAGGTCTTGGCCAGGCTGGTCAGAGTCGGCTTCTGGAATAGATGCTTCAGCGCCACCGCGATCACCTCCTTTCGGGCGAGCTTGTTACTAGGTCCTCCGGCATCTCCGGCGAACGCCCGAGAGGTTATCATCGTGCCTATGAAAAGAAGGACTGCCATGCCTCTTTCCGGACCCGAGATTCTCGCCGCCCTCGTAGAATCCCGCCGGCGAACGCTGGCGCTGGTGAGCGACCTCGACGACGACCAGCTGATGGGAAAACAGCTGAAAATCGTCAACCCGCTGTTATGGGAAATCGGTCATGTCGCCTGGTTTCAGGAACGCTGGGCCCGGCGCGAGCTGCGCGGCAAGCCGCCGCTGGAGACCCAAGCCGACGCGCTCTACGACTCGATGGCGGTGGCCCACGACACCCGCTGGGACCTGCCCCTATTTGCTCGCGACAAGACCCTCGAATATATGCAGCGGGTGCTCGACGACGTCGCCGAAAACCTGGCCGACGAGCCGTCCGACGAGGAAGCCTACTTCCATCTCCTGGCACTCTTTCATGAGGACATGCACGCTGAGGCCTTCGCCTACACGCGTCAGACCCACGGTTACTCGCCGCCCGGCCAGGACGTTTACGGCGCGGTGGTTGAGGCTCTAGCGGGACCGGAGGGCGCACAGCCGTGCGCCCCTACCTCGGGCGACGTCGAGATCGAGGGCGGTCCCTTCGAGATCGGTGCACCGCCCAATCCCTCTCCGACCGGCCGCCTGCCGTTCGTATTCGACAACGAAAAGTGGGCACACCCGGTGGAAGTGGCGCCTTTTCGCATGGCCCGCACGGCCGTCACCCAGGGCCAGTTCCGCGGCTTCGTCAATGACGGCGGCTACGAGCGGCGTGAGTTGTGGAGCGACGACGGCTGGCGCTGGCGGCGTGGCGTTTCGTCGGGCGCGCCTCTGGCGCGACATCCGATCCGACGCCCGGTCTACTGGCGACGCGGCGATGATGACCGCTGGCAGCGTCGCCACTATGACCGCTGGGTGCCGCTCGAAGAGCATCTGCCCATGGTCCACGTCTCCTGGTATGAGGCCGACGCCTATTGTCGCTGGGCTAAGAGGCGCTTGCCGACCGAGGCGGAATGGGAGTTCGCCGCTACCGGCGGCGGCAGGGCGACGGAGAAGAACACCTATCCCTGGGGCGCGGACCCTTCAGCCGACGGCCGCGCCAATCTCGACGGTCGGTTCGGCGGCACCGTCGGAGTCGGAGCCCTCGGCGGCGGCGACACGCCGTCGGGCCTGCGTCAGATGATGGGCAACGTCTGGGAATGGACGACGGATGACTTCGGCCCTTACCCGGGCTTCGTCGCCGATCCCTACAAGGACTATTCCCAGCCCTGGTTCGGCGATCACAAGGTGCTGCGCGGCGGTTGTTGGGCAACCCGCTTCCACATGCTGCGCAACACCTGGCGCAACTTCTACACCCCCGACCGCCGCGACGTCTGGGCGGGCTTTCGCACCTGTACCGCCCCATGAAACCCAAGCCTGGCGGCTTGGCTTCCCTAGCCCAACCCCTCCTCTTAGGAGCCCGTCGCGCTGCGAGCGACGAGCTCCTGGATTCCAGCTACGCTGAGAGACCAGGGTATCTGGCCAACCCGGCCAAAATCTCCACACACCTTGGAGAAGCCTCATAGGCCACCGACGGCCCTCCCCCTCTCCCGGGAGGGAGTGAAGGGTGGGTGGGAGAGGGGGCCAGGGGGGTGAGGGG
>JAAUXY010002856.1_pt1 | contig 22060 bp, 18 predicted proteins | sample 7278121 | NCBI WGS metagenome assembly JAAUXY01 (sample SAMN14350117, study PRJNA611818) | marine sediment metagenome | isolation source: surface marine sediment (1.8m) | place: French Polynesia: Moorea | collected 2018-08 | reverse complement strand
GGCTACGAGCAGCCGGGTCGGAACCTCACCCTTGCCGAGACGGCTGAATTCGACAGCAGTTTCATATGCCAGCAGGGCGCCGAGGCTGTATCCGAAAAAAGCCAATGGTCGGTCCGCCAGGTTTTCGATCGCTTCGACGAGGGGTATCACCGCATCTTTCACGTGCAGCACGCGAGGCTCGACGAAACGGGATTCTCGACCCGGCAGCTGTACGCCGTGAACTTCCATCCCCGGCGGCAAGGCCCTGCTCCAGCTATTGAAAACCGACGCCCCGCCGCCGGCGAAGGGAAAGCAGACCAGGCGCAGGCGCGCCGCCGGGTCCGGGTTGGGGCAGTACAGCCAGGGATTTTTCTTCGAAATTGACATAGCTTCGCTCTCGGGCAATCGTCATAAAGGATCAGGACCCGGCTCATTCGCCGGTTGCTGCTGCCAACCCGCCATCCGCAAGCGCAGAGTTTTCCGCCTTTGGCGACGTGATCAACTGCCCCGGAGACTGGACGATCGTGTCATTCGGAATGATGCGAATTCCAGTCTTCTGCCCGCACCGGGTGACCACTTCGTTCGCCGTCGACCCGCGACTATCCCTTTCCAGTGTGAGGAGCAGGTTACTGGTCCGGCATACTGTGCGCAAGTGGTGACCACGGCTGGAAAACACGGCATTTCGCTCATGCCGATCCTATCCTGCACCCCCGGACCTTGCGGCCGGAACGCATTTACCCCCGGGACTGAAACACTGGCAGAAGGCGATATCTCCCAACCACTACCGGTATTTTTTGACGCACTTCACAGATTCGTCAATCGCCTGCCCGTTGCGTAACATCCTGGCGCCAGATACACGCCGCAACGGTGCGCCCGGTGCTATCGGAGGTGAACTGACTTCAGTACAATTTGAGCCTGGAAGATCGACTTCGATGACTGGGCAGGAAGAGCGAGATGAGGCATTCAACTCTGGTTACTGGCGGCGCCGGCTTTCTCGGCTCGCACCTTTGCGAGCGCCTGCTGGCGGATGGTCACGAAGTCATTTGCGTGGACAATTTCTTTTCCAGCGACAAGGCCAACATCGTCCACCTGCTGGACAATCCACTGTTCGAGCTGGTCAGGCACGATGTCACCTTCCCGCTCTACATCGAGGTGAGCCAGATCTTCAACCTGGCTTGTCCGGCCTCGCCTATCCACTACCAGCAGGATCCGGTACAGACGACCAAGACCAGCGTGCATGGCGCAATCAACATGCTCGGACTGGCAAAACGGGTGAAGGCGAGAATTCTACAGGCCTCGACCAGCGAGATTTATGGCGACCCCTTCGAGCACCCGCAAAACGAATCCTACTGGGGAAACGTCAATCCCATCGGGATACGATCCTGTTACGACGAGGGTAAACGCTGCGCCGAAACCCTGTTCTTCGATTATTACCGCCAGCACAGCCTGGAAATCAAGGTCGCCAGGATTTTCAACACCTACGGTCCCCGTATGCACATCAACGACGGCCGAGTCGTTTCCAACTTCATCGTCCAGGCACTGCGGGGAGACCCGATCACCATTTACGGCGACGGCAGCCAGACCCGGTCGTTCTGTTACGTCGACGATATGATCGATGCCTTCGTGCGCCTCATGAACAGCGAGGCTTCCGTCATAGGTCCGATCAACCTGGGCAATCCCAATAACCTGTCGATCGAGGAGCTGGCAACGACGGTAATCGACATGACCGGATCCGCCTCGGAACTGGTTTTCAGGCCGCTTCCGTCGGACGATCCCAAACGGCGACAGCCGGATATCGCCATGGCGGAAAAAGAGCTCGGCTGGCAACCGACGACACCCCTGGCGGAGGGCCTCGGTAAAACCATCGAGTATTTCGAACATCTGCTGTCCGCAGATAACGGAAAGCCTGCGACTCCCTGAAAGGCAGCTACCTGCGCAGGCGACGGTGAACCTTGCCGGCCAGCAGTCGACCCTGGTGAAACAGCGCTTTCTCGCCGGAGTCGGGAGAAGCCGCCAGGCGCCACAACGAGTAGAGCAGCACCAGGTATACGAAACCACCGATGCAGATGCCCGCAAGCAACTGTAACCAGGCCTGTTCGAAAGCGGTCAGCATCCAGGCCGCTACGAGGCCGGTTGCGGCGCTGGCGATCAGCGGACGATACAACATGCCGAAAAGACGGGCGAGGTTTATCGGCATCAACAGGATCATCAGCAGGTAGTAGACCGCCAGCAACATCGCGGCTACCGCGACCCTCGCCCAGGCAACCGTCTCCATCGTGCCGATCCGGGCTGCCGCCAGCATCGCGAGGATCACGATTATGGCCGAGGCCCAGTTCAATCCCGCTTCGAGCCTGACCCGACCGAGCAGGATGATGGTGTTCGATGCGATATCGGCGAGTGTCGCCAGCGCCAGCATGATGACCAGCGGCGCGACCAGCGCGATCGACTCCACCCACTTTTCGCCCAGGATCGTGATTACCAGTGGCGCGCGCAGCACCGCGAACAGCATCGCGGCCGGCAGCGCTATTGCCGCGGTGGCACCAATTACCTTCAACACGCTCTCGCTGAATTCCTGCGGGCTCGCAAGCTTTTTGGCCAATCCCGAGTAAAGCGGCGGCATTAGCGGTGCCATCAGGTGCCGGGTTGGCAGCTCGGCGAAGCGGGTAGCCATCGAATATAACCCCACGCTGGTAATACCGAAGAACCTGGCCACGACGAACTGGTCGCCGCGTGCCAGCAGCAATTGCGCGATATTGCGCAGAACAATCCACTTGCTGAAATCCCACTGCGCCGCGACCCGGGAAAAATCCAGCTTTGGGCGGTAGGGATGAAAGGCAAAGCTGAGTATCAGTTCCGCCAGGCGCAACGCCACCTCGCCGAATACGATTGCCCAGTAATTCTGGTAAATGACGGCCAGTACCACGGTGGTAACAAAACCCACCAGTCTCTGGCTGAGGCCTATGATGGCGATCTTCTTGTGCTGCAGTTCGCGCCGGTACATCATCAGGCCGATGTTGGTAAAACCACGCAGCAAATTGGCCCCGGCCAGAACCTGCACTACCGCCACCAGGCGCGGCTCATCGAAATAGTCGGCAGCCGGGCCGGCGGCGGCAAAAATGACCACGGAGATACCCGTAATAACCGCCAATCGCAGGGACCAGGCGGAATCGTAGTCGGACCGCTGGGGATCGGGCATTCGGATCAGGTACTTGTCGGTGCCGAACTCGACCAGCACGTCGAAAAACGCCACAACCAGGAGCGCGGTGGCGACGATACCAAAATCCTCGGGCAGCAGCAGGCGAGCCAGGATGATCATGCTCAACAGCCCGATAAAACGACCGCTCCAGCGCCACGCACCCAGCCATAGGCTGCTGATTACGATCCGCTCGCCGATGCGCGTATTGTCGTTTTCGTTCAGGGACATCGGTCAACCGGCACCGGGCCGCTCGATGGAGGACTCCAGCCAGGGCGGCAGCTGGCTTCCTTGCAGCATCGAAGCCAGTTCCCGGTTGCTGTCGGCATAATAACCGCGCAGGGCCTGGCGCATTTCGTCGGACATGCCCCCGTTGCCATCGCGACCCTGGTTCAGGCGGCGGTAAATCTCGACCAGTTGGCGCTTCAACCGCGGCCGCCGCCGCAAGGTCGATTCCAGCAGGCGGTTTGCGATCATCACCAGTCGGTGGAAAAACTTGCGCCGTACCGCGAAGGTTACGTTGTGGCGCTCGAAGGCGTAGTTTCGGAAAAACCCGGGGTCGATCCCGATGAAGTCACAGACCTCGGTCATGAAGCGAACCGGTTCGGTCCTGAGATCGTCGAAAAACACGACCTTGATCTGGGCGGCATCGAAGACATCGTAAAAGCGCCGCAGGTGTTTGCCGTATCGACCGATCTCGAGCGCCCGCAGACTCCGTTCCCTGATATCCGTTTGCGCCGGATCGAACCCGCCGTCGCTGTATTCCCGGCATCGATCGTAAAACTCCTCGATCGACATCTGCTCCGGCAGATCGAATTTGCTCCGGGAAAACCGGTAATGTGAGTAGAACCGCTCGACCGGATTGCGCAACACGAAGATCAGCCGCGCATTCGGCAACAGTTTCCTGATTCTTGGCGCGACGTTTTCGGTAAAGCCGAGATAATTGGGCGAGGCCTCCAGCAGCACGCGGTGATCGTCGCTGCAATCGAATAACCGGGCGTAACGCTCGCGGTCCGCTTCCGGCTGGCCACCGTAATCCCGGCTAAAGAAAAAGGTTTCCTTGATTCGCGAAGCGCATACCTCGGGATGATCGGCGAGATAACTGAACAGGGAGGAAGTGGCGCCCTTGATGGTGCCGCCAATGATCACGTGAAAAGCTGTCGCCGGAGTCACTCTCATCGCGATATGCCCGGGCTCATCCTGCGAGACACCGTTCATAAAGGGCTCGATAAGCCTTCGCGCTGGCATCGATACTGTATTCGTCACAAACCATCCGGTAGGCGCGCTCCACCCTACGGGCGGTAGCGTCGGGCTTATCGATCACCAAGCGGATGGCGCGCGTCAGCGCATCGATATCGTCGAGCGGGTAAAGCAAACCGTTTTCATCCTGCTGCACCACCCGGTTATTGCCGACCACGTCGGAGACTACCACCGGCAGCTGCCAGGCCATGGCTTCCAGCGTTGCAACCGGGATCCCCTCGTGATGCGACGAGGAAACGTAAACGTCGGCCCGCTGGAGATAGTCGGGTACGTTGTCGACATTTCCGTGGAAATCGACACTGTCGGCGACTTCGAGTGATTCGGCCAGCGCCTGCAGACCGGCCCGCTCGGGACCCTCGCCGACCAGCCAAAGCCGGCAGCCGGGATAAAATTCCCTCAGCCGGGGCAACGCCCTGATCAATTGCTGCTGGCCCTTCAGTTCAATCAACCGGCCAACCACGACCAGCACCGGTGCGTCGCGAGCGGGCGTCTCGCGTTGCCGCCAATCGGGCGCAAATACGCCGTTGACGATCAGCCCTGTCCTGTCACGTTCAGCGCGCAGGCGCCGCAGGATCACTTCGACCACGGATTCGGCGACCCCGACATTGAAGCAGGTGCGACTGGCGGCGCGTCGCAGCAGCACGGAAAATATCGGTTCGCAGGGGAATCCGCAGGCGGGGACGATTTCATGTCCGTGGTGGGTAATTACGAAGGGCCGCCCGGTGCGCCGCGACGCCAGTCCCGCTATCAGCGCGGCATCGGCCATGTGTGCATGTACCAGGTCGATACCTTCGCGCTGCACCAGATCTGCCACCTTCCTCGCGGTACCGAATATTCCCGCCATTCCCACGTACCGTCGCGGCGTAATAACCGGGATCCCGGCCGCCTCGAGCGCCGCCTGTAAATCGTCACCGGGATTACGGCAAAAAACGTACTGCTCCAGGCCCTCGGCAGCGAGCTTACGCGCGAGGTTGAAAACGACCATTTGCGCCCCCTCCCGCCTGAGGTTATTGATGACGTGCAGTATTCTCAACCGCGCCTGTCTCCGGTAACCGGGATACCTGGCGGCGAGCGATTCCAGCCAGCCGGCTTCGGCGACGAGTACCTGCTTCGGTCCGCGGGGAACGTCGATTCGCCACGACGTTCAGGCATAACTTTCAACACCTGACCTTTTTTCCAGGGAGTTTTTCAAACTTTTTTCCGTGGCGCGCTCCGGGTTGTAGTCGAAACCCGGGCGCATACCAACCACCAGTCCCGCCAGGAAGAAAGCCAGCATCCAGAAGTAGTCCTGGATAAAAGTATCCGAAAACAGGCTGTTGAACATCAGGCCAATCAGTATCGAGGCGACGTAGAGCGCCAGTTTTTGCCGGCTTTGGCCGCTGTTCCGGTCCGATTCGATGGCAAACAGTAATTTCAGGGCCTGGCGTAAGATCATCACGAACAGCGCCAGGCCGGTTATGCCCAGTAAAATCGCCTGGTGCAGGTACTCGTTATGCGGAACGGCAAGATACACCGCTGCCTGTTGCGGCAGCGAGCCGATACCCGTGATGTAGGTAGGCTTGTTGAGCAGGAAAGAATCGGCGCCGAAACCGACCCCGAATATCGGGTTGTGTGCAAACATGTTGATCGCGGTTGCCCAGACCGCGAGACGACCGCCCAGTGTATTCAGGTTGGTCAGGCGCTCTACCAGCCCCTCGAGATGATCGAACATGAACGGCAGGGCGAAAATGCCCGCGATCACGAGCAACAGCCCGCCGAGCAGCAGGGTATTACGAACATCCCGGTCGCGTACGAGAATAATGAACATAGCGAGGGCGAAGCCTATCCACGGCGCCCTGGTCTGTCCCAGGAAGATCCCGACCAGCATGATCAACATTGCACCCAGTTGCAGGAAACGAAATAACTTATTGCGCGTCAGGCTGTACTGGTAAAGGGTCAGGACGAAAAAGATCAGCAGGGTAGCGGTATAGGTGTGAGCGTTGGAAAAGGCACCGTGAGCACGATTGGCGTGGCCGCTGGTCAGGGTTTGATACTCGGCGATGAATACGTCGATACCCAGCAGCACCTGCATCATGCCAATCAGGCCCATAAAAACGCCCACCCCGGTCATGCCGACCAGCAGCAGCGTGATATTTCGCTCGTGCCAGCGAATGCGCCGACTGACAACAAACATGCTCAGGGGGATCAGGTACTGGATAAAAAACCAGAGGTCCTGGCGCAGGCTCGCGCTGGTGGTAGTTATCACCAGGCTGGCCAGCAGGTAACCCAGATATATGAGAATCAGGACCTCGATCCTGAGCAGGCGATTGCGTTCGGTCTTGACGAAGATCATCCGCGCGACCATCAACCCGATCAGGGTCAGCAAGAGGGCGCGCTCCATCGTTATGAACGGCACGCCCTTGAGAACCTGGTTCGGGAACGGGAATATGGTCGGCTGCCCCAGCAGCCAGAAAGCGGCCAGCAGCTGCGGACCCATCAGCACCATGACGTAGTAGATCATGGTTCCCAGCAGGGCGATGCCGAGAGCGACATTGCCCGAGGCCATCAGGAAACTGAACAAACCGCAGGTGCCGCCCCATAATCCAAGGGACCAGAATTGCCTGAAGAAGCCCGGGATAACCTGCATCGGATCAGCCCGTCAGCCGGTACCGATCAAATCCACTCGACCGAGCCGAAGTTGGGTATTCCGAGCAAATCCGTAGCCTGGTTCGGGTCCGTGACCCGGTGGTCGAAATACTCTTTGATCAGGGCGATGATTACCGACATGACCAGGCCTCCCACCATTGCCAGCACGATATAGAAAATCCGCGAATGATCGGGCCGGTTGGGCACCGATGCATACTCGATGATACGTACGTTGACGACTTCGCGGTTGGCCAGTTCGTTGAGACGCTCCTGCTCGTAGCGTTTCTGGTAGTCGATGATGTTTCTTTCGAGCGCCGCGATCGACAGCTCCATCTCCCCGATCTCGGCTTCCTGCACCTCCAGCACCTTTAACTGCTCCTCGAGTTCGACGATAGCGACATCCACGGCGAACAGCCGTTCCTTTGCGAGAACGACCTTGACATGCTCCGGACTGAAGCGCGTAGACAGTTCGGAAAGCTCCAGCCGCAACTGGCCCGCCTCCACCAGGCGGTTGCTGTGCAGTTCGACCAGCGCCCGCCGGCTTTCGGTCACTGCGACCACCGCCGAATCCTTCTTGTACCGCGCAAGCTCGTCACGCTTGACGTTCAGTTCGTTTTTCAACCGGTCCAGCTGGCGCAGAAAAACTTCCGAGGTGCCGGCATTGGAGAATACCCTGAGGTGATGATCGATGTAGGTATCCGTCACCGCGTTTACGATATTGGTAGCCCGCTCGGGATTCTTCCCGGTGAACCCGATCGCGATAACGCTGGAATTGGCCAGGGGTTCGACCACGAGGTCCTTCTCGAGTGTGCGTATCAACTTGTCGCGCGCGGACATGACCTCTTTCAGCCCAACCTCCTCCAGCCAGCCGATGACCGAATCGAGCCACAGGTCGAAGCCACTGGGCTCCTCCGTATTTTCGACGATACCCACCTTGTCGACCGTACCCGAAAGCACTGTCTGGGACCGGATGATTGATATTTCCGACGTCAACACGGTCAGTTGCTCGAGCCCGAGAGCCGCGTCGGCACGCATGAGCGGCGCACGGTTACTGTCGATCAGGATGGTGGCACGAGCGCTGTACTTCTGGGGCAGCGCGTAGACCAGGATCGTCGCCAGCCCCACGATCAGCAGGAAGTATCCCAGCAGGCTGAATTTCCACTTGAAAATGAACAGGATTATGTCGCGCTTGCTCATTCTGGTATCCGTATTCGACTCGTGTTGATACTGATCACTTGCAGGATTTTTTCCGGGAGGTGGGTGATGTTGCCGGGATTCGTCTGCCCGGTTGCCGGCGGCGTCATATTACACACTGGGGTCAGGTATCCACAACTCTATCGTAAACGGCTGCCGTCCCTGCCCTCAGGTAGCGCCGCGCTGAAACAGCACCGCGGGCACGGTCTCTAGCAGTATCTTTATATCGAGCCACAGGGACCAGTGATTGATGTAGTCCATATCCAGTTCCATCCACCGGTCGAAAGTGATCGAGCTGCGGCCGCTGACCTGCCAGGTACAGGTGATGCCCGGGCGCACGCTGAACCGCCGCCGGTGCCAGTCCTGGTCGAAGCCTTCATAATCCCGTACCGGCAGGGGCCGGGGGCCAACCAGGCTCATATCGCCCAGGATGACGTTGAACAGCTGCGGCAGTTCGTCGAGGCTCGTGCGTCGCAGGAATTTACCGATGGGCGTAATGCGCGGGTCTTCCTTAATCTTGAACGTAGGCCCCTCGGTTTCGTTCAGATTCTCGTACTGTTTCTGTAATTCCTCGGCATTGGAAACCATGGTGCGAAACTTGTAGAGCCTGAATTTCCGCTTGTTCAGTCCTATCCGTTGCTGAATAAACAGGGCCGGTCCCGGGGAGGTCAGCTTTATGGCAATCGCGGTTCCCAGCAACACGGGCGCCAGGATAATGGCCAGCAGGACCGCCACGGCGAGATCCATGGTTCGCTTGATGGCCAGCTGCCAGCCATACATGGGCGGCGGAATCAGGGTGATGATGGGCTCCTCGTTAAGAATCCCGAAGCGCATGCGGGAAGAACCCAGGTTCAAAAAATCGATGCCGGGATAGAAGTGCACGACGATTCCGTGCTCTTCGCAAAGCTTCACCACGCACGAGGCTTTTTCGTACTGGGTGGCAACCGGCAACGCGATTACGACTTCGTCCACGACGTTGTCTTTCAGGTATTCGCGCAAACCTTCGAGGTCGGTAACGATGTCATCCTGTAGCGAGCCGGGCTCCGCGGCTTCCTCCCACTTGTCGTCGACGAAGCCCCGCAGCGCATAGCCCTGCTCGGGCTGTTGCTTGATCGTCCTCGCAATCCCCCGCGCCCGGGCGTTGCTGCCGATAATCAGTAAATGCCGCAGGTTCCGGCCCTGCAGGCGAATTTCCTTGAGACTGCTGATGAGCACTTCGCGCACCAGCAGCGTCGCGATCGTCTCGATCAGCCAGAAGGTCACCAGGAACTGGGTCGGAACTTCGTTTATTCCGATCAGGAAAGCCGTGCCGATCAGCAGCAGGGTGCCGACCGAGGTAGCCTTGACCAGGTCCAGTAAATGGTATCGCCTGAACTTCAGGAACGACATGTGGCGATGCCGATACAGGTTGAAGTGCCGGAATACGAGCGGCCAGGCAACGAGGAATGAGCAGACGAACGGCACCTGCCAGAGCCGGCCGAGGGTCAGGACTTCCGGGATCGCCAACTGTTCCGGCAGGAATCCCGTGAGCCGGGAAGTCGCGTAAAGCGACGCGATCAGAACCAGCAGATCGGCCTGCACAAAGGCCAGATGCACGAGTTTTCGGCGATTCATTGCGTTACTCTATCGCAATGAAGCGGAAATAACGTGACCTGTCCGACGCTTTCGGGCGCCATTTGCGGCGGGTAAGTGATTAACCCGCAACCCGCCCGAGGCGCCTGGCGTTAATCCCGGTTGCGCTCGTGTTCCCGGTTGCTGTCGATGATGCATCCTGATGCTCCTTTGTCCTGTTTCCCGGGTACCTGCAACGGGTGAAGGTAACCCCGGGGTTATTATTTTGCCCCTAGGATAGGTCATTTCCTGTCTAATTTGAACTCGAAAACCCCTGTTGGTAAGATCCGCCGACCGCCCGCCAGGAATGAGCGCAACGCCCCGGCACACAGGTCGAGCATAAAAAAAGGATGAAAAACCCGGATCAGGTATGGCAGCGCAACAGTCAGGGCGGACATTCGCCATCGAGGAGAAAATACCGGCCGGTTATCGTGGCCGGCGGCAAAACGAACGCGAGGCTGACGGCGTGACTGCCGCCGGGCAGAGTGAATCCCGCGGCTCGCCGAAGCCCCGGAGCGGTCTTGCACAGCGCGCTTGACAAGCTGGTCAGTCCCGTCCTGTACTACGGCGGCACCTATTCCAGGCGGTGGCAATCGGAAGCGGCACAGAGCCCGTTTGCGCTGGTGCTCACCTACCATCGCGTCATACCGGACAACGAAACTCGCGCCGACGGCTTCGCCATCGAGAACGGCGTCCCGGCCTCCGTGTTTGAGGCACAGCTACGCTTCATGTTGAAGCATTTCATTCCCGCTCGCGCCTCGGACGTTGCCGCACCGAGGGTTCTCGGCAGGTCTTTTGTCGTCACGTTGGACGACGGCTACGCGGACAATTTCCAGGTTGCGGCACCTATTCTCCGGCGCCTTGGAATACCCGCGACCTTCTTCGTCATCAGCGACTGGGTTGGCAGCGACCGGCTGTTCTGGTGGGAGCAGTTGGCGCTCGCGTTTCGCGAGACCCGCCTCGATCACCTGGACCTGTCTCCGCTCGAGGCACAAGCGGGCAATGCCGCCGGGCTGCCGGGTAGTCTGCCGCTCGGCGATTCCCGACAGCGAGCGGCGGCATACGAGACGCTGTGCGCGGCGATTCGCAGCGGTCCGCACGAAGCCGTTGCCGGTATAGTCGAAAACCTGGCCCGGGCGCTGGAAGTTAGCCTTCGCCACGAGGGGCGAGACTATGCCCTGATGAACTGGGACCAGGTACGGGAGCTGAGCGAACAGGGATTCGAAATTGGCGGACACACCGCCAGCCACGCCAGCGTGGTCGACGCGGACAAACGATTGCTGCAACGTGAAATCGTCGATTCGATGACAACCATCGAAAACAAGTTACAGGCGCCCGTTGTCAGCTTCGCCTACCCTTACGGCTGCTACCGGCAGGACGACGCACGCGTTACCCGCCTTCTCTCCGACACGAGTTGCAAGGCGGCCTTCACAACGGACAAGCGGCCAGTCAGGGCCGGCGTGAACCGGTTCGAAATTCCCCGGATTACGCTCAACAGGAAATACAGCTTCGCCTGCGCCTACAACGTGCAGCAGGCACTGGAGCGTCACTGAACAACGGGCGGGTTTTCAATCGATTCATCTTGAGTTAAGGTGCTTAGCCAATAATCCGCCGCATGTATTCCTGGCCTCACGGCACCTAATTGTTTCCCGGCACCGATGTAATCCGTATTTTTGATTACGTGGGCCAAACCGGATCGAGGTATTAGAATGTCCAGACTATTCAAGACCAGTTCGATTAAATCCAGCCTGGCGCTGGGGGCTTGCGCGTTATTCATGCTCGCGATATTTTGCCGACCAGCCATGGCATCAACCTCGAAGTACATCGTCGAGCATCCCGGCGGCACCGCAACCGGGCTGGCCGACACCCCTGACTGGGAGCGCCTGCCGCCAAGGGATCAGCTACTGTTCCAGACCGACTTCGAATCGGCCAGGGTTTTCAGCCGAATCAAGGGTGACAAGCAGCAATACCGGGCCGACACGCTGCAGGTCAAGAAGGCTGATGGCAAGGTCGAGCGGGTCAATATTTTTTACGAAGGCGGTTCTCGAACCGGGCGATATGCAAAAGTCATCAAGGAGCCGGGGGAGGACAAAAACCAGGTGCTCCAGTTCTGGATCGGAGACGCGCAGATCAAGGGTGCGCGCAAGGGTTATTTCAAGGGCCGCATACAACTCGGTTTCAGGAAAATGGCGCTCACGGAAACATTCGCCCACTACCGGATGTTTCTTCACCCCGACCTCGAGCACTACCGCAGTTTTCCCGACGAAAATACCTGGTTCACGCTGCAGGAACTCTGGGCAGGCGGCAAGGTTGCCAAGTACCCGAAAAAATTTCGCATCACCCTCGGCCTGATCAAACCCGAGGGCAGGAACAAGCCGCTGTACCTGAACATGGTAGGGGACTTGCGCGCCGGGGGACCAAGCGGCCACGGTCACTGGAAAGCAGTCTGGCACAGCACGAATAAGGAATACCGTGTCCCGATGGGCGAGTGGCTGGATGTTGCGATCGCCTATCGCCAGGGAGACAGGTCCAACGGCCGCATCGCCATGGCGATCAAAAAAGCCTCCGAGAAACAGTACACGACCGTTTTCGATATCCAGGACTGGACTTACCATCCCGAGTCCAAGAAACCGGTACCGCTGGTTGACTGGCATCCGCTCAAACTGTACACCCGCGGAGCCGTGATCGATCACATACGCGCGCAAAACGGGGCAGCCCAGCTTTACTTCGACGATTTGAAAGTCTACCGCCGCTGGCCCTGAGATCGGGTTATCGCCTGCCGGCCCGGGGCAATCGCGCATGCCAAAGGTTTTGATCGTGCACCCGGATTTTCAGCGCCTGGGTGGCATCGAAACTTACTTTATCAAGCTGTTCCCGCACCTGGGGGGCTGCGATCTGTCGTTTTCGATCGCCCGTCGACCGCAGGAGAAAACGATCCTGCACCGGCTGAAACGCATCCTGGCCGATTACCTGCGCTTCTGGAAAATCCTGGCGGATCGGGACATTACCCTGGTGCATCTGAATCCTTCGCTCAATGCCAGGAGCTTCCTGCGGGAGGAGCTGTTTTTCAGGATGGCAAAGCTGCGCGGTAAAAAGGTGCTGGTATTTTTTCACGGCTGGAGCAGCGCATACGAGGCCAGGCTGGACAGGAGCGGAGGTCGTTTGTTTCGCTGGCTCTACGGCGGCGCCGATGCGTTTGTGGTACTGGCGAAAGAGTTTGCCGACAAAATCGGCCTCTGGGGCGTGCATCGACCGGTGTACTGCGAAACCACGATTATCGAGGATCGCCTCATCGACGAACTCGACCTGCCGACCGTCCTGCAACAACGCCTGGGGGATCCCGAGTGGAAGCTGGTGCTGGCATCCCGCCTGATGGCTACCAAGGGTATCGGCACCAGCATCAAGGCGCTGGACATCATCCAGCGTCGCTTCCCCGCGACGCGTTTAATCATTGCCGGTGATGGCGAGTATGGCGAGCGGGCCCGCATGCTCGCGCGCGAACTCAACGTGGAGCATGTCGAGTTCGTTGGCCGGATCGAGCCCGATGCGATGCAGGAAATCTACCTCCACAGCCACCTGCTGCTTTTCCCGACCGAACACGACGAAGGTTTTCCCAATCTCGTCGTCGAGGCCATGGCGTTCGGCCTGCCGGTCGTCACCAGGCCGGTCGGCGGTATCGCGGATTTTTTCCAGCAGGGTGTCCACGGCTATACCAGTTCGGACACCGACGCGAAAACCTTTGCTCGACTGGTGCTCGAAATTCTCGAAGATCCCGCGCGTTATCGACAAATCGCGATCGGCAACCACGACTACGCCGGGGAGCATTTCCGCGCATCCCGGGCCGCCCGGCGAATGCTGTCGATTTACGCGCAGGTCGATCCGGTCGGCTTCGGCAAGCAGGAAGGTCATCATCGGGATGAACAACCCGCGCTCTAGCCGACCGTCTTGATATAAACGAACTTGAACGTCTCCGCCGCCGTACGGACCAGCTTGGCAAACAGGCGCTTGAGCGGATTACCCGGTCCGTAACGATCGATCAGGCCGAACCAGACCCGCAGTCCCAGCCACCGGTTCTTGCTGATCGAATCCCGGTGCATGCGAAAACTGACCAGCGGCTCTTCGATCAGCCTCGGGCAGTGATCGTTAACCAGAAACTTGAAGTAGAAATCGATATCGATTTTGCACGGCAGCGATCTATCGTAGGAACCCAGTTCGAGTGCACGAGCCCGGTAAAAGGTAGTGCCAGTGTGTTTGAACGGAACCCTCGGACTGACGAAGGCAGCCCATAACATCGCCTGGGCGCTATCGAAGTTCGGGTATCTCTGGACCACCGATTTGCCCTGTGGTTGCAGCTCACGGATGTAACTGTAGACGATGCCGGCTTGCGGATGTTCGTCGAGTTCACTGGTCAGGCGCGACAGCGCGTTCGGCGCCAGCAAATCGTCCGAATCGAGGATACAGATTCGATCTCCGCGAGCTTGTTGCACCCCGGCGGCCCGCGCCGCCGCCACCCCGCTGTGCTCCTGGAACTCGACCCTGAGAGACGGGTGGGCGTCGCGGGTTTCCTGCAACCACTGTCTTGTTTCGCGGTCGGAGCCGTCGTCGACAACCAGTATCTCGTAGTTGCCGTGGTCCTGCTGCAACGCACTCGCCAGCGACTCCTTCAGCAATGGCAATCGATTGTGCGCGGCCACCAGTATCGTCGCGTCGGGTCCGTCCCGCATCTGTTCACTTTTATTCAATGCCATGCCTGGTTTTCACGCGCCCGCGGCACCAAACATTTGCTCGCTGCAAGCGCTATTCCTGTGGTACCTTGGTTCCCAGAAAAAGAGGCAGGACGCACGTCATTTCCCTGGATCGCTATTTGTTATTTGCCGTAATTTCGGCCGGATCTGCCATACCGTCGCACGCCACACATGATAATACGTAATACCGGGTTATGTTTCTGCATTTTGTTGATTGGCTGCCTGTCCCGGTCGGCCGAGGCACAGTACGCGCCCGAAGACGACAACGTGGAATCGAGGCCAAGACCCGAGTTCGACCCGCTCGGTATCCGCGGCGACAGCTTTACCCTGTTTCCCCGCCTGCTATCCAGTATCCGCTACGACGATAATGTATTTGCCGATGAAAACGGGCGCCAGCAGGACCTGATTGCCGAGGTTGCCGCCGAAATCGACGCCTCGCGCCAGTGGCGCGACAACGAACTGAACCTCACCGCGAGCGTCAACATCGGACGTTACGACGACTTCTCCAGCGAAGACTTCGATGACTGGCGACTGGCATTCGAAACCCGCCTGCGACCTTCCGGCGAAAGTCGGCTGCTTTTGGGGGTCGATAGCGGAAGATTTCATCTCGAGCGCAGCTCCATCAGCGACGCCGACGGGCTGACGCCGGTCGAATACTCCGAGACCAACATCAATGCCGGGTATACCCGGCAGCTGGGCAGGTATCAGATCAACCTGGAAACACTGGCTAGCCGAAGCGATTTCGACGACGTGTTCGCCGATCGCACCGGCGGGCGAATCGAATTGAACCAGGACGATCGTGACAGGACTCGCTACGTGCTCGGGTTTCGGGGCGCCTATTCCCTCCTTCCGGTCACTAGCTCGGATCCGCAGGAACTCTTTTTTCGCCTGAAAATCAATCGGCGCGACTATGATGATCTCTCCGATTTCAGCAATCTCGATCGTTCTTCCGATGGCTACGAGACAGCAGTCGGACTGTCCCTGAACATCGACCACATCTTTGTCGGCGACATTTACATCGGCTACCGGAACCAGGATTACGAGGATCCTTTCCCTGACATCAGCGCGCCGGAAATTGGTGCAACCCTGGACTGGCACTTCAGTCGCGTTACCACTTTCAATTTCGGCCTGGCCCGGACCATCGAGGATACCGTAAATACCGATTTTTCAGGTTATACCTCGACCCAACTCCGGCTGGGCCTGGTGTACGAACCGCGCAGACATTTACTGACCAGGGCAACACTGCTGTGGGCAGACAACGACTTCGATGGCGTCGGTTCAGCCGAGAGAGACGACACTTTATATGTCGTTGCTCTGGGTTTAGACTACTTATTCGGACAGACAATGAGTCTTTCTGCCGGTTACAGCTTCGTAGACAACGACAGTGACGACAACACCGTCGCTGCCGACGAATCCCTGACCTTCAGGAAGAACATCCTTTTCGTATCGCTCAAACTGCAAATCTAATCACGGTGACAAGCTGGCATGAATTACAAGTCGAGAACTCGAAACCAAAGACATCGGTTTGACACGATCAACGGCTTGCGAATTCTGCTCGCGTCTGTCATGTTCGCCGTACTGTCGACCGGATGCAGTGACAAGCTGTCCTTTCGTGACGGTCTGCAAAGAGCCGGCGGCGGTCAGCCCCTGTATACGCTTGCTCCCGGCGACAGGATAAGGGTAACGGTTTACGAATACGAAGATCTGTCCGGCGACTTTACGGTCGACGATACAGGCCGCATATCGCTGCCGTTGATCAGGGGAATCATGGTTCAGAGCCTTGCTCTGCCCCAGCTGGAAGATCAGATCAGTTCGTTGCTCGAGGAGAAATTCATCAAGAATCCCAAGGTCAGTGTCGAACTGCTGGCACTGCGAAACCTGTGCGTCCTCGGTGAAGTCAGGAATCCCGGCTGCTACAGTTATGCCTACGGTATGACCGCGGGCAAGTTGATAGCGCTCGCCGGCGGCTATACCTACCGCGCCCGCCAAAACGAACTCGTCATCACCCGCAACAAGAAAAAACTTTCCGCCGACCACGACAGCATGGTGTTACCCGAAGATTTCGTCGAGGTCTTCGAGCGACACTTTTAAGCAGTGTTTAGATCGTCACCCGACGCTGCCTGACGCCCTGGCGATCGATTCTCGAAACCATGAAAGTACTGGTAGCCGGCGGAGCAGGATACATTGGATCGCATACCTGCGTTGCGCTGCAGGAAGCGGGGCATGATGTCGTCATTGTCGATTCACTCGTCAACAGCCAGCCCGAATGCATCGACAAGCTACAGAAGATCACCCGGGAAAAAGCCTGCTTCATCCAGGCAGACTTGCGCGATCGAACACGGCTGGCCAGGATTTTCAGCGAACACCGCATCGATGCGGTGATTAACTTTGCCGGCCACAAGGCAGTCAACGAATCGATCTGGCGTCCACTCGAGTACTACGATAACAATCTCAACTGTGCCATTTCGCTACTGGAATGCATGCTGGCGGCCGGCGTCAGACAACTGGTCTTCAGTTCCTCGGCGGCAATCTACGGGCACGCCGCCGTATTACCGATCGCCGAATCGGCCCCTCTCGCTCCCGAAAACCCATACGGCCGTACCAAGCAACAAATCGAAGAGATTCTGCTGGACATGGCGAATGCCGATACCGAATGGAGGCTTGCCATCCTGAGATATTTCAATCCGGTCGGCGCCCATCCAAGCGGGTTGATTGGCGAATTGCCATCCGGTATTCCCAACAACCTGATGCCACTGATAGCAAACGTGGCTGCAGGCGAAATGAACCGACTCGACATTTTTGGTGGCGACTACGAGACGGAAGATGGCACGGCAGTGCGGGACTTCATCCATGTGATGGACCTGGCCGAAGGTCATGTCCAGGCACTGCACAGCCTCGAGCAGTCGACAGAGGGTAAGGTAATCACTGCGAACCTCGGCACGGGAGTCGGACACTCGGTACTCGAGCTGGTAAGGGCATTCGAAGTCGCGAGCGGTCGCGAAATAGCCTACAGCATCGTCGCACGGCGCGCCGGAGATGTCGCCGTCAGCTATGCCGATCCGACGCTGGCCCGGCGAGAACTCGGCTGGCATGCGAAACTCGGTCTCGAGGCGATGTGTCGCGATACCTGGAACTGGAAGTCGAGTTTCCGCTGACCACACCGCGCAAACGAAACTCCCCGGCCAGGCTGCGGCCAGGTGCCAGCGCAAGGTGTCGAGACGACCATCGGACGCTTTCGGGCAAGCTCAGCCACAGCCCGAAACCTGGCTTCTCTGCGGGTCAGCTTCGACCTGGACAGGCATACCGATCCACAGACCTTTCCCGGATTCACCAGATCTGGTAAATCACCTGGTCCTCTTCAAAAAAATCCCCCGCCACGTCGACGATACGACCGATGAAACGATAGCTGTCAGGATCCGGATTACCGCTAACGATGCCGTTCAGTGTCGTACTGATGGACTCGGCGGCCTCGAGCGAGCCCCGCACAGGGCCGGTAATGCTGGTTTCCCCATCCGGACCCCAAAGCAAAAGCTGGAAGTAAAATTCCTGTGTCGTCAATGAGTTGTTGACGATAGCCAGGTCGATCGAGACGGGATCCCCGACAGAAATCTCAGTCGGCCCACCGGTGGACAACGAAATGCTTACCGGCGACGACGGCAGCATCAAGGACTCGAACAGGTTCAGTCGTCCGGACGAGATAACCGGCAGCGCCCGCTCGTCGCTCCCCATCATCAGTTTGTATTTCAACTCGATCGGTGTCAGGCCAGGATCGGCACTCAGCAGTATCGCGGCCGCACCGGCAACATACGGCGTGGCCATCGAGGTGCCGGACAATTGACCGTAAGCGCTCGACCTGACCGTGCTCAGGATCGAAACCCCGGGTGCCGCCAGGTCGACCACACGGTTACCGAAATTGGAGAATCCGGCCAGTTGATCATTGTGATCGGTTGCAGCGACGGCCAGGATATGATCGAGGTTATAGGATGCCGGATAGGCCGGATTCGAGTTTATGTTTCTGCCCTCGTTGCCCGCGGCGGCGACAAACAGGTGGCGAGCGCCGGCGATGGTTTCGAACATGGCCTGGCTGAAAATTCCGCCGCCCCATGAATTATTGGAGATATCGACCCCCATCATGTCGGCGTAGTTTATCGCGGAAATTATCGAGGCGACGCTGGCCGAACAAAGGCCCAGTATCGGCCTGAATACGCGTAACGGCAGGATACTGACCTGCTGCGCGACGCCGGTGACCCCGAGCCCGTTGTTGCCGACCGCACCGAGAATTCCGGCAGTATGACTGCCGTGGCTCTGGCAGGCGGCGACGGGATCGCTCGGATCATTATCCGCACCGATAAAATCCCAGCCGGAGACGTCATCGACAAAACCGTTGTTGTCGTCATCGATGCCGTTGTCGGCAATCTCGCCCGGATTCACGTACAGGTTGTCTACCAGGTCTTCGTGCGCCATATCGATGCCGGAATCGATCACCGCAACCACCACCTCGGCAGATCCGGTAGTAACATCCCATGCTTCCGGCGCATCGATGTCGGCGTCGACCGTCCCTCCTGTCTGCCCCTGGTTATCCAGCGCCCACTGGCTGGAAAAAGACGGATCGTCCGGCAAAACGTTCAGGTAGCGATAGTAATTGGGTTCGGCGTACTCAACCTCGGGCAGGTTTCGCAGGATGCCGACCAGTACCAGGGTATCGACGATTCTCTGTACCCGGTAGTGGACCGCGTTGATTTTGCGAAATTGCCTTATTCGCTGAAGTGCGTTGCGCTGCGCTACAGCTGCAATCGCTAGGGGCGAAGCCCCCGGTTTGAATTTGACTATGAGCTCTCCCGGCACCATCAGCGGTCTTTGTGACGCGGCCTGAACCTGGCCCGCAAACAGACCGGTAACAACGGATAAAATCAGCAAGAAACCGAGCCGTAATTGCTGTTTGTTCATGGTGTCCTTCCCTCCTCGACTAACAACAGCCCTGGACCCCGGCCTGCAGGCCGGGATCAGTTTTAATTCGGAACGAAATCATTGGGATCGCCGGAGATTCCCAGCTGCAACGCCAGTGTTTCGAGAAGACCAACGCCTGGGCGTCCCGTTATCCGGCCGTCGAGATCCTTGTCGAAGGCAGGTTCGGACAAAAACACCAGTGTCAACTGCTCGGGTGTCAGTTCCGGCACGTCCATGGCAAAAGCCTGGTTAATTTCCCGAATGAATTCATTCGCGACCAGGGCGTGCCCGAAGTTGGTCGGGTGTATACCGTCAAGGCTGAATAGCCCCCCGAGATAGGCCCTGCTCAGTTGCCGCCCCAGGATGACCGGCGGATTGCGCGTCAACTCCGCAAACCGGCTGTTGATATCCACGACCGGCATGCCGATGCGCCCCGCCTCGCGCTCGATTATTTCGTTGAACGCCTCGACCCGGTCCTGTATCTGCGCCAGCTCGCCAGGATCGAGCACGAAGTTAGGGTCGTAAACAATCAGGTCGTTGCCAAGAAACGCCATGATGAACACCGCGAAAATGCTCGTAAAGTGCCCGTCGGGCAGGCCAACCGGGAACCCAGTAATCTGCTGCGCCAGGTTGCGATCGACCAGGAATCCGATATCCGTAACGCTCGGAATGTTCGCGAAAACCACCTTGCTGCCGTCTCTTTGTATCAAGGCACCCATGCGATCGGCGAGTTCGATGTACCTCGCCTCGAAGTCGGCGACCGGTGTCATCTGTGACGCATCCAGGTTGGCAAAGGAAATGACCGCTGAAAGCACGTCGTTATTACCGATCCAGCACAAAATCATCTCCGCGGAGACCGATTCGACATACTCCATCTGGCTAAGCAGCCGGGGATAAAGAACGAGCTCGGCCTCGGAATCGATCTGCGCCGTAGTGGTCGCGTCCGGACGTTCGTTCAGCAGGGTGAAGACATCGGCCCCTGAAACGGCGGTGTTGGTGTTGATAGTCTCGGGAAGCAGCCTGAAGCGCGATTGCGTATCACCGACAACACCGAGGGGATTGGTCTGGATGAAGGGAATTGTCAGATCGCCACCCATCTGGAAACTGACCCAGTTAAGATACGAAAACACCTGGGTTTGCCAGGCAGCATCGCCAGCCTGGACGCCCTCGCCAATACTGTCCCCCATGCCGACCATGCCGGGTTGTGCAGCTACCTTGCCCGAAGGCGCAATAGCCAGCATGGTAACCACGACGAGAGTCAAAAGACGTTTCTCGAACCGGATTCTGGTCAATATTTTCACAACGCTTCCCCCTTCTGTATTTTTGTTCCGTGCCAATTCGATGAAGACCCGGTTATCGTTTCCTGTTTATTGCAGCTGTTCCTGCTCGAGCGCATTGCGCAACAACTGCATAGTATTCTCACTGGCATTGCCCTGTTTATCCAGCAGCTCTATCAGTCGCGTCAGTACCTGGCCTCGTGACGGCATTGCACTCGCAGGCAATGCCCGGTCTGCTTCACCGGACCTGCTTAAAATGGCCGCCTTCACGTTGTCTGGAAGCCGGTCGGACCGGAGCACCACGTTGAGAAATTCCGTCCGATTTGTCGGCATCGATGCCAGTCCCGACAGGTCCGCGATATCCGCATCCGAATCGGGAGGTTCGAGGAACACCGTTGCCGGCATCGATTCACCGGGCGGGAGCACGTAAACCTGCGAAATCCTGGACTCACCCTCGACCCGATCGAAAACCAGGGCGTGACTCGTATCCGCCAGCAGTTCATGCAGGACCTGTTCGAGCGGTACGGAATCGAAACTGACACTCACGGACCTGGGTGCCAGGCCTTCGGCAATCCAGACCTTGACGCCACCCCTGGCAGCTATTTCCTGCATGAGGTCACGAAAATCGACCTCCCTGGCCTCGATCGAAACCAGGCCACCGCGGATTTCAACCTGAACGGATTGATCGAACCGGGCGCCGAGAAGATTTTGGGGACCGCAAACCAGGCAGGCGAACAGGAGCACGAGGGTCACCGGCCGTTTGAACCCGGGCCTTGGTGGATGTGCTTTGTCCATCGTGTTTTCAGTCCATGAAGCAGCGGATGCTACAGGTTAGCACGCCCGCCTACCGCTAGTCCTTAATTGTCTGTTCGAATTGTTCGGGTTTCCGGGGAATCCGGGCGAATTATCGCGGTTCGCCAGCGCAACCCGGACTGCTTAACTGAAGAGCCTCCCGCCAGGCTTACTGGCCCGGATAAACCACGGTCAGACCGAGCGCGAACCAGTTCTGCATACCGCCGCGGTAGTACTTGATCTTCGCCGCGGGGTAACCCATTTTCAGCAACCGGCGGATTGCCGCCGGCGACTGCGGGCACCAGATACCGTTGCAGAACATCACGAGCGTCTTTGCCTGGCTGAAATCCGTGGTCTCGGCGATGATCACGTCGAATCGCTCTTCGAGAATTTCCATTGCCCGCTCGGGCGATTTGAACTCGGTGAACGGGATACTG
>JAAUXY010012429.1_pt1 | contig 22070 bp, 23 predicted proteins | sample 7278121 | NCBI WGS metagenome assembly JAAUXY01 (sample SAMN14350117, study PRJNA611818) | marine sediment metagenome | isolation source: surface marine sediment (1.8m) | place: French Polynesia: Moorea | collected 2018-08 | reverse complement strand
GTGCTCGGCGATCTGATTCAGTAAGCCGGGCTGCGGTTTCCGGCAGTCGCAGCCGTCGTCCGGACCGTGAGGACAGAAAGCGATGAAGTCGATCTTGCCGCCCGCCTCTCGAGCGCCTGCCAACATCTTGTCGTGTATTGCGCCGAGAACCTTCTCGTCGTAGTAGCCTCTCGCGATGCCGGACTGGTTGGTCGCTACCGCGACGGTGTAGCCCGCATCGCAGAGCCGCGCGATGGCTTCCAGGCTGCCGGGAATAGCGACCCATTCGTCTGGCGACTTGATGAAGGCATCTGAGTCCTTGTTGATAACCCCGTCGCGATCGAGGACAACGAGCCGGAACGAGTCGGCCATCAGCTTATCGACAGTCTCGAGATGTCGGCCACACCGGAGAAGAGACGACGCAGACCGGCCAGCAGCGCCAGGCGATTGTTCCTGGTCTTCTCATCTTCGGCCATGACCATGACGTCATCGAAGAAGGTGTCCACCGGCGCGCGAAGAACGGCAAGGCCTTTCAGCGCCTCCGTGTAATTGCCTGACTCGAGCTTCGGTCCCACGTCGGCCGTTGCGGCTTGAACCCCCTCGTGCAGCGCGAGCTCGGCGGGCTCCGACAGCAGGGCCGCATCGAGCGCCGACGCCGACCCGGACTTCTTCAGGATATTGGCAATCCGCTTGTTGGCCGCCGCAAGGCTTTCCGCCTCGGGCAGCGACAGGAATGTCCCGACCGCGTCGATGCGCCGCTTGAAGTCCGGTAAAGACGCCGTGCCCACGGCGGCAACGGCATCGAACGCTTCCGGCGTCGCGCCATGGTCCGCGCAATAGCTTTTCAGGCGCTCATAGACAAACTCATGCAGGCCGTCAGTGGCTTCGTGCTGCCTGGGCTGTGCGTCGATCGCCACGGCCAGCAGCGCGTCGAAATCAACCTCAAGCTCACATTCGATCAGGATGCGGACAACACCCAGCGCGGCGCGGCGGAGCCCGAACGGGTCGCGATTACCGCTGGGCTTCTTGCCGAGCGCGAACACACCCGCGAGCGTATCGAGCCTATCCGCGACGGCAAGCAGCTGCCCCGCCGGACTCTCTGGCAGCGCGTCACCGGCAAAGCGCGGCTGGTAATGCTCACGGATCGCCAAGGACACCGCTTCGGCCTCGCCGTCGACGTCCGCGTAGTAGGCGCCCATGATGCCCTGCAGGTCCGGGAATTCGCCGACCATGCCCGTCAGCAGGTCGCACTTGCACAGCTCGGCGGCTCTGCCAGCATGCGCTGCGTCGATGCCGGCATCCTCGGCAAGCTTCTCGACCAGCCTCTTGATTCGCTCAGACTTTTCCTTGAGCGTTCCGAGCCCCTGTTGATAGACGACAGAGCCAAGGCCCGCCCTGCGCTCCTCGAGCGTTGTCGATTTGTCGCTGTCCCAGAAGAAAGCGGCGTCGGCGAGCCTCGGACGAATCACGCGCTCGTTCCCATCGATAACCCGCGCCGGGTCTTTGCTGTTCAGGTTGGCGACCGTAACGAACAACGGCATCAGGTCGCCGTTTGCGTCTTCGACCGGGAAGTAGCGCTGGTGGCCGGTCAGCGTCGAGATCACGACCTCCGGCGGGAGCTCGAGGAATCGGTCTTCGAACCTGCCGGTGATCGCTACCGGCCACTCGACCAATGCGTTGACTTCGTCATACAGAGACTCGCCGTCGACAATGCGGCCGTTGGCGTTGGCGGCCTCCGCGTTGACGCCGTCCACGACGAGCTTGCGACGTTCCTGCATATCGGCGATGACGTAGCCCTTGCTCTTCAGCGTCTCGACGTAGTCCCCGGCGCTGGCGACTGGCAGCGGCCCGGGTGCGTGAAAACGATGTCCGTCACTGTCACGCCCGGCCTCGACGCCGAGAACGCTGGCGTCGAGGACCTCGTCGCCGTGCAGGAGAACGACCCAGTGCACGGGCCGGACGAATTCGATGTCGGTGTCGCCCCAGCGCATCCGCCGAGGAATGGGCATCGCCAGCAGTGCCTGGTCGAGAATATCCGCGATGAGTTCTGCTGTCGGCCGGCCCGTCTCGAACGTCTCGTAGCTGAGCCACTCGCCCTTGTCCGTTGCCGTGCGCTCGAGCTCGGTGACATCCACGCCGCATTTCTTTGCGAACGCGAGCGCCGGTGGCTTCGGTGTGCCGTCGTCGTCGAAGGCGATCTTCGTTGGCGGGCCTTTCTGCGACACCCGGCGATCCGGCTGCTTGTCGGCCAGGCCCTCGATGATTAACGCGAGTCGTCGCGGGCTGGCAAACGAGCGGATCCCGGCATGTTCCAGGCGGGCCTCCGCCAGCCGCTCGTCAACGCCTGCGGCGAACGCATCGATCAGCGAGCGCAGCGCCTTCGGCGGCAGTTCTTCGGTGCCAATTTCAACGAGCAGGTCGGCGCTCATGCAACCTGCCCTTTCGCGACCGATGCGACCATCGGAAACCCGAGCGCCTCACGAGAAGCGTAGTAGGTCTCGGCGATGCTCCTTGCCATCGAGCGGACCCGCAGGATGAAGCGCTGCCGTTCGCTGACCGAGATCGCTCCGCGAGCGTCCAGCAGATTAAACAGGTGCGATGCCTCCAGCATTCTTTCGTACGCGGGTAAGGCCAGCGACGCTTCGACCAGCGCCTGGCAGACGCGCTCGGCCTCGTCGAAGCTCGCGAACAGCGCCTTCGTGTTCGCCAGCTCGAAGTTGTACTTCGACTGTTCGTACTCGTTTTGCTGGTAGACGTCGCCGTAAGTGATCAGTCCGAGCGGACCGTCGGTCCAGACCAGGTCATAGATCGACTCGACGTCCTGCAGGTACATCGCCAGGCGCTCGAGTCCGTAGGTAATCTCACCGGTGACCGGCCGGCACTCAAGACCGCCGACCTGCTGGAAGTACGTGAACTGCGTGACTTCCATGCCGTTGAGCCAGACCTCCCAGCCAAGTCCCCAGGCACCCAGCGTCGGCGACTCCCAGTTGTCCTCGACAAAGCGAATGTCGTGGACCGACGTGTCTATCCCTATTGCGCGCAGCGAGCCCAGGTAGAGCTCCTGGATATCAATGGGCGATGGCTTGATGACGACCTGGTACTGGTAATAGTGCTGCAGCCGGAAAGGGTTGTCCCCGTAGCGCCCGTCCGTCGGACGCCGGCTCGGCTGTACATAGGCTGAGCTCCATGGCTCCGGCCCGATCGCACGCAGGAAGGTCGCGGGGTGGAACGTGCCGGCGCCCATCTCCTTGTCATAGGGCTGCATGATGACGCAGCCGCGCTCCGCCCAGTACTGCTGCAGCCTGAGGATCAGGTCCTGGAAACTCATTCTGTTGCTCATCGCGGCTACGGTCTTGGGCTGAAAGCCGCGAAGTATAACGACTTTCTGGGCGAAAGGGACTCTCCGCGCGGCGCCGCGTCAGGGCGCGACAAACCCGGTTGCCACTATGGTGCAAACCGGCAATGGCCGCACCGAAGTGGTGCAGAAAGATTGGCATTTGCGCCACTTTGGTGCAGACTGTGGGCCTGCTTTTCGGTGATTCCCATAAAAATCAGTGACTTGAGGCAGGCACCATTTTGGCACACTTTCTGCAAACAACGAATCACGAAAACGCTACGGCGACTAATAACCACGATTAGCTGGAGGAGAAACCATGACGCCCGCAGAGGTACTGAGCCTCATCAAAGAGAAAGAGGTCAAATTTGTCGATTTTCGGTTCACTGACACGAAAGGCAAAGAACAACACGTAACCGTGCCATCCCACACCGTCGACGAAGACCTTTTTGAAGAAGGCAAGATGTTCGATGGTTCTTCCATCTCCGGTTGGAAGGGTATTAACGAGTCCGACATGATCCTGATGCCGGCGCCCGAGACCGCCGTCATCGACCTGTTCTCCGAGGAGACGACGATGAACCTGCGTTGCTTCGTCGTCGAGCCGGCAACGATGCAGGGCTACGATCGCTGCCCGCGCTCACTGGCAGCACGCGCCGAGGCATACCTGCAGTCGACCGGCATTGCCGACACGGCATTCTTCGGTCCCGAGAACGAGTTTTTCATCTTCGACAGCGTCCAGTGGGACGACAACATGCAGGGTGCCTTCTACAAGGTCGACTCTGAAGAAGGCGCCTGGAACACGGACCGCGCCTATGAAGACGGCAACACGGGCCACCGCCCGACCGTCAAGGGTGGCTACTTCCCGGTGCCGCCGGTTGATTCACTGCACGACATCCGTTCAGCGATGTGCCTGGCGCTCGAAGAGTTGGGCATCACGACCGAGGTTCATCACCACGAGGTGGCAACCGCGGGCCAGTGCGAGATTGGCGCCAAGTTCAACACGCTCGTCGCCAAAGCGGACGAGGTCCAGACGCTGAAGTACGTCGTACATAACGTCGCACACGCCTACGGCAAAACGGCGACGTTCATGCCGAAGCCGCTGGTCAACGACAACGGTAACGGCATGCACGTTCACCAGTCACTCGCGAAAGACGGCGAGAACCTGTTCACCGGTGACGGCTACGGTGGCCTGTCGGAGACGGCGCTGTATTACATCGGTGGCGTCATCAAGCACGCGAAGGCGATCAACGCGTTCGCGAACCCGGCGACCAACAGCTACAAGCGCCTGGTGCCCGGCTTCGAAGCGCCGACGATTCTCGCGTACTCGGCTCGCAACCGTTCCGCGTCGATTCGTATTCCGTTCATCGCGAACCCGAAGGCGCGTCGCATCGAAGTGCGCTTCCCGGACTCGATGGCGAACCCGTACCTCGCGTTCTCTGCTCTGATGATGGCCGGCCTCGACGGCATCCAGAACAAGATCCATCCGGGCGATGCCATGGACAAGGACCTGTACGACCTGCCGCCGGAAGAAGAGAAAGAGCTGCAGTTGGTTGCCTTCTCACTCGAAGAGGCCCTCGATGCGCTCGACAAGGATCGCGACTTCCTGAAAGCCGGCGACGTCTTCTCTGACGACCTGATCGATGCCTACATCGACCTGAAGATGGAGAATGTAACGCGGCTGCGGATGACGACCCACCCGGTCGAATTTGACATGTACTACAGCCTTTAAGAGGCAAAACTGTGAACCGGGCGGCATTTTGCGCCGCCCGGTCACTGGAAGGAATCGGGCTCACCCTGATATGCTCAGTCAATGGATTATCGTCTCATCATCGCCCTGCTCCTCGTGCTGGTCAGCGCCCAGTCGTATGGCCAGGCCTATCGCTGGGTCGATGAGAATGGCGTCGTCCATTACTCGGACCGCCCACAGCCCGGGGCGGAAGAGGTTGTTCTCCCGAAAGCGCAAAGCATGCAAATGGTCCGGCGCACGCCGCGACCTCGCGAAAGCGAGCCCGAAGAACCGAAGACCGGTTACGACAGCATCAGTATCGCTTCTCCCGCCGCTGAGGCCACGCTGTGGAACATAGAGGGGAACCTGACGGTAACCGTGGCGCTGGCGCCGGGGCTTCGGGAGGGTCACCAGGTTCGACTCTTCGTGGACGGCCGCGAGAGAATGTTCGACACGACGACCATCGAGCTGACCGAGATCTATCGCGGCGCGCACAACCTGCAGGCGGAGATCATCAACGAGTCGAGCCAGGTGGTGGCACGCAGCGATCCGATCCGCTTCTACGTGCAGCAGACGAGCGTTCTGAGCCCGCCGTAGACGCCCCGGGCTATCGAAACACCGTCCTGGACGAGTCGCGCTTTGTTATCGACTCGTTATCGAGCGGCGTCGTGCTGCTCGACAAGAACCTGCTGATCACCGGCCTGAATGCGGCCGCCGAAAACATCCTCGGCATCAGCAAACGTCGCGCTCGAGGCAAGTCACTGATGCAGCTGGTCGACGACGAGCCCGAACTCCGCGAGATTCTGACTCGTGTCCTCGAAACCGGCGATCACTACGCGAATGAACTGCACCTGGGACCCAACGAGGTCGATGGGGACGAACGCGTCATCGACTGCCACGTGTCGCCGGTCAGCTTCGAGGGCGCGAGCCTGATTGTTGAGTTGAACGACGTCACCCGGAGAGCAAGGATCACTCGCGAGAATGCGCTGATGATTCAACACGGCGCCGGCCGACAGATGATTCGCCAGCTCGCACATGAGATCAAGAACCCACTGGGTGGCATACGTGGAGCGGCACAGCTGCTGGAACGCCAACTGGAAAGCGACGAACTCAAAGAATACACAGAGGTCGTCATCTCCGAGACCGACCGACTCGCGGCACTGGTCGACACGTTGCTGGGCCCCGGAGGGCTGCCGAACAAGCAGCCCACGAACGTTCACGAACTGCTCGAATACGTCGTGCGCGTCGTGCAGGCCGAGGACCAACGCTCGATCAAAATCATGCGCGACTACGACCCGGGTCTGCCGCTGTTGCTGCTCGATCGTGACCAGATTATCCAGGCGCTGATGAACCTCGTCAGGAACGCGACGCAAGTGCTCGCCGGTCACGGCACCGTGAAACTCCGGAGCCGAGCCGTCAACAACTTCACGATCGGCGACACCCGGCATCGCGTCATCGCCAGCATAGAGATCATCGACGACGGCCCGGGAATTCCCCGGGATATCCAGGACTCCATTTTCTATCCGCTGATTACCGGCAACCCGGAGGGCACCGGCCTGGGCCTGCCGTTAGCGCAGGAGCTGATCAGCCGTCACGGCGGCATGATCGAGTTCGACAGTCGTCCGGGGCGCACGACCTTCTTCGTCCGCATCCCGATCGAACAGGCGGACGCGTCATGACCGCGCTGAACGTCTGGGTCGTCGACGATGATCAGTCGGTGCGCTGGGTTCTCGAGAAGGCGCTGAAGCAGGCGAATATGAACGCCCGCGGATTCGAGCGGGCGGAACACCTGCTGGAGGCCATCGACAGCGAAACCCCCGACGTGCTGATCACCGACGTCAAGATGCCCGGCATGAGCGGGCTGGCGCTGCTAGAGCGGATCAACTTAAGCTGTCCCGGCCTGCCGGTCATTGTCATCACGGCCCATTCGGACCTCGAGAACGCCGTCGCCGCGTACAAAGGCGGCGCATTCGAGTACCTGCCCAAGCCATTCGACATCGACGAGGCGATCGAGCTGGTCAGAAAAGCGGCACGCTCGACAGGACACGGCGAGGACGAGTCTGGTGAAGTCAGCACGGCCATTTCGTCGCTGATCGGACAGGCGCCAGCGATGCAGGAGGTCTTCCGGTCGATCGGCAGGCTGGCGGGATCCAGCATGACGGTGCTGATCACCGGCGAGTCCGGCACGGGCAAGGAGCTCGTCGCTCGTGCACTGCATGAACACAGCCCGCGCGCAAACAAACCCTTCGTTGCCCTGAACACGTCGGCGATCGCATCCGAACTTCTCGAGTCCGAGTTGTTTGGTCATGAAAAGGGCGCGTTCACCGGCGCCGACTCGCGGCGCATCGGGCGTTTCGAGCAGGCCGACGGCGGTACGCTGTTCCTCGACGAAATCGGCGATATGTCGCCTGCCCTGCAGACCCGCCTGCTCCGCGTGCTTGCCGAGAGTGAGTTCTACCGCGTCGGCGGACAGACATCGATCAAGGTCGACGTACGGGTCATCGCGGCGACCAACCAGGACCTCGCGCGCGCCGTCAAGGAAGCGAGGTTCCGCGAAGACCTGTTCCACCGCCTGAACGTGATTCGCATCAACACGCCGCCGCTCAGGCAGCGCCGCGAAGACATCCCGCTGCTGTTCAAGCACTACCTGTCGAAGTCGGCCGACGAGCTCGGCGCTGTGGCCAAGTCGATCGACGGCGATGCGATGGACCTGTTAAGAAACTATGACTGGCCCGGTAACGTTCGCCAGCTCGTCAACACGACGAGGAGGCTGACCGTGACGGCGCCGGGTTCAATGATCACCGTGCAGGACATTCCATCCGAGATCGGTGGCGCCGAATCCGACCGACAGGTCGTTGCGGACTGGACGCGCAGCCTAGCGTCCTGGGCCGAGCAGCAGATCGAAAGCCGGGACCAGCCGCTACTCGATGCCGCGCTGCCTGAGTTTGAGAAGACGTTGATCCAGATCGCGATGAGCCAGACCAACGGTCACCGCCAGGAAGCCGCCAAGCTCCTTGGCTGGGGCCGTAACACGCTCACGCGCAAGATGAAGGCGCTGCATCTCGACTGAGCCGCGGTCACTGTCGACACCATGATGTGCGGATGGCTGCGCCGCGTTACCTGAGCACGAAGCTCACTTCGCGACCCGTCTCTGCGACCGCGAAAATTCTGTAGCCGAGTTCGCGCAGCCTGGCGATGCTCTCCGCCGTTCGCCGTTTACCGATGCCCGGGAAGCGGTGGTGGTACTCGACGAGCAACTGCTTCGGCAGACGGTCACAGGCCTTGAGTCCGTCAATAATGTCGAACTCGGCGCCCTCGACGTCGATCTTTAAAAGGTCCACGGTCTCGTGGCCAAGCTTGTCCATCATCGTCGCGATCGTGTGTGCCGGCGCGTCGATGTAGTCGTCTGTGTCGCCCGCGTTATCGTCGGCCGTCCACATGACGACTGAGCGCTTGCCGCGCTGATTGACCCTGCGGAACAGGCGCAGCGTTCCGTCCTCGCCGGCAGCGGCCCAGGGATGGAATTCGAGCCCGCCCGGCAGGTCCTGCCTGCCAATCCACTCGTGAGCGTACGGCGTCGGATCGAACGTGTGCACGGTCACCCCGTGTCGCTCGATCAGGTCGAGGTCAAAGTCGATGCAGTCCCCGACGCCGAGCGAGTAAACGACAGCCGATTCGCCAAGACCGTCAGCAGAATACTTCCAGCCATCGCTGATACGCACGCTGCACGAGACCTCGGGCTTGAGCCATAGCTCCTTGCCAGCGATTCGCTTAAGGAACAGTTTGATGGGCCAGAACCAAGGCTGGCGCTTCATCCATCCGGATGTTCGCATCGGGACCCTCTGGGTACGGTTTTGTTCAAGCTACGGTAATCCGCGCGTGCTCCCCGGAACAGCAAGTGGTTCACAGAACACACACCCCACAAGTTGCAACATTCAAGCCGTTTGAGTTTCCGAATCGCTGATCAGCCCATTGGGACAAACGGAGCAACGCCGATCAGGTTCATGTGTAGCCACTTCACAAACGCGACATAAACGAGCAGCCCGAGAATCACGACGATAACGTCATTCCGGCCAGCCTCCGGCAAGCCCGGGACCGACCTCGGCGCCCTGCGCTTCAGCGAGATCCGGTCGACAACCGCCCACGCCAGGAATGAGCCAAACAGGACAACGTCGGCGACGGAGCCGTTGACCAACAGGTGCGAGAATGCCCAAAGCTTTACGGCCACCAGTTGCGGGTGTTTGGCCGCGGCTTTGATGCGGCCGGGAAAGTAGGGCGCGAAGAACAAAATGAAGACCGGCAACATCAACAGCGCCATTACGTGCGACATCCACACCGGCGTCGTATAGAGAACGGCTGCGGTCGTCCTGGCGTCGGCATAACCCTTCGCGATCAGGACGATACCGGCGAGTGACAACAGGCCGTAAATCGCTTTCCAGCCGACCTCGCTCTTCGCGGCCAGCGAGTTGCGTAGAGGGTCGGCGAATATCGATATCGAGTGCGTGCCGAGGAATAGCACGAGGCCAAGTATCAAAAGCGTCATAGTGTGAAGCCCCTTACAGCTCTGATTGTTGTTGCGAGTCTCGCATGCCTTGCTCCGCCCGGCCGTTACCTGACCGTCTTTAAGTTGAGATCACTCGCTAACCTCAACACCCTGCCAGAATGCGACGTAATTCCTGATCTCGGCAGCAGCGTCTTTCGGTGTCGGGTAATACCAGGCGGCCGCAGCGTTCGTTTCGCCATCGACGACCACGTCATAGTAGTTGGCCGTACCCTTCCAGCCGCAGACGGTCGTCTTGGGGCTGTCTTCAAAATACGCCCTGTCGATGGAGTCTGCCGGGAAATAGTGGTTGCCCTCGATAACGATCGTGTCCTTGCTCTCCGCTATTACCGATCCGTTCCACGTGGCTTTCATTCTTTTCTCCGTTTCACCTGCGGGCTGCGCAGGCAGGTTTAGCCCGCGTGACGCTCCAGGTATTCGTTGACCAGGTCTGTCAGCGGGTCCTCGTATTCGAGGAATTGTTCGTCGAGCTCACCGAGTGCGTCGAGCGCCTCCTCCGAGTCCGCCGTGTTCTCATGGTCGGCAGCATTCTCCGGATAGCCCCCCGGGTAGGCAATAGCGATCGCGGACTCGAGCAGTTTCGACGTGTGATCGGCGCCGACCGCGTGCAGCGCCTCAACGGTCTGCTGCGCGAATCGGCCGCTGGTGTTCAGGAAGAACTGGTCGAAACCGCCGTTGTTGACCTCGGCCTCGAGCGCGTGCAGCAGCACCGCCGTAGCGACGGCGGGTTCGAGGGCCGCGAGGTCCTCTTCATCGTCCACGTAGATGTCGTCGAATGACTCCGGGTATTTCATTGCCTAAGCCCCTTGTCGTCCAGGTAGTCACGGATTCTATCCATCATTTGCCGGTCGGTGTCAGCATCGAATGCGCGGGCAGCCTCCCAGTCGTAGGACCAGACCGGCGCGGTGCGAAGTTCATCGGGTTCATCGTCGAAGCGCGGAAAGACATGCACGTGCAGCGCCGGCGCAAGGTTGCCGAGGATTTCGTAATTGATCCTGACCGCGCCCGTAATCTCGAGCAAGGCATCGCCAACCGCCGAGGCTTCATAGAACAGGGTCTTGCGTTGTTCCATGGACAACTTGTTGAGATCGGCGACGACCGGGTCGGGATAGATCAGCGAGTAACCCGGGAGGAACTGGACGTCGCCCAGGACGACCCAGCCAGACGACACGCGGCAAATCGCCTGTGAAAACGAGCCGGCCCGGCACCGTTCAACGCGCTCGTGGATAACGGTCGTCATCAGCCTTGCCCGACCCTGCTATGCACCGGCCACCTGTCGCCACACCAGGACCTCATTGCCGTTCGGGTCGATGAAGTGGAAGCGTTCGCCTCCCGGGAAGCCGTACGTCGCCTTGCTGACCCGGCCACCGGCACGTGCGATCGCGGAGATTTTTTCTTCGAGCCGGTCGGAGTACAGCACGACCATCGGGCCGACGCCTTCCGCCGCCGAGTCGAGCTCACGATTGAATCCGCCGTCGACGCCGGCGCCCGAGAAGCTGAGGTAGTCCGGCCCCCAGTCCTGGAACTCCCAGCCGAACACCGCCGAATAAAACGCCTTCGTAGCGCCCGCGTTCGAGAGCGGAAGCTCAATGTAGTCGATGCTGTTCTCGGCCTGATTCATATTGATCTCCCAAGCAGTGCTGCCGTGGCTACAGGGTCTTCACCATCTTGATGACGACGTTCTCGGCACCATTCGCCCCGGCAAAGACATCGCGGCTGACCTCGGTGAACCCACTGGCCAGGTAAAACGGCTCCCCCGGTATCGTAGAGCCCAGCTCGATCGTACCAAAGCCCGCGGCCCGCGCCGCGTCTTCGCCAAGCTGCAAAAGCAGCCGGCCGATACCGCGACGGGTCCAGCCCGGGTGCGTGTACATCGCACGGATTCTCGCGGCATCGACCGACGGGTCGCTTAACGAGTCATCGCGACCCGCCGTGTGATCGCCGCCGTACAGGGTTCGGCGTTTTCCCCAGCCGCCGCAGCCGACCAGCAGCGTCTCGCCATCTACCTCGGCTTCGATGACGAAATACGAACCGTCGTTGATCAGTGTCCAGTCGACGCCCATGGTCTCTTTGGCGGCCTCGATCTCTGCCGGCGACAGGAACGCCTTCATGTTTTCGCTGATCGCGAGGCGCATCAGGTCTTCTATCGCGGGGACGTCGTCGGCCGTGGCGACCCTGTGCGTCAGGTCGGTCATGTTCGCTCTGGTCAGGCGCAGGAGCTTCAGCTTAAGCCGCTCATGGTGGCATCTCAAGCAACCGGCCGTGGCGGACGGGCGCGACCGTGTTACTTTGGTCGGCGCTATAACCTGCAAACGAGACAATAATGACAAGAACACTGAAGATACTGTTTGCTGCGATCGTTGCGTTCTGGGGCCTTGTGGGCGCGCTTGGGAATTTCGCGTCGCTTGGCATCGCCTATGAATATGTCGAGATGGTCACGAGTATGTCCGGCGTAATTCCCGACGGAGAACCGGGCCCGCCTTGGCGAACCTCGAGCCCGATCATCGTCTGGGCGGGGGTCATGTTGATTGTGCTCGGCAAGCTTGGCGCTTTCGCTTTCTGCTCGACCGGCGTTTTCAGGATGGTCAAGTCAAGGGCGGCGGACGCTCGCGCCTTCGCGAACGCAAAGAAAAACGCCGTTTTCGGCTGCGGCCTTGCCGTGGTCATGCTGTTCGGCGGCTTCACCGTTGTCGGCGAGACCATGTACCTGATGTGGGCTGACACCAACGGGGAGCATGCTGCTGCCGGCGCCTTTCGGTATGGCGGCTTTATTGCGCTGGTCATGCTATTCATCGCCCAGGCTGAGCCGGAAGAGGCCTGAGCGTTGTTCGACGCAGCGGGCTTTCTGTTCGCAGGCGCGTGTATTGGCCGCCGAACCAGCCCACTCTGTTGCGAGGAGCTTGCTTTGCCCATGACTCCTGGCAGGCGCCGGGGGATCGCGGCCCTCCAGACCCGGGGCTTCAGTTAAGATTCGGAACGCAGATGCCTTACCGCTACGCTCATTACTTCTACCTGATGCTGATTCCCGCGTCGGCACTGGCATTTACTGGCTATCTGTCCGAGCTGCCGGACGCCGGCGTGCTGAAGCATGTCCATGCCGCGAGTGCGAGCCTGTGGATTCTCCTGCTGGCCGGGCAGAGTGCGACGATCCACAACGGCTTCAGAAGCCTGCATAGAAAACTGGGGCTCTCGAGTCTCATCCTGTTTCCTGTCTATTTAGGCGGTTTTCTACTGGTCTATCGCAGTGAGGCATTGCGGATCATCAATGGCGATCCCTGGGCTGGCGTGTTCGGCCCCGGGATCGGCGCCATCACGCTGATCGCCGTGGTAGCCACCGCATACATGTTCTACGCGGGACTCAGGGATCGTAGAAACGTGCAGCTACATGCTCGCTGGATGCTGGTGACCGTGTTCCTGTTCTCAGAGTCCGTGCTCGGCCGTATTCTCAACAACTATGTGCCGTGGCTGGCTGTGAATGAGTTCGACGATATTCGGCACATCTATGACGCCTTCCATCTGTCCCAGCTCATTGCGATTGCGCTGGCAGCGTTTCTGCTTCTGCGTGACCGCCGGAACGGTGCGCCGTTCATCTTTGTGATCGTTGTGCTGTTAGCCCAGAGTGTCGCACTTGAGCTGTTCGACGGATTCGAGCCCTGGCGAGCCTTCTTCAACCACTCGGGCTCCTGGCCGACGTCGATCTTTGCTGCTGCGGGCTTGCTAACGGGGGGCTTGCTGGTCTTCCTTGGCTGGACGAAAGGTCGGCGAGCTACGGCCACGAGGACAGCTTAGCGGCATCTGCTAAGCTCTTCGCTTCTGATCGATGATTGTCCTGCAGACCAGACTATGAGCCCATCGGATTGTGCTTGCTCGTGTGGAGCCGCGAGTATTAAAGCAACGGGAACACCCCTGTTCCGAGTGCTGTGTCACTGCACGATCTGCCAGCGATTCAACGACGCAGCGTTTGCCGATGTCATAGTTTATCGGGCACAGGACGTCGAATTGCCGCAAGCCGGAGTCGTTAACTTCGATACCTACAAGCCGCCGCCGAACGTTCAGCGCGGAAAGTGCGCGAGCTGCGGGCAACCGGCGGTCGAGGTTTTTGCGGCGCCGGTGTTGCCGAAGCTGGTCATGGTTCCCAGGGCTATGTTCGGGTCGGCTGCAAATCCGCCGCCGCCGCTGGCGCACATCTTCTATGACAAGCGAGTGTCGGACGCTGAGGATGCGCTGCCGAAACATGAGGGTTTCGTTCGAAGCCAGCTCGCCTTCCTGAAGTATCTCTGGTCTGCGTCCCGCCGGTAGGTCGACGTGCGCCTGAAGCCGAACCCCAAAAGGCGGCGGAATCGCCCGTTAGTCTGAGACGCTCTCAGCGGTGGCCGTCTCAAGCGTTTCTGCCCGACGCTCCGCGACGGCGCGAACAAACGGTCCAATCGCGATAATCCCGGCGAGGCCTATAAGGCCGAGGTTGGCGACGGGTATCCAGCGGTCCCACTGTTCCATGAAGGCAATGTAGCCGTTGAACTCAGCGCCGCAGGGATGATTGCCCAGCACCGAGACGGTCAGCACCTGCGGTACCGTGACGAGTGCGGCAAGGCCGAGCGCCGAGAGCACGATCCAGCGGTGCGCCTCGTTTATCGGCACCGAGGCGCGGAGCAACCACGTGGCCGTCGCAGCAAAACCGATGATCGGCAGACCGATAAACAGGCTGGGCAACAGGCTTTCGCCGCCCATTTTGCACGTCGCACCATATTCGACGTAAGACAGCACGGCCGCATAGGGCCAGTACAGCAATAACGCCGAAGCCAGCGCCAGGCGGCGAAGGGTCGAGGCTTGCGATGTTGAGTCCGTTGGCTCCATGTGAGCGGTTCCCGCAATCAGAAGAGCGCCCAGTCTGCCCGCAGCGGCTCGATTTTTCCGTGAGGCAGGTCTCTTGTTGGTTGGTCGCTTTTGATGCGGCGCGTTGCGCCGCTGCTATCGCTCGGGAGCGTGGCTCCCTCCTACGGGGGTCAATCGAGCCTTGTGGGAGCGAGCCGTGCTCGCGACTTGGCACGGCTTTTGTGAGTTGGTCGCTTTTGATGCGGCGCGTTGCGCCGCTGCTATCGCTCGGGAGCGTGGCTCCCTCCTACGGGGGGTAATCTAGCCTTGTGGGAGCGAGCCGTGCTCGCGACAGCTACGGAGGTCAAGCCACGTGCAAGGCTGGCAGCGGCGTGAAGCGCGCCCTACTGCGCCTCGCCCGAGCCGTCGATGATGAACCGCCCCAGCTGCGACAGTGGAATCTTGCTCAGCAGGCTGATCGATGGTTTCTTCATGATGACCATGAACCCACCCGGCGTTCGCTCCAGCCAGATAACCTCCCAACGGTCGTTGCCGAACTCGTTGAGCGTTGCCGCGAAGTCTTCCTCGCTGGTGAGCCGCAGTGTTTCGACCCGGTATTCCCAGTCGCCGAGGTTCTCGAGATCGGACGCGGCCCACTCGACCGGGTCTCCGCCACGCTCGGCCATGAGGTCGTCATACTGTTGCTGGAGTTTCTCGACGGTCTTGCGAACGCCGGCGACCTCGTCCTGAGGCTCGGGGTTACAGGCGGTCAGCAGGGAGAGGGCCAGCAGGACGGTGGCCAGTCGGTAGATTGAAGTGTGCATGTCTGTCGACCTCTAAAGTCTCTCGGCTTGCGACTATTCTAATCGCTTCGCCAGGTTGTCGAGGCCTGCGCGCCATGCGCTCGCGAGCGGCGGGGCGTCGCCCCACAGTTGTGCCAGCTCAGACGTCTCGTTGTCCATGATCAGCCTGATGACCTTGCGGGCCTTCGCAGCGATGTCCGCATTCACGTCCAGGTCGTGTGAATCCACCCAGCTCGATACCTCATCCGGCAACGCGTCTGCCGGTCTTCCCGCGAGCGCAGCCAGCACCTCGGCAGCCGCGATCGCCATGCTCGCCGTCGGCGCTTCGATGTAACCGGGCGACTCGATCACCCCATCGAGGGCGGCATCGATGACCGACAGGTCGTCGCTCTCCGCGAGTTCCCAGACCCAGTCCAGCGCATCGTCATTGTCGAACGGGCCCGTGTCCCAGCCGCCGGCAAAAGCGGCACCTGAGAAAACCAACAAACTGGCAAGCGGCAAAACAGCTCTCGAAAACATCAAACCTCTCTCGCTGGGTCAATTGGATGACCACCGACGCTCCGGTGGGCGGTTGCTCAGTACTGCAGTGCGCCGATCAGGTCGATCGCCGACGCGATATCGTGTCGGTCCAGGTAGTCGACGATGCCGGCATTGATCTTCTTGCAGGCGAGCGGATCGTAAAAGAGCGCCGTCCCTACACCGACTGCGCTGGCGCCCGCCAGCATGAACTCAATCGCATCGCTTGCCGTGACAATTCCGCCCTGGCCGATGATCGGTACGCCGTGCGGCCCCGCGACCTCGTATACCTGCGAGACCTTCAACAGCGCGATCGGCTTGATCGCCGGTCCCGACAGTCCGCCTTTGACGTTGCCAATGATCGGCTTGCGCTTCTCGGCATCGATGGCCATTCCCATCACGGTGTTGATGACGGCGAACGCGTCGCTGCCAGCCTCGATGCAGAGCTTCGCGTTCAAACCGATGTCGGTCTGGTTCGGTGAAAGCTTCGTGATGATCGGCTTGTTGGTCTGTTTGCGGCAGGCTTCGACGACGCGCGCCGACATCTCCGGGTCGTTGCCGAACTGGACGCCGCCTTCCTTTACGTTCGGGCAGGAGATATTGATCTCGATCGCGTCGATATCGGAGTCGTCGAAGGTCTTCGTGACGCGTTCGTACTCCTCGATGGTCGAACCGGATACGTTGGCGATAAAGCGCGTCTCGGTGAAGTCGAGGCCCGGCAGGATCTCGTCGACAACGTAATCGACACCCGGATTCTGCAGGCCGATCGCGTTGAGCATGCCCTGCGACGTTTCCCAGATGCGGTGCGGCGGGTTGCCGAGTCGCGCGTCACCGGTCGTGCCCTTTAAGACGACGCCGCCGACATCCGCATTCGAATAGCCCTCGACCCGCGTGTATTCCTCACCGAATCCGACGCAGCCCGATAGCAATACGATCGGCGTCTGGAAGTCGAGTCCGCAAAAGTCGATGGCGAGTCGCCGATCCTGTTCCACTGCCTGGTCCATAGCGCGGAATTCTACCTGCAAATGGAGCGGCTTGGGGCGGGGCCTGCGTGCATCATCGTGATATACCGGGTCGGGAGCATGGCTCCCTCCTACAAGGGTTCGAACCGTGCCTTGTGGGAGCGACCCGTGGTCGCGATTTGTCTCCGTGTTTCGGGTTGGTCGCTTTTGATACGGCGCGTTGCGCCGCTGCTATCGCTCGGGAGCGTGGCTCCCTCCTACAGGTAGCCTCGCCTTTGCAGCTTGAACAGGTGCGCGTACTGGCCGTCCTCGGCCATCAGGCTCTCGTGGTCGCCGCGCTCGACGATGTGGCCGTCGGAAATGACGATGATGTGGTCGGCCGCGCGCACGGTAGAGAACCGGTGCGAGATCAGGATGGTCATCTTGTCACTGCTGACCGTGCGGAAGTGTTCGAAGATCTCGGCCTCGGAGCCTGCGTCCATTGCCGCCGTCGGCTCGTCGAGCACGAGAATGTCGGCATCGGAGCGCATGAATGCCCGCGACAACGCGATCTTCTGCCACTGCCCGCCCGACAACTCGCGGCCGTCCTTGAACCAGCGCCCGAGCTGCGTGTCGTATCCCTCCGGCATATTGCCGATAAAGGGAGCGGCCCTGCCGGCGTCCGCGGCGTCCGACCAGCGCTCCTGGTCCTCGAAGTGGCGTACGTCGCCGGCGCCGATGTTTTCACCCACAGAGAACTGGTAGCGGCCGAAGTCCTGGAAGATGACGCCGACGCGTTGCCGCAACGCCTCCACACTCCACTCTTTCAGGTCGAGCCCGTCGAGCAGGATTCGCCCCTTGCTCGGCTCGTAGAGGCGCGTCAGCAGCTTGATCAGCGTCGTCTTGCCCGAGCCGTTCTCGCCGACGAGTGCCAGGCTCTGCCCGGGCCGGATCGACAACGAGATGTCATCAAGTGCCGGCACCTCCGAACCCGGATACGTGAAAGAGACGTGCTCCATCTCGAGCCCGCGCTCGGGGTGCGGGCCCTGCACCTTGTCGCCATCGCGCATCGTGACTTCCTGGCCGAGATACTCGTACAGGTTCGACACGTACAGGTTGTCTTCGTACATGCCGCTGATCGACGTCAGGATCGCGGCGACCGCCGACTGGCCCTGGCGGAACAGCAGCAGGTACATCGTCATCGCGCCGAGCGTAATTTCACCGGCGATCGTCGACAGGACGATCCAGGCATACGCGCCGTAGAAGGCCGCAGTAGAGATCAGCCCCAGGACGAAGCCCCAGCCGTCGCGGCGAAGCGTCAGCTTGCGGTCCTCGGCGAACAGCTTCGTGAAAATGTCGCGATAGCGCTGCAAGAGCCTCGGCCCGAGCTGGAACAGCTTGACCTCCTTGACGCCGTCCTCGCGCGCAATGACGGTCTCGAGGTACATCTGCATGCGCGTGTCCGGCGAGCGCCAGCGGAACAGCCGGAACGCGTCGCCCGAGAACTTGGCCTCGGCGATGAACGACGGGATGCCGGCGCCGATCAGGATCAACACGGCCCACGGCGAGAACGCAAACAACAGTACGGCATAACTCGTCAGCGAGATCAGGTTCTGTACGAGGCCGAAGGTGCGATTGACGAGACTCAACGGCCGGCTCGAGGCTTCGCGCCGCGCCTGCGTCAGCTTGTCGTAGAACTCCGAGTCCTCGAAGTGGGACAGCTGCAGCGTCAGCGCCTTCTCGAGGATCATGACGTTGACCCGCTGGCCGAGCAGCGCGCGCAGCAACGACTGGCAGACCGAGATGCCGCGCTGGCTGCCGGCAACAGCCGCGACGACCAGCGCCTCGAGCAGCACGAGGCGCAACACTCCCCACGTGTCCGGGTTCTCCGCCGCGATCGCTGCGACGACGCCGTCGACGATGAGCTGACCGATATAGGCGACCGCGGCGGGCAGGATGCCGGCGATGATCGTCAGCGTCGCGAGCGTGAACGTCAGCGGTCGACTGGTCGTCCAGACGAGCTCGAGCGCACGGCGGCTGTAGGCAAAAATGCCCAGCGCACGTCGTAAAAAACCGGCTTCAGTGTCGTCGGCCATCTGCTCTGCTCATGCCAAGGGTTTATCCGTCACGAGATTCGTATGCGCCGCCGGCTCGCAGCAGCAATCGCGACACCATAAACGTTATCGTCGGAAAGTGAAGGCGGTAGACTCGCAGACCATCATGTTCAGCCTGATCCTTTACGAACCGGAGATACCGCCGAACACCGGCAACATCATACGCCTTTGCGCCAACACCGGCGTCGAGCTGCACCTCGTCGAGCCGTTGGGCTTCGAGCTGGACGAGCCGCGCCTCAAGCGCGCCGGTCTCGACTACGCGGAGTTCGCAAGCGTCAGGACGCACGCGTCGCTGGAAGATTGCCTCAGGCATCTCGGTAACCCGCGGGTTTTCGCGCTGAGCACGCGCGGCAAGACACGATACGACAAGGTGACCTACCGTGATGGTGACGCACTCCTGATGGGGCCCGAGACCCGCGGCCTGCCGCAGGCAATCCTCGACGCGTTACCTGCCGAACAGACGGTCCGCCTGCCCATGCGCGAACACAGCCGCAGCCTGAACCTGTCGAACGCGACGGCCGTCATCGTCTACGAAGCCTGGCGGCAGCTGGGTTTTGACGGTGGCCGGTAGGGTAGCAACGTTCATGCAAGCGCCGGCCTAGTCGCGGCAGAACTCCCTGCGCCATTCATCGATGCCCGGTCCCTCGTAGGCCGGGATGTCGGGCAGGCTCAGGCCATTTTGCTGAAGGTCAGTACGCAACTCGTTGACGACGAGCTCAACCGTCGCCCGGTCGCCCGCGATCATGCCGAGGCCCTCGAGGGCAAGCGTCAGCATCGGGCTTTGCACGGCTTCCGGCGCCAGCGTCGTGGCGGCGGCGCCGTAAACCATGGCCGGGTAGTAGTTCGAGCGCTGCCTCGAATCCATCTCAGCGTACGCGTCCTCGTCGATCCAGCCGAGCTCGACCGGCCCGCCGTAAAGTCGTTCTCGCAGCACGCCGACATGAAACATCGCGAACAGGCGACCGTGCAGCACCGCCTGGTAATACCAGTGTTCGGCCTCGACCAGCGCAGCGCGCACATCGCCTTCGAGTGGCTCGTTCTTTGTCCATGATCGCGTGCCGCCGTCTTGTCCATCGAGTTGCCCGACGGCGTCGTCCTCCGGCCGGCCCTGGGCGCGAAGCTCTGCGCGCTTGCCGAGGATGGTCATGGCGCCCGAGTCTTTCTGTGCTGCCAGGGACCTGAGGTCCGACTCGCTCAACCCGCGGTAAACGGCCATGCCCGGTCCTTGTGGCGCGAGCGGTTCCAGCCGGGCCATCTCGGCCGCCAACCAGGGATGGGACAGGTCGGGACGAAAATTCAGGCAGGATGGCGCCTCGGCGTCATCGGGTTCCTCGGCTGGCGTGGTCGCCTCGCTTTCCGAGAGCGGGTTGGAAGAGGCGCCGTTGTCTCTCAGTTTGGGGTCGGGTGAAGAAGGCGGGGACGAAACAGCCAGCGCCTGCTCAGTGGGTCCCAAGTCGGGCGAGCCGCGGTTGAGGAACAGAACGGTGCAAATGACCGCAGCGATGGTCAGGGCGGCGGCGAGAACCTTCTTCATGCTGTACGCGGCCCGCGCGACGTGAGTTTCTCTGCCCGATGGCACGGTTTCTCGCCAGAATCCTCAATCATTCTCGCAGAACTCTTCGCGCCATTCTTCGAGGCTTGGGCCCTCGTAGGGCGGGATCACGGGAAGCGTCAGGCCGCTTTGCTGAAGGTCGGTACGAAATTCATCCAGGACAAGATCAATGGTTGCCGGGTCGCCGAAATCAAGATCTACGCTCGCGCTTTCGAGGGCCAAAACCATTGGTGGCGACGCCATCTTCTGCGGCATGAGTTTCAAGGCAGCGGCCTGATACACGACGAAAGGGTTGAAATCCCTGCGCTGCTTGCGTTCCAGCTGTTCAAAGGCCTGCTTGTCGATCCACCCCAGCTCAACTGGCCCGCCAACGAGTCTTCTTTGCAACCGGCCGACATAAACCAATGCAAAGATGCGCCCGTGAAGCGCGGCCTTGTAGTACCAGTCTTGCGCCTCCTGCAGTGCTTGCTCGGGATTCGCGCCCGAGTCTTTATCGGGAATGGGCACACGCGATCTGGCCCTGTTGGAGTAACCAGAGAGCTGGCTGACAGCGTAATCCTCCGATTTCCCCCTTGCGCGAAGCGACGCACGTGTGGCGAGCACTACCATTGCTCCCGAGTCTTCCTGCGTGGCCAGCGATAGCAGGTCCGCCTCGCTCAGACCTTGATACACGGCCATGCCGGGACCGGTTGGCGAAACGCTCTCGAAACGAGCGGCTTCCGCAGCCATCCAGGGATGCGCGTGATCGATGCGAAATCGACTGCATTTCTCCGGTTCGCCCTCTTCGGCGTCAGAAATGTCTGCGGAATCGTCCGTTGGCTGAGAGTGGGCGGCCTCTGTTTCGACCTTTGAGACCGTCAATTCTGAACCGGGTCGGCTGTCGTTCAGCCGGATATCTGGCGTGGGATCGTCGGGAGTGAAAAACAGGAAAGCCGCGATGGCAGCAGTCAGCACAAGCGCCGCGATGACAAACCTGTTCACGCTTCGCCCCTCCGGCCGATTACGCGATCTCCGGGCCGATCGCGCGACTCATCAGGTTCTCGACGGCCTTCCGCGGGGCGACGCCGTCGTACAGGATGCGGTAGATCTCGTGGCAGATCGGCATCTCGACACCCAGTTTCGCGGCGACTTCTTCAACCGCCTCGGCCGCCAGGACGCCTTCGACGACCTGCTGGATCTCTTCCTGCGCTTCTTCGATGGTCTTGCCGGCAGCGAGCGCGAGCCCCATGCGACGATTTCGCGACAGGTCGTCCGTGCAGGTCAGCACGAGATCGCCCATGCCGGCGAGACCCATGAAGGTCTCCTTCTTCGCACCGAGCGCGACGCCTAGACGCGTCATCTCGACGAGCCCTCGGTTGATCAATGCGATACGCGTGTTGGCGCCAAAGCCCAAGCCGTCGGACATGCCGGCGCCGATCGCGAGGACGTTCTTGATGGCGCCGCCGACCTCGACGCCGACCATGTCGTCCGACGTGTAGGCGCGAAAGTTCGGGCTGCTCAGCGATTCCGCCATCTGGTGGCCGAAGTCCGCGTCGTTCGCCGCGATCGTCATCGCGGTCGGCAAGCCGTCGCCAACCTCGCGGGCGAAGGTCGGGCCGGACAGCACGGCGAGCTTGTGGTCGTCACCCAGCACCTCGTTGGCCACCTGGTGCGGCAGCTTGCCGGTGTGCAGCTCGAAGCCCTTCGTCGCCCAGGAGACGCGCGCATGGCTCTCCAGGTGTGGCTTCAGCGC
>JAAUXY010006740.1_pt1 | contig 22072 bp, 21 predicted proteins | sample 7278121 | NCBI WGS metagenome assembly JAAUXY01 (sample SAMN14350117, study PRJNA611818) | marine sediment metagenome | isolation source: surface marine sediment (1.8m) | place: French Polynesia: Moorea | collected 2018-08 | reverse complement strand
TAAGTTGTTAAAAATTATTAACAAAATCAAATTCCTATTTTTTTAACGCATTTTAAGACTTTAAAAAGAGCCTCAAATTATATTTAAGGCCTTGCCAACATCGACGAAAGCAGCAATTGCTCTATCCAGATGTTCCTTTTTGTGGGCAGCCGATAATTGAACCCTGATACGCGCTTTGCCTTTGGGCACTACAGGGTAAAAGAATCCTATAACATATATACCTTTTTCCAAAAGCATATCAGCCATTTTTTGGCTCAATTTGGCATCGTATAACATCACGGGTACTATGGCAGACTCTCCTTCTACAATATCAAAACCGGCAGCTATCATTTCTTTTTTGAAATAGAGCGTATTTTCTTCTAATTGGTCCCTTAGAGAATTGTCATTGGCCAGCATCTCAAAAACCTTGATAGATGCACCTACAATGGTTGGTGCCAATGAATTTGAAAACAAGTAGGGTCTGGATCTTTGTCGCAGCATTGCGATGATTTCCTTCTTACCGGTAGTATAGCCACCCATAGCACCACCCAGTGCTTTGCCCAGCGTGCCTGTAACGATATCAATTCTGTCCATTACACCCTTTTCTTCCGGGGTACCCCGACCTGTTTTCCCAATAAATCCGGTAGCATGGCATTCATCTACCATAACCATAGCGTCGTATTTGTCTGCCAGATCGCAGATCTTATCGAGAGGTGCCAGAAGGCCATCCATCGAGAAGACACCGTCAGTCACGATAATTTTGAATCTCGAGCCATCTGAATTTGCCTGTAGCAACTGTTTTTCAAGATCCTCCATATCGGCATTGGCATATCGATAGCGCTTTGCTTTACACAATCGCACACCATCAATGATTGAAGCGTGATTCAACGAATCTGAGATGATCGCATCTTCAGCGGTAAGCAATGGTTCAAAGACCCCGCCGTTGGCATCGAAGGCAGCTGCATATAATATGGTATCTTCAGTACCATAGAATTCTGCAATTTTGGCCTCCAGTTCCTTGTGAATGTCCTGGGTTCCACATATAAAGCGAACGGAGGACATGCCAAAACCATGCGAATCCAAAGTATCCTTGGCAGCCTGGATCACATCGGGGTGGGAGGAGAGGCCAAGATAATTGTTCGCACAAAAATTGATAACTTCTTCACCGGTTGAGATCTTTATTACTGCATCCTGTGGGGAGGTGATGATCCTTTCTTCCTTGTAGAGTCCGGCTTCTCTAATAGCAGCCAGTTCTTTTTGTAAGTGTTCTTTGATAACTCCGTACATAATAATTAAATGAATTCTGTTTTTATGGTATCGCCAACATAAACCAGCACAGATTTTTCCAGTATATAGCCCATTTGTTCCAGGGCTTCTCCGTAAAATATTACCTGTTCTTTATCAGTCCGTTTTGGGACACCTGTCTTGTAATCTATGATTATCACATTCTTGCCCCGAAACACCAGTCGGTCGGGGCGCAAAATTAGGCCATTTTCAGTTATGATCTCTTGTTCATTACAGACCTTTAAATCCTGCTGAAAGTATGAGCGCAGTTCCGGGTGACTAACTAGTTGTATGACGATGGATCTTAATTCATCCCTGTCACCGGTTTTAATCGTGCCATTGCGGATCATAGTTTCAAAAACATCTTCAATATTGGAAGAATCTGAAATAAAGCTCATGATATAGTGAATGAGATTCCCTTTTTCCAGCGCCTCAGCCTGCTTTACATTCCAGATAGCCCTGCCCTTTATACTCAGTCTATCCAGAATATCTGATTTCGTCGTAAGCTGATAATCAACTTGTTCCTGTTGCTTTAAATCTTTCTTTCTGGTCGGTTCCGGAAGTTTTCCAAATGAATACACATACTGCTCTTCTTTCCAAAAATCTGAAGTTTTAAGATAGTTTATAAGAAGATCGGTATATGATTTTATTTCACGCTTGTCTTTTGAATTTCTGTCTGTGTCAGAAATAATATAAAGCGAATCAATAGCCCGCGTCAGGGCCACATATAATACATTAAAAGCATCCAGTTCCAGCCTGTTCTGGTCCTGCAGGTATAGTGTTTCTATCTCATCGCCAAAATTGAGGGCTTTCTTGTTTTTGTTGATCAGTAATTCTCCAAATCCGCAAAATTGTTCGGGATCCGTCTCCACCCAAAGTTTCGGCTTTTGTTCATAATAAATATCTGTTTTGGCGTACGGAAAAATAACGACAGGAAATTCCAGCCCTTTTGCCTTGTGTATGGTCATTATATTCACTGCCTCAATATTCGCAGGAGTAGATATGCTGATTTTGTGATGGTTGAGCTCCCAGTAATCCAGAAACTCTCTCATACCCGTGTTGTTCTTCTGTTCAAGACTAAGAACTTCATCCAGTAAATAGGAAACATAGGCATCCGACTTATAAGACAATCCAAATACTTTAATCGCCTCTTCAAAGCCATCGTAAACAGCTTTGAACTTAAAGGATTCAAGGTCAAACTGCCAGTTAGTCTCCAGCCATCCCGAAGAATCTGCCAGGGCCATAGTAAGCTCCTGATGAAAATGCACATCCTTGGGTATCAGGTAAGAGAAGAGCCGGAAACCGTGGTTTAAATCGTCAGGGTCCAGGCTGTGTTTTAGCAGATCTATAAGGAAATTTACCTCAGGGTTGTTTTCCAGCATTAGCGTATCGGGGGAGGTTACTGCTATGTCCCGATTTGCCAATCCTTCCGACAATAGCGCACCCTGCTCTTTTTTCCTGGTCAGGATACAGATATCGTTCAGACTGTGTCCTGCTCGTTGTACCTCCTTAATAATACTGATTGTCCTGTCAAGATATAGCTGATCTATTGAATCATTTTGCTTATCTAATAATTCAATTTGGACAAAGCCACCATCCTTAAGATGAGTCTCTTGTTCGGTTTCCTCCAAAAAGAGCTGACGATAAGTAGGTTCTCCAAGAAAAGAGCTAATCGATTTAAAAAATTGATTGTTGAATTGCACAATTTCAGTACGGCTGCGGTAATTCTTCTTCAGATCGAGAATTTCAGGTTCCACCGTGAATGGATTATTGATTTTTCTGATGAGATTGAGAAATTGCTCCGGGTTACCACCCCTCCAGCGATAAATAGCCTGCTTTACATCACCGACCAGCATTAGGGAACCTGGATTTTCATTCTCATCCAGACTTTCCAATGCATTGGAGATCAAAGGGATAAGATTATTCCATTGCATTTGGGAAGTATCCTGAAACTCATCAATAAAATAATGCCTGAACTTCTCCCCGAGACGTTCATAAATAAATGGGGCAGGCTGATTGATGATGGTACTGGCAATTAGTTTATTAAAAGAAGATATAGGTAATAAATCTCTCTCTTTTTCTATGTTTCTTATTTCTTTCAGGATGGTATTCAAAATGGTCAGCGGAAGGACATTACCATAAATATTCACTAGAAAAGCCCTGCGAAAAATCAACTTTTTGGCACTCTTATAATGCTCGAGCAGGCCATCAATTAATTGGGATTCAGGTTGTTCAACCCCTTTTTTAACAATATTACCTGACTGCAACTTCTCCAGGGTTTTGGTCTCGAATATCTTTTCCAGGTCAGGTCCGAGATTACGGAATTTTTTGAATTGATTAGGCAGGGTTTTATTGGGAAAGTCTGTTTCAGAATACCCGGATCGCTCTATGAGCTCCAGCCCGGCATTTCCGAGTTCAACCAGCTGTTGTTCTGAACTTCTGATTTGGCGACGAATGTATTGCTGTAGTGTTTTAAAATCTGCGACACTCTTATTCTCCAGACTTTGGAGATGTAAAATTTCATTCTCCCTAAAAGTCAGTTTTCCAACATCTATCAAATCCCGGCTTAGATCCCAGCTCTTATCTGAGTCTGTCTTCTCAAGTGAAAATTCAATTAATACCCGGGTTAATTCGGCATCTTCCCCGGCTTTAGAAAGGAGGTTGTTGATCGCTTCCTCCAATAGCAGGTCCGTGTCAAGCACTACTTCGAAATTCTGAGACAATCTCAGGTCTTTGGCAAAACTTCTAATAACGCGATGCGTGAACTTATCAATGGTAGATATTTCGAAAAATGCATAATTGTGCAGTATCCGCTGAAGTATCCTTGCAGCTTTCGTTTGAATGTCGGCCAGCTCTATACCTGTTTCAGCCACCAATTGGTTTGCCAGGTCAGAAGCCGGAAAGCCATCCTGGATCTGGCCTAATTCCGAGAGCCCTTCAAGCACTCTCTGCTTCATTTCGTTTACTGCCTTATTGGTAAACGTTACAGCCAGTATTTGATGGAAGCTATTTTGGCTGGTGCTGTTTAGCAGGATTTTAATGTACTCTTTTACCAGGGTAAAAGTCTTGCCGGACCCGGCAGATGCCCTGTATATATTGAAAGTACTTTTTTGCACCAGTTTTTTATGCAAAATAAGGATTCTTAAATAGTTCTTAACATAGTATTTAAACTATAATTCTGTTAAAAATGCTACATTTGATGCACACAGTATAAATCATTAAAACACTTGAATAATGGCATTTGAATTACCGGTTCTTCCATATGCATATGACGCACTGGAACCACATATTGATGCGAGAACTATGGAGATCCACCATACTAAACATCACAATGGATATACAACAAAACTCAATGCTGCAATAGCGGGTTCATCAATGGAAAACGATTCCATTGAAGACATTTTGAAAAACCTGGACATGTCTAACGGAGCACTCAGAAATAATGGCGGAGGCTATTATAATCACTGCCTTTTTTGGGAAGTAATGAGTCCGGACGGAGGTGGTGAACCTTCAGGAGATTTGGCTGCTGCCATAAATGATTCCTTCGGGTCTTACAGCGCTTTCAGAGATTCATTCAGCAATGCTGCGGCTACCAGATTTGGCTCCGGCTGGGCCTGGCTTTGTGTTCACAATGGTGGAAAGGTTGAAATTTGCTCCACACCAAATCAAGACAATACGCTGATGCCAAATACGGGCTGTGGTGGTTCTCCTATCCTGGGCCTAGACGTTTGGGAACACGCATACTATTTAAACTATCAGAACAGACGCCCTGATTATATAGACGCTTTTTACAATGTAATAAATTGGAGTAAGGTCGGAGAATTATATCTGGCCAATAAGTGATCTGAAAGTTTACCTCCCATTAAAAAATAACCGCATTTCATTTCGAATGCGGTTTTTTTAATAGAAAAGGGTGAAGAAGCCTCCACCCTTTTCGTCCCAAATCTTACCATAAACTTAACCTACTTATGCTATGGCAATACTAAATTACTGGTATTGTGAGAAATAACAAAGAAATTTTAAGAATTTTTAGGCTTTGAAGAGTCCCGGGCAAAGTGAAATTATTGGTTAGTTCACAGTATGAAGAACATAATATATTGATATTCAGTAATAAAAAAGGCAGAGATTTCTCTGCCTTTTTTCCCCAAATCTTACCATGAACTTAACCTACTTATGCTATGGTTCTCCAAAAGTAGCCGAAGGCATCTGACTACAAAAAGGTTTTGGATGAACTCCACTTTATTTGGTTGAAATACCAAAAATCTCACTTCAGCCTTTTAAATCTCCTATTTCAGGATTGAATATGTGTTATAATTCCTACTGAAATTGCCAGGCCACCGATCTAAACGACATCGAATTTTGGTGGAAAATAATTGAATAAATGAAAAGGGAGGTGATATCGAAGAAAATAAAAAAGGTGGAGAAGTCTCCACCTTTTTTGCCCCAAATCTTACCATGAACTTAACCTACTTATGCTATGGCAAGTCTAAAGTAACGGCCTTTAGCAGTAAGAGACCAAAAATCCGATAAAATGCACGTATTATCGACAAAATGCATTAAAATGTGCATTTCATCGATGTTTTGTTTAATAGGCTCTTTGGTTTTTTCCTTCATAGAAGTTGACAAAAGCTCTATTAACCACCCGATTACCTCCAGGTGTAGGATAATCGCCGGTAAAGTACCAATCTCCTAAATTTTTAGGACAGGCTCTGTGAAGATTTTCTATTGTTTGATAGATGATTTGTACATCGGCTTTTATGTCATCCGGACTGAGTAGTTCGGCAATCTTGTCTGATATTTCAAGTGCGGTAAACGGAGTGTAAAATTCTTTTACATAATTCACAACTTCCTTATCCGGACATTGAAGTTGCTGCAAACACTTCTGGTATATCTCATCAACCAGATGCATCGTATTTCTGTCTTTGTGCAGAGCTAGTGCGGCCTTAAAGGCAACAAAGTCTTCAAGCTTGGCCATATCAATTCCATAACAATCAGGATAACGTATCTGTGGTGCAGAGGAAACAACAATGATCTTTTTCGGCGAAAGTCTGTCCAGAATCCTCAAAATACTTTTCCTTAAAGTGGTTCCCCTGACTATACTGTCATCAATTATAACCAGATTGTCTTCTGGCTGAACGGAACCATAGGAGATGTCGTATACGTGAGTAACTAAATCGTCCCGGCTGCTGTCTTGTGTAATAAAGGTTCTGAGCTTGGCATCTTTGATGGCCACTTTTTCTATCCTTGGTCTTACAGCCAGAATTTTAAGAAGTTCCTCACTGCTAATATCCGGACCCAGGTCCAATATACGTTCCCCTTTTTGTTTGTTGAGATAATTCTGTGCCTCCCTGATCATTCCAAGAAAAGAGGTCTCAGCCGTGTTAGGAATGTAGGAGAAAACAGTATTCTTGAGATCATCGTCTATAGCGTGGCGGATCTGATTGAAAAGAAGTCGCCCGAGTTGCTTTCTTTCATTGTATATCTCCTGGTCATTACCTCTCGAGAAGTAGATGCGTTCAAAGGAACATGCTTTTCTCTCACGGGGTTCCAGGATTTCGGAGATATCTAATGAGCCGTTCTTTTTAATAATAAGAGCATGGCCCGGATCCAGTTCTTTTACCGATTCAAAGTTAGTATTGAATACGGTTTGGATAGCAGGCCTTTCCGATGCTACGACCACTACTTCATCATCCTTATAAAAGTATGCCGGCCTTATTCCCGAAGGATCTCTCAGCACAAAAGCATCACCATGACCCAGTAATCCGGCCATAGTATATCCGCCATCCCAATTCTTTGCAGCCTTCCTGAGAATCTTGCTTACTTTAAGGCGTTCTGCAATAATGGCTGAGGCTTCCAGTTTTGTGAACCCTTCTTTCTTGATGTCTTTATAGAGCTTGGCTACGGCATCATCCAGAAAATGGCCAATTTTTTCCATTACAGTAATCGTATCTGCCTTTTCTTTTGGATGCTGCCCCAGTTGCACCAGGTTGTCAAATAATTCCCCTACGTTGGTCATATTAAAATTACCAGCTACGATCAGGTTCCTGTGCATCCAGTTGTTTTGACGAAGGAAAGGGTGTACATTCTCTATACTATTCTTTCCAAAAGTTCCGTAGCGAACATGGCCTAACAACAACTCGGCCATATAAGGAATTCTGCTTTTTTGTTCGGGGATGTTACCAATGATTTCGGGATGCTCCTTTAGCTCGGAGTTAATACGGCCATTAATCTTGTTAAAGATGTCCTGAATAGGCTGTTGCTCAATAGAACGGACCCTGCTCATATATCTTTGACCGGGATCCATATCCAGTTTTATGCTGGCAAATCCCGCACCGTCTTGTCCGCGGTTGTGCTGCTTTTCCATCATCAGATACATTTTATTGACCCCATAGAATGCAGAGCCGTATTTCTCGGCGTAATATTCCAGGGGTTTAAGAAGTCTGATTAAGGAAATTCCACATTCGTGTTTTATGTGGTCGCTCATGGCTTATTAATTAAAAAAGCCCCGAAAAGTCAGGGCATTATTGTAATTCAATATCAAATTGGGTCAGTTCTCTGAACTGATGCAATCTCCTGTTCAATTCCTGTTTTTTCAGTTCCTCTAATCTTTCTGTACCAAATTTTTCAACACAGAACGAAGCCAGATTGGCCCCGTGTATGACTGCATTCCGAAGATTATTAAAGGATACATTCTGTGTCTCCGCCAGATAGCCTACAAAACCACCGGCAAATGTATCTCCAGCTCCTGTAGGATCAAATACTTCTTCAAGGGGCAGGGCAGGTGCAAAAAAGATATGTCCTTCATGAAACAAAAGGGCACCGTGCTCTCCTTTTTTGATGACCACGTATCGCGGTCCCATTTTAAGTATTTCGGAGGCTGCCCTGACAAGGGAATACTCGTTGGTTAGCTGTCTTGCTTCCTCATCATTAATAGTTAAGACATCAACTTTCTTAATAACTTCCACCAGTTCATCCCAGCTGTGATTCATCCAATAATTCATAGTGTCCATCACTATTAGTTTCGGACGCTTCACCATTTGGTCAATAACTTCTTTCTGAATATTTGGGTGAAGATTGCCAAGCATCACCACACTGGCATCCCGGAAGTTTTCCGGTACTATTGGATTAAAATTGGCCAGCACATTTAACTCTGTACTCAGTGTATCCCTGCTGTTGAGATCATTGTGATATTTACCACTCCAGAAAAATGTTTTCCCTCCTTCTACAATGTCAATACCACTGATATCTATATTGCGCTTTGTAAAAAGGTCGAGGTATTCACCTGGGAAATCATCACCAACCACGGAAACTATTGCCGAAGATGTCTTGAATTGTGATGCTGCAAGACCTATAAAGGTCGCTGCACCCCCCAGTATTTTGTCAGTTTTCCCGAATGGCGTTTCAATGGCATCGAAGGCTACTGTGCCTACGATCAAAAGTTTGCCCATACTGATGATCAATTTTGCTGCAAATATACGCTTTTGAAATAGCTGATACCCTGAAATAAAAAGAATTTAAGTATTCTACTTTCTTCCGAAATCGGCTGGGATTTCACCCCAGGCTTTTGTCTCCCATTTTACTATAGGATTGTTGTAATTATTCTGCCGTAACCACTCCACCGCGCGATCTACCAGTTCAAAGAGTTTTTTGTTGGCTTTTGTTCTCTCTAATTTCGTATTACAAGCCTTCTTGGCTACCCAGCTCATCGCTGTTCTCGAATCTGAATATATGATCCTGTCACTTTTTCGCTTCTTGAGATAAGCCAGAGCATGTACAATAGCCAGAAATTCACCTACATTATTAGTCCCCTCTTCAAAAGGCCCCTGCCTGAACAGGGTTTTTCTACTACGCGTATCAACGCCACGGTATTCCATCCTGCCAGGATTCCCGCTCGAAGCTGCATCTACTGATATCGAATGATAGTTAGGATCGCCAATACGCAATAAGTCCTGGGCAGAGAGTTCAGGTTTGCCCTTTCCCTTTCCCCTGTATTCAGCATAGTTTGAATTATATGCCTGTTTAGCCTCCTCCAGGGAGCTAAACGACTTGTACTGGGCGTTCTTTACACCTTCAATTTCCGCCTTGCAGGCCTCCCAACTGTCGTAAATCCCCGGATGCTTGCCTTTCCACACTACGTAGTATTTCTTTTTAGCCATTATCGCCTGCGAGTAATTGTTCAATTATCCGGGGGTAGTGTAAATACTCCAGCTGATGTACCTTCTCAGCAATATCCTCAGGTGAATCTGTAGATTCCAGCGCAACGCTTGCCTGAAATATAATGTTGCCCTCATCATATTGTTCATCAACGTAATGGATAGTTATTCCCGATTCTTTTTCAAGACTTTGCTTTACGGCTTTGTGAACATTCAGCCCATACATACCCTTCCCGCCGAATTTTGGTAAGAGGGCAGGATGAATGTTGATGATCCTGCCCTGGAAAGCATTTACTATTTTGGGAGGTATTTTCCATAGAAAACCAGCCAGCACAACAAGGTCAGGTTCAATGCAACGCAGTAGATCCAGCACGAACCCGGTTCCGCTGAATGCGACCTTATTGAAATATATCACATTAATATTCAAACTATTGCACCTATCTATGACAAAGGCATCCCTCTTGTTGGTTAATACTGCTTCGATGTTTACATCATCGCGGTTTTCAAAATATTTTGCAATATTCTCTACATTACTGCCAGATCCGGAGGCAAATAGGACGATACGCTTCATAGATTTATAGTAGGGAGTTATTCGTCAAAATATAACAACATTTTTACTGTTCATATTAATTATTTATCAGTAAATGAGGGAATTAAATGAAGGAGGCTCATAGATTAGGCCGGTTTATGAAAAATATGCGACTAATGTAGCATACTTGAGTTGAAAATTCTTAAATTATGCCACATTTTAGGGACAAATGCTATTACTAAACCAATAGTTTTTTATTTTTGCCAACGATTTAAATTTAAAACCAAAATAATTATGTCAGACATTGCATCAAGAGTTAAAGCTATCATTGTAGATAAGTTGGGTGTTGATGAGAATGAAGTAGTAGCGGAAGCTAGCTTTACTAACGACCTAGGGGCAGATTCTTTGGATACCGTTGAGTTAATCATGGAATTCGAAAAGGAATTTGACATCCAGATACCTGATGATCAAGCAGAAAACATTGCAACCGTAGGCCAGGCTATTAGTTATATAGAGGAGGCCAAATAATTTATGGTTCTTAATAAAGAATTTATAATTATCCATGTGGTGATCACGGCGCATGGATAATTTTTTTTATTTTACACTAGGGTTAAGACAGTAAACAAAAATTGATTCAATGCAATTAAAACGCGTTGTGGTTACCGGCCTGGGGGCCCTTACACCGATCGGTAATACTGTTGAAGAGTACTGGGAAGGATTGAAAAGCGGCAAAAGCGGCTCTGCACCCATCACCTATTACGATACAGAAAAATTCAAGGTCAAATTTGCCTGTGAGTTAAAGGGTTACGACCCTCAGAACTTCTTTGACCGAAAAGAAGTGCGCAAGCTTGATCGATTCTCCCAATACGCTATGGTTTCTTCAGATGAGGCCATACAAGATTCCGGACTGGACCTTGATGCGATAGACAAGTTTCGTGTTGGTGTAGTCTGGGGAGCAGGTATAGGCGGATTGGAGACCTTTCAGAATGAAGTATTGAATTTTGCCAGCGGCGATGGAACACCCCGTTTCAACCCTTTCTTTATTCCTAAGATGATAGCAGACATTGCTCCGGGTAATATCTCTATCAAATACGGTTTTATGGGGCCAAACTATACGACGGTAAGTGCCTGTGCCTCATCGGCCAATTCAATGATCGATGCACTTAACTATATCCGTTTGGGATATTGTGATGTCATTGTAACCGGCGGTAGTGAAGCTGCGGTTACCATTGCAGGTATGGGAGGGTTTAGCGCAATGCACGCACTTTCTAAAAGAAATGACAGTCCGGAGACTGCTTCCAGACCTTTTGACGCCACCAGGGATGGATTTGTTTTAGGGGAAGGTGCAGGAGCCCTTATTCTGGAAGAGTATGAACATGCCAAAGCTCGCGGCGCTAAGATTTATGCTGAGGTATTGGGCGGCGGTTTATCCAGTGATGCCTACCACTTAACAGCGCCACATCCGGAAGGGATTGGAGTAGTTAGGGTTATGGAGAATTGTCTTCGGGATGCAGGATTGAAGCCGGAAGATGTAGATGCCATCAATACCCATGGTACGTCTACTCCTCTAGGTGATGTAGCAGAACTTAAGGCAATTGGTCAGGTATTTGGAGATCATGCTCCTAATATTAATATCAACTCTACTAAATCGATGACAGGTCACCTGTTAGGTGCAGCTGGAGCCATTGAGGCCATAGCCTCGATTCTGGCAATGGAACACAGTCTTGTTCCACCTACCATCAACCATGCGACAGTAGATGAAAATATAGACCCCAGCCTGAATCTCACCCTGAACAAGGCTCAGAAGAGAGAAGTTAATGTGGCCATGAGTAATACTTTTGGCTTTGGAGGACATAATGCCTGTGTACTATTCAGGAAGATAAGTTAGAATGACAATGAATTTCCCGAGCAATATATTTAATTCCCATTCCAAACAGGATGGGGATTTTTTTTTGGGAATCTCGAAGATTCTTGGTTTTAAGCCTCGTAAACTAAGCATCTACAAAAAGGCATTTCTCCATAGATCGGCTAATAAAAAGGATCGGAACGGCAACCCGATGAATTACGAACGTCTTGAGTTTCTGGGCGATGCCATGCTGGGAACCATAATCTCTAAGCATCTGTACAAAGAAGTTCCTGCAGGGGATGAAGGATACCTGACAAAGATGCGTTCCAAGATCGTAAGCAGAAAACATCTGAATGAATTGGGGAAAGACCTGAACCTCATCAAATATGTAGAGAGTAGAATACCCAAGTCACATTTTGGCGATAATATACACGGCAACGTATTTGAAGCGCTCATTGGGGCGATATACCTTGACAGGGGATATAAGTATTGTGAAAAGTTCATCAATGAAAGAGTGATCGTACCATATGTAGATATAGAGCAATTGGAAGGTAAGGTTATCAGTTACAAGAGCCTTGTAATAGAGTGGTGCCAGAAACAGAAGAAGGCATTTGACTATAAGGTATATGAAGACACCGGCAATGATACTCTAAAACATTTTGCCGTAAAGCTTTCCATTGGAGACCGGGTGATGGCCAAGGCCCGTGCTACTTCCAAAAAAAAGGCAGAAGAAAAAGCATCTAAGAGAGCCTTCTTTGCACTTCAGGGCAAAATGAAGAATACCTCTCCGCAACTCTAGGGTTTTCACCTTCGTCTTACCGGCTAATGAAATGGTCAAGCCTAGGCTTATTTCTGATTTAATTCTATCTTTACGCGCGAACTATGAGTTCGGTCAGCACATACAGACTAAGCGAAGATCTTTGTACGGAGGAGTTTGTCTTGATAGCACTCCACTCCAGTCTGGAAGATCACGCACTGGTATATGCACTGAACAGGAATTTAAGAACAAAACTAAACAGAACCAGAGAAGACCTGGAAATCACGGGAAAATGTACTTTTCCGGTTTTTGAATGGAAAGACCAAATTAACGACAGGTACTGGATGCTGATGGCCAACAATTTCAGCCAGGAGGAAGACCTCCAGCGTCCCGACCTCTTCCAGCATGAAAAATCACTTACAGTACGCCATCTGGTACCGGAACACAGAGATGTGGATTATTTTTTGAAGATCGAACAAGGCGACGAATGCCTGGAAGAAGATGTAGTAAAAATAATTTTGCAAATTCCGAATATCGTTACTGCATACCTGGTAGACACCGAACAACTAAAGTCTAAACACAATCTAATTTTCTAAGGGAATGCCTAATAGAAAAAAAACAAAAATAGTAGCTACTCTTGGTCCGGCCACGAGTAAAAAGGAAATCCTCAGGGAGATGATCCTTTCAGGGGTTGACGTCTTCCGTATTAATTTTTCCCACGCCGATTATGAGGATGTAAGAGAGCGTATTACTATGATCAGAGAACTCAACGAAGAGCTCGGTATCTTTACAGCTATATTGGCAGATCTGCAGGGCCCGAAGTTAAGAGTTGGTATTATGGCCGGGGAAGTAGTTGTTTCGCCTGGTGATGAAATTACCTTTGTTACCGGAGAGCCCTTTGAAGGCAATTCCGAACGCGTATATATGAATTACAGCAGTTTTCCCAGAGATGTTAATCCGGGAGAAAAAATATTGCTGGACGATGGAAAACTGATCTTTGAAGTGCTTTCTTCTGATAAGGAAAGCGAGGTTAAGGCAAAGGTAATTCAAGGGGGGCCACTCAAATCGAAAAAAGGGGTAAACCTTCCCAATACAAACATTTCACTTCCGGCATTGACTGAAAAAGATATTCAGGATGCAATATTTGCCATAGGGGAGAAGGTAGATTGGATTGCCCTGTCGTTTGTTCGTTACAGTCAGGATCTGATCGACTTACAAAACCTTATCAGGGAACATTCGGAGTATAAGATCCCAATCGTTGCCAAAATTGAGAAACCCGAAGCGGTTAAGAACATTGATAAGATTGTCTCTTATTGTGATGGCATTATGGTAGCCCGCGGCGATCTAGGTGTTGAAGTTCCGGCCCAGGAAGTCCCTCTTATTCAGAAAAGATTAGTCCTGCGCGCAAAAAGAGCAAGGATACCGGTAATCATCGCTACCCAAATGATGGAAACTATGATCACCAGTCTTACACCTACGCGCGCCGAGGTAAATGATGTGGCAAATTCTGTTATGGACGGGGCCGACGCGGTAATGTTGTCCGGTGAGACTTCGGTTGGTAATTACCCGGTAGAGGTGATCGATAAAATGGCAAGTATCCTCCACAGTGTGGAAAGCTCTGAACTAATTCGGGTACCACAGGAACCTCCTCACATCAGGACGAAACGCTACATCACAAAGTCGGTCTGCTATCACGCTGCAATAATGGCCAATGAGATTAAGGCCAAGGCTATTTCCACGCTGACCAACAGCGGCTATACGGCCTTTCAGATCTCTGCCTGGAGACCAAGAGCCCATATTCTTGTTTTCACCTCCAATAAAAGGATCCTCACCCAACTGAATTTACTCTGGGGCGTTAAGGCTTTTTATTACGATAGGTATGTGTCTACCGATGAGACCATTGAAGACGTTAACGCTATCGCATGCAAAAAAGGATATCTGGATGTGGGTGATATGCTCATCAGCCTGGCGGCTATGCCGATAAAAGCAAAGGGAATGGTAAATACGCTGAGGGTTACAGAGATTGAAACCTGTAGCTTCTAGTTCGTATTGATCTCTTGATTTCCACACTTGGCTTTTACGGTCTTAATACGATCGGTTTTGTAAGCTAATCGCCATTTTGCCTACCTATTAAGGGAAGCTAGTCCTATGAGGTACGAATATCACGATAATAAACTAGGGGCGGTTCTGGGCCTTAGTGATGACATCCGAGAAGATGAAAAAAGGTTTTCAATTACGGATTGGACAATCAAGTTCATTTGGAATCGAAATCAAGAACCTGTTAAACTTCATATAGATGACAAGCCGATAAGCCTGTTGGCAAACCAGTTAACCACCACCACCTATCTTCACAAGGTTTCTTATAGCGGAACGGAATTACCGCTGACTGCATTTACCTTTAACAGGGAATTCTACTGTATTAACGATCACGATAGTGAAGTTTCCTGTAACGGTATTCTGTTCTTCGGCACCCAGGAAATTCCTTTGATCAGTATTCCAAAAGAACAGGAACAGAAGTTTGAGTTGCTCTATAGTGTCTTTGTCGAGGAATTTCGGAATCCGGATCACATACAGGGTGAAATGCTGCAGATGTTGCTTAAAAGGCTGATCATATTAAGTACCAGATTGGCAAAAGAGCAATTGATAGGGAAGGAACTCAGGAATGACCAGATCGAGATTATTCGAAAATTCAATTTCCTGGTAGATATTCATTATCGGGAAAAAAGAAAGGTAAGCGATTATGCCGATATGTTGTACAAGAGTCCTAAAACGCTCTCAAACATATTTGCCATCCATAATCAAAAATCTCCACAACAGATCATTCAGGAGCGGATATCACTTGAGGCCAAGAGACTCCTTCTCTACACCGACAAGCAAAACCAGGAAATAGCCTATGAGCTGGGCTTCAACGATGCAGCTCATTTCAGCCGATTCTTCAAAAAAATGACCGGGCATTCCCCTACTGATTTCCGCCTCAAGGGAGGGATTGCAGCCTAAAAGGAAATTTGTACAAGCCCTCGGGCAATTCTTCCTAACACCAGCCCTGTATCTCATCGCATCTTTGCAGTGAAGATTTAATAGATGAGATCATGAAAAATAAAAGTTTATACAACCTGATTGAAATTTTCAGAGGAAAAACAACACAAGTAAAACTTGTAGACCCAGTTCAGCATTGCGAATTTAATCAACATCACGATTACTACTGTGATGCCGAGCGTCGACATATATAATCAATAATTAATAATAAGAGCCGTTCAGGACGGTTCACAAAAAAATATCATTATGAGCACATTAAATGTACCTAAAAGAGAAGAAGTAAGTCCGGCAAACCAAGCCATATTTGATCAACTGGAAAAAGCAGTTGGTTTTGTTCCAAATCTATATGCTACCTATGCGTATTCAGAAAATGCCCTGGCTAATTACCTGGCATTGAACAATGCTAAATCGTCTTTGAAAGCCAAGGAAAAAGAAGTTGTAAACCTGGCTGTAAGTGAAGTGAATAACTGTGTTTATTGTTTATCCGCACACACAGCGATTGGTAAAATGAACGGATTCACAGATGAGCAGATCCTCGAACTGCGTGCAGGATACGCTTCCTTTGACAACCGACTGGATGCCCTGGCAAAATTATCCAGGAATATTACCAAAAACCGCGGTAATATAGACCAGCATGTACTTGACAATTTCTTTGCAAACGGCTGGACCAAAGAAAACCTTATAGACACTATTGTAATGGTTGGAGATAAGACCATATCTAACTACCTGCATAAAGCAACACAAGTAGCAGTTGATTTTCCTGTCGCCCAACCTCTGCAAACCGCCGAGGTATAAACAGGAATGGTTTTTTTGATTAGGTAGCCCCGGGGTTTTTCCCCGGGGTTTTTTATTTGGGACTGCTGGAATCTTTGATAATGAAGTCTTAACGTATGGCTTAGTTGGAATAGATGAAATATGTGCTATATTGATAAACTAATCCAATATCACCAACTAAAATACAACACCATGAAACGCATACTTTTTGCATTAAGCTTTATTGTACTCCTTATTTTTTCCGCTCAGGCCCAAAGCACCATCAAATCTATTATGGACAGGGGTGAATTCCGTGTTGGACTCACAGGAGATCAGCCCCCCTATAGTATGAAGAACAGAAGCGGGCAGCTCATGGGCTTTGAAGTGGATCTGGCTAAGGCCATAGCCAGTGGAATGGGTGTAAAACTCAATATCGTTCAAATGAGTTTTCCTGAATTGTTGCCTTCACTTAAGGCGGGAAAGATAGATGCGATCATGTCTGGAATGACTGTAACCGCCGGTAGAAGCACCGATGTTCTCTTCGCCGGACCCTACACGGTATCCGGAAAATCTATACTCGCAAAATCAGCCAATATCAATAAGCTGAACGGAACAGATGCTGCCAATAATGCGGAGAACAGGATCACCTGTCTAAAAGGTTCAACCAGTGAGGCTTTTGCAAGGAACAACATGCCTAAAGCCCAGATCAAGGCGGTTAGCAACTATGACGAGGCTATCGCAATGATCATGAATGACGAAGCCGATGCGATGGTGGCAGACTATCCCATATGTGTTATCACAGTCATGAGGAATGAGGGAAAAGATTTGGTAACCCTGGATGCACCTCTTAATATTGAGCCCATCGGAATGGCAATTCCTTCCGGCGATATCCATTATTACAATCTCGTGGAGAATTACCTCGAAGCCCTTAAAATATCCGGCGCGCTTAAAATACTAAGCGACAAATGGATCAACGACGGTTCCTGGCTGGTCAACCTGGAATAATTTCTTTCGGTTTCAGAAATCAAATTTGAGCTGTACACTTACTCCCTCATCCTGATTCGCATTGCTGCCTTTTTCAGTGTTGAGATTGGATAGGGATATTCCTAATAGTCGTACCGAGTTTTCAAGTGGCCCTTGCAGGAGTAATTCCCTGGAATTTTCCAATAACAGGTTCTTATCTGAAATGAAGTACGGTAAGGTTTTGCTTCTGGTATGTAAGCTGAAATCGCTATAGCGGATCTTAAGTGTGATAGTTTTGCCAGCCAGCTTGTTTTTCTGAAGTCTTGATTCTAGTTCAACAGCAATCCGTTCCAGCTTCTCGAGCATAAACACCTCACTGCTGAGGTTCTCGCCAAAGGTGCGCTCAGCACCTACAGACTTAGGGGTACGATGTGGCTTTACCTCACTGGTATGGATGCCGCGAACTACCTGATAATAGAATTGGCCGCTTTTGCCAAAATGAGCATCCAGATATTCCAGGGAATGCGCCTTTAAATCCCTGCCGGTAAATATTCCCAGTTTATACATTTTTTCGGCGGTTACTTTGCCCACTCCATAGAACTTCCTTATCTCCAATTCTTCAAGGAATTCAATAACTTCTTCGGGGTTTACAGTTTTTTGACCATTGGGTTTATTGTAATCGCTCGCTACCTTGGCAATAAATTTATTGATCGAGATACCTGCGGAGGCGGTTAACTGAAGTTCTTCAAATATTCTTTTTCTGATATCCCTCGCAATCAGGGTGGCAGATGGATTTCCCTTCTTATTTTGTGTTACATCCAGGTAGGCTTCGTCCAGTGAAAGTGGTTCAACCAGGTCTGTATAATCGAAAAAGATCTGCCTGATCTGCCTTGAAATTTCCTTATAGCGATCGAAACGCGGTTTGACAAAGATCAAATCCGGGCAATTCCGCCTTGCCAATACACCTGTCATGGCACTTCGCACCCCGAATTCCCTGGCTTCATAACTGGCTGCCGACACCACCCCTCTTTTTTCACTACCTCCAACAGCCAGCGGTTTTCCCCTTAGATCAGGATTGTCAAGTTGTTCAACAGAGGCGTAAAAAGCATCCATATCAACATGTATGATCTTGCGTATAGGAAAATTAAATTCCATAATCAAAATTAAACTATATTTAGTCTGCCAGCACCATGGAACCAATCCAAGATCTATGGAGATAGAACGCAAATTTTTAGTAGTCTCAGAGGATTACAAGCATGAAGCTGTTTCCAGATCACAGATTATTCAGGGCTTCCTGAATACAGACCCCGATAGAACGGTGCGTATCAGGATCAGGGACAAGGAGGCCTATCTCACCATAAAGGGCAGATCTAATGAAGCCGGAACTATCAGGAATGAATGGGAGATAATTATCGGGTATGAGATGGCCAGGGAGCTTCTGGCTATTAGCGAGGGTCCTGTGATAGAGAAGATCCGCTACCTGGTGCCCTTGGGGGATCACACTTTTGAAGTGGACGAATTCAGTGGAGATAATGAAGGTCTTGTCATTGCCGAATTGGAGTTAGATGAGGAAGATGAGGAGTATTTAAGTCCCGATTGGCTTGGCAGAGAAGTTACCGGAGAAATAAAGTATTACAATTCTCAATTAAGCAAAATACCCTATAAAGAATGGCAAGATTAACAATTACCCTGATTGTTGTGCTATGTGGACTTATCAGTTCGTGCAGACCAGAACAACAGAAAACTGAGCCTGTTACGGAGGTGCCCGAGAAAAGCATTGCTGTTATGAAGAAAGAACTACAGGAAAAGGGTTATCAAACCTTCGACTATGTAGACGAGAAGTCTGGCGACACAGTAATTATGCAGCAGTATTTTATCGCCTTCCTGAAACGGGGTCCCGTTCTTACGCAGACAAAAGAAGAGGCGGATAGCTTACAGGTATTACACCTGCAACATCTCGGCCGAATGTACGAAATGGGTTATGCTGATATCTCGGGGCCATTTGGAGATGACGGGGATATAAGAGGCATAACTATTTACAATACACCCAATCTGGAAATGGCAGATTCATTGGCCAACCTGGATCCGATGGTAAAGGCAGGGCGACTCACAATTGAAATGCATCCGTGGTGGGCAGCCAAGGGATTCCCGCTGCGGTAGAATTAAAACGCGCTTTTAAACTGTTCAAGGAAGCGAATGTCATTTTCACTGAACAATCTGATGTCTGAGATCTGATAAAGCAACAGGGCAATACGGTCTATTCCAAGCCCGAAAGCAAATCCGGAATACTCCTTGGAATCAATACCGCAGTTGTCAAGAACATTCGGGTCTACCATACCACAACCCATGATCTCGAGCCATCCGGTACCTTTGGTCATCCTGTAATCTGTTTCAGTCTCCAGACCCCAGTAAACATCAACTTCTGCACTTGGTTCGGTAAACGGGAAATAGGAGGGTCTGAGACGTATTTTAGACTTACCAAAAAGCTCATCTGTAAAAAACTGCAGGGTCTGCTTTAAATCGGCGAAAGAGACATCCTTATCTACATAGAGTCCCTCAATCTGATGAAAGAAACAATGTGACCGGGCCGAAATTGCTTCATTGCGGTATACCCGTCCCGGAGAAATAGTTCTGATTGGAGGTTTGTTGTTCTCCATATATCGCACCTGTACGGATGAGGTATGTGTTCTCAGCAGGATATCCGGATCGGTCTGAACAAAAAAGGTATCCTGCATATCCCGCGCCGGGTGATATTCGGGTAAATTTAAGGCCGTAAAATTGTGCCAATCGTCTTCAATTTCCGGGCCTTCCGAAACGTTGAAACCGATCCTGGAGAAAATATTGATGATTCTGTTTTTCACAATAGAAATAGGGTGACGGGCTCCCAATTCCATGGGTTCCGGTGGCCGGGTCAGGTCTCCGTATTGTGATCCGGAACTTTTTTTGGATTTGAAGCCGGAGGAGAGTTCGTTTACTTTTTCACTGGCCTTGCTCTTGAGCAAATTGATGGTCTGACCAAATTCTTTTTTCTGATCCTTCGGGACATTTTTGAATTCTGCAAAAAACTTATTGAGCAGTCCTTTTTTTCCAAGGTACTTAATACGAAATGCTTCAACATCGGCTTCTGTACCGGCTGAAAACTTATCTACTTCGGCTATATGCTTTTTCAGTTCATCAATCATGAGAACATCTGTCATCACGGCTAGTTATAATTACCAGTTAACGTCTGGATGGTTTTAAAGGGCAAATTTATTACTTTTTACTTCTATCCGGGAGATTATTGACTAATTATCAGTGGCGAGCTTTTTGTCTTCCTCATAGTGATTAGATCTCAGCCAGTTTACACAGGCATCAAAGTCCTCAAAAATATGTTCGGGCGGAACCAGGTCCGGAATAATATCGATCCGTTCCATCATGTATTTCGGTTGATCCAGGATACCTGTGAACAGGACCATAATATTGTATCGCTGCAGTGTGAGCACCGCATCCTCCATAGCGTAAAGGCCAGACTGATCCATGTACTGCATCCGGTCCAGTCTGATTATAACCGCCTTGGCCGTTGCCGGAATCTGCAGCAACAGTTGCTGAAAGTCACTGGTAGTACCAAAAAATAAGGGTCCCTTAATATGTTTTATAAATACCTCTTCCTTGAGTGCGGCCGGAAAATCTTTCTCATCTGCCCAGGCTTTCTCCTCAATCAAAGTTCTGACATCCGATCTTTTCGCAGTGAGATCACCTATCTTTTTCATAAACATCAGAGAGGCAATAACCAGTCCTATACCGACAGCATATACCAAGTTCCAGAACGTGGAAAGAACCAGTACCACTATCATAACAAGAACCTCTGAACTCAGTCTCAGGGGACCAATTTTAATATCCTTTGGCAAACTTGGTATGGCTTTCAGGCCTTTGTAGTCCATAACCGCAATACCGACGGTAATTAATATCCCAGCCAGCACGGCAGCCGGTATTTGAGAAGCCACGGGACCCAGTAGTAGAAGTATGATTAACAGGAGAAGGCCTGCAATCATACCTGAAAGCTTTGTTTTCCCTCCTGAGTTTATATTGACCACAGTGCGAATGGTAGCACCTGCACCAGGGATACCGCCAAAAATGGCTGCGATACTATTTCCAATGCCCTGACCAATCAGTTCCTTGTTCGGTCTGTGTTTGGTTTTTGTCATATTATCTGCCACTACAGATGTCAATAAAGAATCTATGGCTCCTAGTAGTGCAAGAGTCAGAGCAGTAAATATATAAGGTGTAATGTTGGCTGCTGAAAAGGAACTGAAGATCTCCAGATTTGGAAGAGGAAAACCTTCCGGTATTTGTTCTATGGGACGGTAATTAAGACCAGCGCCCCAGGCCACACCAGAAACCACAATCAGTGCCACCAGGGTGCTGGGCACAGCCGTGGTAATACGTTTAAATCCGTAAATAATTATAATAGTGGCCAGTGTCAGTGCCAATTCAAGCCAGTTGATATTTTTTAGGGCCCTGGGGAGCACTTTGATAGCACCAAGAACACCGGAAGCTTCCTTGGCTGCAAGTGTTCTTGCCTCTTCCATTATGGTTTCATCCGTAATTTCCTCGGCCCGTTCAATTGTTTCTTCAAAATCTTCAAGCACAAGGATGCCTTCACCGGCTTCTTCCTTGAGGATATTCTCCAGGATCAGTTCTTCGGCCTCAGGGATAAAAGGTTTTACATATTCCTCATCCTCCTTGGGATAGTATCCCAATGCCGGCATAATTTGAGTAATAATAATGATCAC
>JAAUXY010145955.1_pt1 | contig 22089 bp, 17 predicted proteins | sample 7278121 | NCBI WGS metagenome assembly JAAUXY01 (sample SAMN14350117, study PRJNA611818) | marine sediment metagenome | isolation source: surface marine sediment (1.8m) | place: French Polynesia: Moorea | collected 2018-08 | reverse complement strand
CTGTTGGGTGGAACCCCTTTGGGGTTCAGAACACCCGGACAGAACTTAGGAGACTCTGTACTAGACTAGGCTTCTGTTCGGCTTCCAAGATAGAGAGGCGGGAGGGCCCTCCTCGGCCCGAAGGCTACCTCGACTAAAATCTAGTTTCTCCGGCAAGGCTCTTGACAAGACTATAGTGCCGTCTTAGGATCGGCGGTCCCCGCCTCGTGACGGGCCGGCCTATTTGTGCCGACGTCTCTACGATCGAAAACTCCCACAGCGACTCTCTTCCGTGCGGATGTGGCATCCGTCCCAGAGCGAGAGTCTTCCTGACGGATTGTGCGATGAACAAGACCTATAGTCCGAAAAGCGCCGAGATCAACCGCGAATGGTTCGTGGTCGATGCCAGTGGGCAGACCCTTGGCCGGCTGGCATCGCGGGTCGCTTCGACCCTGCGTGGCAAGCACAAGCCCATGTACACACCCCACATGGACACCGGCGACTTCGTCGTCGTGGTCAACGCCGACAAAGTGGTGCTGACCGGGCGCAAAGAAGATCAGAAGACCTACTACCGTCACAGCGGGCGGCCCGGCAGTCTCAAGCAGGAGACGGCTCGGCAGTTGCGTTCGCGGCGGCCGGTCAAGTTGGTCGAGAACGCGGTCAAAGGGATGCTGCCCCACAATCGGCTGGGGCGCCGGCTCTTCACCAAGCTCAAGGTCTACGCGGGTCCGGACCATCCCCACCAATCGCAGAAGCCGGCCGACCTAGAGATCTAGGCCCGGGCTCTAAAATGACGAGGAGAGCGCTTTGAGCGAGTTGCAGAATTACGGTACCGGCCGGCGTAAAACCGCCACCGCGCGGGTCTTCCTGCGCCCAGGATCGGGTGAGATTCAAGTCAATCGCAGGCCGTTGGACATCTATTTCGCCAACGAAGTCCTGAAGATGATCGTCAAGCAGCCGCTGCTTCACACCGAGACGGCGGAAAACTTCGACATCACCGTGACGGTCAGGGGCGGCGGCGCGGCGGGTCAGGCGGGGGCGATTCGCCACGGCATTTCCCGGGCGCTCGTCGATTACAACGAAGAGCTCCGACCCAAGCTCAAGTCGGCCGGGTTCTTGACCCGCGACCCGCGGAAGAAAGAGCGCAAGAAGTACGGTCTCAAGGGTGCTCGGGCCCGCTATCAGTTCAGCAAACGTTAGTAAGGAGGCGACCCTTGATCCAGGTGAGGATGAGAGACCTGCTCGAGGCCGGTGTCCACTTCGGCCACCAGACCCGGCGCTGGAACCCGAAAATGCGGCGCTACATCTTTGGCAAGCGCAACGGCATTTACATCATCGATCTGCAGAAAACCCTGCGGAGCTTTCGCGAAGCTGCCGAATTCGTATTCCATCTCGGGTCCTCCGGCGGGCGACTCCTGTTCGTCGGTACCAAGCGCCAGGCGCAGGAAGCGATGGCCGAGGAGGCCCTGCGCTGTAGTCAGTTCTACGTCACCCATCGTTGGCTCGGCGGTACGCTGACCAACTTCGTGACCATCCGGGCGTCGGTCGATCGCCTCAAAGAGGTCGAGGGCCTGCTCGACGACGAGAGCACGCCGTTGATCAAGAAAGAGCGTCTTCGCCTCGACCGTGAACGCGCCAAGCTCAACCGCAACCTGTCGGGTATTCGTGACCTGACGCAGCTGCCGGACGCGCTGTTCATCGTCGACCCGAAGAAAGAGTCGATCGCGATCGCGGAAGCCAACAAGTTGGGGATCCCGGTGATCGCGATCGTCGACACCAACTGCGACCCCGAGCAGGTCGACTACGTGATCCCGGGTAACGACGACGCCATTCGCACCATTCGGCTGTTCGCGAACAAGATCGCGGACGCTTACCTCGCCGGTGCCGGCAAGCTCGAGCAGGAACGGATGATCCGCCGCAAAGACGCGGCGCCAGCGCCCAAGAAGGCTCCCGCTGCAGAGGCGGCAGCGCCGGCAGCGGAAGCAGCATCGGCAGAAGAGGCTGCGCCGGCGGCAAAAGAGGCTGCGCCGGCGGCCGAGGAAGCCGCGCCGGCAGCTGAGGAAGCGGCTCCGGCAGCCGACGAACCGGCGGCGGAAGGCGCGGAGGGTTAGAGAGCTTTTTAGACCCGGTGCCGGCCACTGTGCGGGACCGGGGCGATGCCTGGCGCAGACGGTCGCTCAACAGAGATGCGAGCCGCCGTCCCGCGAGGGCATGCCAGACATGTCGCCCGCACGGGCGCCAATAGAACGACACGAGTCGTAGGGCTCGATGGAGATAAAAATGCAGGTCACAGCTCAGATGGTCAAGGAGCTTCGGGAGCGCACCGGTGCTCCGATGATGCAGTGCAAGTCGGTCTTGCAGGAGACCGAAGGCTCGATCGACGACGCGATCGAGCTCCTGCGCAAGAAAGGCCTGGCGGCTGCCGCCAAGAAATCCGGACGGGTCGCCGCGGAAGGCGCGGTTGGCTCGTACATCCATGCCGGCGGCAAGATCGGCGTGTTGATCGAGGTCAACTGCGAAACCGATTTCGTCGGCCGAACCGATGGCTTCCAGCAGTTGGTTCGGGATCTCGCGATGCATGTCGCGGCCGCTGAGCCGCGCTTCGTGCGCCGTGAAGAGGTCACCACTGAGGTTCTGGAGCAGGAGAAGGAGATCTACAGCGAGCAGGTGCGACAGGAGGGCAAGCCCGAGCATCTGATCGATCGGATCGTCACCGGCAAGATGGAGAAGTTCTTCTCCGAAGCCGTGCTGCTCGAGCAGTCCTACATCAAGAACCCGGATCAGACGGTTGGCCAGATGATCGCCGAGGCGGTCGCCACGATCGGCGAGAACATCCAGGTGCGGCGTTTCGTGCGCTTCAAGCTGGGCGAAGGTATCGAGAAAAAGAGCGATGACTTCGCCGCCGAGGTCGCGTCTCAGGTCGCCGCGGCCAATTGATTGCGTCCGCGTCTGGCCAAGGCCGCGGGCTCGGTCCTAGCTTGACGAAGGCCGCGCCCAGAGAGGCCGTCGCATCATTCTCAGAAGTTGTTTTGCTTCTGGCTGGTGTTTCTTCTTCAGAAGACTAGACATCCGCTTTATGCTTTCCTATCTTGACCTTGTCTTTAAGAAGGAGGCACCTGCAGATGTCTAGTGGTACGGCTGACATCCCCAATTCGGGGAGCGCCAGGGGCGCGGTCTATCGTCGGGTTCTACTCAAGCTTTCCGGCGAAGCGTTGATGGGCGAGAAGAGCTTTGGGCTCGACGGCGATGTGCTCGGAGCGATCGCCGATGAGCTCAAAGAAGTTTGTGACCTCGGCATTCAACTGTCGATCGTCATCGGCGGCGGCAACATCATTCGAGGGGTCGCCGCCAGCCGCCGCGGCATCGATCGGGTCACCGGCGACCACATGGGTATGCTGGGCACGGTGATCAATGCGCTGGCGCTGCAGGACGCTCTTGAAAAGCGCGATGTCACGACGCGGGTACAGACCGCGATCGAGATTCGCGACGTCGCGGAGCAGTTCATCCGGCGGCGGGCCATGCGTCACTTGGAGAAAGGGCGGGTGGTGATCTTCGCCGCCGGCACCGGCAATCCTTTCTTCACTACCGATAGCGCGGCGGCCTTGCGTGCCAGCGAGGTCAAGGCGGAGGTCTTGCTCAAGGCGACCGGCGTCGAAGGTATCTACAGCGCCGATCCACGCAAAGATCCGAATGCGCAGCTGTTGCCGGAAGTGACCTATCAGCAGGTGCTGGAGCGCAACCTGAAGTTCATGGATGCCGCGGCGATCAGCCTGTGTCGGGAGAACGACATTCCGATCGTCCTCTTCGACCTGAATCGTCGGGGCAATATCTTTCGGGTCGTCTGTGGGGAATCCGTCGGTTCGGTGGTGCGCGACCGGCCTGAGGCTATATCCTAAGCAGTTCCTGAAAGGATCGAATTTGAAGGAGGCGTCATGGAGCTCTATCGCGATATCGAAATCCAGATGAAGCAGGCGGTGGACCATCTCCACGAGGAGATGAAGCAGTTGCGCACCGGCCGGGCTTCGCTCGCTATTCTGGACGGCCTGACCGTCGACTACTACGGGACGCCGACGCCGTTGAACCAGGTCTCTAATCTCTCGGTGTCCGACGCCACGTTGATCACCGCCCAGCCGTGGGATTCGACCATGATCCCGGCGATCGAGAGAGCGATTTTGACCTCCAGCCTGGGCCTCAACCCGTCGAACGACGGCAAGCTCATTCGCATCCCGATCCCGCAGCTGACCGGGGAGCGGCGCAAGGAGTTGGTGAAGCGGGCTCACGAGATGGCGGAATCGAGCCGCAACTCGGTGCGCCAGGCCCGGCGCGAGGGCAACGAGATGCTCAAGCTGATGAAGAACGAGAAAGAGATCGGCGAGGACGACGAGCATCGCGGCCATCAAGAGATGCAGAAGCTGCACGATCACTACATCGGGCTGATCGCTGGGGCGGTCGAGGCCAAAGAGAAAGACATTCTCGAGAATTAACGAAGCTCCGCGCGGAGCTCCGGCCTCTCTAGCTATGGTCGCATCCAGGAACGGCCATTGGCCGCGTCGCCCGGACCCCTGCGGGCGGCGCGGGCCGGAACACGCGCGGCCGCGAGTGGTATCTAAAGTGCAGAATAAAAAAAGTTTTTCCGCATCAACGAAGGCCGCGCTCAGACACGGCTCAGCACCGTCCTCGGGGATCCGGGCGCCGCTCCATTGCCGAGAGGGCGTGTTTCTGGATGCGATCTAGCTATGACCGCCGATCGAGGAAAACCTGGCAGCGACGAGCTCATCTATGGCTTCCACCCGGTACGCGAGGCGCTCAGGCGGCGACCGCACACGGTCCAGCGAGTGCTGATCGCCGCCCAGCCGGGAAAGCGTCGAAGCGAGATCGAGAAGCTCTGCCGGCGTCGCGATATCGCGACCGAGCCGGTCGCCACCCGGCGTCTCGCCGAGCTGGCCTCGTCGTCCGCGCACAACGGCTTCGGCGCCTGGTGCCAGCGGGCGGAGCAGCAGGTGCTCGTTGGAGATCCCGATCTGCAGGTGCTGGTCGAGGACGTCCAGGATCCTCGCAACCTGGGGGCTTTGCTGCGGGTGTGCGAAGGTGCGGGAGCCTCACGGGTGTTGATCCGCGACCGTGGATCGGCGCCGCTGTCGGCGACCGTGGTCAAGACTTCGGCGGGCGCCGCCGAGTGGCTCGAGACCGAACGGATCGTCAACTCGGCTCGCGAGATCAAACGCGCCCAGGACGAGGGGTTCTGGGTCTACGGTTCCGACCCGGCCGGCGATCCGCCATGGGAGATCGACCTCACCGGCAAAGTCCTGCTATGTCTGGGCGGCGAGCACGGAGGGCTTCGCGCCCAGACCCGCAAGTTGTGCGACCGGCTGGTCGGCCTGCCGATGCGCGGGCGCATCGAGTCGCTCAACCTGGCGACCGCGGCGTCGGCGTTGCTCTATGAAGCGGTTCGCCAGCGCAGCTCCGTTGAATCCACGGGTTGAAACCTGTGAAGGCCCTTTACGCCCTGACGGGCCCGGATTCTGGTCCCCTCTCCCCCTGGGGGAGAGGGTTAGGGTGAGGGGGCTTCAGGATGGCCGAGAAGACGCTTGCCACGGACTAAAAGAGCGGGTACAATCCGCTGTCTCGCCGTTGGAGCTTGCTCAAACGGCGGCATCATATCCTTCCTACCGCCGATTCCCTGCTACGTGGCCTGCCGGCATAGCTCAGTTGGTAGAGCAGCTGACTTGTAATCAGCAGGTCCTCGGTTCAAGTCCGGGTGCCGGCTCCATTGGGAAAGACGTGATGGGCTCTCGGAGGTGTGGCCGAGTGGACAAAGGCAGCAGACTGTAAATCTGCCGGCGTAAGCCTACGGTGGTTCGAATCCACCCGCCTCCACCAACTTTAGCTCGCTTCGCTCGCCAGTTGGCGGAGTCGAGTGGCTTCTGGGACGTCGCGTGTGCTTGCACACGCTCAGGTCGCGAATCCACTAGGCTTTACCAAGTAGGTCCATTCGGTGGTTGCGGAGTTGAGTGGCTTCTGGGTCGTCGCGTGTGCTTGCATGCGCTCGGGATGCGAATCCATCCACGATCCCTTTAGCCTCTTTGACAGTGATCCCGGGTCGTTTCGATCCCCAGGTGCGGGAGTAACTCAGGGGTAGAGTCACAGCCTTCCAAGCTGTTGGTCGCGGGTTCGAATCCCGTCTCCCGCTCCATTTGTCACCCGGAATTCAGCCTCTAGCGCCGCCCGGCAACCGGTCTAGAACAGTCGCTGGCCCCTCGGCAAAAAAGTCGAAATGGGGTGTAGACAGCCTCTTGACCCCTCTGATAGAGTTCATCGGCTCGTCTCCGGGCGCCTCACGTGCCGCAATTAAAGCAGGTGAAGATCCCGAGGTACCTCTTCTGGTGCCTGGGGCACGGTGGCGGCACCGCAGGAAGCGTCATGCCGGCGCATTTCGGATCCAACCAAAGACGTAAGTAGAGGAATAGAGAGCGTAAGAGTGGCCTGGTGGCCGCCATATGCCGTTTTCCCGCCGCTGGCAGGACGGTAAAGGTGTAGCGGGCGGGTCGGGTGAGAATCATCAGGCCCACGTAGCTCAGGGGTAGAGCACTTCCTTGGTAAGGAAGAGGTCACCGGTTCAAATCCGGTCGTGGGCTCCAGGCTGAGGCAGTCAGGCAAACCTCAGTCAATCGGCTGAATCCAACCCAGAATTCCAAGGTATTGAAACCATGCCAGGCAGTCCGCGGGCCCTCTGGGAGGGTAGCGGATTCGGGCTTTTCGAGGAGGCGTTTCGAGGACCATGGCGAAAGAGAAGTTTGAGCGCACTAAGCCACACGTGAACATCGGCACGATCGGTCACGTGGATCACGGTAAGACGACACTGACGGCCGCGATCACCAAGGTGTTGGCGGGGCAGGGTCTGGCTGACTTTACGGCGTTCGACGATATCGACAAGGCGCCGGAAGAGCGTGAGCGTGGTATCACGATCGCGACCGCGCACGTGGAATACGAGACGGAAGGCCGTCACTACGCGCACGTGGACTGCCCGGGTCACGCGGACTACGTGAAGAACATGATCACCGGTGCCGCTCAGATGGACGGCGCGATCCTGGTGGTTTCAGCGGCTGACGGTCCGATGCCTCAGACCCGCGAGCACATCCTGCTGGCGCGTCAGGTGGGCGTTCCGGCGATCACCGTGTTCATGAACAAGTGCGACATGGTGGACGACGAAGAGCTCCTCGAGCTGGTGGAGATGGAGCTGCGCGAGCTGCTGTCTTCGTACGATTTCCCGGGCGACGACATTCCGATCATTCGCGGTTCGGCTCTCAAGGCGCTGGAAGGCGACGAGGAGTGGACTCCGACGGTCCTGGAGCTGATGTCGGCGGTGGACGACTACATTCCGGAGCCGGAGCGGGACATCGACAAGGACTTCCTGATGCCGATCGAGGACATCTTCTCGATCACCGGTCGCGGCACGGTGGTGACCGGCCGCATCGAGCGCGGCATTGTGAAGGTTGGCGAGGAGATCGAGATCGTGGGCATCCGTGACACGTCGAAGACGGTGGTGACGGGTGTTGAGATGTTTCGCAAGCTGTTGGACGCGGGCGAGGCTGGCGACAACGTCGGCGTTCTGCTTCGGGGCACGAAGAAGGACGAGGTGGAGCGTGGTCAGGTGTTGGCGAAGCCGGGCTCGATCACCCCGCACACGAAGTTTTCCGGTGAGGTGTACGTGTTGACGAAAGAAGAGGGCGGTCGTCATACGCCTTTCTTCAACGGTTACCGTCCGCAGTTCTACTTTCGGACGACGGACGTGACGGGCTCTTCGGCCTTGCCGGAGAACGTGGAGATGGTGATGCCGGGGGACAACGTGGCCCTGAAGGTGGAGCTGATCGCTCCGATCGCGATGGAGCAGGGTGTTCGCTTCGCGATTCGCGAGGGTGGTCGCACCGTCGGCGCCGGCACCGTCGCTTCGATCGACGAGTAGGCTTCGATCGACGAGAGATCTCGTTTCGAGGAATGATCTGAGGGCCGCAGGAGCCAAATAGAGTGCCGGTTTTCGGGCCGGCACACCAGGAATCAGAAGGGCAGTAGCTCAAGTGGTAGAGCACCGGTCTCCAAAACCGGCGGTTGGGGGTTCAAGTCCCTCCTGCCCTGCCAGCCCTGGCGAGCTTCAGGCCAGAGTCGGTACCGGATCAGCAGTCGGGTTTCGGATCAGCAGTTTAGGTGGAAGATCAGCAGTCGGGTTCGGTTAGCAGCCGGTTTCGCATAGCAGTTAGGTGGAAGTAATGCTCGAAAAGCTGAAGTACTTTTTCAAGGAATTCATTCCCGAGGTCAAAGGGGAGTGGAAGAAGGTCACGCGGCCTAATCGCCGCGAGGTGGTGCAAACCACCGGCGTCGTGGTGGTGACCAGCTTCATCTTCGCCGTCTACCTCTGGGTGGCGGATCTCGTGATTCGCTGGGCCTATGAGGGAATGTTCACGATACTGGGGCTGTAATGCAGTGGTACATCGTCCATACCTATTCGGGTTTTGAGGAGCGCGTCGCGGAGACGCTGCGCCAGCGCGCCGACGCGTTGGGCATGGCGGACAGCTTTGGCGAGATCCGCATTCCGACCGAAACCATCGTCGAGCTCAAGGGTGGTAAGAAGCGTGAGACGCAGCGCAAGTTCTTCCCGGGTTATATGTTGGTTCAGATGGAAATGACCGACGCCGCCTGGCACGTGGTGAAAAACACTCCCAAGGTCACCGGCTTTGTCGGCACGGGCAAGAAGCCGACGCCACTGACTCAGAAAGAGGTCGACGGCATCGTTGAGCAGGTGACCTCGGCCAAAGAAAAGCCGAAGCCCAAGTACCTGTTCGACAAAGGGGAGCCGGTCAAGATCATCGACGGTCCGTTCAACAACTTCTCCGGGGTGGTCGACGAGGTCAACGTCGATCGCGACACCTTGAAAGTGATGGTCACGATCTTCGGTCGTCAGACACCGGTGGAGCTCAATTTCCTTCAGGTCGAGAAACTCTAGCCGTGCCGGAGGCGCGCATCGAACTTTTGACATAACGCGCGAGCGCGAGCCGCGCTGAGGCGCGGACGCGGTCGCCCCGAAGGCACGTTCGCAAGACGAAGCGCCAGGGCGCCATAGGCGATCCGGGCAAACGAGGTAGCACGAGATGGCGAAGAAAGTCGTCGGACAGATCAAACTTCAGATTCCTGGTGGTCAAGCGACCCCGGCACCGCCGGTGGGCCCGGCTCTGGGTCAGGCCGGCTTGAACATCATGGACTTCTGCAAGGCATTCAACGCTCGTACCCAGGCGAATCAGGGCACGATCATTCCGGTCGTCATCACGGTCTATGCGGATCGGACTTACTCATTCATCACCAAGACGCCGCCGGCAGCGGTCTTGTTGTTGAAGGCCGCCGCGGTCGCCAAGGGATCCGGTGAGCCGAATCGCAACAAGGTTGCCCAGGTGACGAAGGCGCAAGTCGAGGAGATCGCCAAGGTCAAGCAGCCCGATCTCACCGCGGCTTCGATCGAGGCGGCGATGCGCACGATCGAAGGTACGGCCCGCTCGATGGGCATCGACGTGGTGGACTGAGCGCCGAGCCGACAGGATTCAAAGCTGACGTGGCCCAACAGGAGACTGCTGAGCCCGAGCCCGATTAGGTAGGAGAGTCAACGTGGCCAAAGGAAAGAACTATCGCAACGTTCGCGAGAAGGTCGAAGAGCGGGACTATCCGCTGACCGAGGCGATCGATTTTCTCAAGGACTCCAGCTACGCAAAATTCGACGAGACCCTCGAAATCGCCATGCGTCTGGGGGTCGATCCCAAGCATGCGGATCAGATGGTTCGTGGAACCGTCGTCCTGCCGCACGGTACCGGAAAGAAGGTGCGGATCCTGGTGTTCGCCGCCGGTGAAAAGATCAAGGAGGCCGAGGAAGCCGGAGCCGATCATGTCGGTGGTGACGAGCTGGCCAAGAAGATCCAGGAAGGATGGCTCGATTTTGACGCTGTCGTTTCGACGCCGGACATGATGCGCGTGGTCGGTCGACTCGGACGTCTCCTCGGCCCCCGCGGCCTGATGCCGAATCCGAAGTCGGGAACGGTGACGTTCGAGGTCGCGAAAGCGGTCCAGGACATCAAGGCCGGTAAGGTCGAGTTTCGCGTCGACAAGGCCGGAGTTCTGCACGCGCCTCTGGGCAAGCTCTCTTTCGAGACCAATCAATTGATAGAGAATACCGAGAGCATGCTCCGAGCGGTGGTTCGTTCCAAGCCGAGTGCCGCCAAGGGCAAGTATGTTCAGGGCATCAGTCTGTCGTCGACCATGGGCCCGGGCCTGCGCGTCGAGGAAGGCGTTTTGCAGGCACTCGAGGCCTAGGAGGTCAGTCATGGCACAGACGCGCACTCAGAAAGAAGAGCTGATCGATCACTACGCGAGCGGGATCGGGAACGCGAAGCACGCCTTCCTGGTCAATTTCGAGGGGTTGACGGTGTCCCAGGCGACCGATCTACGCAGCCGGATTCGTGATCAGGGCGGCAGCTATGAGGTGGTGAAGAACCGGCTGGCGCTGCGGGCTATCGAGGGACGGGAACTGGGCGAGCTCCACGACAAGTTCCAAGGGCCGACGGCGGTTGCTTACGTCGAAGACGATCCGGTGAGTCTCGCCAAGGCGCTGACCGATTTCCGCAAAGACGTGCCGGCGATCGAATTCAAAGGCGCGCTGGTCGACGGTCAGGCCGTCGAAGCCAGCGAAGTCGATGCGATCGCGCAGATGCCGGGTCGGGAAGAGCTGCTCGCCAAGCTTCTCTTCCTCCTGCAGTCCCCGATCACTCGCCTGGCCCGCGGTCTGGCCGCGATCCCCAGGCAGCTGGTCGTGGTTCTGGATCAGATCTCCCAGCAGAAAGACTGATCGCGAGATACGGCTGAACTCGATATAGAAGTTTGAGACACACACGGTTTCAAAGCAGACGATTCAATCCGAAGTCCGAAGGAGATAGAGATGGCAGTTGCAGCTGAAGAATTCATCAAGCAAATCGATGAGATGACGGTGCTCGAGCTCAACAACCTGGTCAAGTCTTTGGAAGACCACTACGGTGTCTCCGCCGCCGCGGCGACGGTCGCCGTGGGGCCGGGGGGCGGTGGCGCCGATGCACCGGCCGAAGAAGAGAAGACCGAGTTCGACGTGATGCTCCAGTCGTTCGGCGACAAGAAGATCAACGTCATCAAGGTCGTGCGTTCGGTCACCAGCCTGGGCCTCAAGGAGGCCAAGGATCTGGTCGAGTCGGCTCCGGTTGCGGTCAAGGAAGCCGCGGCCAAGGAGGAAGCCGAGGAGATCAAGTCCAAGCTCGAAGAGGCTGGTGCACAGGTCGAGCTGAAGTAATGATGTTTGCGCGCCGTTCGGCGCAGCAATTGTTGGCACGCGCTGAGCGAGCCGACAGTTCGGAGGTGTGAATGGTGGCGCGTCAGCAGCCATCAGAACACAAATTGACGATCCCGGTCCCGCAAGGCCGGGTAGGACAACGATCGCAGGTGCCCTTTTGGGACATCCCTCCGGGTGGCCACGCCCACTTCTCGCGCCGCAAGGCGGCGAGTCGGGCGTGGTGTCCTATTTGCACCTCACGCGTTTGGCAAGATTCGTTATGGACTGACCAGGCATGCCCGAAGCCGCTCACTCTCGCGGCGGCTTCTTATTCGTCGGAAGGAGCGTGGACGCGCTAATGAAGCAAAAGGCAAAGACGCCGACTCCCCAGCGTAAGGATTTCTCGAAGATCGGTACGACGCTGCCGATCCCGAACCTGATCGACGTTCAACGCCGGTCGTATGAACGATTCCTTCAGATGAACCTGCTCCCCGAGGAGCGGAGCGGTCATGGTTTGCAGGCCGTCTTCACCGGCATTTTCCCGTTCTCGGATTTTCGAGAAACATGTTCGCTCGACTTCGTGAAATACACGATCGGTGACTGGCAGTGTAAGTGCAGTGCGCTCAAAGGTCTCGAGTACCTGCGCATGACCTGCTCGAACTGCGGCGCCAAGATCATGACCGATCATCCGCTCGAGGAGACGGTCACCTGCGACGCATGCGGTTTCGTCAACAAGAATCGGGTGATTCGCTGCGACATCTGCGGCGGGCCGGTCGAGCTTCAGCACAAGTACTCGATCGCCGAGTGCGGCGAGCGGGGCATGACCTACGCCGCGCCGCTGAAGGTGACGTTCCGGCTCTTTGTCTACGACAAGGATCCGGAAACCGGCGCGCGCATGATGCGCGATGCCAAGGAGGAAGAGGTCTACTTCGGCGAGATTCCGCTGATGACCGACTACGGCACCTTCGTCATCAACGGCACCGAGCGGGTGATCGTCAGCCAACTCCACCGTAGCCCGGGAGTTTTCTTCACCAAGTCCGGCAAGCGGGCTCATCTGGCGAAGATCATTCCCTACCGCGGGTCCTGGGTGGAATTCGAGTACGACAAGAAAGAAATCCTGTCGGTACGCATCGACCGCAAGCGCAAGTTTCACGGCACGGTCTTTCTCCGCGCCCTGGGGTTGGAAACCAACGAGGCCATCCTGCGCCAGTTCTACGCACCGGTGGGCCTCAAGGTCAACGACGAGAAGTTCGCGCTGTCGATTCCCCCCGCCGTCATGCAGGCGGAGCGACTCCGGGATCGTCAGAGCCGGGGTGTCCGCAAGCACTACCACATCTTCGCCGGTATCACCCTCAAGGACAGCGAGATCGAGAAGCTCGATGCCGAAGAATCCATCGAGCGCGACGTCACCATGGCGGATCTCGAGCGCGCGCTGTTCATCGCCGACGTCGTCGACCTCGAGACCGGCGAGGTGCTGTTCGAGGCCAACGACCTGGTGCCCGAGGATCTCGCCGAACGGCTCGACGGCCGGGCGACGACCGACCTCGAGGTCTTCTTCCCCGACTGGGAGTTGTGCGGCAACATCCTGAGCAACACCCTGACCAAGGATCAGACCCGCAACTCGAAGGAAGCCTTGATGGAGATCTACCGGCGCATGCGCCCCGGAGATCCTCCGACGCTCGAAAGCGCGCGTTCGCTGTTCTACGGCATGTTCTTCGACGCCAAGCGCTACGATTTTTCGCGCGTCGGCCGTTTCAAGTTCAACATCAAGCTCGATTCCGATGTGCCGGTCGAGCAGAAGACCCTTTCTGCCGACGACTTCTATCGGGTGATCGGATACCTCCTGCGTCTGCACAAGGACGCCGGCCGGGTCGACGACATCGACAACCTCGGTAACCGTCGTGTGCGTGCGGTCGGTGAGCTGCTGGAGAACCAATTCCGCATCGGCTTGGTGCGCATGGAGCGCGCGATCAAGGAGAAGATGTCCGTCCATCAGGACATCGACTCGGCGATGCCCCACGATCTGATCAACTCCAAGCCGGTGATCGCGGCGATCAAAGAGTTCTTCGGTTCGTCTCAGCTGTCGCAGTTCATGGATCAGACCAATCCGCTCTCGGAGGTCACCCACAAGCGTCGCCTCTCGGCCCTCGGGCCGGGCGGTCTGTCGCGTGAGCGAGCGGGTTTCGAGGTCCGCGATGTGCACGCCTCCCACTACGGTCGTATCTGCCCGATCGAGACCCCTGAAGGGCCCAACATCGGCCTCATCTCGTCGCTCGCGACCTATGCCCGAATCAACGACTACGGTTTCATCGAAAGCCCGTACAAAAAGGTCGAAAACGGCCGCATGCTCGATCACCTGAAGATCGTGCAGATCGGCGATTCGGACTTCAAGCTGGGTGAGATCATCACCAGCGATCAGTTCGAGGAAGTCAACGCCCGGCTTGAGAAAGAGGGCAAGAAGCTGGTCGGAGTCGAACCCTATGCCTTTTACCTCACCGCGTGGGAAGAAGAGAAGTACGTCATCGCCCAGGCCAATGCCGTAGTCGATGAGAAGGGCTATTTCAAGGACGAGCGCGTGATCGCGCGTCTCGGCGGCGACTTCGTCACTATCGAGCGTACTCGGGTCGAGTACATGGACATCAACCCGAAGCAGTTGGTTTCGGTCGCCGCGGCCCTGATCCCCTTCCTCGAGCACGACGACGCCAACCGCGCGCTGATGGGCTCGAACATGCAGCGCCAGGCGGTGCCGCTGTTGCGCAACGATTCGCCGGTCGTCGGCACCGGCCTGGAGGCGACCGTGGCCCGCGACAGCGGTGCCGTGGCGGTGGCCAGCCGGGGCGGCATCGTCGATTCGGTCGACGCCGAGCGCATCATCCTGCGCGTCGAGGGTGAAGATCCCGAGACCGGCGAGGCCAAGGAGTTCGGCGCTGACATCTACCAGCTGACCAAGTTCCGGCGCTCCAACCAGAACACCTGCATCAATCAGAAGCCGGTGGTGTCGGAGGGCATGCGGGTCAAGAAGGGCGACGTCCTGGCCGATGGCCCGTGCACCGAGCAGGGCGAGCTCGCCCTGGGGCGCAACATCCTGGTGGCCTTCATGCCCTGGCGCGGATACAACTTCGAGGACGCGATCCTGGTCTCGGAGAAGCTGCTCAAAGAGGACTATTACACCTCGATTCACATCGAGGAGTTCGAGATCGAGGCGCGAGATACCAAGCTCGGCCCCGAGGAGATCACTCGCGATATCCCCAACGTGTCGGAGTCGGCGCTCAAGGATCTCGACGAGAGCGGCATCATCCGCATCGGCGCCAAGGCGCGGGCCGGCGACATCCTGGTGGGCAAGGTGACGCCCAAGGGCGAGACCCAGCTGACTCCTGAGGAGAAGCTCCTGCGGGCGATCTTCGGCGAGAAGGCCGGCGATGTCCGTGACGCCAGTCTCAAGGTGCCGCCGGGCATCGAGGGCATGGTGGTCGACGTCAAGATCTTCTCGCGCAAGGGCGTCGAGAAAGATCATCGAGCGCAGGAGATCGAAGAGGAAGAGATCGCTCGTATGCAGAAGAACATCAAGGATGAGGTGCGAATTCTCACCGAGGAGCGCAACAAGAAGATCCTTGACTACTTGGCCGGTCATCAGGTGTTGGCCGACGTCGTCACCCGCGACGGCGAGCCGCTCCTGGCGAAGGGCGAGAAGATCACCCACGAGGCGCTCTCGAAGCTGACCCGTGCCGAGATCCTTCGCCTGCCGTTGGGCGACTCGAAGATGCACGACACGGTGGAGAAGATCTACCGCAAGACCGAGTCGCACATCGACGTCATCCACCGGGTCAACGAGGAGCGAGTTGCGCTCTTGCAGAAGGGCGATGAGCTGCCCCCCGGCGTCATCAAGCTGGTCAAGGTCTACGTCGCCATGAAGCGCAAGCTCCAAGTCGGCGACAAGATGGCCGGCCGCCACGGCAACAAAGGCGTCATCTCGAGGATCCTTCCCGAGGAGGACATGCCCTACCTGCCTGACGGCACGCCGGTCGAGATCGTGCTCAATCCCCTGGGCGTTCCGAGTCGCATGAACGTCGGCCAGATCCTCGAAACCCACCTGGGGTGGGCCGGCGAGGTTCTCGGTCTGAAGTTTGCGACGCCGGTGTTCGACGGCGCCAGCGAGAAGCTGATGCGAGAGTACATGGACGAGGCGGGACTGCCCTCCTCGGGCAAAACCAAGCTCTACGACGGCGTGACCGGCGAAGAGCTCGAGCAGAAGGTCACCGTCGGTTACATCTACATGCTCAAACTCTCGCACCTGGTGGACGACAAGATCCACGCCCGGTCGATCGGGCCGTACTCGTTGATCACCCAGCAGCCTCTCGGCGGCAAGGCGCAGTTCGGCGGCCAGCGCTTCGGTGAAATGGAAGTCTGGGCGCTCGAGGCCTACGGCGCTGCCTACACGCTCCAGGAGCTGTTGACCGTCAAGTCCGACGACGTCGAAGGGCGCAGCCGGATCTACGAAGCGATCGTCAAGGGTGACGTCCCCGAGGATCCGGGCCTGCCGGAATCGTTCAACGTCCTGGTGCGCGAGCTGCAGAGCCTGTGCCTGGACGTCGAGTTGCTCAAGACCTGATCGATATTTCCCCGGGCACCCCTCTCGGGTGCCCGTTCAATTTGAGTTATCAAGCCCTGAGACTGTGAAAGCCCCGATCCACGAAGGAGGCCAAGTTGCAATCAGTCCACTTTCTCGATAAACCGCAATCGCTCAAGGACTTCAATGCGATCCGCATTTCGATCGCGTCGCCGGACAAGATCAACTCCTGGACGTTCGGCGAGGTCACCAAGGCGGAGACCATCAATTACCGCACCTTCAAGCCGGAGCGGGACGGTCTTTTCTGCGCCAAGATCTTCGGTCCGATCACCGATTGGGAGTGTCTGTGCGGCAAATACAAGCGCATGAAGCACCGCGGTGTGGTGTGTGACAAGTGCGGCGTCGAAGTTACCCGTTCCCGCGTGCGTCGCGAGCGCATGGGCCACATCCAGCTGGCCAGCCCGGTCTCCCACGTGTGGTTCTTCAAGGGGCTGCCGAGCCGCATCGGCCATCTCCTGGATCTGTCGCTGCGTGATCTCGAGCGCATCCTCTATTTCGAGAGCTACGTCGTCATCGAGCCCGGCGACACCGAGCTCAAAGAGCGCGAGCTCTTGTCCGAGGAGCGCTTCCGCGAGCTGCGTGACGAGCTCGAGGACGAGGAAGCCTTCGAGGCGCGCATGGGTGCCGAAGCGATCAAGGAGTTGCTGTCGCGCATCGACCTCGACGAGCTGGCCGAAGAGCTGCGCATCGTGATGAAGACCGACACCAGCCAGATCCGCCGGCTGAAGGCGGCCAAGCGGCTCAAGGTGGTCGACGCTTTCCGTCGCAGCGGCCATCGTCCGGAATGGATGATTCTCGACGTCATCCCGGTGATTCCGCCCGAGCTGCGTCCCCTGGTGCCGCTCGACGGCGGTCGGTTTGCGACCAGCGATCTCAACGACCTCTACCGTCGCGTCATCAACCGCAACAACCGTCTCAAGAAGCTGCTCGAGCTGCGGGCTCCCGAAGTCATCGTGCGCAACGAGAAGCGCATGTTGCAGGAAGCGGTGGACGCGCTGTTTGACAACGGCCGCCGTGGTCGGGTGCTCAAGGGCTCGAACAACCGGCCGCTCAAGTCGCTGTCCGACACGCTGAAGGGCAAGCAGGGGCGTTTTCGCCAGAACCTGCTCGGTAAGCGCGTCGACTACTCCGGGCGTTCGGTGATCGTCGTCGGCCCGGACCTGGCGCTGCATCAGTGCGGCCTGCCCAAGAAGATGGCCCTCGAGCTGTTCAAGCCGTTCATCTACAACCGGCTCGAAGAGAAGGGGCTGGTGGGCACGATCAAGGCCGCCAAAGAAATGGTGGAGCGCGAGGAGGACGCGGTCTGGGATGCTCTGGAAGAGGTCATCCAGGACCACCCGGTGCTGCTCAACCGCGCGCCGACGCTGCATCGTCTGGGTATTCAGGCGTTCCAGCCGACCCTGGTCGAAGGTAAGGCGATCCAGATCCACCCGCTGGTCTGCGCGGCGTTCAACGCCGATTTCGACGGCGACCAGATGGCGGTGCACGTGCCGCTGTCACCGAAAGCGCAGATCGAGAGTCAGGTGCTGATGCTGGCCGCGAACAACCTGCTGAGCCCGGCCCACGGTCGACCGCTGGCGGTTCCCAGCCAGGACCTGGTGCTTGGCGGCAACTACCTGACCATGGCCAAGGACAACGCCCACGGCGAAGGCCGGGTGTTCGCCGACTTCGACTCGGTGCTGATCGCGCATGAGCTCGGCGATGTCGAGACCCAGACCCGGATCCAGGTTCGCTACACGGGTGAATTCATCGATCTCACCAAGCAGTACAACAACCAGGACATCGTGCATGCCGATGTAGAACACGTCGAACGTTCGCTGATCGATACCACGGTGGGTCGGGTGATCCTCAACATGAACCTGCCGGAAGAGATGCCGTTCGTCAACGGTCTGCTCAAGAAGAAGGGGCTGCAGAACCTGGTCGGCTACTGCTTCTTGAAGCACGGCAACGACATGACGGTCAAGATGCTCGACGAGCTCAAGGAGGTCAGCTTCTACTACGCCACCAAGGCGGGTATTTCGATCGGCATCGACGACATGGTCGTTCCCAGCTCCAAGACCAAGCTCCTCGAAGAGGCCCAGTCCGAGGTGCTGGAGATCGAGAAGCAGCGTTCCGCCGGTGTCATCACCCAAGGTGAGCGGCACAACAAGATCATCGACATCTGGCACCGCGTCACCGAGAACGTTTCCGAGGAGATGTTCAACGAGATGCAGCGCGAAGAGGTGGCGAACAACGAGATCAATCCGATCAAGATGATGGCCGACTCCGGTGCCCGTGGCTCACGCGAGCAGGTGCGTCAGCTGGCCGGTATGCGCGGGCTGATGTCGAAGCCTTCGGGCGAGGTCATCGAGACGCCGATCGAGGCCAACTTCCGCGAGGGGTTGACCGTGTTGCAGTACTTCATCTCGACCCACGGCGCACGTAAGGGTCTGGCCGACACCGCGCTCAAGACCGCGGATTCCGGCTACCTCACCCGCCGCCTGGTCGACGTCGCTCAGGACGTCATCGTCTCGGAGCAGGACTGCGGCACGATCGACGGCATCTATGTGTCGGCGATCATGGAGGGTGGCGACATCCTCGAGCCGTTGCGTGACCGCATCGTCGGTCGCGTCAGCCAGGAGGAGATCTACGACCCGATGACCGGCGAGCTCTTGCTCGACATCGGCCAGGAGATCACCGTCGACCTCGCCGCCAAGATTCAGGGTGCCGGCATCGAGCGGGTGAAGATCCGTTCGGTGTTGACCTGCGAGTCGCGGCGCGGGGTGTGCATCCTTTGCTACGGCCGAAACCTGGCCACCGGTCAGACGGTCGATATCGGCGAAGCGGTGGGCGTCATCGCGGCGCAGTCGATCGGCGAGCCGGGTACCCAGCTGACCATGCGGACCTTCCACTACGGTGGTACCGCCAGCCGGGTGTCGGAGGAGTCGAAGCACGTGGCACGTAACCCGGGCAAGGTGAAGTTCATCAACGTCTCCACCGTCGATTCGGCGAAGGGCGACCTGGTGGTGGTCAACCGCAACGGCAAGATCGTCTTGATGGACGCCCAGAACCGCGAAATCGAGCGCTATGCCTTGACCTACGGTTCTCACCTGCAGGTGCGCGAGGGTCAGACCGTCGAGCCGGGCCAGGACCTGGTGGTGTGGGATCCCTTCACCTCGGCGATCCTGACCGAGATCGGCGGTACCGTCGAATTCCAGGACATCGTCGACGGCGAGAACGTCCGCGAGGAAACCGACAAGGTGACCGGTCTGTCGCAGCGCATCATCGTCGAGGCTTCGGCGGCTGAGAAGCGGGCGCCGGCGATGCTCATTCGAGGTGACGGCAAAGAGCGTCGCTACCTGCTGCCCTCGGGTTCTCACCTGGTGGTCTCCGATGCCGAGACCGTGCATCCCGGCGACACCCTGGTGAAGATTCCGCGCGAGACCACCAAGACCAAGGACATCACCGGCGGTCTGCCGCGGGTGGTGGAATTGTTCGAGGCTCGCACTCCCAAGGAGCCGGCGATCATCTCCGAGATCGACGGTACCGTGCGCCTGGGCGACATCCATAAGGGTATGCGTAAGGTGTTGGTCGAGAGCGACTACGCCGAGGTTCGCGAGTACCTGGTGCCGCGCTACATCCACGTCAACGTCCAGGACGGTGAGCGGGTGAGTGCCGGCGAGCCGTTGATCGACGGCCCGATCAACCCGCACGACGTGTTGCAGGTTTTGGGTGAGAAAGAACTGCAGCGTTACCTCGTGGACAAGATCCAGGAGGTTTACCGTTCGCAGTCGGTGGCGATCAACGACAAGCACTGCGAGGTGATCGTGCGCCAGATGATGCGCTCGGTGAAGATCAAGGAGGTCGGCGACACCAACTTCCTGATCGACGAGCAGGTCGATCGCTTCCGTTTCCAGGAAGAGAACAACCGGGTCACCGAGGCTGGCGGCAAGCCGGCGATCGGTCGTCCGTTGCTGCTCGGCATCACCAAGGCGTCGCTCTCGACCGAGAGCTTCATCTCGGCGGCGTCGTTCCAGGAGACCACGCGGGTTTTGACCGAGGCCTCGATCAGCGGCAAGGTCGACCTCCTGCGCGGTCTCAAGGAGAACGTCATCGTCGGCCGCCTGATCCCGGCCGGTACCGGTCTTCAGCACTACCATGACTTCCACATGGAGCGCGAGACCTACGAAGGCCAGTACGGCGGTGAGGACGAGGTCTACTTCCAGTTCGACGACGAGGAGATCCGCTCGCTGCCGCAGAAGGCAGCGGTCGAGGCGGAGTCTTCGTAGTCAACTGCCCCATCGATCCGAGAACGGCCGGCGAGCGATCGCCGGCCGTTTGCTTTGGTGCACAGCAATGCTGGGAGCAAAGCGTCTCGCCGACTCTGGGCGCGTTTCGTCGAGGATCGAGCAACCCGAGACCGTTCGCGCGCCCGTGACCCTGGTGCGTCTGCACCCCTGCTGGGAGCGCAGGCGTCCCGCCTGCTCCGGGCGTATCTCGCCGAGAGTCGGACAACCCGAGACCAGCCGCGCGTCTCTGGGCCTTCGCTGGCTGCGAGTCTCAGGGACAGCCAGAATCCGCAGCCATTGGCTGCAGAATTTGTGCTGGTTAGTTATTCATGCTCACGGTGAGTCCGCGATTGGAGATCCTCGATAAGATCTGAGCCTTGGAGGCAGGCCATCATGGCAGTACCCAGAGCCTACGAAGAGATCGTCGACTTCATCGCCGCCGGCACCAGCCCGCGGAAAGTCATTGCGTTCCGCCCCTCCGAAGCAGCACGCCAGCGTGTGTGGGACCTGGTCGCTCGTCAGAAGACGGGAAACCTATCGCAGGAAGAGTCCTCCGAACTCGAGCACTACCTGCAGCTGGAGCACATCATGCGCATGGCCAGAGCGCGTGTGCAGCGCTACGCTTACTCGACCTCCTCGTAAGCCTGACCCGGTTGGCACTGACGTCGAGAAGATCCGTTCGCGGCTGCAGAAGGCGGCGGCCAAGGCGGAGTCTTCGTAGCCAGCTGCTTCATCTACCTGAGAACGGCCGGCGAGCGATCGCCGGCGGGGACTCCAGAAGCACCAGTGGATGCTGGTAGAATCAAGAGCAGAGAAGCGTTCCTGATGTCCAGAGATAACGAAAAACTCCAGCCAATGGCTGGAGAATTGCGATGACTTCAGGACCACTGATTCCAGCAGAGTACGGAACCCTTCTTGCCGCCGTCCGCGAGCGTATTCGCTCGGCCCAGTACGAGGCGCTGCGGGCAGTAAACAGGCAACTCGTAGAGCTGTACTGGGATATCGGCCGGCTTATCGTCGAGCAACAGCGCGATGAATCCTGGGGTCGTTCGGTAGTTGCTCGGTTGTCCAAAGACCTCCACGACGAGTTCCCTGGCGTAGGCGGCTTCTCGGCCTCCAACCTTTGGTACATGCGGAAGTTCTATCTCATTTACCGCGATCAGGAAAAACTCCAGCCACTGGCTGGAGAAATTGGCTGGACCCACAACCAAGTCATCCTTGACCGCTGTACTGACGATCTTGAACGCGAGTTCTACCTCCGCATGACTCGCCGCATGGGCTGGACGCGGAGGGTGCTCGTGCACCAGATCGAGAACCAGACCTACGAGAAGACTCTCCTCAATCAGACCAACTTCGTCGAGACGTTGCCCGAGCCCATCCGTGACCAGGCGCGGCTGGCGGTCAAGGACGCCTACACCTTCGACTTCCTTGAGCTCGGCGACGAGCACAGTGAGCGCCAGCTCGAAGCCGCGATTCTGGCGCAGGTCGAGCCCTTCCTGCGCGAGATGGGAGGCCGCTTCTCGTTCGTCGGCAGCCAGTATCGGCTGGAGGTCTCCGGCAAGGAGTACTTCATCGACTTGCTGCTCTTCCACCGTGCTTTGCGCTGTCTGGTCGCCCTCGAGCTGAAGGTTGGCGAATTCCAGCCAGAGTTCGTGGGCAAAATGCAGTTCTACCTGGCGGTGCTCGACGACACGGCCCGTATGCCAGAGGAGAATCCGGCGATCGGCATCATCCTTTGCAAGAGCAAGGACAAAACGGTTGTCGAGTATGCGCTGCGGGAGTCGAACAAGCCGATCGGAGTGGCCTCGTACCGAGTCGTCAAGACGCTACCGGAAGAGTTGAAGGGGCAGCTACCGGAGCCGGAGCAGGTGGCGAGACTGCTG
>JAAUXY010136280.1_pt1 | contig 22091 bp, 22 predicted proteins | sample 7278121 | NCBI WGS metagenome assembly JAAUXY01 (sample SAMN14350117, study PRJNA611818) | marine sediment metagenome | isolation source: surface marine sediment (1.8m) | place: French Polynesia: Moorea | collected 2018-08 | reverse complement strand
GGCGTGATGGGCGCCAGCGTGGCCGAAGATCTCGCGGCGCACGGCCTGCAGGCGGTTGTCGTCGACACGACGCAAGAGGCCCTCCGGCATGCGGAAACCAACATTCGACGCAGCGTCCGCGCCGCCAAGCTCTTCGACAAGTCCGGGAATATGGACCCGCCGGATGAGATCCTGTCGCGCATTGCGTTATCGACAGAACTGTCAGACCTCGCGAATGCCGCATTCGTGATCGAGAACGCGACGGAAGATATTTCGGTCAAACAGGCGATCTATCAGGATCTGAATAACGTCTGTGCGGATGACTGCATTTTCGTCGCCAACACGTCGTGCATTCCGATCGCCAGGCTGGGCTCCTTCGCCCAGCGACCGGACCGCACGATTGGCGTCCATTTCATGAACCCGGTGCCGATGAAAGACACGGTGGAAATGATCCCGTCAGAGCAGACATCGCCCGGGACGGTTAGCGCGGTGACCAGCCTTCTCGATCGCCTGGGCAAGGAGTACATCCTGGTGAAGGATTCGCCCGGCTTTGTATCCAATCGGGTGCTGATGGTCACGATCAATGAGGCCATCCGTCTCGTCGAGGAAGGCGTTGCCGATGCGGATAGCGTCGACCGGATATTTCAGTCGTGTTTCGGCCATCCGATGGGCCCCCTGGCGACCGGCGATCTCATTGGACTGGACACGATTCTGCTGTCACTCGAAGTCCTGCTCGACAGCTTTGGCGAGGAAAAGTATCGCCCCTGCGATCTGCTCAGGGAAATGGTCGAAACGAAACGCTACGGCCGCAAAACCGGCGAGGGATTCTTCAAGTATGGCTGACGGCAAGACTCGCGCGACCATCCGGGAGTTTCTCGTAAACAAGACGCGCAACGACGCGATTCGCGACGATGACGATATCTTTGGCACCGGCATGGTGAATTCATTATTCGCCGTCGAGATTGTCTGCTTCATCGAGGAGACTTTCGGTATCACCGTCGAAAACGAGGACCTGGATGTTGCGAATTTTCGTTCGGTCGAGGCACTGACAGGCTTTGTCGAACGCAAGGCCCCGACGAAATAGAGATATCAGGGGCAGGACCGCCAATGGAGAACGCCAACCACGCCGAATTCCTGCAATTTGCGTCGGACCACGTGGCGCCGCAGGCCGCGATGATCGACCGCACCCAGCAATTCCCGGAACAACTGATCCGGCAGGTCGCCGAGCGCGGCTACCTGGCACCCTGGCTGCCCAAGGAAGTTGGCGGACGGAATTTCGATGCCCTTGCGGTCGGCCTGCTGCATGAGGCACTTGGGGCTGCATGCACTGCCACACGCTGCCTGCTGACCGCTCATGGCATGGTCGCCCTGTCGGTCCAGCGCTGGGGCAACGCGGCCACCAAAGACAGCCTGCTGAAGGACCTCGCGGTCGGCAAAAAGATCGCGGCATTCGCGCTGTCCGAGCCCGAGATCGGCAGCGACGCCGCCAAACCGCAAACCGTGGCCCGCAAAGTCGACGGCGGCTACCAACTCGACGGCGACAAGCACTGGATTACTTTCGGACAGCGCGCCGACACGTTTCTCGTGCTGGCGGCGCTCGATGACAAGCCCACGGCATTCATCGTCCAGCGCGATAACCCGGGACTGTGCTGCGAGCCAATTGACGACATGCTGGGTGCGCGCGGCGCAATGCTGGCGAGCCTGAGCTTCAACGACTGCCGGATCGACGCTAACGATTTGCTTGCGCGTGAGGGCCTGGGCTTCACAATGGTCGCCGCAACGGCCCTGGACCTTGGCCGGTTCCTGGTCGCGTGGGGTTGCTCCGGACTGCTGCGCGCCTGCCTGGATGCCACCGTGGCTTACACCTCCACGCGTCGCCAGTTCGGCACAGAAATTCGCAATCATCAACTCGTCGCGCAGCTAATCACCCGGATGATGACCGCCCATCGCTGCGCCGAATTACTGTGTCGGCGCGCGGCGACCTTGCGCAACCAGAAGCATCACTCTGCCGTGCAGGAAACCCTGATCGCCAAGTACTATGCCTCGACGGCGGCCATGCAGGTGGCGAGCGACGCCGTGCAACTGCATGGCGCCAACGGCGTCAGCGACGAATTCCCGGTCGCCCGCCTGTTCCGGGATGCCAAGATTATGGAAATCATCGAAGGCAGCACCCAGATTCTCGAAGCAATGATTGCGCAATACGCACGATCCGGGACCGGCCAGGAGGCGGCCGCGCAATCCACGGCAGTTGATGACTGAGCGCGCTGCGAAAGCTGTCAAGTGCGTTGTCTGGGACCTGGACAACACGATCTGGAACGGCGTCCTGCTGGAAGAAGAAGTCACGGCGAGACCCGACGCGCTCGCTACCGTCAAGGCACTCGATCAGCGCGGCATCCTGCAGTCGATTGCGAGTCGTAACGATCATGACACGGCGATGGCGGCGCTTGCGGCCTACGGTATCGCGGAGTATTTCCTCGCCCCGCAGATCAACTGGGGCACGAAATCGCAGTCCGTTCAGGCCATCGCGACAACGCTGAACCTCGGCCTGGACAGCTTCGCCTTCATTGATGACGATCCGTACGAACGTGCCGAAGTGACGAGCGCGTGCCCGGAGGTGCGCTGCCTGGATAGCACGGCACCGTTGGAGGGCATTCTCGAGCTGCCGGATTTCACGCCGGAATTCCTGACCGAGGACGCCGCGCAGCGCCGCCTCATGTACCAGCAGGACTTCGCGCGCCAACGGGCGGAAGAGGCATTTGACGGCGCCAAAGAGTCGTTCCTGGCGACGCTGGACATGAAACTGTCGATTTCGCGAGCCACCCACACCGACCTGCAACGCGCTCACGAACTGACGGAGCGGACCAATCAGCTCAATTCCACGGGCTATACCTATTCCCTCGATGAACTGGCGCAATTCATCGATTCACCTGATCATTTGCTGCTCGTATCCGAACTCAGCGATACATTCGGTACCTACGGCAGAATCGGCCTGGCCCTGGCGGAATGCCGCCCGGAACGATGGACGCTGAAGCTGTTGATCGTCTCGTGCCGCGTGCTGTCGCGCGGCATCGGCGCGGTCATGCTTCACGACATGATGCGAAGGACGCAGTCGGCGGGTGCGGCCTTCTTCGCCGAATTCCGGAATACCGGGCGCAACCGCCTGATGCAGGTTACCTATCGTTTCGCCGGGTTCACGCCGGCGCGGGAAGATGGTGACTACACGCTGTTTACCCACTCACTGGCTGCAATCCCGGACCCGCCGGCCTACATGCAGGTCGAGGCAGCCTAGGGCCTCGTATGGGATCCAACCGCCGGGCGGCCTGACGACCAACCACCCGGCGGCTGGGGTATCACAGCCCGGTTACTTGTACTTCCAGCTGAAGTCGACCTGCAGTGTGTTGATGTCGAATGGCACACCGCTGTTGAAGTCGGTGGTTGTGTCCTGGCGCTCGGTCGCGAAGTACGTGACCTGGACCTTGCCGGCATCGGTCAGACCGTAGGCAGCTACAAGCTTGTGGCCCTTCGAGTCCGTGCCACCACCGGAGAAGTCCGAATCAGTCAACAGGCCTAAGACCGCATCGGCTTCGAGATCCTGGTACAGGTAGCCAAACTGCCAACTGCCCTGCTTCTTGGTCTTGCCCACGCGGAAGCCGACCGCGTATCCGGTATCGTTGTCGCTGGCGTCGTCATTTTTCACGTAGTCGACGAAGACCTGCGAGGGCAGACCGAACAGCGGGAAATCGAACTCCGCAAAGGCATTGATCTCCTTGTAGTCGAACACATACCGCAGTGTGCCGTTGTCTTCGACGAACGAGTTGCCGAAGCAGTCTTCGTCATCGAAGAAGCACTCCTCGCCCTGAGTCGGGATATCGAAGTAGCTCACACCTGCCTTCAGTTTCATCTCCCCGACCGGGACATTGACGCCGCCCTGCAGCCCCCAGAAGGTCTTTTCGCCGCCGCCGGAGCTGCCGTCGCCCTCCAGCCAGTTCAGGAGACCGTTGGCAAAGAAGATGCCCTGTTCGTACAGCACCTGGAAACCTTCCGGCCGCCAGTCACTGTCCCACAGGAGGCCGTTGCCACCAGTGCGGTTGAATTCGTTCTTGAACTTGCCGCCGACGAGATGCAGTCCCTCGATGGCTTCCCACTTGAAGTAGGCCAGGTCGAGATTGATGCCTTTTGACGAACCACCGCCCCCGAGGGTCTGGTTCGATGACACAGGGTCGTCGCTACCCGTTGCGAGGCCGAAACCGACTTCGGTGCGGGCCGGCAGCTTGGCGATGATCGCCGGGCGCGCGCGAATTCGCTGTCGGTTGCGGTCGCTCCGGCCCATCAGATCAACGTCGTCGTTCTGATACCGATAACGAAAGTCACCCTTGATCTTGATGTTCTCGGTCCAGGCACTGGCCTCTTTCTCGTCCCGGATCGCGACGACGTCAGCCTGATTCTGTTGCTGAGCCTGCCGCAGTTGCGCGTTTTCGGCCGCCAGTTCCTCGAACCGCTGCGCCAGTTGCGCGAAATTCGTCTTCAATTCGGCGAACTCTTCCGCGCTGACGGCGGCTACGGCCATCGGCACGTCGTCACCGCGATGACTGGAACCCAATGCGACTGGCCCACAGGCAAGCATTACCAGCATCAGGCCAATTCCCGTATATCTCATGTCTAGTGCTCCGCTGTTGAGAGATCTGCTGAATTCCGCCAGACCGGGTAGCGACTGGCGTTGGGCGGTTTGGGCCACCCTTTCATCGGAGCGAATTCTGCTACGCGTTTATTACAGTCCCGTTACGCGGCAGGAGTCTTTTCGTTGTATTTCTGAAACAACGGCCGCGTTAGCCGAAGCGTCCAGTGACATAGTCTTCGGTTAGCTTGTGGCCCGGATTGGTGAAGACCTTGTCCGTGGTATCCACCTCGATGACACGGCCGAGGTGGAAATACGCAGTGCGTTGCGACACCCGCGCGGCCTGCTGCATGGAATGCGTGACGATTGCGATCGCGTAATTCTGTGACAACTCGTCGATCAGGTCTTCGATGCGCGCCGTTGCGATCGGATCGAGAGCTGAACAGGGCTCATCCATCAGGATGACTTCCGGGCTGACCGCAATCGTACGCGCAATACAAAGCCGCTGCTGCTGGCCACCTGAAAGACCAGTTCCGGGCTCCTCGAGTCGGTCTTTGACTTCATCCCACAGTCCGGCTCGTTCCAGGCTGGTTTGCACGATCTCATCCAGTTCCGCGCGGTTGCTGGCAAGCCCGTGCAGGCGAGGACCGTACGCCACGTTTTCGTAGACACTTTTCGGAAACGGATTGGGTTTCTGGAAAACCATGCCGACGCGCGCACGCAGCAAGACAACGTCGGTCTTCCTCGCGTTGATGTCGTCACCGTAAAGTCGCAGGTCGCCGGTCACACGTGCAATATCGATCGTGTCATTCATCCGGTTCAGACAACGAATAAAGGTCGACTTGCCGCAGCCCGACGGGCCGATCAACGCAACAACCTCGTTGCGACCGATATCCAGGTTCACGTCGATCAGCGCATGTGTATCACCGTAAAACACGTTGCAGTCGCGCACGGTCATAACCGGATCGGCGGCCGTATAGTCACCGACGGTCGGGCTATCGGCTTCGGAGCCCGACTCCGTATCCTGATCTGCAACGTAGGACGCGAGTTCGCTCATGCTCGGTAAATCGACCTTGTTATCCGTCCGGCCGAGTTCTTCGGTGATGTCCTGTCTAACGGCTTCGACTGCCATGATACCTTGCCTCTTGCCTGGCCGCGCCTACCAGCGCCGCTCGAATTTCTTGCGTAACCAGATCGCCGCGGCGTTCATAACCAGCAGAAACGCCAGCAATACCATGATCGCCGCCGACGTCCGCTCCACGAATGCCCGCTCCGGGCTGTCCGCCCAGAGGTAGACCTGCACCGGCAGCGCGGTTGCGGGATCGAACGGCGTCCCGGGCACCTCGACGATGAATGCGATCATGCCGATCATCAGTAACGGCGCGGACTCACCGAGGGCACGGGCCATACCAATGATCGCGCCCGTCAACATGCCCGGCATCGCCAAGGGCACCACATGGTGAAACACCATCTGCATATGCGACGCGCCCACACCGAGCGCGGCTTCTCGGACCGACGGCGGCACGGCCGTGATGGCAGCCCGGGACGCAATGATGATCGTGGGCAGGGTCATCAGCGTCAGCACCAGGCCACCCACGACTGGCGCGGAGCGTGGCAGACCAAAGAAATTAATGAATACCGCCAGGCCCAGCAGGCCGAAAACAATTGACGGCACCGCCGCCAGGTTATTGATGTTGACCTCGATCAAATCGACCCAACGATTCCTTGGCGCGAACTCCTCCAGGTAAACGGCCGCCGCAATACCCAGCGGGAACGATAACAGGAACGTTACGATCAACATGTACATGGAGCCCTTCGTCGCCCCGCCGATGCCAGCAAGCTCAGGTTCTCGCGAATCGCCCGACGTGAAGAATCCCCGGTTGAATTGTTGGCGCACGCGGTCCTGGCCGACCAGTTCGTCGATCCAGCCGATCTGGTTGTCCTTGATGCGACGCGATGACTGCGGCACGTTGCGATCAATGTAACCCTTCATCAGCATGTCGACTTCGTCGTCTGCGGCCAACCACAGCGTTCTTTTTGACCCGACTACGGCCGGATCCTCGAGTACCATGCGGCGGAGCTCGTACGCGGCACCGGAACTGATCAAACCATTGAGCGCGCGACGATCGCGCCGGCCGCTGACACCCGGGAACAGCTCAGCCATGGCGTTGCGCACCAGCTTGGTGTAATTGGCGCCTGATAGCGCCTGCGGATCCCGCTGTCCGTCCGGATCAATAATGTCCGGATCGAAATAGATGTCTAACTGGACATGTGTTTGCCAGAAAGCCGTATAACCATTGCTGAAAATGGACGCAAACAGAATTGCGACGAAGGCAAGACCCAGGATCGCCGATGCCGCCCCGTAGAGCCGGAACCGCCTTTCCCGCTTGTAACGGCGATCAAGGCTTGCTCTGACCTTGCTCAGAACGTCGTCTTGAGAGCTACTGCTTGCTGACGTCACTGCCTCAATCCATTATTCGTACTGCTCGCGGTACCTGCGCACGATCTGCAACGCGAGCACGTTCAGGCCGAGAGTCACGATAAACAGCACCAAACCGAGTGCGAACGCGGCGAGAGTTTTCGCACTATCGAATTCCTGATCACCTACGAGCAGAGTCACGATTTGCACGGTTACCGTGGTAACCGCCTGCAACGGATTCGCCGTCAGATTCGCAGCTAAACCCGCGGCCATGACGACGATCATGGTTTCGCCGATCGCCCTCGATACAGCCAACAGTGTGCTGCCGACAATGCCAGGCAGTGCTGCCGGTAAGACAACCTTCTTGATCGTTTCTGATTGCGTCGCCCCGAGCGCATATGAACCGTCGCGCATCGCCTGTGGCACAGCATTGATCACATCGTCGGACAGTGACGACACGAACGGTATAATCATGATGCCCATGACCAGACCCGCCCCGAGCGCGCTTTCCGATGCCACCTCCAGGCCGAGGAATTCACCGATATCGCCCAGCAATGGCGCGACTGTCAGCGCGGCAAAATAGCCATAGACCACTGTCGGTACGCCGGCGAGAATCTCCAGCGCGGGCTTGACCCATGTCCGCACGCGCCGCGTAGCATATTCCGACAGATAGACTGCCGTCATCAGACCGATCGGCGTGGCCACCAGCATGGCAATGAACGATATCAACAACGTGCCCGTGAACAGCGGCACGGCGCCAAACGAACCGGACGACCCAACCTGGTCGGCGCGTAACGCGGTCTGCGGACTCCAGGTAAGGCCAAACAAGAAATCGGTGACCGGCACTTTCTGGAAAAAACGTACCGCCTCGAAAAGCACGGAGGCGAGGATACCGACCGTGGTGAAAATCGCGAGCGTCGAAGCCAACACCAGGCCGAGCTTGACCATGCCCTCGACGTGATTGCGCGCGCGCAGCTCCGGGCGCAGCCGCAGCCATGCTATACCGAGACCAATCATACCCAGCAAAATCACCAGGCCGGACAGGATGCGTCGCGCCGACGAGTGCAGCGCGGTGTAGAGATCTGCGGCAACGACCAACTCGGCGCGACTGTCCGGACTTGCGAATTGGCCGACTGCAATATTCTTGATGTCGTTAATAACGAGACTTAACTGCGACTCCGGCAAGTTGCGCAGGTCGGCTGGCAGTGATTCAATCACACGGTCCAAAATGACGGAATCCGCAATCGCCAGCCAGAAAGCGATCAGGATCAGGCCCGGAATGCCGCACCAGATCGCGGCGTAGTAGCCGTAATACTTGGGCAGCGAGTGCAGGGTCTTGATCTGCCGGTAACCACCGGCGGTGCCAATGGCGCGTTGCCGGCCGACCATGAATGACATCACTGCCATGGCTGCGAGAATCAGCAGTAATGTCGTTAGCTGCATGCGTAGTTCAGCTCAAGCTTGTAACGCAAAGCGGCGACCTGTTCCCAGGCCGCCGCTGAGCGTGCATTTCTGCCAGGCTGCAGTTCACCAAACGTTAGTTCGCAGCAAGATTCAAGAGCTGTAGATCGCGCACCGCCGATACAACTGCCTCGTACTCTTCCTCAGGCAGCGGAATCAGCCCCCGATCCGACAGATAGCCCTCTTCGCCCATTGCGCGTTCACTCGTGAACTCGGCGAGATAATCACGCATTCCGGGAATAGCCTCGACATGGGCTTTCTTTACGTTGAAGAACAGCGGTCGCGACACGGGATAGCGGCCATCGGCAATGGCCTCAAATTCAGGCGACTGGCCGTTGATCAAGGAGCCCTGGACAACGTCGGCATTCTGATCAAGGAAGCTGAAACCAAAAATCCCGAGCGCGTCCGGGTTGGCCTTCAGCTTCTGCACGATCAGGTTGTCGTTTTCACCCGCTTCGACGTATTTCCCATCTTCCCGAACGCCATGACAGATTGCCTTATAGCGTTTCTTGTCCTGCTTCTTAATCGCCTTAATCCAGTCGAAGTTCTTGCAGCCGCCTTCCATCGCCAGCTCTGCAAAAGCGTCGCGCGTACCGGAAGTTGGCGGCGGACCGAGCACCTCGATGTCGGTTGCCGGCAAGCGCGGGTTGACGTCACTCCACTTCTTGTGGGGATTGGGCACGAGCTGCTCGGCGCCACTCGGATCCGGCACGTCTTTCGCCAATGCGAGGAACACGTCGCGCAAGCTCAATTCCATCGGCGCTGTGTCGATCGAGTTGGCCAGGACGATGCCGTCGTAACCAATCTTGACCTCGACGATGTCGGTTACGCCATTCGATGCGCACATATCGACCTCTGACGCTTTGATGCGCCGCGACGAATTCGTGACGTCCGGATGGCCCACGCCGACCCCAGCGCAAAACAGTTTCAGACCACCGCCCGAACCCGTCGATTCGATCTTCGGTGTCTTGAATTGGGTGGAACGTCCGAACTGTTCGGCGACAACAGTCGCGAACGGATAGACAGTCGACGAACCGACAATGCTGATGTAGTCACGGGCCGCCTGACCAAACGCCGGGGTGGCCAGGCATCCTGTCAGGGCAACGCCAGCGAGCAACGTAGCAATCTGATTTTTACTGTACACGCGAACCTCCGCGGCTGTGATTTAGTAATCCGACGATTTGCAGTCTAGGTACAATTTGTTAAGGAATTATTTCAAAACGCGTATTGGCGTTAACCGGCTATTTCTTCTTTTATTTCAGCAAGTTTCAGGTGCCGCACGTCCCGACCGTGGACCAAGTAAATCACGTATTCGGCGATATTCTTGGCATGATCACCAATCCGTTCGAGCGCCCGGGCGGTCCAGCTGACGTCCATGAAGCGCCGGATCGTGCGGGGATCTTCCATCATCATGGAAATGCACTGCCGGACGATCATGTCGTACTCCTCGTCGACGAGCTTGTCTTCCTCGACCACCAGCAGCGCGTCGGCCGGATCGACGCGGGAAAATGCATCCAACGCGTCATGCACCATCGACTGCACATGCTCACCAATGGTCCGCAATTCGCTGTAGTGATCGTGTGGTTGCGTGTCGCTCGCCAGGCGTGAAGCCAGGTACCCGATCTTTTCCGATTCGTCACCGATCCGTTCGAGGTCGGTGATGGTTTTGATTACGGTGACAATCAAACGCAGATCGGCCGCCGCAGGCGCACGCGTCGCCAGCACCCGGCTGCACTCCTCGTCGATCGACACTTCCATTTCGTTGATCTTGTAGTCTTCGCGCGCGACTTTGAGGCCCATTTCGCTGTCACCCGCCGTGATCGCTTCTATCGCGGTATCCAGGTGACTCTCGACCAGACCACCCATGCGCAGGACCTCTGTGCGCAAGTGTTCGAGCTCTTCGTTGAATCGCCGCGAAATATGCTGACTGAACTGTTCTGATTCCATGTTCGCCACCTCTGCCCCTCCATCGCGGGGCCGCCAAAAGTCAAGCAGCCTATCAGGAAGCTGCTATCCGCTCTTTCGGAAACCGGCAGGTGAACTGGCTGCCGGATCCCAGCTTACTCTCGATAATGAGCTCGGCGTCGTGCCGCTTCAACGCGTGTTTAACAATCGCCAGACCCAATCCCGTGCCGCCCTCCTGGCGGGCCCGTGCGGCACTCGTTCGATAGAACCGTTCGGTAATTCTCGGCAAGTCATCGTCTGATATTCCGATGCCGGTGTCCTTGACCCAAATCTGCCCGCCTTTGTCATCCGTCCGCCAGCCGATTAGTACTGAGCCCTCGTGCGGCGTATAGCGAACCGCATTGTTAACCAGGTTGGTTACCACTGACTGCAGATCGGTTTCCTCACCCAGGATACCTCGCGTACTCTCAATATCGAGCTCGATTGTTCGCGGCCGATCTCTCTGTGCCAGGGCATCCCGGCGAACAGACTGTAGAAGGCTCTCGACATCGACGCGTTTGTCGCGAGGACAGGATTCCGCCGATTCGAGCCGCGTAAGCTGCAACAAGTCATCGACCAAGCGACGCATCCGCACAGATTGTTCACGCATATCTTCCACGGGCCCGACCCACGCCTCTGGCAGATTCTCATCTTCCGCCATCACATCCAGGTACCCGGCGATGACCGTGAGTGGCGAACGTAATTCGTGACTCGCATTAGCCGCGAAGTCGCGCCGCATTTTCGCCATTTTGACGCTCTCACTAATGTCCCGCACCAGCAGAAGCTTCTGATCCATGCCATATGGAATCACGCGGCAGGACAACCAGACGTCATTGTCCGTCGGCGCCGGAATCTCCACGCTCCGCTTCTTCGAGCCAGTCTCCAGATAGTGAATGAACTCGGGATGTCGAATCAGGTTTTCGATACGCGTGCCGCGATCGCGCTTTTTCTTCAGGCCAAGCAGGCTCCGCGCCACCTTGTTGCTGCGGACGATTTCCATATCCTTGTTCAGGATCACGCCACCGTCCGGGAAGGCCTTCGTAGACGCACGCAATTCTTTGACAAGGCGTACCCAGGCACGCCGGTTCTCGCGCGCGCGGTCATTTACGGCCTGGACTCGGGCCAGTACCTGTGACCAGGGACCGTCGCCAGACGGCAGCGGGCCACGTTCACCGGTCGTCAGCCAACGCTCGAGCAGAAACAGATTGTAGACGTGCCACAGCAGCAGCACACCGATCGCACCCAGCAGGCCCCAGATCAGTCGGTCGTAGAGCCAACCAACCCCGGCACCCGCCAGGACAATTGCCAAGTGCTGCAGAAGCGTTCTGAACCAGAGCCGACTCATCATTGGCTTGAAGCGTCAGCGAGTCGAGAACCGGTACCCGGCGCCGCGCACGGTCTGCACGTACTGATTTACGGCGAAACCCTCGAGTGCCTTTCGCAGACGGCGAATATGAACATCAACGGTACGTTCCTCGACATAGACATTTTGACCCCAGACAAAATCCAGCAGCTGACCGCGACTGTAGACGCGCTCCGGATTGGCCATCAGGAACTTCAACAAGCGATATTCTGTTGGCCCCAACGCAATCTCCCGGTCACCCACGGTAACCCGGTGGCTGACGGGATCCAGTTGCAAGTCACCAGCAACGATCGGTTCCTCGTCATCCTGTGACAGACGCCGCAGGACGGCGTTGATGCGCGCCACCAACTCGCGTGGCGAGAACGGTTTGGTCAGGTAGTCATCGGCGCCACTGTCCAACCCGGTCACTTTGTCCCTCTCCTCGGCCCGGGCCGTCAGCATGATAACCGGCAGATCGCGATTAGGATCCTCGCGCCGCAGCGCCCGGGTCAGTTCCAGGCCGCTCATGTCGGGCAGCATCCAGTCAATGAGCACCAGGTCCGGCTGCGCTGACGCGATCATATTGCGCGCGGTTGCGCAGTCGCCCGCCTCCGAAACCTCGAATCCGGCCCGCGACAGGTTAAAGGCAATCATCTGCCGGATCGCCGCTTCGTCTTCCACTACCAAGATGTGTCGACCACTCATTGAAGGTTCGCACCGCAAACCGGATGCTATTACATCAGCGGGTTATTACAAGATTGTTACGAAGCACCCGGTCTGGCGCCTGCAGGATGTCTAACCATGCAGATCACCCAAAGCGGTAACCGAAGCCGCGCACCGTCTGGATCATATCGGCGCAACCGTGCGGTTCCAGGAGCGCTCGTAGCCGGCGGACATGAACATCGACCGTGCGCTCGCCAATCCCGGCGCGACGATTCCAAACCTGCTCCAACAGCAAAGGTCGACTAAGAACCCGACTGCCATTGCGCATGAAAAATGCCAGCAGGCGAAATTCAACGGGTGCCAGGCTTAACTCCCCGCCGTTGGCAGTGACCGTGTGTGAAACACTGTCGAGCCTGATGGGCCCCGTGATCACACAGCCATTGGCGGCTGGCAGTGCCGGTCGGCGCAACGCTGCATTCGCTCGCGCCAGCAGTTCTACCGGATGGGCGGGCTTGGCAACGAAGTCATCGGCACCGCTGTCCAGAGCCATGGCGATATCGCTTGCTTCATTGCGCGTCGACACCAGCACAATGCGCATGTCAGCCGTGTCCCGACTGTTTCGAATCCGAGCGATCAGATCCAGGCCGGTCATGTCGGGGAGCAACCAGTCGGTTACCACCAGTTCGAAACCGCCACGACTCAGTTCTTTGAGCGATTTCTCGCCGAGGTCTGTAGCCGCCGCCTCGTACCCGGCACCACCGAACAGCTCGCAGAGCCAATCGCGGTCTTTCTTGTTGGAATCGACTACCAAAACCCGGGCCACCAGGCGCGCCTCTTGCTTGCTTGCACTCACAGATCATTACGAATCTGATACGTTGCAGCTTGTTTACGCGACCTTTACCGTTTTGTTACGTGTGGCCAACCAACCCCGAAAAAGAACGGCCACCGTCCGACTCAACTGGCTTGCGATGTCGCGTAGGAACAGCAGCCCGGTTCGCGCACGCAGCGACATGCAAGCCATGCGCAGGCTGCACCCGTAACTGGACCAATCAGGTAGATCCACAGGTCGAACAACTCACCGCTGGCCACTGCCGGTCCGATCGACCTGGCCGGATTCATGGAAGCGCCCGACACCGGCCCGCCGAACAAGGCACACAGCGCCACGGTGCCGCCGATCGCCATACCGGCCATGAGCCCTTTTTCCTTCGCGCCCGTAGAAACGCCGAGGATGACAAACATCAGGATAGAGGTCATCGCGATCTCAAACACCAGCGCTGTCAAGCTGCCGGCTGCGGGTTGCGTCTGCCCGAGCGTCGCGGCGTCGGGGAAACTCGCCAGCAATAGCAGGCTGGCCAACACCGCACCGGTGATCTGACTGATCGCATAAGGCGCAACTTCGCGTCCCGGGAACCGACGCGCCAACCAGAAGCCCAAGGACACGGCCGGATTGAGGTGCGCGCCAGAAACATCGCCCACCGCGTAGATCATCGCCATGACAACCAAGCCAAAGGTAAACGCAACGCCGACGTGAGAAATATCAGCGCCGGCAAGGCCATCGACGACCATGGCACCGGTGCCCGCGAACACCAGCGCGAACGTGCCAAACAATTCGGCCGCGCAGCGCCGGACTAGCGGTGCTTCCGTCACCCGCCCGCGCTTTGCTGTTGCAAGCGCGGAAACTCCACGACCGGCGGCGCTGCGTCCTGCTTATCTTCGAATAGCTGGCGTCCGAGCGCTAAAGCCTGCGTCCGCGAATTCGACTGTGAGAACCGCAGCAATCGTCGCAACCGTTGCAGATGCAGATCGATGCCGAGGTCGTCGGGCTGCGCATCGAGTAGTTGCTCCAACACTGTCAGGTCCTGGAAATGGCCAAGGACCTCACCCAATTGGTCCAGCGTCTCGCGGTTTCGTGCTGACCATTTCGGTCGCAACCGTCGCAGCAAGGCCGTGTGATAGTAGGCGTACTTTACGTATTTTCGCCAGTCGTGAAATGCCTCGTCGTCGCCGCTGTCGCGCGCCGCTTCGTAGCCGCGACGGCAACGTTTCCAGTTATGCCGTGCACCGCGGTTTAGATCGCGCCAACGCAGACCCGCGACAGGTAATTGTGACAGCCGCTCGTGCCGCAACTCGAGTTCCGCACAAACTTCAGCAATTGTGGTGTCGATGCCGCTCAGTCGGTCTTCGGTTTCTCGCTCGGCGCGCTGCTGCAGGCTGTCGCGCAACATGCGTAACGACAATGCAGCCGCCGGTTCCCGTTGGCGTTGGGCAAGCCGGTCGACGACCTCCACCATCGCAGCCGCGTCCCGTGTCCCGGAGAGTCTCTTCGCCAGATCACGGCAGGTCCGATTCTCTACCGCGAACACATACGGTGCCGCGGGCTTGAGTAAGCGGAGCGCAGCCCGACTGCGTTTGAAGCAGCGACGTGCCTGATGCACGCGATCCGCTGGCGCGCCGCGCCAGCCGCGCAACAAGGCGAGCGCCTGATCGTTCTGCTCGAGCAGGACGCGCCGTATCTCAGCGACCGCGGACGCCTTAACGCGTAACCTAAATGCCAACTTGGGGCCTTATGATCATTCTTCGCCCGGGGACTTCTTAATGCTCGGCGGGTTACCCGGGAACCCGCTCTGTTGTTAGTATGCACGCCCTGCCTTTAGCCGGCAAAAGGCCTTTTTCCCATGGGCAATGTGCCAGACGAAGCCATCGATGCCCCGCGTAGCCGGGTGAACCAGCGCCGCGGGCTGAGCCGGCTGATCGCCGCTACGGGCTATAGCCTCTCCGGGCTAAATGCTGCCTGGCGCAGCGAAGAGGCGTTTCGCCAGGAAGCCGTGCTTGCCCTCATTATGCTGCCGGGCGCCTTTTGGCTCGGGACCACGTTGCTGGAGCGGCTCTTGCTGGCCTGCAGCGTGTTGCTCGTATTGATCGTCGAACTCTTGAATACGGCGATCGAATACACGGTAGACCGGATCGGCACCGATCACCACGAACTCTCGGGCCGGGCGAAGGACATGGGTTCAGCCGCCGTGATGCTGAGCCTGGTGCTCGCGGCAATGATCTGGGTCAGTATCGCCTGGGCGCGGTTCTTCGGCGCCGGCTAGAAACCCAGCAGCGACCCGACGAAAAGACTGATTTGCGCCAGGCCCCAACCGACGACCGCGCCAGCCAGCACGTCGGTCGGGTAATGCAGACCAAGAATCACGCGGGATGCGGCAACGCTGACGGCGAACGGCAGCATGATCCACATGACTTCCGGGAAGTACATGGCCAGCTGCAGCGTGAACGCGGTCGCGTGCATGGTGTGGCCGGACGGAAAACTATAGCGGTCGAGCGGCCTGGTGACCGGCTGGACCTCCAGGTGGGACAGGAACGGCCGCTCCCGGACCAGCGTCTTTTTCAGCAGCTTGTAGAGCCCAACGCCAACCAGGGCGGTAATGCCCATTGCCAGCGTGGGGCCGAGAGCCGCCGGTCCGAAGACCAGTGGCAGGACGCACAGCATGGCGTACCAGGCCACGCCATCACCGAGGCGGCTGATGACGGTGAAGTACCGTCGAACCAGCGGGATGCGCGCGGCCTCATTGCAGGGCACGCAGAGGCGCCCCTCGAACGCGTCGAGCCGCGCAAAGCCGCTTTGGAGTCTGATCGCAGGCATTGGACTTACTCAATAATCAGCTGCTTACCTGACAATCCCGTTACGATTCCTTGAAACTTACGTGACAGCATTGATTTCACGCAATTTAAACCAATTCTTCTCCGAATCGTAATATCGCGTCCCAACAATCCGCGTCCATGCGAATTGCCATCATTACCGATGCGTGGCACCCGCAGGTTAACGGGGTCGTAACAACTTTGTCGACCACCGCGCGGACCCTCGAAAAGATGGGCCATGCGGTGCTCGTTCTCAACCCCTCCCTGGGCCGCTCTTTTCCCTGCCCAACCTACCCGGAAATCCGCCTGGCCTGGCGGCCCTATCCCCGGGTGGCAAGGGAACTGGACGCCTTCGGGCCACAGCATATCCATATCGCGACGGAAGGTCCCCTGGGCCTGGCGGCCCGCTGGTTCTGCCGGCGCCGACAATTGCGCTTCACGACTTCCTATCACACCCAGTTTCCGCAGTATGTCCGGGCCCGGGTGCCAATCCCTCTGGCGGCCAGTTACACCTTTCTGCGCTGGTTCCACGGGGGCGCCACGCGCACGATGATCGCGACCCGGCAGCAGCAGCAGGACCTGGAAGATCACGGCTTTGCCAACATCGCGCGCTGGACGCGCGGCGTCGATACCAACACCTTTCAACCTGGCGACAAGGCTTTCCTGAAAAGTGCCCGACCGATCTGGATCTACGCGGGCCGCGTCGCGGTGGAAAAAACGCTGGACGATTTTCTCGGGCTGGATCTTCCCGGCACGAAGTACGTCGTTGGCGACGGGCCGGCTCGCGCTGGACTGGAGACGAGATTTCCCGCCGCGGTCTTCACCGGTTACAAGTTTGGTGCGGAACTAGCCGCCCATTTGGCCGCGGCCGATGTGTTCGTGTTTCCCAGTCGGACGGATACTTTCGGGCTTGTGATGCTGGAAGCCATGGCCTGTGGCTTGCCGATTGCAGCCTTCCCGGTCACTGGTCCGATCGACGTCGTCCGACACGGCGTCACCGGGATCCTGGACGAGAATCTTGGCCGCGCCGCGGTTGCTGCCCTGGAGCTCGATCCGGAGGTCTGCCGCCAGGAGGCGCTGACGCGTTCCTGGCCGAACGCCACGCAGCAGTTCTTCAACAACCTGGCGCCGGTCAATGGACTTGCGATGGAGAGCGCGGCAACGACGCCGTCTGACCGCTAGAGGAGGACGACGATGATCAGCGACATTCCATTGATGCACTTCCGCAGCGTGTTTATTTCCGATGTGCACCTTGGTTATCACGGCTGCCGCGCGGATTTGCTGCTGAGCTTCCTTCGCGCTACCCGCACCGAAAACCTCTACCTCGTCGGCGATATTGTCGATCTCGAGAGCCTGCAAGGCAGTTTCTTTTGGCCCCAGGCACATACCGATGTCGTGCGAACCCTGCTGGGCAAAGCGAAGCACGGCACCCGGGTCGTCTACGTGCCAGGAAATCATGACGAAGGATTTCGCGAGTACTGCGGCCTGCGTTTTGGCAATGTGGAAATACGGCGCCGCTGCCGTCACACAACCGCCGACGGTCGGCGATTTCTGGTGACCCACGGGGATGAATTCGACTGTCACGTCACCTGCAGCCCCTGGGTGGCATGGCTGGGCAGCCTCGCTTACCGGCAGCTGATGAAACTGCATACTCTGTATAACCATTGGCGGGCCCGGCTTGGCTATGGGTATTGGTCCCTGGCGTCATTTCTGAAGCAGCGTTCGACCGCTGCCCGGGAGTACATCGAGCGTTACAAGGACACGGTCACACGAACGGCTTCGCAGCGCGGACTCGATGGCGTGATTTGTGGCCATATTCATCGACCCGACTCCGACACATGCAACGGGTGCATCTACCTGAACGATGGTGACTGGGTGGAAAACTGCACCGCGCTGGTCGAACATTCAGATGGCCGCCTCGAGTTGTTAGACTGGCCCGCGATGCTGAACGAATTGGCTATGGAGCGCGTGGAACCGCTGCCTTCGGCCGCGGCCTGAGCCGCCCCCCAACCCCGTTTTCAGGATCAGACGATGACAGACAGGCACTTCAACGTGTTGTTTCTATGCACCGGCAATTCGGCCCGCAGCGTTATCGCCGAGTGCGTGTTGAATCGTCTCGGCAAGGGGCGTTTCTCTGCCTGTAGCGCCGGCAGCCAGCCCAAGGGAGAGGTGCATCCTTTGGCCCTTCACCTGCTGAAGCGACAAAACTATCCCATTGAAGAGCTCCGCTCGAAGAGTTGGGATGAATTCAGCGGTGCGGACTCGCCCGTCCTGGACTTCGTCTTCACGTTGTGCGACAGCGCCGCCGCGGAAACCTGTCCCGCGTGGCCGGGCCAACCCATGACCGCCCACTGGGGGCTGGCCGACCCGGCAGCCGCGACCGGCAGCGACACGGAAAAACACCTCGCGTTCGCAGACACATTGCGGATGCTCACGCAACGTATCGATATTTTCATTAATCTGCCGATCACCTCGCTCGATCGTCTGACGCTGCAGCAGCGCCTGGACGACATCGGCCAGTCGAAGTGACTAGGGCTGGGGTGCGGTTGCCTCTTGCAGGTAGGCAATCAGGTTAGCGCGATCCTGCGCATCCTTGATACCAATGAAAACCATCTTGTTGCCCGGCAGGTATTCGCTCGGCCGTGCCATCCAGGGATCCAGTGTCTCCGGGGACCACACGATCCCGGAATTGACCAGGGCGTCGGAGAACGCGAAACCCGGTTCCACGCCGGCAGTTTTACCAAACATCTGATAGAGGTTCGGACCGACCTTGTGCGGCTCGCCCTCGCCCAGGCTGTGGCAGGCGCGGCACTGCAGGAAGAGTGTCCGCCCGCGTTTGGTATCCGCCTGCGCCAGCAAGGCGGCGAGGTCGTAGTCAGCTTCATCGCCACCACCGGCGGCAGGCGCCGCGGCCGCGGGTTTGTCCGACGTGTCCCGACCCGGACCACAGCCAAACAGGCACAGCACCGGTGCCAGCACCAGAACCAGCAGAAAGCGATTGATAAGCATGCAGTTTTTCCTTTTTTGGGACGCGGCCCCGCGAAACGGCGCGCAGTCTAGCACAGGCGACGGCACTCGCGCGGCTGGTCGTCGGCGCCGTTTTTTCCGGGAAATTTGATGAACTGATGATGAAGTAATTGTGACATTTGCTTCATACACAAACGGATTATGAAATTTTTCTGACAGTCGCGTGTAGAAGATGTCTTAATTCCGCGGCTGGAAAGTCACAGAAACTGTTTAAATTCGTTCAGAGTAAAGGGGAAAGTAGCGTGCGGCCAATGCTGCAGAACGTCAACACTGTTATCGGCGGCTGACGGCGCGCGAACAAGAATAAGCGTCATCGGGCGCGCGCTGTCAGCCGACCGCTTTCCCCTGCCGGGCGATCGAACGAGCAGGTTTTCCAAGACGAAAAGCGTTGAAACGAATATGGAGGGTCCGGTCACCAACGGACAGACTTATTGTCAATTCCTGCGGTGGCCAGCAAGCGAGAGATTTTCGAGTGAGAACGGGTGGCCGACGGATTGCAGAACCAAATGCGTCATCGGGGCAATTCGTCGGTCACCGAACTCGAGAAAAATGAGGATTTTAGGGGCCTACAGGCTGTATAATAGGGCTGTACCCTAGACGTAGAATCAGGTCCCAGGGTGATGAGCCCGGACCAGACTTAAGAGGGACACAAGAACCAGAATTAAAGATCTCCAAAGAGACAGTGACCGGCAGTTTGCGCAATCAAATGCGTCATCGGGGCGTGAACTGCCGGTCGCTCAAAAAGTGGGAACGCTTTGGAAATCTGGAATGACGCTTTGTGGGAAGTATTTGTGGGAAGAGAATTGACCGGAGGATCCACTCTAATGAGAACAATGAGTAAATTTGGCGCGATTGCAGTCGCAGGCATTTTTGGCCTGACGACCGCGCAAGCCGCCGTAATTGATTTCGAAGGTCTCGCCGCGGGGACAATTGTCGACGACGACATCGAAGGCGTGACCATCAGTGCCAACGGCTGGGGCAGTTCCCCGGACGTCGCGGTAATCTTCGACACCGACAATCCGACCGGTGGTGATGTCGACCTCGGTGCGCCGTTCATGAACCCGCAGGACATGGAATCGGGTGAGTTCTTCCCCGGTAACGTATTGATTATTCAGGAAAACGGGCCTTGCGGCGCAGATGCCTGCGAAGTCCCCGACGACAATGCGCCCGGCGGTAAAATCACTATCGTGTTCGATCTGCCGGTGATTCTACATTCACTGGACTTCTTCGATATCGAAAGTGGCGAATCAAATGATGATGGCATCAACGCTTTCGACATGGTCATCATGGCGGACAATGGCGGCCCAATGCCGATCGGCACCTGGGGCGTGCCCGCCACCGGTGGTGACAACACTTGGGGCAGCGTCGACCTGGACGACGTCTTCGGTGTCCGCCAGCTCGATATCGTGCTGTTTGGCTCGGGCGCAATCGACAACATTCGGTTCACCGTCATTCCGGTGCCGGCTGCTGCCTGGTTCTTTGGCAGCGCGCTGCTCGGCCTGATGGGTTTCCGCCGGAGACTGCGCACCTAAGACCAGATCTTCCCAGGATCACGGGTTCAATAGCTGAATCCGATCCGGTCAAAATTACGGGAGCACGGCAACGTGTTCCCGTTTTTTTTTCCCGAGCGCGAGATCCGCGCCAAGGACTGACGCCGGCGCTCGTCCAAAAATATGAAATTATTGTTAAAAAACTTTCACAGAAAAGCCATGTTTAGGCATAATGTTCTGCAGCAAAAGACAACAAATAATCACTCTGTATATCAATAACTTACAAAGTGCAGCGTGCAATCCGCTGTCACGCCTGCTCGTTCGTGCCGACGGCCGGACCAGCGCCAAAACAACAGATGAAGACTGTCCTCATTGCTGAAGGCGATAAAGCGAATCGCAGCCTGCTGTCATTCACGCTGACCAGTGCGGGTTTCGATACCGTGGAGGCCGCGGACGCTATTACCGCGATCGATCTTGTCAGCCGGACGGAACCGGATATTGCGCTGTTGGACTGGCAGCTGCCCGACATGGAAGGCCTAAAACTGCTGCGCTACTGGCGAGCCGACGATGTTACTGCCGAAATGCCCATTATCTTGCTCGGCGAGCGACCGACGAAGCAGGAGCGCGTAACCGGTCTGTCGGCTGGCGCGGACGACTTTGTAACCAAGCCGTTCGAGCGCGAAGAACTCGTGGCCCGTATCCAGGCCATTCTCCGCCGGGCCGCACCGACAAGGACTCGGGCCAAGGAAACCACGGTAAAGAGCGTCAATGGCCTGCAACTCGATATGCGCAGCCTGCGCGTCATGGCCAACGATCAACCGGTACACCTGGGACCCATCGAATTTCGCCTGCTGAATCTGTTCATGAGCCATGTGGATCGTGCGCTGACGCGCACCCAGATCGTGCACAAGGTCTGGCAGGTCAATGCCTACGTCGACGAGCGCACTGTGGATGTGCATGTGCGGCGTCTCCGACGGGCGCTGCAACCGACAGGCCACGACTGGATGATCCAGACCGTCCGTGGCGTCGGCTACCGCTTCGCGTTAACGCGGCGCGCAAGCGCCACCTGACGCGAGTCAAAAAAACCCGTACTCTTGCGCGCTAATTTGTCCCGCCTTCGACGGGACGCAGGCGGAGAATCATGGCCAGAACCACTGGACGCGCAGCCCTCAACTGCCTCAGGCAACTTGTAATCGCAGCGGGTGTCACACTTGCAAGCCTGATTTCAAGCGCTCTGGCGCAAGACCCGTCTGCAGATGCTGACGAGGTGCTCTACTACTGGGGAACGGTCGTCGGTGAGCAGTTGCGGAGCGCCGGCATTTCCGAGCCGGGGGAAATCGAGGCGATCGTACGCGGATTGCAGGACCACGCTGCCGGCAAGGCCCCGGAGTTTGGCGACGAATACCGTGCGAAGCTGAACGATTTTCTCGTTGCGCGCAGTCAACAGGCGGCTGCAGCCGAAGCAATTGAGTCAGGCAAATACGTGGCCCTGATGGCGGAAGAGACTGG
>JAAUXY010139801.1_pt1 | contig 22096 bp, 19 predicted proteins | sample 7278121 | NCBI WGS metagenome assembly JAAUXY01 (sample SAMN14350117, study PRJNA611818) | marine sediment metagenome | isolation source: surface marine sediment (1.8m) | place: French Polynesia: Moorea | collected 2018-08 | reverse complement strand
GGACAGGCACGGGTTGTCCCAACCGGGACCGTACATGAAGTTGTAGAGCAGCAATGTCGTCTTGTCACCGAAGAGCTCCGACAACCGGACTTCCTGGCCGACCTTGCCGTCGTTCGCCCACTGGAACTTATAGTCTTCCTTCAGTCGGCCACCCAGAGGTAGCCTGCGGCGCTTCTCGGCAACGGCTTTCACCTTCTCAACCAACGCTCGTTCTTCTGCAAGTAGCTCATCGCGGGCAGCTCGGTAGTCCGGAGATTCGTTGGGATAACGCAAGTCACTCATATTCGTAGGATCCTGGCGGGATGACACGACTACGTACCATTATAGTAGACGGGATGTATCAGGCTGCGGCCATTCGAGAATTGGATCAAAAGTCCGACCACGAATCTCGGCCTGCTTGAGGAAGTCGAATTCGATGATCATCCGACACGCCGGTGTCTCCTTTGTCAGTCCCGTAGGTCGACGCTGAACGTGTCGTACACGCGTTGCGCGAGCGGCAGGCCGTGCGAGACACATCCGGGACAAAGCATTTGAAATGCTTCGACCATGACGACCTTGCCGCGTAGCTGCTCCAGAGACAATGGCTCGTCGACGTTCAGCCAGTACGTCGCACGCAACTCGGGGGCCTGTTGCATGATCATCGCTCACACTCCCTGGATCGCCACCAGTCGTTTGCCTGGGCAATGGTCTGAAAATGGAATTCTTCAGCCCATAGATAGCATCTTCATGCTGAAGTCCGGATCCAATAGAACTGTGCCCACTTGGTGCCACATCCAGGATCAACTGCGGCAACCCACGATAAACTACCAGGACGAAAAACCGGCCATTTGGACCAGATCGGATCACGTTGAGTGCTGCTAGATAGCGAAATGGGACAACTGAAAATCCGCGTGTCGGCAGTTCGATTCTGCCCCTGGCCACCATCTTTTCAACGACTTACGTCGTAGCCGACTGCCCCAGTCGGCAACACCAATCGTTTGATTCGGAAACAAGAACGCCCAAGCATTGCCGTTTCCGTGATCCAAGCGGAAGATCTACAGTCGGACGTCGCCGTTACTCGTTATCGATTCGGGTTGTCCGACGGCTTCAACGTCCTAACGACCGGCGACTCTGTGTACTCGACGATCGACGACTCGTCCAACATTCCCTGAATATCCTTCGCCCGCCGCTTAGCGCATCGCAGCCCATAAATGCTCGCGAGCTCAGGGTTCTTTGTGGTCTTGAATAGTCGATAAACTCGGCTCGCACCTGCCTGCGACAGCCCTTTCAATACGTCCTGAATCTCGGTATCTGTCGCATTTTCGTCGAATTTGAAGAGCAACTTCACAGCGCTAGCTTTCCAGGGCCGCTGCCATATCGATTAGTCCGTAACCGTAGCTCTTACTGAACTGGCGTCCCCGCATTCCCGGTAACTTTGTTGCGGTTGTTCTCAGCATTTCGCGCACATCGTCAGGCGTAACGCCGCGGTGCTTGACCATCATTAAAGCCACTAGTCCAGCGACGTGTGGTGTGGCCATCGATGTGCCACTCCATGCGGCGTAGTCTTCCTCATCTCTGTATTCAGACTTTCGCCGTGGTAGCGTCGAGAGGATTTCCTAGCCTGGCGCCGATACGTCAATGTGATCGCCCGTGCTGGAAAACTTCGACCGCCTCAGATTCTGTGCCAGCGACCCGACGCCAATAGTCGACTCGTAACCTGCCGGGTATTCGGTCGCATTACCTCGCTCATAGTCGTTGCCCATTGCTGCTGCTACGACGATGCCTGCATCCTCCAGCCTTCTCAGGAGAATCCTCTCGGTCTGCGAATCCCCGGGTCCACCCAGGCTCAGGTTGACGACTTTGCAGCGCGCAGACACAGCCTGTTCTAGGGCCTGCAAGTAACGATCCATATCCAACGGGAAATCGTCGTACTCATCGGGCTCATCCGGGAACACTTTCCATACTTTCAACCGGCATCGCGCAACCCCGGAAATCCCCATGCCGTTGTTGGTGGCGGCCGCGATGATGCCGGCAACATGCGTTCCGTGCCCAATGATATCGGTGCGGCGTAGACGGAAAGGCTCGTAGTGATCGACGGCATCGTCGAGGTCCGGATGGCCGCTGTCGATACCGGAATCGATCACACCTACATTGATACGTCTCGCGCTGGGGCGCTCTGCCTGAAACCAGTTGGTGGCACGAAGACCCCACTGCCGGTTCTGCATCGGATCCGGCGTCGCGCTCAGCCAGCGATTCGGCACCCGCTCGACGTACTCGAAAACGTCCGACGATTGCAGGGTACGAAGCAGCGGCGCCGATAGTTTCGCGTCGTCCAGCGACAGCACCGATATTCCCGACAACGTTTTGACAGGCGCATCGGCGACGCTCGATAGTATTCCAGCGTTCTGCCGTGAGGCCGGTCCCCGAATACGGCTGAGCGAGCGCTTGCCCGTCGAGAATACCGGTGCGACGTCTTTCAATCCGGCATTCGTACGCAGATATTTCAATGGGCCGGAGACGACTTCCGGCAGCTGCAACCGTGCCGATCGCGCAGCACGGGCAGCGGCTTGCGCCAGCGCTGGCTGCAGCGCGTCTTCCTTTACACGCACAATCATCTTGCCGGCCTGGTACTTAGGTCGACGGCCACTTTTGCCAAACGTAGGGATGTCTTTCTGACCAATTTGCGTCACCGTTTTTCTCCCTCGATTCTATTCAAGGCTAGAGTGCGAGCTTTTTCGCGGTCACTCGTCCCAGTACCGTGCCGCCCGCGATATCCAGCGACAGCCCCCAAAAGAATAGTTGAGCGTACTCGGTTGCGTAACCGACGAACGTGGGCATGTAAATAAACGACCCTATGCCAACGGCGGTCAACCAGAGCAACGTTGTCTTGAGGAACCCCAGTCCTTTCATCAAACCGATCCGTGTCGATCTCAACTCCAGATCATTGAGATTCCACCGGGGGCGCACGACCAGTCCGGAGGCGGAAACAGACTCGCTCAGGCTTGCGACAATCGACTGTTCATCCGGAATCGAGACGCTCGTCTCTGGTTTGGGGATATCGGCATCAAGATCGTCGACTCCGCCAAAGCTCCTGCGTCGCGGGGGCAGTAACTGAGCGGCTCGACGGTACTCACCCAGGGCGAGTTGCTTGCTCGCCTCCGTGGAGTTCAAGGCGGCGATGACCAAACGGGTATCGTCCAGGGTATTCTCAACGTCTTCGACAACTCTGCCGAATTCTCCGCTCTGAACGAATGCAGGCACATCTATTCCCTGCAACGTTACCAGATGCTCAGCAATCTTTATTGTTCTCTTTCTGTAGCCTTTTTCATAGAGTGCGTCGACGACGCTCTCGATCTGTGAGGCCGTGTGGTCTATAAGACGCCTTATCCACTTCGCCGCATTTTCGCTGGCATCGTGCAATGCCGATAGCAGCTTTTCCGCGTGTTCTTCGTTCCTGGCGCCGGCTGCTCCAAAGCTTGTGTGACTGGCGACGAGCGCCTTTTTCGCCGTTTCCAGCTCGCCGGATATCGATTTCGACAACGCAACAGCCCCGTTATCAAGACGTTCGACGCCTTCGATGACGTTGGAGAGCCATGTTCCGCCCTCGGTCGCAAGCGAATCCACGAATGACGCTACGCTGCTCGTGATCAGCGCGTCGACCCCTTGGAATTCGCCTTTTTCGATCAGGCTGGCGAGCTTGGCGTTCTCGTCAATCGCGTGTTGCAACACCTCGCTCGCTGCCGGCGGCAGCAGCCAGGTCTTCGCCAGGCGACCGCGCAGTCCGTCCAAACGCGCAATCAGTTCGGCTTGCTCGGAATCAAACTTTCCTATTGCGTCCGCCAATTCCGACTTCACGTCGTTCAGCAACTTCACGGTTTCATCGGCGGTCTTACTGCCGTTCTGATAATCGGTACGTATCTGGCGAGCGCGAGCGATGAGTGCTTGCTGTTTCCCTACGAACGATTTGCTCTTCCTCGTCTCGCCGGACATGGCAATCTGTTCGATCAAGTCGTCGATGTCGTTCTGTAACTTCAGCTTCGCAATGCCCTTATCGAGCCCTTTGCGGGTTACCCATCCAAGAATGAGCCCAACGGATACGACTGCGGGAACCACGAGCCAATAAGCCCGGGACGTAACCTCGAACCCGACCGGCAGCGTCTTCATGCCGTTGGCGGAAAGATGAACAGCGCCCTTGAATTCCCCGACGGGAAATTTACCGTCGGTCCGGAAGTCGATCGCTACGGTTTCTCCTTGCGGGACAGCGGTTTTCTCCGGTATCGCAATTACGCTGCCGGCGACGATCGCCTGACCGTCTTTGTCGATTATGGGCCCGTACTGGCGAATAGACAGTTCCTCGATCGTCGGACCGCTCTTCAGCGTCAAAGTCATCGACGAGGATTCGTCCCTCCAGGCACCTTGGAGCGGGTACCGGCTCTCGATCCGGACAGGACTTATATCATCCAGCACTGACAGTGGATGCTCGACTTTGACCGATAGTGGCTTTTTAAGGGCGACCCTACCCTGGTCGGTCTCCGCCCATGCGAAAAGCAGTTCGTAGGTGCCTCGCCCGATGTCTTCGAGCGATTTCAGCGGAACCTCGATGTCGACGGTGAGTAGCGAATCGTTCGCTTTGGTAACAATCTCAAAAGATGCGGCGAGTCCATTTAGAAAGACTTTTTCCCGCATCACGGCCGGTGGGTGATTGGGCAATCGGTAGCTCGAGGCTTCCTTGGATCGCACCAGCAGTACCGTCGCCTCAAGCAGGTTTCCTTCGTCGTCGGGAACCAAAGGTACCGCTTCTTGCGTCAGTGCAGTGAGGCTCCCCGCGTTTTTCTTTGTTTCGCTCTTCGGTTCCTGGCTACTCGCGATCGCCGGGACGCAAGCAACGAGTAGCAGGACGAGGGCGGTAGCGTTCTTGATTGCCATTGCCGACTCCTACTGCGACAGGCCCGGATAGTATTCCTTTATAGACGCTCCGGCCTGCTTCAACATCAAGTGGTAGTAATTTACCACACGAGGATGCTACGGTATCCGGATTCTCGCCATGCTGAGCAGGCTGTCGAAAGGAGCGCTGTCGCTGATCTCATGTCCCATTGTCAAACAAAACTAGGACAAACCGACGAAATACTCTTGGAGGTGTTGTCATGGCCAAGAAGAAGACGAAAGCCCGATCCCGAAAACCCACAAGTCGCCGAGCGAAGCCGGCGAAGAAAAAAGCCCGCAAGAAGTCTACGGCAAGGAATAAATCCGGCAAGAAGCGCTCAACGAAGCGCTCCGCGGCGAAGACGAGCGTTCGCAAGAAGAAAAAGAAAAAACCCGCGACTCGCAAAAAGACCGCGAAACGCGCCACGCGAAGAACAGCAGCAAAGAAGCGCAACAAAAAGTCCTCCAAGCCGAGAATGACCGTGGCCGCACTGGCGAAGCGGGTGGAAGCGCTCGAGGCTGAGCTCAAAGATCTCAAACCCAGGCGGCGTCGAGGGCTTTCGGTAGCGGCCGAGAAGACCCTGGAGTTTACCAAGCAAGACGGCAGCCCGGAGCTAACCCGGCTCTCGGTCGAAGGCACCGAGGTGATTGGTCACGGGGAAACGGACGGCGAATACACGGCGTCTGCCGGCACGGATCTCGCCGCGTTCATGGAAACCAGCGGCAGTCCCGGAGATGTCGCCACCGTTTCCGTCACTAACGCAAGAAACAATGACCTAGTGCTCGAGATTCCTGGCGGACGGTTTTCGACCAACGGGCCATACACGATTTGGGTCGAGGACTGATCTCGTGCGCCTATTCTCGTCGCTAGCTGTAGCCATTTCCCCGTGCGTGGTTGCCCTCGTACCGACAGCGGTAGAGGCAGACGACAAATTCGAATTCGCGGTAGAGAATCGTGGTGAAAGACTGCAGCCGCCAGCGGGCAGCGGTACGGGCACGCAGTTGCAGGGTAGCTTCGATGTTCTGGCCGGCGATGGCGATGGAACCGCGACACTGACCCTGACCCATCGCTTGGAGGGATTAATCGAAGGCCGGACCTTTCGGGCGCAATACCGACTTAGCGCGCCGTTCGATCGCGACAAAACCGATCAGGTGGATATCGGCTCCCTGTCCAAGCTTGTCGGCGGCACAACGCTGGGAATCGAGATCAGCTACGTCGACGCACCGCGAAACGAAGAAGAGGAGCGGTTAAAGGCCGACGCAATCCGGGCGAAATGCGACCAGCTTATCGGCCACCTCATTCCCGGATACACCGAGCAATTGTTGGCGGGTGCCGGTTACAACAAGGGCTGCACAATCGCGGGACTACGCGATTTTGCTGCGTTGGACACAGCTGCCAAGAAGATCAACAAAGACCGTGAAGACTGTAAGAAAACGCCGCAAAAGAAGTACTGCCAAGAGATACTGTCTGTGGATAGGGACGCCGCGATCACAATGGACAAAGAGGACTGGCTCGAGACCTCAAGCCAGGTTATTGAGGACGTTGTCGATGCATCGGTAGGGCCTATCGGTATGTTTACCTTTGGTGCCAGTGTCAACGAGAAGAAATTCGACTACGTTCTTCCCGAAATGCCCACAGAAGCACAATCGGATCGTGAGAACGGTTGGGCCGCGTCATTGGTCTACACACGTGTGAATGTCGATACCATCTGGGCCGTTGGCTACACTCACGAGGAATCGTACAAAGCCGGAGACAAGGCCGAGATCTGTGTCCCATTCGGAACGACGGGGGCATTGTCTTGCAACGAGCGTTCCGTGGGGGCTCCGACTCGTGAAAACAAGGAGCTCTTTTTCGCGGAGTACCGGAGATTCGTCTTAAGCGACGACGTGGCAATAAGTCCCCGCGTGGAGTTTGATGCCGACGAATCCGAGTGGGCACTTCGTGTTCCCGTTTACCTGACTGGAGACAAGAAGGGCCGCCTAACCGCCGGGATCGTCTTTGGCTGGGACGAGGAGAACGATGCGGGTGCGGGTGTTTTTGTCGCCAAACCTCTGGGCTTCCTTAAGTAGGCGCGCCTCACAGCGCCGCGAACGACCGTAACCTGTGGAAAATATTGATCTAGGCCTGACGTTGGCGCCCGGATATTGCGTGAGTTTCGCGTGATTGAGGGATCCACGCTCCTGCAAAGTGCTGCATGTTGGGCAACGAACGCCCTGATAACCTGTTGGAATAAAAAACAAAACGATCCTACCGGCCATCTGAAAATCCGCGTGCCGGCGGGCCAATCGACGCGCGTAGCGCTGACGGGTTCGCATGCAAGGTAGCGATGACTAAGGATAAACAGTCAGGTAAATCCAGGCCCGGAAAATGGTCAGGACGGGTGACCCGCGAGAGCCATGCGCTCGAGCTGGAAGAGGGCGTGTTCACCTGGAAGGACCCGCGGAGAATCGCACGGTCCCTTAGAGACTCGGCTGAGGCGAGCACGGCACGCAAAGCGCCGCCATATCGCTCGGCAATGTCGATGCTGACGTTCTACATCAATCGCGCAGGGGCCAACCTCGACGACGAACAGAAGACCATTCTCGAACAGGCTAAGGACGAGCTACGGAAGCTCTACGGCAAGTGACGTCGCGAATCGCGGTCTGAATATCGCTGTCGATCAGCCTAGTAACGCCCGTGCTGCTTGAAGATGTAGTTGTTTAGCTCGATGAACTCCGAATTCATCCGGTGGACCAATCGATGCGTCGAACGCGCGATCGCACGCATGACCTTGTAGACCAGCCGGGGATTCTGATCGATGATTCCCTCGAAGTGCGCACGGCTCAGGCTGAGTACCCGACAATCCGATAAGGCCCTGAGGCTTACGGTGTGCCGGTAGCCGTCTATGAAGCTGAGTTCCCCTACCAGGTCACCCTGTTGCAGAATGGCCAGGTTGGCGGTTCCATCGGCGCCGGCTTTCTTGACAACCTCGAGCCTGCCGGAAAGCAAAACGCGTAGCGAGTCGTCCGATGTGCCTTCCTCAATGAGGTACTCGCCGTCGGCCAGTTCCCGCAAAGTCAGCAGTTCACCGAGAATTTCCGCTTCCTGGTCTGTCAGCTCCTCGCCCAGCGACGAGTCACGAACCATATCCGCATTGACTGTCATCTTGTCGCTCCGACTATTGCCCATATTCCAATGCTAAACAGGTGTAGGCGTTCCTTTCTATACGTAGATGACTCTCGAGGGAGTGTGCGTCAGGCTACTTTTCATCGGAATAGACCACCGCGGTGACGGTCTAAGATACATACGATGGATCGCCGAAAGTTCCTGCTCGATTGCGGCAAGGCGGTGCTGTTACTCAAGGCACCTGGCCTGGCTGCGCGCGCCTCGACGCCGAACGAATCCGAACCGGTCTGCCTGTTTCTCTGCGGCGACGTGATGACCGGGAGGGGAATCGACCAGGTACTACCACACGCGTCCGATCCACGTCTCCATGAACCCTGGGTCACCGATGCTACGCGCTACGTGAACCTGGCGCAGTCGGCAAACGGACCATTTCCGCGGCGCGTGGGTTTCGCGTACCCATGGGGAGATGCCCTGGACGAGCTCGATCGTTCGAAACCGGATGTCCGGATCGTCAACCTCGAGACAAGCATTACGGACAGCGATGACTTCCAGGCAACGAAGGGCATTCACTACCGCATGCATCCGGCCAATGTCCCGTGCCTCGAGGCGGCCGGGATCGATTGCTGCGTGCTGGCGAACAATCACGTGCTCGACTGGGGTACTGCGGGCCTCGAGGACACGCTGGCGTCGCTGCGACAGACTCGAATGAAGGCAACGGGCGCCGGGCGCAACGCCAGCGAGGCGGGAGTACCGGCCGTGTTCCGGATTGGCCGGAAAGGACGAGTGCTGGTTTTCGCCTGGGCATCACCGACGGCGGGGGTGCCGCGTCAATGGGCTGCGAATGAAAGCCGGCCGGGCGTCAACTTCCTGCCGGACCTGTCGCAAAAGACGGTTCGCAGGATCGGCTCGCAGGTGCAAGCGGCCCGGCAGCCGAAGGATATCGTCGTCGCCTCGATTCACTGGGGCTCGAACTGGGGTTACGACGTCCCCGATCGTTACAGGACTTTCGCCCATGCGCTCATGGATGACGCCGGTGTCGACGTGGTCCACGGGCATTCGTCGCACCACCCGAAAGGCATCGAGGTTTACAACGGGCGACCGATCTTCTACGGCTGCGGCGATTTCCTGAACGACTACGAGGGCATCGGCGGTCACGAGCAATACCGTGGCGACCTCGTGCTGATGTACCTGGCCACGATGCTGCCCGCCTCGGGTCGGCTCGTGCGCATCGAAATGGTGCCGTTCCGGATTCGGCAGTTCAGGTTGAGTCGAGCTTCGGCTGACGAGGCCCGCTGGCTGGCGACGACGATGAATCGAGAATGCGCGCAGTTCGGCTCCCGCGTCACGCTCAGCGATGACAACCGGCTCACGTTGGTTCCCGGGAAGGTGGCATGAGATCAGTGTGCCCGTTGGCCGATTAGTGTGACAATGCTCTACAACCGGTGGACGGCCGGAGGCTCGCGGAGGCGTGATGCAGGCAAACGAATCCGACATCATTCTTAGCCTGAGAGGCCTCAGAAAATCGTATGGCGACGTGGTCGCGGTCGAAGACCTGTCGTTGGATGTGCGCCGGGGTGAGATACTCGGCCTGCTCGGACCAAACGGTGCCGGGAAGACGACGACCATACACGTGATATGCGGTCTCTTGCGGAGCGATAAGGGTGACGTAGTCGTCGATGGCAGGTCACTCGACGACGACTATCGAGCCTGCAAGAAGATCATCGGGTTGTGCCCCCAGGACCTCGTGATCTGGGAATCGCTGACTTGCCTGGAGCAACTCGAGTTCGTGGGCCGCCAATACGACATGGATCGGCAATCCGCGCGGAAGCGCGCGGGCGAGTTGAGCGAGGTGCTCGGCCTGGCCGAGAAACGATACAGGCGCGCTGCGACTCTGTCCGGCGGGATGAAACGCAGGCTGAACATCGCCCTTGCGCTGGTTCACGATCCGCCCCTGCTGATACTCGACGAGCCGCAGGTCGGTCTCGACCCACAGAGCCGCTTGCTCGTCAGGGACTACGTCAAATCGCTGCGCGCGAAAACCACCGTGGTGCTGACCACGCATGACATGGACGAAGCGGACCGGCTGTCGGATCGGGTCGCGATAATCGACCATGGGCGCCTGCTGGAACTGGATACGCCTCAAGGCCTCAAGGATCGAGTCGGCGCCGGTGACGTGCTGAGTATCCGGTTGGCTAACGGACAGGAGGCGAACCTGGAGCAACTGCTTGGCGAGCTTTCCGACAGCCTGCAAGGCCTGAGTTACCAGGATGGCATGCTACGCATGATCGCGCCGGACGTCATGGAAGCGCTCCCGGCCGTAATCCAGGAACTGCAACGCAACGGCCTGGAAGTCGAGGGCACCTCGATCAGGAAAATGACGCTGGAGGACGTATTCATTGCGTTGACCGGTAGGGGGTTACGCGAGTGAGACTGTCGGCGCTGGTCCGGAAGACGACGCTGGAGAACCTCCGCGACTGGAAGATTCTGGTAATGACGCTCACCCTCGCGCCATTCTTCACCGTGCTGATGTACTTCTACTTCGAGTCCGCGTCGGAATCTCCCTACCGCGTGGTCGTGGTCAATGATGATGAGGGGACGATCGCCGCCAACCGGAGTGCGTTCGACGGCGGCCGGGAACTCGTGGCGGCGCTCGCGGCGGCGTCGCAAGGGGAGGGCTCGCAGGTCTTGCGAGTCGTCGTCGAAGACGACGTGGAAACGGCACTCGACCGGCTGGCGTCGGGCTCCATCGAATTGGTGATCGTCGTACCCGACCGGTTCTCCAGCACTATCGCGGCCTATCGGGAGGGCGATGAACCGGCGCCCGCCATCGTGACGACCTATGGGGACCGCAACAATCCCAGGTACCTGATGGCCGCGGCCTGGAGCGACGCTATCACCTACACGTACACCGCTGAAGCCGCCGGCGTGGTTGGACCGATCGCGGTGGACATGCAGAGCATCGGTACCGAGGAGTCGCCGAGTGAATTCGACCTGTACGTGCCAGGACTGTTGGCCCTGGCAATCATCATGTTGATGTTCACCGCTGCGGCCACCGTCATCAAGGAGAAAGACAGGGGCACCCTCGTGCGGCTACGGATCTCGAACATGACCACGTTCGAGTGGTTCGGTGCCGTGACGCTTGTGCAACTCGTGCTCGGCGTGCTCGCCGTGGGACTGACACTGCTCACGACGATGTTGTTCGGCTACCAACCGGCTGCATCCCTGTCGGCACTGGCCGTCGTTACCGCGCTATCGAGCGTCGCGATCATCGGGATCAGTTTCCTGGTGGCGGCCTGGCTCAGAACGATATTCGACCTGATGACAATCGGTTGTTTTCCGTTCTTCATCTTGATGTTCTTCTCCGGTGCGATGTTCCCGCTACCGCCAGTGCGCGTCTTCGAACTGGCCGGCAGGTCGGTAAACGTAAACGACGTCCTCCCTATCACGCATTCGATCGCGGCATTCGATGCGATCCTCAACCGGGGGGCCGGACTCGGTGATATCGGATTCGAGCTAGGCGCGATAACGGTCCTGTCCGTGGGATTCCTGGCCGCGGGAACCTTGTGGTTCACGAAACGCCACATGTCGGCCGGACGTGTGTAAAGACCCAGGGGAAGGCGCCAAAGAGGTGCCCACTCTGGTGCCCAAACCAGGATCACCTGCCGTCACTCAAGGTTACCTACCGGGTAACGACATCGCCGCCATACGTGCTCCTGGGTAATCCTGGGCTACGTCAGATTGTGAAATCTGCTCAGAGCCAATTCCTCGCACCCGCCGGCTGACTCCGAAGGAATTACCGCACTCATGACCTCTTACCGGTGAACTTCATTAAACATGAGGACACCGAGATGAGATTCGAGAAACTGACCCGGGTGGCGTTTTCACTGTTGCTGGTTGCCAGTCTTGTTTGCGCACCGCGAGCCCACGCTGGCGACTTTTACGTTGGTGTGGACCTCAACCGTTCGTACGTCGACGAGTTCATCGATGTCGGTGGCGCGGACGTCCTGCTCGATGGCGACACCACCGGTATGCGCCTGGCATTCGGCTATGCATTCAGCGACTACTTTGCGGCCGAGGTCGCCCACACAGATCTTGGCGAGCTGAGTACGTCGGCCATGGGGCTCAACCTGTCCGCCGAGGCGGACGCACAGGAACTCGCGCTGCGTGGCCGGCTGCCGTTGAGCGAGCGGTTCGCCCTGTTCGGCCGGCTTGGCCATGTCTGGTGGGACGGAGAGACCGCCGTCGAAACGGCCGCCGCCGGGATATCCGGCAATGACGTGTCCGTAGGTGCCGGGCTCGAGTTCTCGCTGGGTGAGAGCCTGTCGCTGGCGCTCAGCGGCACGAAATATCGGCTCGACGAGCTGGACCTCTCGGTCTTCGGCCTGGGAATCCGGTTCCGCTTCTAGCGTAGACTCACTCTCGGCGGCGGACTTTCTGCGAAGGATTTGCCGCTGCCGAGCCCTCTTACGGCTATCGGGAAACGGAGTCCTGGCTCGATGACAATCAGGGCGGACAAAAGACTTGCAGAACAGGTGCTTGGCGGCGATCGCGCGTCATTCGATGCGTTTTTCAGCAGCTACTACCCGCGCCTGTACCGATTCGCTCTGGTCCGCCTGGGTAACGACGAGGATCTCGCCGACGAGACCGCGCAGGTGGTTCTGTGCCAGGCGATCTCCAAACTCGATACGTATCGTGGCGAAGCGCCGCTGTTTTCCTGGCTGTGCACCTTTTGCCGCTACGAGGTCTCCAAGCAGCTCAAGGCACGGCGGCGTGCCCAGGGTGACACGCCGCTCGTAGAGGACGATCCGGCGGTGCGGGCGGCGCTCGACTCGATGCTTGCCAACACGAGCACGGATCCCGATGCGGCCGTCTACCAGCACGAGGTCAGGCGCCTCGTCAAGGTGGCGCTGGATCACCTGCCGTCGTTGTACGCCGATACGCTGGAGGCCAAGTACGTGCACGATATGTCGGTACGGGAAATCGCGGACATCATCGGCAAGTCACCGAAGGCGACCGAGTCCGTGCTGACCCGGGCACGCAATGCCTTCAAGGACAACTTCGATTCACTGTTTCACGAGGAGCGCGCACAGGACTTCTCGATGGTTGAGTACTAGCATGACAGACAAGAGTTCACAGTCTAAGGACGCGACGCCTTCGAACGACAACGTCGGTCGTCTGATTCGTTACGCTGGAGCGCGCGAAGAGGTCGGAGCCGAGCGCGCTGCCAAGGCTCACGCCCGAGTGCTCGAGCACTGGCAGCAGGAAACTGCCGGCCGCACCACGGCAAAGCGCCGGCGTCAAGTGACCTGGTACGCGGCGGCGGCCGGCTTCGCCATAGTGGCTATCGCGGCGACTTGGTTGCTGTCTTCGGTGATACAGCCCTCGGTCGTCCCGTTTGCCACCGTGGTCACCACCTCCGGCAAAGCCTACCTCGGCGACGTGCCGCTTTCGGCGGGGGACCGGATCGATGTGTCAATTGCGGTTCGTACTTTCGCCGGTGGCCACGTTGTCTTCACCATGGAAAACGGCCACGAAGTGCGGCTCGACGAGAACACGACGATGACTGCCCGTGCCGTGGACCGTTTCGCCCTGGAGCGCGGCGCGGTGTTCGTACGCTCACAAGCCGGCAGCTCGGCATCGGTATTCATAGAGACGCCGTTCGGTACGGCCACCGATCTCGGCACCCAGTTCATCGTGCGCCTTGCACGCCGTTCGATCATCGTCGGTGTTCGCGAGGGCCTGGTGCAGCTGGAGAAGTCGAAGACCGACAGGGTCAATGTCGAAGACGGCAATCTCTATGTGCTCTCCGACGACGGGCTGAGCCAGTTCCGGCAAATCACCGCTGACGATGACATCTGGGACTGGGTCGATGCGACGCCGACGCCGTTCGAGCTGGAGGGCGCCACCCTCGCGAGCTACCTCGCCTGGTATGCGAATGAAATTGGCGCGAGCATCGAGTGGATGGACGACGAGTCCGAACGGCGCGCCGCCGGCATCGTGCTGAGCGGCAGCTTAGACGGGGCCACGCTGAAGGAAGGACTTGACGAGGTGCGTCGAATTGCGCCGTTCGACCTCGAGCTGACGGAATCGACGCTGCGGGTGAAGGTTTACTGACATGCGTTGGCGTATTGCATGCCTGCTCGCTATTGCCTGGTCCTCATCGCCGCAGGCCGCCACGATCGACGAGACGATGACGGTTGTCGAGGCGATCGACGCCGTACGCACCGAAGGCGTCCGCGTGTCGTACTCGTCCCGGCTGGTCGATCCCGACCTTCGCGTGAAGTCGGCGCCGAGTGAAACGGAGCCGCTTGCGGCGCTGGCCGAAGTGCTGGCGCCACACGGGCTCGAGCTCAGTGCCGGACGAAATGGCAGGTACCTCGTCGTTCGCAGCCTCGAACCTGCGGCAAGCGAAGATGACGGGCGGGACGAGCTGCAAGTAAGTGCGCCGCCGCGTCCGGAGATCGACGAGATCACGATTGTCGGCAGCCAGCATCGCCTGTTCGATCGCGACGGTGTGTCCCGGCAATTTCTCAGCGGCGACGAAATCGAGATGCTTCCCCACCTTGCCGACGATGCGTTCCGTGCCATTCACATACTGCCCGGTGTCGCCGCCAACGACTTCCAGGCGCCGTTCAACCTGCGCGGCGGGCACCTGTCCGAAACCGGCGTACGCATCAACGGCATGGAGATCATCGACCCGTATCACATGCGCACGCTGTTCCGGCCGCTGAGCATCATCGATCCGGGGATCATCGGCGCGGCGCAGCTCGTTTCCGGCGGCATGACGGCGGAGACCGGCAGCTATCTCAGCGGCATGGTCAATATCGAAACCGACCGGCTCGACTCCCATGCGCAACACGAGATCGGCGTCAGCTTCCTCACCGCGGTGGCGCGCAGCAAGGGCTGGTTCGCCGGTGGTCGCGGCGACTACCACGTATCGTTCCGGCGCGGCTGGCTCGACCTGATTGCATCCGAGGTCGCCGATGACAGCGGCGAACTCGAGCCCGTTTATTTCGATGCATTCCTGCAGGCGTCCTACGACCTGACGCCGGCAACCGCCGTGCAGGCGCACCTCCTGGTTGCCACCGACGACGTGTACTACGTTGACACAGGAGACGGCGAGGAAATCTCGGAAGAGAGCGAGTCGGTCTATGCGTGGCTCACCGTTGATTCGGACGTGGGCGATCGGACGCGCCTGACCGGGTCACTGTTTCACGGCGCGACTGACGGCCTCGATGACGGGCAGCAGGACAGTCCGCCGGCAGAATTGATCTTCCGACGCCTGCACGCCAAGTCCGCCTACTCCGGCATCGAGTCACGCATCGAGTACCTCTTGAGTTCGGACCAGCTGCTGCGATTCGGTGCGCGGTACAGGACGTTCTCGAGCGACTACGACTTCGACCTGGACTCGACCCGGCAGACCTCGCTGTACAACAACGGCCAGCCGTTCACCGTATTGCGGGACGTCGAAGCCGCCGTGGACGGCGACGACATCGGTGTCTATGGCAGCTATCGCTTCGACCTGGGCGAATCGCTGGTATTTGAGGCCGGGCTTCGCTGGGATCGCTATAGCAAGAAGGACGATCGTTCCTACACGAAAGTATCGCCCCGGCTGAACGCGATGTGGTCGGTCGGCGATGACACAGAGCTGCGCTTTGCCTGGGGCGAATATCACCAGCCGCAGTTTCTCAACGAGCTCGACGCGATCGATGGCGTGGTCGACTGGTATGCGCCAGAGGAGGCGGAGCATCGCATCGTCGGCCTGACGCACGCGTTCCAGTCGGGACTCAATGTCACGCTGGAAGCCTATGACAAGCGCTACAGCAACCTGCGCCCGCGTTTTGAAACCGTGCTCGACAACTACGAGTTCGCGCGCGAAAGCAACTTTGATCGCGTGCTGGTGGAACCCACTACGGGCAGGGCGTACGGGGTCGAAACCACGTTGCAGCAACGGCGTGACCGCGGCGTGGACTGGTGGCTCAGTTACTCGTGGTCGAAGACTCACGACGTCGTCGACGGCGTCGACGTCCCCCGTGACTGGGACCAACGCCATGCCGTCGCCGGCGGTGTCACATGGCGAGGTGACCGATGGCGGGCAACGTTGGTGGGGCGCTACCGCAGTGGCTGGCCGCGCACGCCTTTCGTCTCTGTCCCCGTAGTGGACTCGCAGGGTAACGTGATTGGCATCGAACCGGATCTGTCCGGCCGTAACACAGCGCGTTTCGATGACTACTCCAGGGTCGACGTGCGTATTGCCCGCGATTTCGAAGTGTCACGCGGCGAGCTGATGGTCTACCTCGAGGTGTTCAACATCTTCGATGCGGAAAATCCCTGTTGCACCAGCAATCACATCCTCGATCTCAGCCCGAGCGTTAACGTATCGCCAGTCGTCGACGACTACCTGCCGCGCCTGCCGTCGTTCGGCTTCCTGTGGCGCTTCGGTCAGGGCATCGACTAGCAAAGCGGAGCGACACTCAGGCGAAATCGCCAGTTCATACGGGAGGCAAAAAAACGGGCCCGAATCGGTCCCGCCGCCGCTTTATCGATTGCATGAGCGTGCGGAGCTATCCGACGTGGATATCGGCATTGCGGGACGCAAGTGTTGCCGGTGTAGTTGCGAGGTTTGAGGAGGATGCATCGCCGGAGTATCGGCGACATTTCCGATGTCCGAAGTGGAAAGTCGTCGTTCCGCAATTTGTTCTTGAACCAAAGGGAACCGGCCGTTCAACGACACCATCGTCTGATCGGGCGGCGCGTTCGAGTCGCGTATTGAAGATGGTTTCTGATCGGTAGCCAGAGTGACCGAGACTGTCGCGTGAGTTTTGCGTGTTTCAGCTGTGCATCGTTGTGCGAAGTAATGTAAATGAAGCAACGGACGCCCCGGTAACTGGTTGATAACTATCAATCGACTCGGACACTTAGAATTCTGAAAATACGCGTGTCGGCAGTCAAAAGATTCGCGTGTCGGTCATTAATCCTGCTCGCTTTTTCGCAGAGCAATGGAACTCAGCGCAGTTGGTAGACCAGATGCTGTCTACCGGGCCTGAGTAAGCTGTCTGATCTGCGGACAACCTGGTCGGTGATTGTTCAACTTGCGACAAAAACTAACGACTTTCGGAAGTGCGCTGAACCCGAATAGATGGGACTGACATCGGCAATCGGACGCCCCAAACCGAGAGACCGGTGACGCTCCACACAGTTCAGAGACAACGTGACTCCAATCGCACTCTGCACGCTCATCGCCGGCGCTGTGCGAGACATCGATTACGTTTGCTGCCTGGCGCAGGTAGTCGATGTGCCAGTGTGCACTCCGGATTGGCTTCGTGTGGTGCTTGATACGCGAGCGCAGACCGCCCGGGCCGAAGGCGTTGCCGACGTATACATAGAACGGTAACTGGAACAGTATTGATCCCAGGCGACCGACTTCGGGCTTGGCCGGCGCCGCGAATTCGAGAACAAGCGCGTATGTGCCTGAGTTTGATTCCATCAGTTACTACGCCACATCCTGAGCCTCATCGATCGTTAGCGACCGGCCATTCGGATCAGAAATTATCGTCTTCTGGCTCCAAAATCGGGCTTGCAACGCGAGGTAAGTAGGATGCTGTCTTGGCACATTATCGTGCGGAAGCCGCCGCAATGAAACTGCACATCCTCAGCGATATACACACGGAGTTCTCCGACTTCGAACCACCGGATACAGAGGCAGACGTGGTCGTCCTTGCCGGCGACATCGGCGTCGGCACGGGCGGCATCGAGTGGGCCGCGCGGCAGTTTCCAGATGTGCCGGTTATCTACGTTCCGGGAAATCACGAGCTCTACGGCCACGACGTTCAGAATACGAATCTGTTATCGGCTGCAGCGCCCTCCAATATTCATGTATTGATCGACGATGCCTGTGAGATTGATGGTGTTCGGTTCCTGGGCAGTACGCTGTGGACCGACTTCAGGCTCTACGGCGAAGGAGAGGCGTGGTTCTCCAGCCAGCAAGCAACGGCATTGATCGAGGACTTTGTATCGATCCACATTGGCGAACGACAATTCACTCCGGAAGATTCAGTAGAGATCCACGAATCGAGTAAGGCGTGGCTCATGAGCGAGCTGGAGAAGACAGTCGATGGGTCTACGGTCGTCGTAACGCACCACCTGCCGGCCTTACCGTCGATCGCCGCTCAGTACAAGAACGATCCCCTAAGTCCCGCCTTCGCCAGCCGGCTGGACGGTGTCATCGAAAAATACCGCCCCGACCTGTGGATTAATGGACATACACACGTTGCTTGCGATTACGAGATCTTCGGCACGCGAGTCGTGTGCAATCCACGCGGGTATCCCAGCGAAGAGCAAGGATCGCACTTTGATCCGGGTCTCTGTGTCAGCTTGCGGTAAGCAATATCGACCTATAAAATAGGTCAATCGACATATAAAATAGGTCAACTATGTTAGGTGAGCTAATCGGCAGCGTAAACAAAGAGCGTGCCCTGATCTACTTGATTGCAAGAGACCGAGGCTATGCACGCGAACTTGCACGGTTCTTTGATGCACCGCTTGACCCGATACAAAAAGCGCTTGATGGGTTGGAACGATCAGGTGTCCTGGTCAGTCGGTCTGTTGGCAGCACCCGCGAATATGAATTCAATCCCCGCTACCCGATGCGGGACGAGCTACGTACTCTCCTGGAAAAAGCGTTGTCTCTGTATCCGAAGGAGCTGCGCGACGAACTCCTCATAGTCCGGAAGCGACCTCGCCGCAAAGGCAAACCGCTGTGAAGCCAATTGCTGACATGTCGGTCGAAGAACTTGCGGGATTGGTCTGCGAGACACTGGCGAACGTTGAAATTACGACCACCCTGACTGTTGGCGCCAATGTCGCAATCTGGTCCGAGGGCAAATACGTCTCGCGCGATCTGGATTTCATCGAGGAGGGCCCGGTGTCGCGTCGTACGGTCAAAGATGCACTGACCATGATTGGATTCATAGAGAAAGATCGCTATTTCGTTCACCCAGAGACAGAGTTCTACGTGGAATTTCCGGCCGGACCATTGACGGTCGGCGATGAACGCGTGTACGAAGTCGAGACTCGAAACACGGGAGCTGGGCGTCTGCGTCTGCTGACTCCAACGGACTGCGTTAAGGACCGCCTTGCTGCGTTCTTCTACTGGAACGACACGATGGCTTTTGAACAGGCTCTGCTTGTTGCCAGGGAGCAGCCAATTGATATTGCAGATCTCCGGCGTTGGGCGAAGGCGGAAGGAGAAACCGACAATCTGGCGACATTCGAAGGAGCACTGGGTCGGGATTGAATAGCGGTGCTGTTGAGCTTAACGTGCCGCAAGTCTTCGGCTGTTTCCGTGCGTGAGTTTGGCGTGGAACAGTCGTGATTCGTCCTGAAAAGTACTGAATCGGGCGCAACGAACGCCCCGGTAACTTTCTGAAATAACGAGCAAAACCGCGTTATCGGCCAAGCTGACAATCCGCGTGTCGGCAGTTCGGCTGATTCGGATCAGCTTAGGCCGATCCTCGCGCGTTGAGCGGCTTGACTTCGCTCGCCGTCCGATCCACTTCGCGGATTCATCTATCCCTGTTTCGGAACTGTGACACGTAATCAGCCTTCGGTTTCCACGTAAATCGTCTACGTACGAGCGTTAGCGGCGGAGGCCATGGAAAAAAGCTATAGTTTTTGAATACCACGAGCGGTTGTTTCTCTAACGGGAACTAGGCGTGATTCCAGGCTACACAATCAACGAGTCACTCAAGGAAGATCGCGACTGGCTATTGCTGCGCTGTGTGCGTACCGAAGACAGTATGCCGGTACTGATCAAAGCTGCCTGTGCCCGCTCGCCCGAGCCGCGTCTTGCAGCGCAGCTCGAATCCGAGTTCGGCACGCTCGATGATTTGAGCATTCCCGGTGTGTTGAAAGCGCATGACCTGCTCACAGGGTCTCCTAACGCTGCTCTGATCCTGGAGGACCCAGGCGGTAAATTGCTGAGTGATGTACTCGATTCCGAGAGTTTCGAGATTGCCGAATTTCTCGCTGTCGCAATCCAGATTGCAACCGTCGTCACGGAGCTGCACGGACATGGAATCGTACACACGCAGCTACGCCCGGATGTCCTGATGCTCGGCAATGGCGGACGCGGTGTGTGGATATCAGGCCTCGAGCATGCGGTGAAGACCAATGGTTCAGGTGCCAATGCACGTTCATTGTCAGACGGAAACCTCGCCTATATCGCGCCGGAACAGACGGGTCGAATCGACGCTGAAGTTGACCATCGTACGGACCTCTACCTGCTGGGACTCACGTTCTACGAAATGCTGACAGGACATCCGCCCTTTGAGACGGACGACCCACTGGAGCTCATCCATTGCCAGCTTGCTCGTATGCCGAGGAGTCCGAACGAAGTGGATTCCAGAATTCCCCGGCCGCTGTCCGAAGTCGTAATGCGACTGTTGATGAAGCGCGCGGGAGAACGATACATGAGCGCGAGTGGTGTACTTGCTGATCTAAAGGAATGTGATGCGCAATACAGAAACACGGGCAGAATCGAAGCACTGACTCTGGCGAAGCATGACCGGCCCGAAGATCTTGTCATTCCCGAGAAGTTGTACGGACGATCGGAGGAGACGCGACAGTTGTTGGGCGCATTTGGCAGCGTTCAGGAAGGCGGCTCGGGACTGGTACTGGTTGCGGGCTATTCGGGCGTCGGCAAGACCTCATTGATTCGGCATATACGGGAACCTGTCGCGAAACAGGACGGTTACTTTGTTAGCGGAAAATACGATCAGCTCGAACGTTCCAACCCCTACAGCGCTATTCTGCACGCATTCCTGGAGCTGGTCCGAAAGATACTCACCGAATCGGACAATGAAATCGAAAGCTGGCGGCAACGGATTATGGCAGCCCTCGGTGCCAATGCGCAGGTCGTAATCGATGTAATACCCGAACTCGAATTGATCGTCGGCAAACAGCCACCCGTTCCGGAGCTGAAGCCCGTAGAGTCTCAAAACCGGTTCAACTTCTTTTTCCAGAAGTTCATTGTCGCGCTTGCCCGGCCGGAACGACCATTGGTGTTGTTTCTCGACGATTTGCAGTGGGCCAGCGTTGCCAGCATCCGCCTTTTCCAAAGCTGGGTCACCGGTATCGAAGTGTCGGGTCTCTTGATTATCGGTGCTTATCGCAACAATGAGGTGGATGCCACTCATCCCCTGATGTCGGTCATCCGCGAGTTACGGGAAACGGACGGTGCATTGAGGGAGATCGATTTGCAGCCGCTCGATGTTGGCAGCATTAACTACATCGTCCAGGACGCACTGCGGTGCAAAGCGGATGAATCGCAAGAACTTGCTTCCTGCGTGCACGAGAAGACGGACGGCAATCCGTTTTTCGCCCGCTCGTTTCTGCGTTCATTGTATGAGGATGGTCAGCTGTACAAGGGAACCGGTACCCAATGGACGTGGGATATTGATTCCATAAACGCAGTTCGAGCGTCCGAGAATGTAGTGGAGCTCATGGCACGCAAGATCGAGCGATTGCCGCCAAACACTCAGGACGCGCTGAAGGTTGCAGCCTGCATCGGCGGGAGAATCGAGCCTGCGACGCTGGCTACCGCGTATGGATGCGAAATCGACGAATCGCTAGAGGTGCTCGAGCCTGCCGTTTCCAACGGGTTGATCGTGTGGCGAAATAAGCAATTCCTCGTGTTCTACCACGACCGTGTGCAGGAAGCGGCATACGGACTGATTCCGGACTCGGAGCGAGAGCCCCTGCACTACCAAATCGGCTCTTTGCTGCTTCAGGATATCAGCGAGGAAAAGCTCGATGAAACGCTGTTCGAAGTCGTCAATCACCTGAATCTGGGGAGCGCGTTGATTCGCGACGCGAGCCAGATAAAAGATCTTGCCGAGTTGAATCTGCGCGCCGGCCTCAAAGCGAAGCTGTCTACAGCTTACGGATCCGCACACACCTATTTCAGCAAAGGCATAGACCTGCTTCCTCCAGACCCCTGGCAGGACAGCTATTACCTGGCTTTCGAGTTGCATCGCGAAAACGCTGAATGTGCCTACCTTTGTGGAAAGTTTGAGGAAGCCGAAGAGG
>JAAUXY010123987.1_pt1 | contig 22096 bp, 10 predicted proteins | sample 7278121 | NCBI WGS metagenome assembly JAAUXY01 (sample SAMN14350117, study PRJNA611818) | marine sediment metagenome | isolation source: surface marine sediment (1.8m) | place: French Polynesia: Moorea | collected 2018-08 | reverse complement strand
GGAGATTGAAATGGGCCGACCCGCGCGCTTCATACCGGAAAACAAGAACGGCGTCCTCGTCGAGGTGACGTGTCGCACGATCGGCGCCCGGGCGCTGCTGGTGCCGTCGCCCGATCCGAGTCGCTTCAACGAAGTCATCGTCGGCGTGGTCGGCCGGGCCTTGGAGGTCTCGCCCCTCGAGCTCTGTTCGATGGTGTGGACGGCCAACCACTGGCATGGCCTTTGTGTCGTCCGTGACCAGCAACAGCTATCCCGTTTTATGCATCACGTGGGGTGCAACATTTCCAAAGAAGTAGGTGGGCGACTACGCAACTGGCGCGGAGCCTTCTGGCAGAGGCGCTATGACGGAATCGTTGTTAGTCACGAGCCAGAGGCCCAATGGCGAAGGCTGAAATATCACCTCAGTCACGGCCCGAAGGAGGGCTTGACCGAGTCGCCGCTCGACTGGCCCGGCGTCCATGCCGCGAAGCCGCTGGTTCACGGCGAGCCGCTGGAGGGTTACTGGTGGAACCGCCGCAAAGAATGGGGCGCCATGAACCGTGGTCTCGACGTCGGCCGGTACGACTTCGCGACTCGCTACCGAGTCCATTTTTCGCCGTTGCCGGCCTTCCGGCACCTGCCCCCAGAGGCCTATCAAGACCGCGTCGCCGAGCTCATCCACGAGATCGAGGAAGAGTACGAGAGCAAGCGCGGCGGCAATCCCGTCGCTGGCGTCGAGAAGATCCTGAGCCAGAACCCCTACGAGCCACCGACTCGTCAAACCAAGCGATCGACCAAGCCGATATTCCACGTCGCATCGAAGCAAGCGCGCGACGACCTGCGGGGAGAGTTTGCCGAGTTTCTGGCGCAGTATAGGGAAGCGTCAGCGGCCCTGCGCGGCGGCAACTTGGAAGCGGCGTGTTGGTTTCCTGAAGGCTGCTATCCGCCAGCTCTGGCGTTCATGGGTGCGCCTTCTCCTACGCGTCCGCTGCCACCACCGGCCCGGTTGATCACCACCTTGGATTCGGGCCGAGTGGAACGAGGCGACATCCCTGTGGTCGAGATTCTGCCAGCGATCGCCGTCTCGGACTCCATGATGCTCGACGGTTCCTCGACAGTCGATGCGAGGGCGCGCGGCCAACCTCCTTGAGCCTTGACGGGCTCGAGCCGGTTTCAGGGTCAAGACTGGCGAGAGTCGAGAACGCGGAGGAATCCAGAGACCCGTGTCCAGGCGGCCTCGAGAGGCGCTGAGGGTGAGGTGTGCTTGTTGGATAGCGAGAACCTCCGGCTGGCCGTAGATCCGCCCGGATGACCGCTCAAACTGAGCGAGTTGCTCACTTGTGGGGCGAAGTCTGGAGGATCAGACGGGCATCCTCTCGTCGAGAGTGCCGCAAGTCGCTTGATTTCAGAAATTAACAGTACCTGGCACCAGTATTCCGGGGGAATCTAGGCTCCGGGGGAATCTAGGCCCCGTCTTGCGATCCCGGAAGTCGTGCTTCCTCAGCCTGCAGGTCTCACCGGCCGGCGCCTGAGGACAACGATCGATCCCCTCCACCGGCCGTGGACGGCCCTCTTGCCCTGTCACGTACGGCGCACAAAGGAACGGTCGATTCTCGAGGACCCGACGAACTTCCCTGGCGTTGCCCCTCGCTCGTGTGGCACACTGGAATAGCCCTCCGGGGCCTCGCACTGGTAGCCGGATTCAACCCCAGGCGTGAAGAAGCCCACAGCTCCGCGTAAGCTGTGGGCTTCACTTTCCAGCCAGCGCGAGGCTCCCCTCAGCCTGGAGCACGCCTCAGTCTACGCCCCTGCCATCCCTGCTGAAACCAACTGCCCGCTGTCGTGCCATTGGACGTGAAACGGAACACCCGCTGGGCAAAGTCGAACCGCTCTTGGCGAGGTAGCCCGCCCCTAGGTGGCGGATTTGGAGAGAGAGACCTCTCGACTTGACACTCGTGAGACGCACGTGTAGATTCGCCAAAATGAGTTGGCTTGCTGCAAGGCGTTATCTTGCCAGAATTCTACTGCCGCTGATGGGAACTCCCGAGCAGGGACGTCGCTGGATCAGCCTACTAGACAAGGATGAAGACATCGAGGGGCGGCAGATCGGCTTCTCGATCGCTATCGATCTCGCAGCTGGCGCTGTGTCTCCCAAGCTCTACGCGGAAATTTTAGATTTCCTGCCAGCAGAGTTTGATCGCGGAGGCCCAGCCTTCGGCCTAGCGTTAAGGAACTATAGTACCAAGCACGAAGAGCCAACCTCAGAATTCCTAGCCGAAGATCGTCCTAACTATGTCCGGCTCATCACGCTCGATGATTTCATCAAGTTCTATGCCCAACCCTGTTATCACTATACGCTGAGCGAAGCAGCGGCTGTTCGTGATGATTTCTTTAGCGGACAAAGTCGAACGCTTGAGGACATCGATCGCCCTTGGACCGGTGGCAACAACCGCGCCTTCGTGCTGCCGTGGGAAGAGCTTAAGAGAGCTCTGGCGTCTAAGAGTGGCGACGAGATCGCCACCTATCTGAATGATGCGCTGGGACTGGGTAAATCGAACGGTATAGGAGAAGAGAACAAACCCGAGTTCGTATTTGTTCGATACCCTAAGGAGTTTGATGGGATCGAGTTCCGCCAGCCAGCTGCGCTGGATATAGACTGGGGGCAAGGGCGGTGCTTCTATCTCTCATGGCACAGTTCCGATCTCTGGGGTCGAACGCAAAGTTGCTGTGGGCGGGAGAGGCCATTTAGGGAGAGGATACACGGCCCTATCGGTGAATTGACAAGTGAGTTCACAACAGGCCATAGTATCGGCTTCTCGGAATCAGTCGAAAAAGACTGGACAGCCTTATTGCGAGCGGCAGAAAGACGCTTCGACAAGATTGTCCCAGACGACTAATGGCCACAACGCGACTAGCCGACAACCGCGACAATTACAGTGGGTCCTTTAGAATCGCTCTCACTGAGGCGATGCTACTCTAGGATAATAAGATGAAGCGTTTCGAGAGTATGACTGCTGACGATTGGGAGGCTTGGATCAACGAGTTCCTTGGGGGCGGAGACTGTGATCCTCCAGTTCCGGAAGGAGACGAAGAGCCAGACCTCAAGTTGATTGGACTATTCCGAGATCTATCTAAGCTGAGTGTAGCAAGGTCGTCTGCAAATCGACTCAGAAGGGCGCTGGGGCGGTGCTTACAATGCCGAGCGCCGATTGCCGAGAACGCTCAAGATCTCTACTTCCTGCTGAATGCTACCTCTATTATCCGTCCTCCAAAGAGCAAGCGCCTCTTGCTGAGATATCTCGAAGAAGGTGCGCTCCATCCTCTTGAATATCGGAATGTTGATCTTGCCACCCTAGCTCTCGCTGTTCGGTGCGATTTTGATACTGACGATGAAGTCGTTGACTTCATCTATAGATCGGCGGAAAATCACGTCAGTTTTTCATACCACCTAACTTGTCTTCGCATGCTAGCAAAAAGAGATACCGCGTCGGCGCTATCTTTTCTTGAGCGGATATTGCCACGACTCAAATCCCCTGCTAGACAGACTGCGCTCGGCCGAACTGTGCGAGGGATTACGAAACGCAGTGGTTTCAGGGCAATTTATAGATGGTATACAGAACGAGAACTCTTCTTAGAGAGCCAATACGGTGACTACTTCAAGATTTTCAAAGAAATAATGAAGATCCAGCTGAAGCCCTGGGCGGCAGACCTCCCAAAGGACCCCTATGCAGTGTTATTCTGCGCTCTTTTGCATTCGGGTGAAGTTCCCTTCTCCGCAAGAGAAATCTCCGAAATCGCAATGCAAGCACAGCACCCCAGAATGAGAACCGACCAACGTGCTCCAGAGGAAACCCTGTCATATGTCTGGAGGAAAAGTGTGGATCTAGCAAGCGATTGGGCATCATCTCCGCTTGCGATTGGAACCTGTCCTCCGTGGGTGGAATGGTTAAGCACAGAACCTGACACGTACGAACTTCGCACGTCCTGGACTCAGGACGCATCAACGCTGAGGCCCTCTATCGAGCAGCGAGATCAGGTCGTTCGTCTCGACGCAGAATCCCATGAGAACGTCATTGTGAAGCTAATCTCCGCCACAAAGGTCCGCGAGCCTCATCCACCTTCTTCGATGTACAACTCAATGGGATAAATTCTCTTAGTTGTCGAGGGTAAAGGAACTACGCCATGACAGAACAGCTCCCTTTTCTACAACGGGTCGGTGTTAGGGAGATAGACCAGACTATCAAGGATGTAAGGCTTGCTGAGACAGGCGTTGAGTTCCATTATGTGGTAGACACATTCGAAATAAGCAATTTCTGCTTCCCGGCCAATGCGCATATTTATCAGGCCACTATACCAAGCCTTGATCAGATAGCAGATGATCAGATCGCGTTGTTTGAGATTTTTTACGGACATAAGAACAAGCCAATCTTGCTTCATGAGTATGTCTACGAATTGCAGTCTTTGATCATGGGCATCGAGAGATCTATTCGAATGGGCTCTGGTATCCTCGACGACTTGATTCGTGGCGCCAGACTAGAAGATCTGTTCTTTGATAGAGAGCACACCAGCAAGGAAGTGGTCATGGACCGCATCGTCGCTAGTCATTTTAGCCTAATTTTGGCCTTGGCTATGGGTTTACACCTAGACGGGGTGGCACGGCTGTCGGATCTATACAAGAAAAGGTTGATAACTGAAGCATTCGGCGGAGGCGAGGATCGAGAAGTCATCCAAGAAGCATTCTACAAGAACAGAGGATCGGGATTGGCCCACGATATCCACGATAGCCTCTCCAGTGAGATAGATAGAAGCAACCACAAGCCTGTCTTCAAAGAAAAAAGAAAGCAAACTGCCTGGTCGGACGCCTACGCGGTCGATCGGCTCATCTCCATTAACAAGTTCATGGCCAACTGCCTCGCAGAGAATCGAGTAAGTCGGCGACACCTATTCCTATACCTGAGTTCCGCCAGGCGTTCTCAGATGATCTTCAAGTTACCGTTCGTAGAGAGCGAACTTGACCGCTTTGACGGCGTGCGCTTTTCGCCGTTGCGCACTAGATCTCATCTCCTTCTTCAGGCCATTTCGAGAGAAGATGATATTGATAAAACTATTTCCAATCTCCGTCGCCTGCGGGACCTCGTAGAGAAGCGCTCCCCAGGAGACGACACTTCAGAAGACTCTGAGTTGACTAGGAAAACCGACATAGTCTCAGCTCAGTATCAGGCCCAGATCGCTAAACACAACACAAAGATAAAAAACTACGGACTTGCCGCAGTATACTCTAAGCTTGAAAAATACAAGGAGCTGGCCGCATTTGAGTCCGACCACGCAACCCTCGACATCGGAGAAATGGAAGATGTCCTTGAGGAAGTTCTAACCGACCCGGAGTATTCATCTATCGCCGAGGCACATCGAGACATAAATATATTTTTATCCGAATTCAAGACGGAGTCAAAAAAATCGCTCCTGCTTGGTCTGGCCCGCGTTGGGGCCAGCTATGCTGAGAACTTACCGTTCTTACGCAAAGGCCGCGATCCAGTTATGGGCACTGACCAACACTTGCCTACGGTTTTCGGGGCGCACGACGAACGCTACGAAGGGATCATTTCGGATATCATTTCGTTCTTCAAAACCCCTCTCCAGGGAGACAGTAAGAAGCTCGAACGGATTCGTCGGGCATGTGGCGATTTTCTTGAGATCGACTTGGCTGAATCCAGCCTAAACTACGAGCACGAGTTCATACGGTGCCTGCTTTTCCTTGCTGTACCTACTCCGAATGCGGATCAAATTGGTCTTGAGCATGCCGCAGAGATGGTCCGAATCCTCTCTGAGAGATCGGACAATGAAGCTTTAGATTCAAGGAGTTCAGATCTCCTTGAAAGGGACTTTACCTACTTGATTTGTTGGGCTGCGCGGCGACACCGGGATTACGTGGTAGGGCATAAGTGGGTAACAAAATCGCTCGAGAAATACAAGGACGATCCAGACCCTCGGTTCTTCCATGCACGCGCGCTGAACACATATTCCTGGTACAAAGAGAAATCGGTGCCGACAAAGAACGTTAGTATGAAGCAAGCTATTGAGGACGCCGAGATGGCAGTTTCTTTGTATCGGCGGGAAGACAAAGTGAAATGGTCTGGCGAGATTGCCGCATTGCTCAACACCCTCGCCTGCTTCTATTGCTATGAATTGGACGAGACTGTCGATATCGACCAAGCACGATCTTATCTCGACGAGCTCAAGGATGTCTGCGACAAGACTCTTTGGGGTGACCGGTATCCTGAGTACTTTCACACTGAGGCTTTTGTAGAGTATAAGGAGTTTTGTTTCGCTCGAAACAAAATGAGCGAGCCCTTCCAAGTGCCTGAGGTCGAGGCGTGTATCTCCAAACTTGAACATGCTGCAAGGGAGATCAAAAGGGCATGCTTGATGTTTCAAGCCGAGGAGTATCTCGTACTGCTAGATCAGATCGAAAATTCTATTGACAATATGAGCAAGATCCTTGAGAAGCTTCGCCCGCGTCCACCAGTCGGCGTCCATAATCCCTGAAATCGTTTTCGCTCTTAAAACTAATCTGGAGCAGAGCCTTACGATACTTCCATTTCACTGAGATCGGCCTTTCTTATAGGTGATGGATCTAGCGCGTGATCTTGTGGGCAAGATCATCGACCGTCGTGAAGATACCCCGCGAAATCATGTCTCGCTTGATCTTCGAGAACCAAAGCTCGACCGAGTTCAACCAAGACGAATAGTCGGCGTGGAGTGCATCGTCACGTTGGGATTCCCGCCTAGGCGATCCTTGACCTTCTTTGTCTTGTGCGCTTAGGTTCTTGGTTAGTAAGTCCTCGCCGTAGCCGTCTGGCGCAGATGACGCGACGCCGCGCCAGACGGGCTACGGCGACGGCCAGAAATCGACCCTATACCCTTCGGCTCAGGTGATCGTGCATATCAGCTGCCACAAAGCGGAAATGAGCCAGATCTCTCGGTGCCTTACCGGACGCCGGTATGAGGGCACATCATGAGATCAACCAGCTCGATTTCACCGTCATGACACTCCCACGCGGGCCATCGCTTTTTCCAAAGCCACTCCCCTCAATCTCTCCGACTCCCACACGACCTCACCCGCCTCTACCAACTCTCCCTCCATCAGATAATCCAACGGCCGACACGTAAACACCACAATCTGAATCTCCTCCCCACCCTTCCGCAAAACCTCCCGGAACCACCCCAGCCGCTCCGGATCCGTATGCGTCAGGTGGTCATCTAGTACTAGCATGCTCTCCAGGTGCTGCGCCACGCTGATTCGGAAAATCGTCGCCAACTGCTCCTTCAATCCCTGCGACAGCGACCGGACTTCCCGCTCGGCCCCACTGACGTGAATTCCCGTCGTCCTGAGATCCGGATCCAGCCCGACTTGGCCATACCGACCACCCGTCAGATCTGAGAACCGCTCGCTCACCGGCGCTACGAGCGCCCTTCCCAGATGCGTCGACTCCTCGTTCTCCGCTTCCCGCAGAGTCTCGACCAATAGCTTCCAGGCGCTGTAGTCCAGATCGAGCTCACGCTCGCGTTCTTTGGCGAGCTGCCAGGCTTCGTTCGCGATTTTCTCCCGCTCCACGGCGACGTCACCGCCGACCTGCTCCAGCGCGCCCTGCAGCTTGTCGACGTCTGTCGACTTTTCGACCAGTATCGCATTAGCCCTCTCGGCCGCACGCCGAGCCTCCGCCATGCGCTCTTCGGTCACCGGTTCCCTTGGAGCGCCACTCGCGGCGGCTGTCTTGACTTCGACGTAGGCCGCCCGCAGGCCAGAAACGTCGACTTTCTCCGCGTTCTCGCGCAACACCCCGAGCTGCCCACGCTTGGTCTCCAACGCACCTTTGGTGCGGTCTCGCTCGTGGGCTTGTCGGGCGACCTCGGCGCGGGCCGCCCCAAGCTGACGATCGGCTGTTTCGACCGCTGATCGCAGCTTGGCCAGCTCGCTGTCGTGGGTGGTCTCGAGGGCATCGCGACGGGTGACGATGCTCCGCAGGTCCGCGGCGATCGTTGCCAAACCGGCCTCGGCAACGGAGAGCACGGCATCCCATCGTTCCTCGAACCCGGCGGTCAACTCGTCGTGCCGACGCCGTTCGTCTTCGAGACGGCTCTTGAGGTGACGCACCTCGGTCTCCGCGCGATCGATCGCGGCACGCTTGTTTTCGCGCCGGGCGTTGGCCTGCTCGAGGGCCTCGCGATTCTGGCGATCGAGGGCTTCGAGCTGCGTCTCGGCGTCGCCACCGAGCTCGGCAGCGGTCTCTAGCGCGGAACGATCGTAGCCTTCGATGGCGGCCTCGCGTTCTTTGGCGCGCTCGGCTCGGGCGTCGAGCTGCCCGGCAAGTTCGGCGAGCTCAAAAGCCTTCGCCTCCAAGCGGACTGCTTCGGATTGCTGCTCCTGCGCCTGACGCCGGTCGTCGTCTGCTTTGCGGCAGGCTTCCTCGAGCTCATCGACGCCTTCGACGCCGGCAGCTTCAAGCACCGGGACGACGTCTTCCTGCCATGACCGACTCAGCTCCTCAACCTTCTTCCGGGTCTCGGCAGCGCCTGCCTGAATCTCGATACGCGCGAGATCGCCGAGATCGATGCTCATCTCGCGATCCGACTCGAATTCATGATCGCCCATCGCTGAGCGGGTCGTCTCACGCTCGCCGCCGTCACGAGAGACCTCGAGATCGACGATGCTGGTCAAACGCAGCTGAACGGACAGGCCGACATCGAGCTGCCCCCTGGCGATCTCGAGCTGGCTGGCGAGGCCGCGCAGGGCCTGGACTTCGTTGCCACTCGGCAGCTTGAGACCGGCGAGACGGCCGGTCTCGGATTCGGCACTGGCCCGCAGCTCGGCCGCCTGCTTGCGCAACGCTTCGGCGCGGTCGCGGGCGGTGGTGGCCTCTTCCAACTCGGCGACGGCGCGACGCCAGCGCAACAATGCACCGACGCCAGCCAGTAGCTTGCGCTCGGTCTCGAGCGATTCTTTCTTTTCGACCAGGGCCGCCAGCTCGGTGCGAGCGGCTTCGAGCGCCCCCTGACGCTTGACGATGTCGGGCTCCAGCTCGGTGACCGCCTTGGCGTGAGTCCCGGCCCGCTGGGCGATCTCGAGGCGCGCGCGAGTCTCCTGCTCGGCGGCTTGAAGCTCGAGCCGACGCTTCTCGAGACGCTCCCGCTCGAGCTCGAGACGCTGAGCACCGTCTTCGCTCTCGGCCTGACGCTGAGCCTCGCGGGCGGCCTCGGCGGCCTGGGTGGCGCGCTCCAGCGCTTCGTTGGCGGTGGCGACCCGGCCCTCATGCTCGGCGAGCGCCGTGGTGAGCTGGTTTGCCTCGGTCTCGGCGGTGGTGACTTTCTGGACCTGCGTTTCGGCCTGGGCGAGGTCGGCCTCGAGCTTGCGTACCTCTTTCTGTGTCTCCCAGGCCTCTTCGAGCGCCTTGAGCGTGACTTTGGCGTCGTCCAAGACGGCCTGGGCCTGGAGCTGCTCCTGGCTCATCTCGTTCAGCTGCTCGCGCACCCGCTCGGTCTCTTGACGCTGGCGCTTGCGCAGTTCGTGCTCTTTGAGGGCCTGCCGGATTGCCTGGGTGGCTTTGGGGAAAGGATCGTTGCGCCCCCGACGCTTGTTGCCGCTGGGTAAGAAGGCTTCGTCGACCTTTTTCTGGGAGCGCTCGAGCACGCCCTTGAACATCGGATCCTGGGCCAGGGCCTGAAGGGCCTGACCGAGAAGCTGTTTGCCGGTTTCGTCGGGGTCGTCGATCAGGCTCTCGTCGAAGACGTCGAGGGTGCTTCCCTGATCGGCGAGCAGCACCTGGGTTAGGAACGAGCGCGGCAAGCCCCGCGGCAGGCGTTTGCCTTTGCCGCCGGGCTCGGGGATGCCCCACTCGAGCAGCCTGCGCAGCTGGCCATCGACATCGCGGCCCTTGGCCTCGAGCGACCATTGTTCGCCGTTGGGCGAGCGCTCGAGGGTGGAAGCGGCGCCGGCGGTCTTGCCGAAGGCTTTGCTGACGCGCCAGTAGATCTCGTCGGTGGTCTGGAAGGTGAGGATCACCCGCGGGGTGGCGTCGGTGCCCCAGGCGACGAATTCTTCGTGGGCGGTGGAGGTGTGGGGCAGGAGCAGGGCGGCGCGGATGGAGTGGGCGAGGTAGGACTTGCCGAGGTCGTTGCGACCGTAGAGGACGTTGAGGCCCGGGCCGAGATCGACGGCGGCGTGGCGGATGGGGCCGAAGTCGTGGACTTCTAGACGGATTAGGCGCATGAGATCGCCCTCCGCCCTGCCCAGGGTTCACACCCTGGGCTACCGCATTCCGCCCTCCGGGCTCTGAGATCTGGACGCCATCGAGCATTCCACCTCTTTAGAGCGCCTAACACCCCCCTCGCCCTAACCCTCTCCCCCCTCAGACGGGGGGCGAGGGGACCAGAGTCCGGGGTTAGGGTGAGGGGTTTCACGTCCCCACCTCCCGGACCAGCCGGTAGAGGTTCCACAACGCCCGACGCGCAACCTCGCCGTGCTCGCCCTCGGTCTGGGCTTTGAGCTTGGCGGCCGCGGCTTTGAGCGGGCCGGGCAATTCGTCGAAGAGGACGTCGACGTCTTCGGTGGTGACCTTGAGGCCCGAAATGTCGGTACGCAAGACGCCGACGCGCCCCTGGGCGGCTTCGGTGCCCTTGAGCTCGCCGAGGATGCGCTGGACTTCTTCGAACTCGACCAGCGGCACGTCCATGTCGACGGTCAGCCGCAAGACGGTTTGCGCCAGATCCTGACCGTCGCGCAGGGTACGGAGCGCGGTGAGATCCCCGACTGTTTCCTGACGCCAGGCCCAGCGGCCGACTTTTTCGCGACGCACCAGGGCGCGACGGTTGCGGCGACGGAAGAAGACGACGGCGCAATAGCCGGAGTCGGGCTCGCCGAAGGTGGTGGGCTCGGGGGAGCTGGGGTAGACGGTGGGCGGGTTGGTGTGCGGGCCGACGATCTCCCAGGCGTGCAGGTCGCCGATCGCCAAGTAGTCGTAGCCGCGCTGCTTGGCGGCCTCGGGGTTGATCGGAAAGTTGGTCTGGTAGCCCTCGGCGTGAAAGGTGCGGCCATGCACCATGCCGACGCGAATGCGCTCGTCGCCCGGCTCGCGCTCGGGTAGACGCATGGCGAGGTCGGCGGAACCGGCCTGGGAGGTGCACGGCGAGGCGACGAGGACGGCACCGTCGCCGAGCTCGTGGGTGTAGCCCTCGCGATCGACGACGTGGGCCCAATCGGGCAGGGCGGCACGCAGCGGTGAGTCGGCGGCCCAGATCGACTTCGGCGTGATCGGATCGTGGTTGCCGGGGAGCAGGAAGAGCGGACGATTCCCCCGGTCGCGCTCGGTGAGGCAGTCGAGCAGCCCCTGCCACCAGATCTTGTCCGGTGACGGATCGTCGAAGACGTCGCCGGCGCACAGGATGGCGTCCACCGCGTACTGCTCGGCCAGGTCGAGGATGCGACGCACGGCGTCGAGCCGGGCGCGCATCAACTTGAGCTGATCGCTCTCGTCGAACGACGGAAAGCGACGGCCAAGATGCCAGTCGGCGGTGTGGAGTAGCTTGAGAGCCACGTCGTCTTCTCCCGGGCTGACGCTCATTTCAGGACGAAATCCACGTCGAGGATGCGCTCGACCGACGGTTCGGCGTAGCGGCGCCGGTGCGCACGCCGGTGCCACTTCTCATAGTCCGGATCGTTGCGTTCCTGAAGCCGCCGAATCTCGGCTTCGAGGGTGTCGATCTCTTGCTGGAGGGCCTCTACTTTCTTCTCGGCCGACGTCCGGGCGTCGGCACCGAGGACGGTGTCGCGCCGCTGGATCGCGACTTTCAAATTTTTCTCGATGCCTTTCAGCTGCCGCTTCAAGACCAGGACACGGTCGTCTATCGAGCGCTCGAGCTGGGCGATGGAACGATCGAAGCGCTCCTGCTCGTCGCCAGCCACGGCGTGCTGGTCGATGAAGAGGGACTCCTCGATGGCGTCTTCCATGTCCTCTTCGTCCAGATCGAGCTCCAAAATGTCTTCGATGTCGGTGGGCCCGAGCTCCAGGAGCGCGTTCGCCGCATCCTGAGACAGCATCTCAGCCGAGGTCTCCATCACCGCAACCGGGATCAGACGCTCGACCGGCTCGAAACCCTGGTAGCGCACCTTGAGACCGACCAGGCGCCCGCGCTGACTCCGCAAGCCATTGAGCTCTTTCGGGACGCCATCCGTAAGCTCCATCTCGACGCGAAACGGCTCGTATGGAGTGTCTTGATAGGCTGATTGCCGCGATGCCGCCTGACGTCGCGTCGCTTCTCGAGCTTCGGCCACCGCCGCTTCGAGCAAGGGATGGCCGAGGTGGAGAGGATCGGCCTCGCTGGTGTCGCGGGTTTCTCCCACCGCCACGGTGATGCCGTCGGCGAGAGTGGCGGGGAGACGCGGACATGGATCGATGCGGAAACGCACGTGCCCCTCGTGGGCGATGCGCCGATAGGGAATGTCCGCTGCCTCCAGATAGGAGGTGAGCACCCGATCGGCATCGCGATCGAGCTCGGCCAGGGTCTCTGAGAGCTCTTCCTGAATCGCCCGGAATCTCTGGGTCACTTCCTCGTCGAATTGGGATTCGATGAGATTCTTGGTGCGTGCCAGCTCTTTTTCGTAGCGATCGCGCTGCTCGCCGACCGTCTCGCGCAGCTCCTGCAGCTCGCCGAGAAGACTCTCGTAGCTGCGCGAACGCTCGTAGATGCGTTCGAGGCGGGTCTGAAAGTCGACCGACATCGCGTTGACGATGGTCTCGGGAGACTTGGTCCGCGGCTCGTGGAGAACGTCGTCCGAGCCGCCGAGGACGGTGCCGAAGAGATCGAGCTTCTGGCTCAGGATCTCGAAGGTGAGCTTCTGGGCTTCGTTGTCGGACGCCAGGAAATTGATGACCGTCACGTCGTGGGTCTGGGAGTAGCGATGGCACCTGCCGATGCGCTGCTCGATCCGTTGCGGGTTCCACGGCAGATCATAGTTCACCAGGGTGTCGCAGAACTGGAGGTTGAGTCCCTTGGCGCCGGCTTCGGTGGACACGAAGACCCTGGAGCGGGTGCGAAACTCGTGCACCAGAGCCAGGCGGACGGCCACCGCGCGGCTCGGACGGTTGTAGGCGGGAATGGCGTTGCCGACGTCGGCCTTCCAGCGCTCCACCGCGGCGCTCACCCGCGAGCCGGTATTCTGGCCGCGAAAGAGGGTGACATCGGACTCCGGAAGACCGCCGCCGTGGGGGGCGTCGGCGGTCAGCAGCTCGCGGATGTACTCCTGGGTCGTCAGCGACTCGGTGAAGATCACCACCTTGCCGCTGCCCTTGCCGAGGGCGGAACGCTGGAAGACGTATTGCACGGCCTTGATCAAGGCCTCGGCTTTGCTGTCTCGCGGCAGGTTCTCAGCCCGCTCGATGAAGCTCTCGACCAACTCGAGCTCGGTTCGCACCCGATTGGGCGGTGGCGGTGGGCCTTCGTCGACCTCCGTGGCCTGCAGATCTTCCTCGAGATCGCCCACCGCCTCCTCGGCCTCGGCGGCCAACTTCTCGATCGGCGTCTCCCGAAGCATCTTGCGCAGGCGGGTCGCGACCTTGCGCAGACTGGACGCCAGCGCCTTCACCGAGGAAGCCATCTGGCGATGAAAGGTGATCAGCAGGAGACGGCGGTGGTTGCCGCGAAAGGCGACCAGCAGCGGATCCATCAAAAACTCGGTGAGGTCGTCGTAGAGCGACTTCTCCTCGGGCGCCATGGTGTATTCGAATAGCCGCGCCCGGCGATCGACGAACGGTTTCTCCAGGAACTCCTGGGCCTGGCGCCGCAGCGTCCGTCGACACACGGTGGCCAGACGCTGGCGCAGCTCGTCGTCCTGCCCTTCGACCAGCCGGCGGTCGTCGCCGTCGCAGAACACCTGGCGGAAGGTGCGCACGTCGCCGAGCAGTGTGCCGGTTGGCTCGACGTATTGCACCAGTCCCCACAGCTCGGCCAGGGAATTCTGGATCGGGGTGGCGGTCAGGAGCAGCACCGGCGTGTTGGTCAATAGCTCCTTCACCCGCCCGGCCATCTGGGCGTGGGGCGACGCCGGCTGATAGACGCCGAAGCGGTCGTAGCGCTTGTAGAGCCCGGCGAAGATCTCGTGCGCCTCGTCGATCACGCATAGGTCGAAGGGCTCGGTCGCCTTGAGCGCCTTGGAGCCCTTCTCGCTGCCGGCCCAGTCGCGCCCCGCCAGAAACACGCCGCCGCCGGCCAGTCCAGCCTCCCGTTCGATCCCCGTCTGCCCGACGTCTTGCTCGAGCGCCGCCTGGCGAACCTCGATGCCGAACAGCGTGTAGAGCTCCTGCTGCCACTGGCCCTGGAGCGTCTTGGGCACGATGAGCAGCACCCGCCGCGCGCCTTCGGCCATCAGCTGCACCACTACCAGCCCGGCTTCGATCGTCTTGCCGAGACCGACCTCGTCGGCCAGGATGCAGCCGCCCTCGCGAACCCGGCCGAGGGCGAAGATCACCGCGTGGATCTGGTGCGGATTCGGATCGATGCGTCCGCGGCGCTGCGACGCGGCATAGCGACGACGTTCGTCGGCCCGGCGAAGGCGGACGAGCTGTTCGGCGTTCCAGCGGCGTTGAATAGGATGAGTCACGGGATCGATACGTAGGAAAGCGAGATTATGTCATCTTTAAAAAAGATCCCCATCCCCCATCGCCGTATACATCTCGCCCAACCGATCGAACGCCTCCGGCTCAGCATCCGCCAGCGCGATCATCCCCAACCCCTGCGGCTCGGGACGGGCGGTGAAACCGAGTCGCTCCAGCTGATCGTCCCAGCCCGGCGGGCCGCCGGAAAACCAGGCGTCGATCAGGCGGGTGCCGGAAAATTCAGGCTGGGTGAGCGCGGCGGCGAGAATCGGTTCAGCCGCGAGCAGGTGACGAGGGTGAAAGAAAGCATCACCCCAGCGCAGAGAATCCTCACGGCGCAGGAAGACACACCAACCGACGAGCCGGCCGAACCGCCGGGCCGCGAGGATCACATAAGACGCGTCGGGGCGCTTGAGATAGCGCCAGTTGAGATACTCGGCATCCCGACGGACCAGGAAACGATAGCGCGGCGCGGCCCGGCGGAAGAGGCGATCCCAGGCCGGGCCCACGGCGTCGACCCGCTCGATCCGGTAGCCGCCTGATCGCCACTCGGGAGCTGGTTCCAACTCGCGGGCCAGGTACCGCACCGGCCGGTCCTGACTGCCGCCGATGAACCAGCGACAGAAACGCTGGATGGGGCCGGTGTTGAAACCGTAGAAGAAGCCGAAGGATCCGTCGCGATGCGCAGAGAAGAAATGACGCACCGTCCGTGCCAAGAGACCAGCCTTGCCGCGGCCCGTGTCGCGGGCCGCCGGGTCGGTCATGGTGTCGCCGATCTGAAGCGTCAGAAAAGTCCGCCGGTCGTACCACACCGGGATCGGATAGCCCCCATAATGAGCGGTCAGCTCGCCGGCCGAATCGCCAGCCGACTCGCCAGAAGAGTGCTCGGCGACGCTGATCATCGGCTCGCCCCAGGGGTTGTCGCGGTACTTCCATCGCCAGTGATCCAGGCTGCGATCCACGTGAAAGCTGGCTCGAAAGAGCCGCAGGATCGCCTCCTCGTCGCCACGCACGTAGGAACGCAAACGAAAAGGATCGCGCCGGGCCACCAGCAGCTTCCAGCTGCCCCCCGGCGCGGTCACGTCCTGATCTTTGCGAATCGCAAAGCCGGCCTCGGACAGTCGCCGGACGACTTCTCGCAGACGCGGCTCGTGGCGGGAGGGCAGCGCCCCCTGGCGTCGGCTCGACGCCGGCGCATCCGCCGGCTGCGACGCGATGACGATCACCCGGCCGCCGTCGCTGAGCAGCTGATCCAGCAGCTGATTCGCGGAGCCGGCATCGACGCCCTGATCATCGCTCTGCCAGATCGCGGTGTCGAATGGCGTCGGGGTATCGGGCCGGGTCCCGCCTTCAGCCTCCACGATCTCATAGCCGGCCGCGCCCAGGCGGGCTGGCTCGAGCTTTCCGAGGAGCAGAAGCCGAGCCGGGGCCTCGGGGATCAGGGGTGTCAGATGCGAAAAGTCCATCATATGAAGGGATATACTCTAAGCTCTCCGCGTCTGACTTCCTATTCCACGACTCGCCTAATATCTCGGACGAGCGCCCACCACCTGGTACGACGATGAGCTCATCCCTGTCCCCTCCGGGAACGACGGAAGACGTACGGGCTGCCAGCGCTCTGGTCCTGGCACCGCACTACGACGACGAGGTGCTGGGGTGCGGCGGTCTCGTCGCCCGTCTCACCGCTGCCGGAGCGGTGGTGCGAGTGCTCTTCATCTCGGACAGCGCCGACGTTTCAGAGGGTGTTGACGAGAATAGCTCCCCAGGCGAAAAACCCAACGCCGAGCAGCGAGCCGCCTACAGCGCGGGCCGCCGAAAGGAGGCCAAGGCGGCGGCGAAGATCCTCGGCGTCGCCGGCATCGATCACCTCGGTCTGCCCGACGGGCGCCTCGAGCAACACCTCGAAGCGATAGCCGAAGGCATCCGCCGCGCTCTGCTCTCTCAGCGACCCGCCCTGCTGCTGGTGCCCTCGCCGCTCGAGGCCAGCTCTGACCATCGCGCCGCTTTCCGCGCGCTCCATGATCTGCTGGGCGGCGTGCGACGCGGCGACGCGCTGCGACCCCTGGTCCAGGATCTCGACGTCCTGGCCTACGAGATCAATCACCCGCTGCGACCCGACGTGCTGGTCGATGCCAGCGAGCAGGTCGAGACCCTCGAAAAGGCAATGGCCTGCTACGCCTCGCAGCAAGAGCGGCACGATTACCTGGGAGCCTGTCTCGGGCTGGCAAAGTTTCGTGCCCTGACGCTGGCCCCCGAGGTGAAGGCAGCGGAGGCCTATAAGCGCCTGGGCCTCGAGGATTTTCGGACCCACGGTCCTGCAGCCTTGATCGATCACATCCGTGGCGAGGCGAGGAGCCTCGAGGTCAAAGACGGCCCCGGGATCTCGGTCATCGTCCGTACCCGGGATCGGCCGGAACTGCTCGCCGAGGCGCTGGCTAGCCTGGCCGCAAGCACCTACGCCCGGGCCGAGATCGTGCTGGTCAACGACGGCGGCGCCAAGCCGGCGGTGCCTGAGGATTTCCAGCTGCCGGTGACGGCGGTCGACCTGGAATCCAACCGCGGACGCTCAGCGGCGGCCAATGCCGGCATCGCCGCCGCTACCGGCGACTACGTCACCTTTCTCGACGACGACGACCTGGTGGAGCCCGAACACCTGGCGACCCTCGCCGGCCTGGTGCAGGCGGCCGGCGTACGGATCGCCTATACCGACGCCGCGGTCGGCATCTATGAGCTTCGTGAGGACGGCTGGCAATGCACCGAGCGGCGCATTCCCTACAGTCGGGACTTCGATCCCGAGATGCTGCTGTTCGACAATTACATCCCGTTCAACACCTTGCTGATCGAGCGCCGGCTCATGAACGAGGCCGGCGAGATCGACGAAGATCTGCCCTTCTTCGAAGATTGGGACTATCTCATCCGGCTGGCAGCCCTGACCCCTTTCCATCACCTGGCGCGGGTGACTTGTGAGTATCGTCATTTCCGCGGCGGCGGGCACCACATCCTGGGCGATCGACCCCAGAAACGCGGCGACTTTCTGGCGATGAAGGCCCGGGTGATCAACAAGCACGCGGATCGAGCCGGGCCGGACGCGGTCGCCCTGGCCGTCGATCGCCTGCGCGCCGAGTGGGTGGCGGAGAACGAAGAAGTCGGCCGCCTGCGCGGTGAGCTGACCCGCGGCGAGAAGCGTTACCACCGACTCCACGGCAAGCTGGCCGGAATCGAGGTGCACCAGAAGGTGCTGGAAGAATCCGAGCGGCGGGCGTGGGCGGATCTCAGACAACGCGACGGCGAGGTCCATGACCTTCGGGATCAACTACGCGAGCGCCAGCGCGAAGTCGAGCGTCAGAATGGCGAGATCGTGTGCCTGAAAGGCGACGTGGAGCGACTGGACGGCGTCATCGAAGAACAATCCGAGGCTCTGCGACAGAGCCATGCCGAAATCGAACGCTTGAACGGCGACGTCGAACGGCTCGAGGGCTCGATCCAGGAACAATCCGAAACCCAGCGTCAGACCTGGGGCGAAATCGAGCGCCTGAACGGCATCATCGCCGAACAGGCCGAGGCCCAGAACCAGAGCCATGCTGAGATCGAACGTCTGAATCAGCTGATTCGGGAGATGGAGTCGACCAAGGCCTGGCGAGCCCACCAGTGGTGGCAGGAACACAAGCCGGGGCGCGGCGCGTAACCCAGAATCTTCATCTCGATGAGCCGCCCGCGCAAAGTCTCGGTCGCCGTCCTGAGCTGGAACGGCAGGCACCACCTCGAGGTATGCCTGGACGCTTTGCGTCGCCAGCACCCGCCGGGCTGCGACTGGGAGACGCTGGTCCTCGACAACGGCTCGACCGACGACACGGTCTCCTGGGTTCGGCAGCATCACCCCGAGGTGCGGTTGATCGAGAGCCCGGTCAACCTCGGCTTCTGTGCCGGCAACAACCGGCTGGTCGACGAGGCCGAGGGCGACGCCATCGTCTTGCTCAATAACGACACCCGCCCCCGGCCCGAGTGGCTGGGCGAGCTGGTCGAGGCCTTCGCCGCGGCGGACGACGACGTCGCCGCGATTTCCGGCCAGATCGTCGACTGGGAGGGCGAGCGCCTCGACTTCGCCCGCGGCGCCCTGACCTTCGACGGCCACGCCTTTCAGCTGGACTACCGGCGACCGCTGGACGAGATCGAGATTCCCGCCGCCGGTTCGGAGCTGCTGTTCGCCTGTGGCGGCAATATGCTCGTGCGCCGGCAGTCCTTCCTCGACGCGGGCGGCTTCGACGAAAACTACTTCGCCTACTTAGAAGACGTCGACCTCGGCTGGCGCCTGTGGTCCGGCGGCGAGCGCATCCTGTTCGCCCCGAAGGCGGTGGTCCACCACCGCTCGATGGCTACCAGCCAGGTGTTGGGCAACGAGAATCGCGGCTTTCTGTTCGAGCGCAACGCATTCCTGACCGCCTACAAGAACTACGACGACGATTTCTGGCGACGCCTGGCGCCGGCGATCCTGCTGACTTTCACCCATCGCACCCAGACCCTGATGGTGCAGAACAATCCGGGCGGCGAGCAGTTGACGATCGACCCTTACGCCGGCCACATCGCCAACACCGCGGCGCCGGACGTCACCGGCCCGAGCCCGCCAGCGGCACCGCCGTCGATCCCGGAGATTCCCGAGACCACCTGGGCGCAGAAGTGGAAGGGCTACGGCCCTCGGGAGTTCTTCCGGCGCGGCGTGCGCAAGGGCGCCCGATTGCTGCTGCCCGGCTGGCTGTGGGAACAGCCGGTCGTCCCCGGGGCGCCGGAGCCATGCGACGCCACCCGCTTGACCGACGCCCGAACCGTCGCCCAGCTGCGCGCCGTCACCCAGCTGCTCGGCAACCTCGACGGCGCGGCCGAGCGTCGGCGCCGGGTTCAGGCCCGCCGTCGACGCGGCGATCGCGAGATCTTCGAGCGCTTTTCTCTCTACCTGGTCCCCACCTATCCGGGCGACGCGGAGCTCTTTGCCAGTCCGGCCTTTTCGGCCTGGCTACCGGATAACCCGGAGCTGCTGCGCGCCGAGCTCGAGGACGTCATGCAGGTCTGACGAAATGCTTCGACAAAGATACAAGCAGTCACGAATCTCCGGTCTACAACCCCAAAGGGGTTGCACCCAACAGCCCAGGGTAAGCGTAGCGCCACCCTGGGTTGACGGGCTCACAATACGTCGAACCCTGAAGGGGTTCCACAAACATCGGACTGAAGTCGGATCGATAGCTACCCCAAACCGACAGATGTGCAACCCTTTCAGGGTTGGGGTTTGGACTTGCCCGTACCCAGGGTGGCGCGGCGCTTCGCGCCAGCTTACCCTGGGCTACTGGGTGGAACCCTTTCAGGGTTCACGCTGCTATCAACTTGAGAACATCATGGGGGTTTGATGGATCCGAGTGTGAGGATCCTGATCGTCCGCACCAGCGCCATGGGTGACATCATCCATTGCCTGCCGGTGTTGACGGCCCTGTGCCGCGCTTTGCCGCGGGCGAAAATCGCCTGGGTGGTGGAGAAGACCTTCGCCCCTCTGCTCGAGGGTCACCCGGATATCGACGAGCTGATCCTCGTGCGCCTGCGTGCGTGGCGCAAGAACACTTTCTCAGGCCCTATACGGCGCGAGATCGCGGAGTTTCGCCGGGCTCTGCGACGCTTCGCGCCCGACGTCGCCCTCGACCTGATGGGCAACCACAAGGGCGGCGCGATCGCGCGCCTCTCGGGCGCCAGACGACGATTGGGCGCGGCGCGGCCACATCGCCGTGAAAGCTCGAGCGCGATCTGGATCAACGAGCCGGTCGGCGCGGGACAGCCCCCGGATTCGACGACCCACGCCGTCGACCGCGCGCTGGCGATCCTGGAGGGCTTGGGGTTACCGACCAACGGCGATGGGGCCGCACCCGTCGACTTTGGCGGCGACAAGATCCTGACCGAGGTTCCCGACGACGCCCGAGCCTTCCTCGAAGCCCGCCAGCGCCCTTTCGTCGTCATTCAGGCCGGGGCGGGCTGGGCCAACAAGACCTATCCGCCGGCCCGCTGGGGCGAGGTGGCTCGCCGGCTTCGCGACCGGACAGAGATGGCGGTCTGGGTGCCGATCGCTCCCGGCGAAGAACACCTGGCCGATGCGATCGCCGAAGCGTCGGACGGTGCCGCGCGCACCGTCGAAGCCTACGCCTTCGGCTTTCTCGCCGCGCTCCTGCGGGCCAGCCGACTGGTGCTGGGCGGCGACACCGGGCCTCTGCACCTCGCCCACGCGCTGGGAACCCCGGTGCTATGCCTGATCGGCCCCACCCACCCTGAGCGTAACGGCCCCTACCAAGCGGCCGACCAAGTGCTTTTCAAGCCCCTGACTTGCTCCTACTGCTATAAGCGCTACGCCGAGCCAAAGGCCTGTCTGCTCAACATATCTGTCGCTGAGATCGTCGACCGCGCCGTGGCCACGCTGGCAGGTATTGACGATCAAACACGTATAGAAGGTATAGAATGATCCGTTCCGAACGGCGGTCTTCGCCGCACGCCACAAAATTTGCGTTGACCCCCTAACCGGCAGCGGTGTCAGCGTCGGCCCATTTCTGGGCCACGTAGGCATCTGCTTCCTCAAGGGATCGACGCAGAACCGACAAGGGACGCTCATGGCGGAACGACTGGGCGAGTTGCTCGTCAAAGCCGGTCAGATCACGAAAGAACAGCTGCGTGAGGCTCTGACCAAGCAGAAGGAAGAGGGAGGCCGGCTGGGGTCCAACCTGGTGAAGATGGGCCTCATCCAGGAGCCCGAGCTGGTCGAGTTCCTGTCGAAGCATTTTAAAGTCTCGGCGATCAACCTGAGCCGGGTCGAGATCGACGAGGCGGTGGTCAAGATCATTCCCGCCGACGTCGCCCGCAAATACACCATCATGCCGGTGTCGAAAGCCGGCGCCAAGGTGACGATCGCGATGCTCGATCCGACCAACGTCTTCGCCATGGACGACATCAAGTTCATGACCGGCTACAACGTCGAGCCGGTCATCGCGTCGGAGACGGCGATCCGTTCGGCGATCGAGAAATACTACGGCTCCACCCATGCCCTCGAGCTCAAGAAGGTCATGGAGGATCTCGACGACGACACCACCGACGATCTCGAGGTCCTGGACGAAGAGCCCGAAGAGTTCGACATCGACGCCCTGGCCGACGAATCGGACGAAGCGCCGGTCGTCCGCCTGGTCAACATCATTCTCACCGACGCCATCAAACGCGGCGCGTCGGACATTCACATCGAGCCCTACGAGAAAAAGTACCGCTGCCGCTACCGCGTCGACGGTCTGCTCTACGAGGTGATGTATCCGCCCTTGCGCCTGCGCGAAGCGATCACCAGCCGTCTCAAGATCATGGCCAAGCTCGACATCGCCGAGAAGCGCCTGCCCCAGGACGGCCGGATCAAGATCAAGACCAAGATCGGCGACAAGGACAAGGAGCTCGACTACCGCGTC
>JAAUXY010202513.1_pt1 | contig 22129 bp, 7 predicted proteins | sample 7278121 | NCBI WGS metagenome assembly JAAUXY01 (sample SAMN14350117, study PRJNA611818) | marine sediment metagenome | isolation source: surface marine sediment (1.8m) | place: French Polynesia: Moorea | collected 2018-08 | reverse complement strand
GTAGGCCAGGTCCCTCGCCGCGCTTCCGGCCTCGACCGCCGGCGGGGTCGAGACGGTCTCGACCGCCGGCGAGAGGTGGGGCGGGCCACCCGCGGGCAGGCGGTCGGCGAATTCTTCTCGGGTGAGGATCAGCGCCATCGGCTGGTTCGGGCCGTCGTGGATCATCTGGTTCAGGCGCTCCCGGGGGAAGGCCAGGTCCAGGGGCACGTAGGCGCCGCCGGCTTCGAGCACCGCCAGCAGCGCCACCAGAAGATCGGGGGTGTGGTCGAGGGCCACCCCGACCCGCACACCCCGCGCCACGCCCCGGCGGCGCAGCTCGCCGGCCAGCGCCTGGCGTCGCCGGGCGAGCTCGCCGTAGCTCAGGGCCACATCGTGGGCGAGAACCGCGACGGCGTCGGGGCGCCCCGCCGTGCGGGCGTCGATCAGCTCGACCAGGTGGGCCGCCGGTGTCGTCGGCGCGGCGCTATCGTTCCACTCGGTGATTAGCTGCTGGCGTTCGCTCGCCTCGAGCAGCGACACCCGGTCGATGGGGGTGGCGCCGTGGCGGGCCAGGGCGAGGACCGAGCGGCGAAAGTGCCGGCCGAGGCGCCGGATCGTCGTCGCGTCGAAGAGATCGGTGGCGTATTCGAAGACGCCGACGATCTCGCCCTCGCGCTCGATCAGGGTCAGCGACAGATCGAACTTCGCCGTCCGCACCTCGGGCGACGGCAAAAAAACCTCGAGCCCCGGCAGCTCGAGGGTCTCGGCCGGGGCGTTCTGCAGGGTGAAGAGCACCTGGAAGATCGGCGAGCGGCTGAGGTCGCGGGCCGGCTCGAGAGCGTCGACCAGCTTTTCGAACGGCAGATCCTGGTGGGCGTAGGCCAGAAGGCTGGACTCCCGGACCCGAGCCAGGTGATCGTCGAAGGTCGGAGCGTTGGACAAGTCGGCGCGGTGCACCAGGGTGTTGATGAACAGGCCGATCAGGTCCTCGACCTCGGGTCGGCCGCGTCCGGCGACCGGTGAGCCGATCAGCAAGTCTCGCTGGCCCGACCACCGGGAGAGCAAGACCTGGAAAGCCGCGAGGAGCGACATGAAGAGGGTCACCCCCCGGCGGCGCGACGCTTCGGTGAGCTCTCTGCTCAGCTCCCTCGCCAGCGCCACCCGCTCGGTTCGACCGCGGTAGGACGGCATCGGCGGCCGCGGTCGGTCGGTGGGCAGCTCCAGGGCTCGCGGCGCGCCGGCCAGGCGGTCGCGCCAGAAGTCGAGCTGCTGCTCGAGCGTCGTCTCATCTAGCCAGGTCCGCTGCCAGGCGGCAAAGTCGGCGTATTGGATCGGCAGGGGAGCCAGCGGTGCCGGCCGGCCCTCGGCGTGGGCGGCGTAGAGCGCCACGATCTCCCGCACCAGCAAGCCGAGGGACCAGCCGTCGGAGATGATGTGATGCTGGGTGACGGTCACCCGGTGATCGTCGGCGCCCAGGCGCACCACCAGCACCCTCAGGAGCGGGCCGGCCGCCAGGTCGAAAGGTGCCAGGGCCGCCGCCCGGCCGAGACGCCGCGCCCGGTCGGCGGCGTCGGGCAGGCCCTCGAGATCGACCACCCCAACGCTGCAATCTTCCGCCGGCAGCACCCGCTGGACCGGCTGGCCGTCGACCTCTTCGAAGACCGTGCGCAGGCTCTCGTGGCGGCGCACGATCTCGCTCAGACCGGAGGTCAGCCAGGCGACGTTGAGGCGCCCGGAAAGCTCGAGAGTGGCATGGATGTTGTAGGCCGAACCCCCCGGCGCCAGGCGGTCGAGGAACCACAGCCTTTCCTGGGCAAAGGAGAGGGGAGGCGGCTCGATCGGCAGCGTCTCGCGCCGTTCCAGGGGCTCGATGGCGGGCACAGCGGGCGACGCGGGCGATGTGGGCGACGCCCCGACAGAAGCCAGCTCCCGATCGATTTCCCGTGCGAAGCGTCTCAGGGTCGAGGACTCGAAGAGCTTGCGCACCGGCAGCTCGACGCCGAAGTCGCGGGCGACCCGGGAGACCACCCGGGTGGCGATCAGGGAATGGCCGCCGAGGGTGAAAAAGTCGTCGCTGGCGTCGATCCGTTCCCGGTCGAGCACCTCGGCCCAGATCGTCGCCAGGATCTCCTCGGTCGGCGTGCTGGGCGGGGCCTCGGCCCGCTGCCGATCGACGGGATCGGGCAGGGCCTTGCGGTCGACCTTGCCGGTCGCGGTGCGCGGCAGGCCGTCCATCGCCACGAAGCGCGACGGCACCATGTAGTCGGGCAAGCGACCGCGCAGGTAGTCGCGCAGGGTCTCGGCCCTAACCGACGCCGGCATCACCCAGGCCACCAGGTGAATGCCGGTCGCCGCCGACCTCACGCCGACCACGGCCTCGCTCACCTGATCGTGCGCCGCGAGCAGGCTTTCGACTTCCCCGGGCTCGACCCGGAAACCCCGGATCTGCACCTGCTGATCGGCTCGACCGGCGAACTCCGCCGCGCCGTCGGGCAGATAACGGCCGAGATCGCCGGTGCGGTAGAGGCGGCCACCGTCCGCGCCACCGAATGGGTCGGGGATGAAGCTCGCCGCCGTGCGTGCCGGATCGTCGAGATAACCCCTCGCCAGGTGCGGGCTGCGCATCAACAGCTCGCCGAGCTCGCCGACCCCCGCCGGCTCGAATCCGCGCATCACCAGCACCTGGGTGTCGCCGACGCCGCGGCCCAGGGGCGTGATCTCTCGCCGCACGCCGCCCTCGGTCTCTCGGGACACCGGGTAGTAACCGACCGCCCGCTGGGTCTCGGTCGAGCCGTAGTAGTTGACGCAGCGCACGCCGGGGGCCAGAGCCCACAGCCTTTCGACGTCTTGGCGGGTCAGAGCCTCGCCGACCAGGAAGACCCGGCGCAGGTGGGGGGCGACGACGGGCTCACCGCTGGGCGGCGGCTCGCTCAACAGGCGTCCCATGGCCGGTGTCAGGTGGGCGACCGTCACCCGCTCGTTCAGCAGCCAGCGGGCGAGGGCCCCGGGGCGGCCAAGGTCTTCCGAGTCGGGAAGGATGATCGCGGCTCCCAGCTGGAGCGGCGTGAAGACGTCGCGATGCAGGGGATCGTGGGATAGGGCCGAGAGCAGGCTATAGCGATCCTCGCTGGTGAGATCGAAGGCCTCTTGCTGCCAGGGGGTGAAGTGGGTCAGGGAGCGGTGGCGGCCGACGATGCCCTTGGGCCGGCCGGCCGAGCCCGAGGTGAAGGCGATGTAGGCGCGATCCTCAGCGTCGATCTTTGGCAAGCTGATCGACCCGGTCACCAGCGCCGGCTCCGCTGCCGACTCGGGTGCCGCCGTGCCAAACGGGATGCGGCGCTCCGAGGGCAGCTGAGCGAGCCAGTCGGCCATCGCCTCCGGTACCGCTCCCGCCGCCTCGGCCAGCAGCACCGCCCGTGCCCGGGCAGCGTCCAGGCAGGCCACCAGCCGGCGTGGCGGATACGCCGGGTCGAGGATCAGAAAAGCGCCGCCCGCCTCGAGGACGCCGAGAATGGCGCCTACCAGCGCCGCGTCGCGGTGGGCGTAGATCGCCACCACGTCGCCTCGGCGGACGCCGGCCGCGGCCAGCCGCCGGGCGAAGTGCCGGCTCGCGCGACTCAAGGCGCCGTAGCTCAGGCTGTTCGAGGCGTCGCGCACCGCCAGCCGATCCGGCGTCTCGCGGGCGCGTTCGGCGAAGACCTCGGGCACGGTGCCGCGAAACGCCTCGTCCTGGGCCGCCTTCGGCATGGGCAGCAGGGAGCGGGCCGCGGAGGTCACCAGCGACACCTCGCTCAGAGGCTCCCGCGGCCGGTCGGTCACCTGCTCCAGGATCGCCCGGTACTGGGCCGTCATCCCGACGATTCGATCGCGGTCGAAGAGATCGACGTTCCACACCCAACGCAAGCCGATCTCGGGCTCGTCGATGACGTAGATCGTCAGGTCGAATTTCGCTTCTTCTTCGTCCTGCGACAGCGGCTCGATCGTCAAATCCTTGAGGGCGATCGCGGCCGCCGGCAGGTTGAGCATGTTGAAGAAGACCTGGAACAGCGGCGTGTGCGAGAGCTCGCGCGCCGGCTGGATCGCCTCGAGCACCGCCTCGAACGGCACGTCCTGGTCGGCATAGGCGTCGAGGGCCGTACGCCGGGTACGGGCGAGGAGTCCCTCGAAGCTCGGATCGCCGGTGAGATCGCCGCGCAGCACCAGGGTGTTGAGAAAGCAGCCGATCAACTCCTCGATCTGACCGTGGCCGCGACCCGCCACCGGCACACCGACGCAGATGTCGTCCTGGCCGCTCAGGCGCTGGAGCAGGACTTTGAGCGCCGCCAGCAGCACCATGAACAGGGTCGCGCCCTGACCGCGGGCGAGATCGCGCACGGCAGTCGAGAGCTCCGCCGGTAGACGCCGCTCCAGCACTTCGCCCCGAGACGTGCGGACGGCCGGTCGCGGGCGATCCGTGGGCAGCTCGAGCAGCGCCGGCGCTCCCGCCAGGGCGTCGCGCCATCGGTCGCGTTGATCGGCCAGGGCCGCCTCGTCGAGCCGGTGGCGCTGCCACGCCGCGTAGTCCGTATAGTGCACCGGTAGCTCCGGCAGCTCCGAGGGACGACCGCTGACGCCAGCGTCATAGAGCGCGCTCAATTCGCGGATCAGCAGAGCGACCGACCAGCCGTCGCAGACGATGTGGTGGACGCTCAAGAAGAGCACGTGATCCTCGGGGCCCCGGCGGGCGAGGGAGGCGCGCAGCAGGCGTCCGGCCTCGAGGTCGAACGGTGCCTCGGCGTCCAGGCGCTGAAGCCGGGAGATCTCATCGCCGGCGGCGTCGGCGGAGACGCCCGAGAGATCGATCATCGGCGACTCGACGCGCCAGGGTTCGAGGAATTCGAGCCGGGGTCGGCCGCCGGCGGTGCCGAAGCGGCTACGCAGCACCTCGTGCCGCCGCACGATCTCGGTGAAGGCGGCGGTGAGGGCGGCGACGTCGAGGCGGCCGCGCAGGGCCAGGGCTGTCGACATGTTGAGCGCCGAGTCGCCGGGGGAGAAGCGGTCGAGAAACCACAGCCGTTCCTGGGCGTAGGAGAGCTGCAGCCCGCCGTCGCGATCCGCCGGCACCAGGGCTGCTGAAACGGCGGCGTCGTCGCCTGCCGTCGACAGTCTGGCCGCCATCTCGATCAGGACGGCGGACTCGAACACCGCCGCCACCGGCAGCTCGACTCCGAAGGCTTCCCGGATCCTCGAGATCAGCTGCGTCGCCAGCAGCGAATGCCCGCCGAGGTCGAAGAAGTCGTCGTGCAGGCCGACCCGCGGTCGATCCAGCAGCCCGGCCCAGATCTCTGCCAGCAGCTCCTCGGTCGCCGTCCGCGGCGCGACGAACTCCGCCGCCGCCAGCTCGGGGGCCGGCAGAGCGCGGCGATCGATCTTGCCGTTGGGTAAGAGCGGCATCGGCCGCGGCTCGAGCACGAACGACGGCACCATGTAGGCCGGCAACCGGCCGCTGAGGGCTTGCCGGATCGTCTCCGAGTCGAGGCCGCCGTCGCCGTCGCCGTGACCGCCCTCGACGTAGGCCACCAGCTGTTTGCCGCCGCCGATCTCGTGCACCAGCACGGCCGCTTTGTGCACCGCCGGCAGCTCGGCCAGGGCCGCTTCGATCTCGCCCAGCTCGACCCGAAAGCCGCGCACCTTGACCTGGTGGTCGATGCGCCCGAGAAATTCGACCTCGCCGTCCGCCCGGGTGCGCGCCAGGTCACCGGTGTTGAACAGGCGCTCGCCGGGGCGACCGCTCCAGGGATCGGGGATGAAGCGACCGGCGGTCAGACTCGGCTTGGCGTGATAGTCCCGGGCCAGGCCGACGCCGCTGACGCACAGCGCGCCGGCGACACCGGCGGGCGCCGGCTGAAGGCGCGGGTCGGCGATAAAGACCCGCACCCTCGCGATCGGCCGACCGATCGGCACCGCGCTGGCCTCCCGGCGGTGGCAGCGGTGCGACAGCACGCCGACGGTGGCCTCGGTGGGCCCGTAGCGATTGTAGAACCGGGTGTCGGCGCGCAGCTCCGGCTGGTCCAGGACCCGGCCCGGCAGATCCGCCGACATCGCCTCGCCGCCGCACATCATGGTGCGCAAGCTGCCGAAGCGTGCCAGCTCGCCTTCCTCGAGCAGGGCCTGGTACATCGACGGGGCCAGGGAGACGAAGTTGAGCTGCTGGCGCTCGATGGTGTCGACCAGGTAGGCGGCGTCGCGCTCGCCGTCCTGCCGGGCCAGGACCAGAGTGCCGCCGGCTACCAGCGGGCCGAAGATCTCCATCACCGAGCTGTCGAAGCTGAGGGTGGTTTTCTGGAAGCAGCGGTCGCTGGCCCGGAAGTCGTCGTAGGCGGAGGAGAAGCGGGTGCGATTGACCACCGCCCGGTGAGAGACCGTGACCCCCTTGGGCTGTCCGGTCGAGCCGGAGGTATAGATCACGTAGGCTGGATGGTCGGGCAGGGTCTCGGCACGGGGCGGCGTCTCGGCGGCCGCCACCCGCTCGAGGGCCACCGTTTGGGCGTCGATCTCGAGCCGGTCGTCGAGCAGGTGCTCCTGGGCGAGGAGGACCCGGATGCCGGCGTCGTCGATCATGTAGGTGAGACGGCTCGTGGGGTAGGCGGGGTCGAGGGGCACATAGGCGCCCCCCGACTTCATGATGCCGAGCATGCCGGTCACCATTTCCGGCGAGCGCTCGACCAAAAGCCCCACCGGCTGCTCGGGAACCACACCAAGCCCCGCAAGCATGTGGGCGACGCCGTTGGCCCGACGATCGATCTCGCCGTAGCTGACGTGGTGCCGGCCGATCGCCACCGCCCGGGCGTCGGGCTTGGCCTGAGCCCACCTCTCGATCTGCCCGTGGAGCAGGCCCTCGGCGGTGTAGGGCAGGCGCGGATCGTTCCACTCGACGAGCATCTGCTGGCGCTCGCCGGCGCCGAGCAGCGGCAGGTCCCCCAGGCGGGTGTCGGGATCGTCCACCGCCGCCGCCAGCAGACGCTTCAGGTGACGGCCCAGGCGCCGGATGGTGGTGGCATCGAAGAGATCGGTGGCGTAGCTGAAGACGCCGCTCAGGCCGTGTTCGTTGTCGTCCAGCAGCAGCGTCAGGTCGAACTTCGCGCGGCCGGTCTCGATCTCGACCAGCTCCCAGCTGACGCCGGGCAGCTCGGCCATCACCAGCGGCGCGTTCTGGAGCACGAACATCACCTGGAAGATCGGCGTGTGCGACAGGCTGCGCTCCGGGTGCAGCTCCTCGGTGAGCTTCTCGAACGGCAGATCCTGGTGCTCGAACGCCGACAGGGCGCCGTCGCGAACCCGCTCGAGGAGCTCGCTGAACCGGGGGTTGCCCGACACATCCGTGCGGTGGACCTGGGTGTTGACGAAGAAGCCGATCAGGCCCTCGGTCTCGGCGCGGTTGCGGTTGGCGATCGGTGAGCCGATCACCAGGTCGCGCTCGCCGGAGATCCGGCCGAGCAGCGTCTTGAAGGCGGCGAGCAGGAACATGAAGGGGGTGACCCCGAGCCGCCGGCATCGCTGCTCCAGGGGCTCGACCTCGGAGCGCTCGAGGGCCACCGGCTCGGTGGCGCCGCGGAACGACTGCACCGGCGGTCGCGGCCGGTCGCCGGGCAAGTCGAGCACCGGCGGCGCTCCGGCCAGGCGCTGGCGCCAGACCTCGAGCTCGTTCTCCAGCCTCTCCCCCGCCAGGTGGTCTCGCTGCCAGGCGGCGAAGTCGGCGTATTGAATCGGCAAGGCCGGAAGGGCCGGCACCTCGCCTCGGGTGAGGGCATGGCAGCAGGCGGCGAGCTCCCGGATCAGCACGCCGAAGGACCAGTTGTCGGCGACGATGTGGTGGACCGTCAGCAGCAAGAAGCGGGTCTCCTCGGCGCCGCGCACGATGGTGAGCCGCAGCAGCGGGCCGGCTTCCAGGTCGAAAGGTCGCCGGGCCTCGGCCGTCGCCAGGCGCTGTGCCTCCCGTTCGCGCCTCCCCGGCGTCAGGGCGCGCAGGTCGATCTCCGGCACCGCGGTGGCGAGGGCCCGGGCTGGAGTCCACGGCGCCACTCGCTGCATGGGCTTGCCGTCGCGCGCCTCGAAGGTGGTGCGCAGGGATTCGTGGCGCTCGACCGTGTGAGCCAGAGCGGCGCGCAGCACCTCGAGATCGAGGGGGCCGCGGATCCGCACCGTCACCGGAATGTTGTAGAGCCAGCTGTCGGGCTGCCACTGGTCGATGAACCACAGCCGCTCCTGGGCGAACGACAGCGGGAAGAGCGATTGCCCGCCGTCTCGAGGCAGCGGTGCGATCGGATCCGGTGCCGGCGAGGCGAGCGCCGCGGAGTCGCTGGCGGCGAGGGTCTCCGCCAGGCGCGCGATGGTCGGGCCTTCGAAGATCAGCTCCAGGTTGAGCTCGACGCCGAGCGCCTCGCGCACCCTCGAGATGACCTGGGTGCCGAGCAGGGAATGGCCACCGAGCTCGAAGAAGTCGTCGTGGATTCCGACCCGGTCGATCCCGAGTAGCTGACCCCAGATGTCGGCCAGGCTTTTTTCAACCTCGTTTCGCGGCGCCGCGTAGGGTACGTCGAGCCCCGGGCGCTGGTGGCGCTGGCCGCGATCGGCGTTGGCCTCGACGCCCGGCGCGGAGACGTCTGAGAAGTCGCGCACGTCGCCGCCCGAGGCCGGTTCGATCCAGTAGCGTTCGCCGGCGAAGGGATAGCTCGGCACCGGCACCCGGCGTCGATCGTCCGGATCGTGGAGAGCCCGCCAGTCGGGCTCGACGCCGGCCAGCCACAGCCGGCCCAGGGCCATCAGCACGCTGGCGACCCCATCGGTCTCTTCTCCGGGGCGCGGCAGGCTGGAGATGATCGTCTCCGGCGTCTCGGCGCCGTGACGGCGTGCCAGCGTGCTCAGGGTGTTGCCCGGGCCGACCTCGAGGAGCGCTGTCTCCGGCCGTTCGAAGAGGGTCTTGAGGCCCGCTGAAAAGTGCACGGTGCGGCGCAGCTGACGGCCCCAATAGGCCGGATCCGTCGCTTCCCCGGCCGTGATCCAGGTACCCGTGGTATTCGAGATCCAGCGCATCCGCGGCTCTGCCAGGTTGAGCTTCGCCACCTCTCGGGTGAAGGCGTCGGCCACCTTCTCCATCATGTAGGAGTGAAAGGCGTGGGACGTCCTGAGGCGGCGGGTCTCGACCCCGCCGTCGGCGAGCTCCCCGGCCAGCGCCTCGACCGCCGCCGGACGCCCGGAGACCACGCAGTTCGACGGGCTGTTGACCGCCGCCAGGGATAGCTCGTCTCCCAGGCGGTCGGTGATCTCAACCTCCGGCAGCGGCACGCTCAGCATCGCTCCGGCCGGCGCGCGCTGCATCATCTCGCCGCGCAGGACCACCAGGTCGAGGGCCGCCTCCGCCGGCAGGACCCCCGCCAGGCAAGCGGCGACCCACTCGCCGAGGCTGTGGCCGAGCATCGCCTGCGGCTCGATGCCCCAGCCGCGCAGCACTTCGGCCAGGCCGAGCTCGACGATGAAGAGCGCCGGCTGGGTGATGCGCGTGTCGGCCAGACGCCGCTGGGTGGATTCGTCGGGGCTTTGGGCCAGTAGCAGGGTTCGCAGATCGAGCCCCAGGCGCGGGGCGAGCCGCTCGGCAGCGGAGTCGACCCACCGGCGATAGCCGGCCTCGGAGTCATAGAGGTGACGGCCCATCCCTGGATATTGGGCGCCCTGACCCGGAAAGAGAAACGCCACCGGCGGTGCGTCGCCAGCCTTGGCGGTGGCGACGCGGACGCGCTCCGGATCCCCGGATTCGAGGGCGAGGGCCGCCTCCTCGACGCTACGCGCCACCACGATTTGCCGGCGAGCCAGGCGCCCGCGGCCGACCTGAAGCGTCCACGCCGTATCCGCCAGCTGGGCTGACGGGGCGTCCGGCGCTTCGGCCCGCGGGTGGTCGACCAGGCTGCTGGCCAGATTGTCGGCCAGGCGTTCCAGGTCGGCGGCGGTGCGCGCCGAGAGCGGCAGCAGTTGCCACCGCCGCGTCGGTGCCGGGCTGGGCCGTGGTTCGAGGGCTTCCTCGACCACCGCGTGGGCGTTGGTGCCGCCCATACCGAACGAGCTCACCCCGGCGCGTCGCAGCTCGCCGCCGGGGCTGGGCCAGTCGGTCAGCTCCCTCGGCACCCAGAAGCCGCTCGAGGCGAAGTCGATCTGGGGGTTCGGCTGATTGAAGTGCAGACTGGCAGGAATCTGGCGATGCTTGAGCGCCAGGATGGTCTTGATCAGCCCGGCGACGCCGGCCGCCGAGTCCAGGTGACCGAAGTTGCTCTTGATCGAGCCCAGAGCACAGCGCTTGAGGTCGGATGAGGGGCCGAAGACCTGGGATAGGGCGGCGACCTCGATCGGATCGCCCAGCGCCGTACCGGTGCCGTGGGCTTCGACGTAGCTCACCGATTCGGGCTCGATACCGGCATTGGCGTGAGCCATGCTGACCACCTGGGCCTGGCCTTCCTCGCTCGGCGCCGTGAAGCCGAGCTTCAGAGCTCCGTCGTTGTTGACCGCCGAGCCTTTGATCACCGCGTGAATGGTGTCGCCGTCGGCGACCGCGTCGCCGACGCGCTTGAGCACCACCGTGCCGACGCCGCTGCCGAAGACCGTGCCGCCGCCCTCGGCGTCGAACGCCCGGCAGTGGCCGTCGGGGGAGTAGACGTTGTCGTTGCGCTGGTGAAAGTAGCCGGTGAGCTGCGGTACCTGGACCGCCACGCCGCCGGCCAGCGCCATGTCGCACTGAAACGTCAACAACCCCTGGCAGGCCAGGTTGACCGCCACCAGCGAGCTCGAGCAGGCGCTCTGGACGTCGATCGAGGGGCCCTGCAGGTTCAGCTTGTAGGAGACGCGGGTGCTCAAGAAGTCTTTGTCGTTGCTGAGGATCAGCTCGAGAAAGTTGCGCAGGTCGGGGCGGCTGCCGCCGAGCAGATTGAACAGCAGATAGCTGTTCATGCCGACCGCGGCGTAGACCCCGGTCAAGGGAGCCTCCTCGAAGCCTCGCGGCGCCTGGCCGGGGCCGTAGCCGGCGTTCTCCATCGCTTGCCAGGCGCATTCGAGAAAGACCCGATGTTGCGGATCGATCAGCGCCGCTTCACGTGGCGAATAACCGAAGAAGCCGGCGTCAAAGCGATCGGCGCCGTCGAGGACGGCGCCGGCCTTGATGAAGCTGGGATCTTCGATCGATCCGGCGTCGACTCCCAACGCCGCCAGCTCCTCGTCCGAGAAGGGGCGGATCGACTCGACGCCGGCCGCGAGGTTTTGCCACAGCTGGTCGACGTCACCGGCGCCTGGAAAGCGACCGGCCAGCCCGACGACGGCAACGTCGAGACTGTCTTCGTCATACCGCTGCTGCTCGCTCATGGAGGGTTCAATACGCAAAGAAGAGGCCGTACGGCCTCTTCTGCATAACGTTGCTACCTTGGTGTCCGTCGAGCCGTCACAGGCATGTAGCGAAGGCGTCGGTATCCGTGATCGGCTGGAAGGCGGTTCCCAGGTTATTGGTGTAGGCCTGGACCTCACCCGTGGCGGTGTCGGTGACGGTAAGCAGCACCTGCACGTCGGTCAAGCCGCCGGCGAAGACCCAGAAGCGGTCGTTGATGCCGCAGCCGTCGAGCACTTTCACCACCAGCTCGACGTTGTCCTGGTCGAAGAAGTAGAACCAGACCGTGTCGTCGGTCAGCTTCTGGACCTGACCCTCGCCGAAGGCACCGTCAGCGGTGGCCCAGATGGCGTTGATCTGGAAGCGATCGCCGTTGATCGAGACCGCGGTCCTGGGACACGCCGCCTGACGCAGGATCCGGCCGACGTCGTTACCGACGCTGTTGATCGGGATGCCGACGCCGGGGGTGGTGCCGCCCATGTTGAGCGCCGTCGTGCCGACGTTGCTGATCGCGATCACCGACAGGGCGCCGGCGGCCTCGGCGTTCATCGCCTTGGTCGCGAACGAGCAGCCGCCGCGGTCGACCAGGGCGATCTTGCCGGCGACCTCGTCGGGGTTGGTGGCCGGGGTGCAGCCATTCAGCACGCTGACGTCGCCGGCGGGCGGATTGATGAAGTCCTTCATGCACACCAGGTCGGCGGTGATGCCCTCGGCGTCGAGCATGGCGCCGAAGAACGGCGCGAAACCGACCTCGTAGCGCCCGGCGATCTCCGGCGGCGAGTTGACGTCCAGCTCGTTCATGCCCGGCCACATGAAATCAGCGGCCGCCGCTTCGGTGGCCGGACCGTTGAAGACGACTTCGCGGAAACGCCTGGAGGAATCGAAGCGTTCGGCGTTGGTCATCTGATCCCAGGTCTTGTCGACTGTCTCGTCGAACAGGAAGGAGTCATAGATCGTCGGCAAGCCGGCCGGGAAAGCGCCGGTGTCGAAATCGAAGAAGTTCCAGAAGCCCAGGGCCTGGGCCAGCGAGCGACGGATCAAGCCGCCGAGGAACATGCGATCCGGGGGCGCGTTCTCGTCGAGGCCGTAGTAGTAGCCCACGGCACCCGGGAAGCAGCCCGAGTCGCCGACCGAGTTGAGCAAGACGACGGCATCGCCGCCGCGCAGCTGGCCGTCCTCGATCCTGACCGGCCCGGTGAGGTCGGCACCGATGATCGCCTCGGCCAGGGCCGCCGGATAGATCACGTTCGGGTTTGGGAGCGACGCGTCGACGAAGAGCCCCGCGGGCTGGCCGAAGGAGCGCTGGCCGAAGGCGCAGGGGAGGGGCAACCAGGCGGCGATGACGTCGACCGTCACGTCCGACTGGATGGCGTTCGCCCAGGCCGCAATCGCCCAGTTGAAGAGGTTCATGCGCGCCTCTCCCAGGGTCGCGGCGTCGTTGCCCGGAGCGCCCTCGAACGGCGTCGGATCATTGAAACCGAAGCCCGGCGGGTCGATCGGAACGACGTTGATCGTCATCGTGCCCGGTGTGTAGCCGAGGTCTTCCAGGACCGACGGCGTGATGTCGAGGACCAGGTTGGGCTCAGGGCTGATGAAAGGCTCCATCAGCAGATTGGGCTCCGCTGAGTTGTCCCAGTGGATGAGCGCCTGTCCCGGCGAGGCCGGATCGGGCGAGAAGAGCATCATCTGGTGGCTGTCGTGGTGGACGCCCCACTGGCGATCCGGATTGGCGAAGACCGTGACGTTGGGCTGCTGAGCCAGGACCGGCGCCGCGACGAGTGCCAGCACCAGGGCCAGCGAGATGTTCTTGATGCGATTCATTCTACTGCTCCTCCAATTCGCCGTCTTCCTCACCGCTCACGGCCCGCAGGAGCAGTAGCTCGACCGGGACCTGACCCTTCTGCATGCCGCCCTCGAGGGCTTCGAGCTCGATCTCGCGAGAGGCAGCCTTGAGATCCTGGGTGTCGGCGTCCAGCGCCAGCACCAGAGCCCGGCTCAGCTGGAGACGCTCTCCGTCGGTGATCGCCGCCGCGCCTTCTCGGGGAGCGTTCCAGGTGATGGTGGCACCGTCGACTTCGAAGACCCGACTTTCCGAGGCCGGAGCTACCGCCGCTGCTTCCCCGGCTTCCGGCGCCGCGGCGACATCACCCGGCTCGTCGGCAGCCTGCACGCCCAACGCGGCGACCAGGAAAAGACTCACGGCCAGTAAGAGGGCCCGTCGACTTCGGCCGCGACAGGCACTGTGGTAAATCGGGTTGGAGTGGTGACAACTCGACCGCATGATGGCGTCTCCTATGTCGTTGAGGAATGTGAATTCGGTACTGGATCCTAGCAACTCAGAGCATCGGCTGTCCAACACCTTCGCCATCATCTTTGATCGTTTGTAAATGTCGTCAAAGTCCGACTAAGAAAGACTATTTACCTTATCTATAAATGGACATTCATTCGTCGAGGCAACTGCAATGTCGGTATTGGAGCAGCCTGAGGCATCCCATGACTGTTCTCGGCCAAGGCGCTAAATCATTTTGTTAGGTCAGGGTGTGTATTCGCAGAAATAGTGGGTATATTGGAATATTTCGCGTTAGCCCGTGCGGTCAAGAGTCGCCGGCGCACCATTCGAGAATCGACATTGCGCTGAACATCTTGTGCTTGGCTTGCCGCCAGGCCAGGCTCCGGGGGCCGTCCAGCACTTCGTCGGTGACGTCCTCACCGCGCATGGCCGGCAGGTCGTGGAGAAAGACGGTCTCGGGCTTGGAGACCCGGTCCATGATCTCCCGGGTGACTCGGTAGGGGCCCAGACGGCGGTCCCAGTCGTCCGCCCCTGGCGCCACGCCCATGGTTTTCCAGCGGCTGGTGTAGACGGCATCGACGCCCCCGGGCAGATTTTCCAGGTCAGTCTGCTGCGCGATGGTCGAACCGTGGCGCTCTGCCGTCTCGAGGATCGGCCCGACGTACTGGCTCGGCAGCTCAAGACCTTCCGGCGTCACCAGGGTGACCGTCATTCCCGGCGTCATGGCCGCCGCTTGAGCCAGCGAGATCGCCGTGCTGTTGCCGACGCCAAAATACAGGACATGCAGGCCCTCGAGGCGCCCGAAGGCTTCGAGCAGAGTCGATAGGTCGGCCACCGCCTGGGTCGGATGGTCGTCCTCGGTCAGGGCGTTGACGATCGCCATCTCCTGCTGGCTGGCGAAGGTCTCGATTTCACCCAGGCTTTCATTGGTGCGAATGACCAGCAGATCGAGATAACCCGAGAGTATTCGAACCGTGTCTTCAAGGGTTTCGCCGGTGGTGGTTTGGAGATCATTCGGGCCATAAGCGATGACCTTGCCGCTCAGCTTGAGAGCCCCCACCGTGAAGGAGCTGCGGGTGCGGGTCGATGTCTTGCGAAAGTAAATGCCGACGATCTTGTCGCGCAGGCGGTCCCGCCCGATGGTGGGATCGGCGGCGAATTCCACCGCCCGTTCCACCAGCCGAGCGAGGTTGTCGGCTCCGACCTGCGGGATGGTGAGAATGTGTCTCATCGATCCTGAATCTCCTCGTTTCAGCGCGTCGTTCTCTGGACTCAGGCGCTGCCTGATCCGCTGTGATTTCTGGACTTAGACTGGATCAAAGGTGTCCCGGCAACTCGCCGCTGAAGTTCGCGAGCTCGAGTCGGCCACGGTGGGGAAGAGCGTCGACCTGACGTAGCGCCTCGGCATAGCGCTGTGAGGCGTCCGGGCGGGATGGGTCGAGAATCAGGGAGAGGGCAGTTCCGCTATGGGCCGCGATCAGTCCTTCGCCCAGGCCTTGTTCGACCAGGCTGAACATCTGGGCAAAGAGAGGCTTGGGCACGAAGCGATTGTTGATCCGCGCGCTCGTCGTGCAGGCACGAGCCGCCATCGCCAGGTCCCTCCGGCGGTTCGCCTCGCGGATCGTTTCGTAGGCCTGGCGCAACTCCTCGATCTCTTCGGGGGTGTAGCGGATGTTGTGCCGCCACTTGTCGAACTCCACCGTGTCGATCGTCTGGCCGTCGAGGACCACCAGGGCGCGAAAAGGCGGCAGTCGCCCCATACGCTCGAGCAGTCGCCCCTCGCGGTGGGCGTAGGCCACGGATTCCGGATACATCGAACCGTCCGTCGGCTCGATGTCGATCGCGTGCTTGGAGATGGTCTCCGGACTGACCTTGAGCCCCCAGCTGTCGGCGACCGCACGCAGACTAGCCGTGATGTCGGCGGTGCTGGTCCCGAAGCCGTTGGATAGCGGCAGCGGGGTCTCGATATGCAAGGTGCCGCTGAGCGGCAGATCTTTGTCGTTCAGGTAGGCGGTCACCGCGCGCAGTGCCTTGGTGCGGTTCGCCGGCTCGACGCTCAGCGGTGCGCCCCCGGTGCCGCGCTCGAAGCGAGCGATCGACTGGACGGCGAGCGGCGCCGTGATCAGGAAGTCGAGGCCGTCGGGGCGCTTGCCCTGAACGCACTCGCCGACCACCAGGGCTCCGGAGCCGGTGCCGATTCCTCGGGTTTTGGTGGGTTTCGTTTCGGAAGGTCTGGATGTCACCGTTGTCGTCAAAACGAAACTCCACGCGTAAAACGTTGTCACTCGCTCCGCGAACAGCAGCGGCCGAGGCCAGTTTCAGCTGTTCGAAAACGAACGTGGGGATAGAAAGACTAAACAGAAGAAGAAAGGCGAACTGGTAGGGGAAGAAGGTACCATAATGACTCTTAACGATCAAACTTGCCCAGCTTAATGTGCGAGCTTAGACTTGACTTATCTGTCAAGGCTTTAGTGCACCAGAAGTAAAGTCCGGTTCGTTCCAGAATCTTTCTCAAACCTTGGAGATCGACCGCTGCCGGACATCGCGATCGGGACCATCTCGAACTCGATCTCATCACCTCGAAGTCGACCTCTTCACCACGAATCCGACATCCATCACCTCGAGGAGCCACAGGTGTCGTCAGCCCAGACCGTCTTCCCCAGTCAGTCCGACGCGATGCGCCTACCGCAGCTGATTCAGCTCGACGAGGGCCTGATCGCGGCCGTGTTTCGCTTGATGAAGCTCTTGCCGGCTAAATATGTGGTCGAAAGAGCGGTCGCCGATGGTCGCCTCAACGCCCGCTCGGGCCTGGTGGAGACCTCGAGCGGTACCTATGCCCTGGGCCTGGGCATCGCCTGTGCCGAGCACGGCATTCCCTTCGTCATCGTCAGCGACCCGGCGATCGACGATTCTCTGCGCCGGCGCCTGGAGGATTTGGGCGGCGAGGTTCGCATCGTCTCCAAGAGCCAGACCGGAGCCAATCTCCAGGTTCTGCGATTGCGCGGCGTCGAGAGCCACCTCGAGGCCCATCCCGACGCCTTCTGGCCCAGCCAGTACCACAACGCGGAGAATCGCGAGGCGTACGGCGTCTTTGCCGATCAGCTGCTCGACGCCGTGGGCGAGGACTTCACCCTGATCGGGACCGTCGGCTCCGGGGGCTCGACCTCCGGTTCGGCCGAGGCCCTGCGCCGGGCCGGTGCCGATGTCCGGCTGATCGGTGTCGACACCTTCGGCAGCATGCTCTTCGGGCTGCCCGTCGACAAGCGCGTGCTGCGCGGGCTCGGCAATTCGGTGGCCCCGCGCAATCTGCTGCACCATCTCTATGACGAGGCACACTGGGTGCGGGCCGAGGACGCCTTCTACTGGACCCGCGAGCTGCACCGTCGTCACGCCGTGTTTCAGGGGCCGACCTCGGGCGCCGCTTATCAAGTGGCGCGCTGGGTGGCGCGACAGCAGCCGGATCGTCCGGTGGTCTTCATCGCTCCCGACGAGGGCTATCGCTATCAAGATAGCATCTACGACGACGACTGGTTGCGGGCTGAAGGCCTGCTCTGTCACGACCCCACCCCCGAGCCGGTGGAGATCGCTTCCCTGGCCGATGCGGCTCCGCCGTGGAACTACATCGCCTGGGGGCGTAGGCCGCTTCAGGAGATCCCCGGCGCCTCCCCTGAGAAGACCGCCTGATGGCCACCGTCGCCTTCATCGAGAGCAACACCACCGGTACCGGTCGCATTCTCGCCGAGAAGGCCTTGGGTCGGGGGCACTCGGTTTGCTTTCTGAGCGATCATCCCGAACGCTACCCCTATTTGCGGGAGTTGATGCTGCACCCGCGGCAGGTCGATACCAGCGATCTCGATGCGGTCTGTCGCTGCCTGCGGGCTCAGAAAGATCTGATCGCCGTGCTGTCGAGCTCGGAGTATTACCTCGAGACCGCCGCGCGCGCCGCGGGTGCCCTGGGCTTGCCCGGGGCGGACCCGGAGGCGATCGCCGCCTGTCGGGACAAGTGGCGCGCTCGGGAGCATTTCGAGGCCGCTGGCGTCGCCACTCCCAAGACCTTTCGGGTCACCTCCAGCGAGCAAGCCCGGGCGGCGTGGCAAGGCGGCCCCGCCGTGGTCAAACCGGTATGCGGCTCGGGCAGCCTCGGGGTGCGGCTTCATCGTCAGCAGGAAAGCTACCAGGAGCATATCGACGAGCTGCTGGCGGTGACCGAGAACGAGCGTGGTCTCGCCGTCGAGCCGGTGGCCCTGGTGCAGGAATTCATCGATGGACCTGAGTTTTCGGTCGAGATGCTCGGCCTCGACGGCGATTTCAAGCTGTTCGGCATCACCGCCAAGCACCTGGGGCCGGCACCTCATTTTCTCGAGGTCGGCCACGATTTTCCCGCGCCGATCAGCGGCGAGCTGGCCGGGGCCATCGAGGCCGCGGCTCGCGCGGCTCTCGAGGCCGTGGGCATGGGCTTCGGCCCGACCCACACCGAGGTACGGCTGCGCGACGGCGAACCGGTGGTTCTCGAAATCAATCCCCGGTTGGCCGGTGGCATGATTCCGGTGCTGATCGAGCAGGCCACCGGCACCGACGTGCTGGAGGCGATTCTCGACGTCTTCCTCGGGCAACCGGTCTCGGCGACGCCGAGCCGGCAGCGAATAGCGTCGATCGCCTTTCTGGTCCCCGAGCGGGCCGGGCGGCTCGAGTCGGTCGTTCAGCCGGGCGATCTGTCGCCGAACGTCGCCGAGCTCTTCGTCAAGGCGCGACCCGGCGACGCCCTGGTGCTTGAGGGCAGCTTTCGCGACCGAATCGGCCACGTGATCGCGACCGGCGCCACCGCCGCCGAGAGCCAGGCCCTGGCCGAGTCCACCCGCGACGCCGTCATCATCGAGGTTTCCGCGGCGGCAGACGTCGCGGGCTCGACCGGGGAGAGCACCGGTCGGCTCAAGCGCGGTCTCCACCCGGAAGCTCTCGAGATCGTTCGCAAGCCGCCGACTCCGGCCCGGCGCAGATGGGAGCTGGAGCAGCTGGCGGCGATCGACGAAGCCCACCTGGTGATGCTGTGCGAGGCAGAGCTTTTGCCCGCCGAGCCGGTGCGCGCGGTCCTGGGCGTCGTCCGGGAAATGCGCGACGCCGGTTTCGGCCGGCTGGCCGACAGTGTGGCGCCCCGCGGCACCTACTTGCTTTATGAGGGTGAGCTCATCTCCCGCCTCGGGGTCGAGACCGGTGGCGTGACCCATCTCGGCCGGTCGCGCAACGACATCAACGCCTGCCTGTTCCGGCTGCGCCTGCGCGGGCTGCTCGAGACGGTCTACCGCGGCCTGTGGTCGCTGCGCTCGGCCCTGGTGCGACGCGCGGCCGGCACCACCGAGCTGGCGATGCCGGTCTACAGCCAGTTTCAGCCCGGATTGCCCGGGACCCTGGCCTTCTACCTGCTCGGCGCCGAGCGGGCGCTCTATCGCGACCAGGAGGCCTTGAGGCGGCTGCTGCCGGCTCTCGACACCTCGCCGATGGGGGCCTGTGCCGGCGGCGGCAGCACCTTCGCCATCCGGCCCGAACGCACCGCCCGGCTGCTCGGCTTTTCCGAGATCTGCCGTTCGGCGCTCGACGCGGTGGCCAGTCGGGACCTCGCCCTGCGCTTGCTTGCGGCGGTGGCGATCTCGGGCATGCACGTCACGCGGCTGACCCAGGATTTGCAGATCTGGACCACCCAGGAATCGGCCCTCGTCCAGTTGCCCGACGATCTGGCCGGCGGCTCGTCGATGATGCCGCAGAAGAAGAACCCTTATCTGCTCGAGATGATCAAGGGGCGAGCGACCCGGGCGACCGGCCATTGGGTGAACGCCACCGCGACCATGCAGCGGACCCCGTTCTCGAATTCCGTCGAGGTCGGCACCGAGGCGGTCGTCGGGCTGGAGGACGGGCTCAAAGACTACGACGAAGCCGTTCGGCTCCTGGCCCTGATCATTCGGGGCATGGAGCCCAGCCCCGAGCGCATGGCCCGCGGCATCGACGACGGGGGAGTGATCGCGGCGGCGGTCGCCGACGCCCTGGTTCGCGACACCGGCGCGCCTTTTCGCCAGGTCCACCATGAGGTCGGCGCCACCGTCGCCCGGGCCCTGGATCAGGGCGAGTCGGTCAGCGCCGCCCTTGAGGGGCTGCTGGACGCGGACGGGCCGTCTTCGCCCCTCGAGTGGGCTCATCAATATGAGCACGGCGGCGGCCCGGGGGAAGCGACGACCCGTCGCGCCCTCGAGCTCGCGAACCGGGAGCTCGACGCCGACGCCGAGTGGCTTCGCGCTTGCCTGGAGCGCTGGGCCCGCGCCGACGTCGAGCGCCGGCAGGCGGTCGACGCCCTCATCGGAGATTCAGGAGGCGGCGATCTTGGCGGCGGCTAGTTCGAGCTTCGGGCTTGTCGAGGGGGAGGTGAGGGAGCGGCTTACCGCCCCGGGGGCAGCGGCTGTCGGCGGGGAGTCCGAACCGGTGTCGATGAGCGGCGTGCGCCTCAATCCCGCGCTTCAAGGCTTTCGCTGCTTGCGCTGCGAAACAGATCATCCGATCGACGACTATTTCGAGGGTTGTCCCGCGTGCCTCGCGCGGGGACACGCCTCGAGCCTCGCCGCCACCTACGAGGTCCGTCAGGCCGGGCCGACGAGCCATCTTCCTTTCCTCGGTCTGCCTTCCCTGGGTGATGGCGAGACGCCGCTGCTGGCGCTTTCGAAGATCGCGGCCGAGTTGGAGCTGGGCGGTCTGTGGCTCAAGGCGGAGAGTCACAACCCGACGGGCTCGCACAAGGACCGCATGTCGGCGATGATCGTGGCCCGGGCGTCGATGCTGGGCTCGCCGCGAATTCTGGTCGCCTCCTCAGGCAATGCCGGTGTCTCCCTGGCAGCCTACGCCAAGCGGGTAGGGCTGGGTTGCACCGTCCTGATCCGCACCGGCCTCGAGGGAACCTGGGAAAACGACATGGCCGACCTCGGAGCCGAGGTGGTGGTGGCCTCGAGCTCCGAGGAACGCTGGGTGTGGATGTCCCGGATGGTTCGGGACAGAACGGGCTATCCGGCGACCAACTACCGCACGCCGCCGGTGGGCAGCAATCCCTTCGGCGTACAGGGCTACAAGGCGATCGGTCACGAGATCGCCGCCGAGCTGGCCGAGGGCCCGCCCGACGCCGTGCTGGTGCCCACCGCCCGAGGTGATCTGCTGTGGGGAATCTGGGAAGGCCTGCGCGAGGCGGGCGCCGTCACCGCGACCCGGTGCCCGAAGATGATCGTGGTGGATCCCTTTGTGCGAACCGAGAAGGTCCTCGCCGGTGCTGACTATCGGGACCATTTCCCCGGCACCAGCGAACAGGTGTCGATCGCCTCGACGACGGTCACCTGGCAGACCGTCCACACCCTGCGGGCGTCCGGCGGTCTGGCGATCGCGGTCGGCGACGCGGCGGCGACCGCCGCCCAGCTCGAGCTGTTTCAGGCGGGTATCCCGCTCGAGCGCTGTTCGGCCGCGCCCTTGGCCGCCTTGCGGCGACTGCGTGCTGCCGGGGCCCTGCCAGCCGGCGCGCGGGTCGTGCTCGTCGGCACCGCCGACGGGTGTCGGGAAGATCTTCTGCCCGAGCTCAGAGCTACGACATGATCGATTCGTTCCCTAACCCATGAGGTATCTACAATGGCAAGCCAGCGAACCTTGATCTGCTGTCCGTTTCCCAATCCCAACGGCAACATCCACCTCGGGCACTTGGCGGGGCCGTTTCTTTCCGCCGACATCCAGCGGCGTTATCGCAAGTTGCTCGGTCATGAGGTGTTCTTGCTCGGCGGCACCGACGACTACCAGAGCTGGACGGCGAGCATGGGTGAGCGTCTCGGCGAAGACCCGGCGGCGTTGGCGGCCCGCAACAACGCGGCGATCCGCGAGAGTTGCCGGGTGGCCAAGGTCGAGATGAGCCACTTCCATCAGCCCAGCACCTCGCCCTACACCGAAGAAGCCACCCAGAATCTGGTCGAGCAGCTCTTCGCCGACGGCCACATCGTCGCCCGTAAGGTGACGGCCTACTACTGCGAGTCGTGCGAGCGTTACCTCTACGACGTCTACATCAACGGCGAGTGCCCGGCCTGCGGCGTCGAGGCCTGCGGTGCCAGCTGCGAGGGCTGCGGACGTCCCCACGACGCCTCGGATCTGATCGATCCGGTCTGCCTGTGCGGCAAGAAGCCGATCCAGCGGCAGGTCGAAAAGCTCTTCTTCCCGCTCGAGCCCCACCGCGCCTGGCTCGAGGAGTACTACGACACCACCCTGGCCACCAACGTCTACCAGATTTCGCTGTTCCGCAAGCTGGTCGAGGGCGGGCTTCCCGACCTGCCGGCCAGTCAGCTGACCGACTGGGGAGTGCCGCTCACTTTTCTGAAGGGCTTCGAGGACCAGCGGTTCTCGCCCTGGTTGCAGATGACCGCCGATCATCTGGCGGCAGTCAGGACTCTGGC
>JAAUXY010189283.1_pt1 | contig 22176 bp, 18 predicted proteins | sample 7278121 | NCBI WGS metagenome assembly JAAUXY01 (sample SAMN14350117, study PRJNA611818) | marine sediment metagenome | isolation source: surface marine sediment (1.8m) | place: French Polynesia: Moorea | collected 2018-08 | reverse complement strand
GCTATCTCCATCGCAGCGCTCTGCTGCCTGCCGGCCACCGGCCTTTCGGCCGAGGAAACCAATCCCGGCTTCATCCTGCTCATCGACGAAGACGCACCAGGCGTCGAGCTGCTGCTCGACAGCCGCTTGAACGACGCCGTCGAGACGGCCGCTGACGCGAGGCACCTGAAGGACCCGCTCGCATCCCACAATCTGCTGTGTGCTGCGCTTATCGCGAAGCGCGACCTCGATGAGGCCGCGCCGGCGTGCGACAGGGCTGTCGAGCTGGCCGGTGAACCGATCACGACCGGCCAGAACCCGCATGGCCACAGCAACCGCGATGCGCTTGCGATGGCCTACTCGAACCGTGCGGTATTGAACTGGCTGCGTGGCAATGCAGAGCAGGCCGACAACGACATCCGCCGCGCGCTGCGGCAGAACCGTCACACGACCGAAATCCGCCACAACGAACAGGTCGGCGCGGCCTCGCTGCTGGCGACCACGGACTGATCCCCGACAGCGACCCGGGGACGGGCGAGTAGCTGCCGGGCGCGCTGCGCCCGGCAGCCAAAGCTCGCTTGTTGTAACCTCCGAGACGGTTCAAAGGTCGGAGAAAAAGCAGTGTCGGATTTCAATGAAGACGACTGGCATCTGGACATCACCAGCAAGACCCCGGCCGAGGCCGAGTTCCTCGATTCCGGGTTCCCGAAAGAGTTCGAGCTCGTCGAATGGGTTGATGACGAGCCTTCGAAGATCGACAAGGATTACTTCGACATTGCGTGGACGCTCGCGCCAGATGGCATACCGCGCGGCATGCTCATCGCATTCATGCACAAGGACACCTACAAGCGCGCCTTCGCCGACATCGGCAAGCCGGCCGATGAATTCGACAGCATGCGCGTCGTATTGACGGTCGACAAGCACGATGAGCCCGCCGATCGGAAAAGCCATCCGCAGTTCAAATGCTGGCTGGAAATCACCGACGCGAAGTTCATCGAATGGGTGCCCGACGAAGACGATGACGACTTTGATGAAGACGACGACTTCGAAGAGTGAGGCACCCCGGCGGAGGTCCGCTATACTCTGACGCATGCAATACCTGATCGATGCGAGCGTCTACGTCTTCCGGGCGCATTTCTCGATGCCCGAGGACATGATGGACCGTGAGGGCAACCCCGTTAATGCCCTCTACGGCTTCTGCCGATTCCTCGGCGACTTTATCGAGCAGGTGAGACCTGAGCGCGTTGCCGTCGCATTCGACGAAAGCCTGTCCACGTCGTTCCGCAACACGATCTACCCCGACTACAAGGCCAACCGCGAGCCCGCCCCGGAGGAGCTGAAGCGCCAGTTCGCGCAGTGCCGCCGCTATTCGCGCGCGCTAGGCCTGCTCGAATGCGGTGACGCCGAGTACGAGGCGGACGACCTGATAGGCACGCTCGTCGAGCACGGCCGCCGCCAGGGAAGGCCGTCGACCATCGTCAGCCGCGACAAGGACCTGACGCAGCTTTTGACCGAGGACGACGTGTTCTGGGACTTCGCCGGCAAGGGCAAGCTCGGCTACGAGAGCATCCCCGAGGTCTTCGGCGTCTACCCGGAACAGATCGCGGACTTCCTCGCGCTGGCGGGCGACAGCGTCGACAACATCCCGGGCGTGCCGGGCGTCGGCAAGAAGACCGCGTCCGCGCTGCTCGGACACTTCGGCTCGCTGGACCGCATTTACGACAACCTCGACCGGGTGCACGAGGTGCCTGTTCGAGGCGCGAAAACGCTCGGCGCGAAACTCGAGACGCACCGGGAAGACGCGATGCTTGCGCGCCGCCTGACCGGCATCGCCACCGATGCGCCAATCGCCGATGCCGAAGGCCGCCTCGAGCCCGGTCGCCCGGACCTCGGCGCCATCAACGCGCTCTTCGACGAGGCCGACATCGGCATGGCGCTGCGCCGCCAGGCTGAGCGCATCTCCGACATCTACCGGGACTGAGCAGAACCGGGCGCTGCGCATGGCCGCACGCGTATTTCGAAAGACCGGACCCGAATCGGCACTCGACATGTTCGAGGCCGAGGCCGAGGGACTGCGCGAGCTGGCCGCTGCCGATGCCATTCGAACGCCGGAGGTTTACGACGTCGGGGTCGCGTCGGACAGCGCATTCATCGAAATCGAGTGGCTGGACCTGAAGCGCGGCAACGCCGATCATGAAAGGACTCTGGGCGAACAGCTGGCCCTGTTGCACCGGCACACGGCTGAACGGCATGGCTGGCACCGTAACAATACGATTGGTCCAACGCCGCAGCTGAACCCGTGGAGCGACGACTGGGTCGGGTTCTTTCGTGAGCACCGGCTGGTCTTCCAGCTCGAGCTGGCGGCCCGCAACGGTTACGGTGGCGACCTGCAGGTGCTCGGCCAGACGCTCGGCGAAAACCTGTCGTCGCTGTTCGACGGCTACGATCCCGAGCCGTCGCTGTTGCACGGAGACCTGTGGGCCGGCAACTGGGGCGTCGCCAACGACGTGCCGGTGATCTTCGACCCGGCGGTCTATTACGGCGACCGCGAATCCGACATCGCGATGACGATGCTGTTCGGCGGCTACGGCCGGGCGTTCTATTCGGCGTACGAGTCAGCCTGGCCGATGGCTGCCGGTCACGAGCGCCGCCTGGATCTCTACAAGCTCTACCACGTGATCAATCACCTGAACCTGTTCGGTTCGGGCTACCTCGGCCAGGCAGTGTCGCTTTTGAAGGGGCTGACTTAAGCGCGTTCCAGCGCCGCCGGCGAGAACAGCACGTCGAACAGCACGCACCAGATCACGACGCTGCCGTACTCGCTGACGTCGACGTCCGCCGGAATTTCGTAGTTCTGGTTGCCGACGTTGCCCTTGAGCTTGCCGAGATCCACAAAACCGTCGTCGAGTACGTCGGCGGCGCTGGTCGGTGACGGGTGCTTCGCAAGGTAGACGACCAGGGCGGGGCCGTTTGTCGTTCGGAAATCTTCGAAGCGGACGACGTTGCGGCCATCGGGTAGCGCATACAGAGTTGCAGTACCGCTGCCCTTGTGCACGGCATCCGCGTCAATGAAGTTCCCCTGCGCGACTACCTGCGGAGCGTCCGGCATCGCTTCATCCTCTGCCTGGTCCGGCACGGCAGCGGCGGTAGCCATGATCTCGTCTTTCATGCCCATGCGCTTTTCCTTGGGCATGGCCATGACCTTGTCGAGATCCACCCGGCCGTCGGCCGTCACAAAATCGAAGCTCTCATCAACCGCCTCGTCGATGAACAGTGGTGATACGAAAAACCATCCTGCAGCCAGGACGATGACGAGTACAACGCCAATCGCAGCTTTTTTCATGGGGGTAGTCGGACCTCGGCCAAAGACCGACCAATACTAGCGCATTCGACTGACGGAACTAGCAGCCGAAGTCGGCGGCCAGGGCGTGCTCGTCAACAGAGCCGAAGTTACGATACTCGAAGTCACGTATCTGGGCGCACGAGCAGCCCTTGTCCGCGCTGCCGATCTTCCCGGACGAACTCACCGAGTACAGGGTCTGGCCCTGTTCGACGCAGGACCAGTCCTCACCCGCACACGCGACCGCAAGGACGGCGACAAGCAATACCGACAGTCGCCTCACAGGTTGTGCTCACTCACGATGTGCGCGCGCATCTGCTCGCGGTTGTCGAACTGACTGTAGAAGTCGAGTACCGCCTGCACATCGCGGACGAACCACTCCACCGCGGCGGGTACTTCTTCCTCCGGGAGCATTGCGAGCAGGATCGGCGCGATGTCCTGGCTCACTTTCTCCTCGAGCTGGTCGCGAGTCAGGCCGGCGAGCTCCGCCTCGAGCGAACGGTAGATGAGTATCGAGCGTTTGAGCTGAGCCGCGAGGTAGTACGGGCTGAGCTGCTCGATGGGTTCGGACAGTGCCGGCGGCACTTCGAAGTGCCATTCGCCGTCGCGTCTACGAATCAGCATGACCATGCCGTCGCCGATGTCGACATCGTAGCCGCCGTCGACCGCCGTCGCGTCGATGATTTTATCCTCGAACTGGCCGTCCTGAAACGTGAGATCGAGCCTCAGGTTTAGGCTCGCCTGGATCAGATCGAAGTCCAGGCTGATGCCATTTTCCGGCGGGTAGCGTGTCTCGACGAACTCCGCGAACGCGGCATCGAGCCGGTCGAGTTCTTCGAACAGCGCCACGTACTGGAAGACGATGTCCATTCCGTGAATGTAGGGCTGGCAGGCGCTCATGCCCTGGTCCTTGCAAATGGCAACAACGCCCTCGACGATGCGGACGGCCTCGGCCTTCGCGGTCTTGTCCGCGAGCGCGTGGGCGGCGGGCAACAGGCAGAGCAAAAGAACGGCAATGCTTCGTTTCATGGCGGGGCTCCCGGTGAGGGGCCAGTGTTGCATGGCACAGCCAAAGTTTGCGCGACCGAGGTCACGGATCGGCAAGGATCAGCCCGGGTATTCGCTCAGGTCGTCGGACTCATCGACGACGATCGCCTCGCCGAGAAAGTCCTCGTCAAACAGGTACAGGGTGGTGCCCTCCGGTGCCTGGATCGCGCGGAACGCGCCCTCGTAGCCCGGGTACTTCTCCGTTTTGTGCCCGTGGCGCTCGCAGACGGCCACGACGGCGTCGCGATCGCGGCATTTGAAGCACAGCGACGGTCCGGATAGCGCGATGCTCTCGGATAGCCCGATGGCGATTCCGCCCGCATCGAAGCGAAGATGCGGCGTGGGTTCCTCGCGCATGCTGAGCATCACGGGCGCGATCGGTGCCCAGAAGCGGGCGGAGCGCATCGCGTCGCGCACCGGCAGCGTCACCTCGAACCAGCTACCGAGCAGCGAGTCATTGTCGTCTTCGTCGGCGCCGTAGAAAGTGCGCGCCTCGAGCATCATGATCGTGTGATGGTCGCGGTCCTGCAGGCGCAGTTCGTTGAAGATCTCTTCGCCGAGCTGCATGTGCGAAAAATCGAAGCCGTGGTCGGACATTCTGCGCGCATGCCGCGCGAGCTCCGGCTGCACGAACGTGAGTGCGGGATCGTCGAACTCGCGGTCGTGCAGGCCGATCGACAGCGCTCCGTCGCTGACGACCGCGTACTTGTGCGGCCAGATATCGCTCGAGGTGAGTTCCTCGAAGCCCAAGGTCTTGTAGAAGTGCAGAGAGTCCAGGATGTCCGGGGTTCGGACGCTGAATTCGAGAAAGCGTCCGATGCTGCTCACTGCGCGGCTCCCATTGCCAGCGCGCGTTCGCGCGCGCCCTCGCGGTCGCGAGCGACCTCACCCGCGCTCCAGTCTGTCAGTGTTTCTGGCCAGCCGCCAGCGTGCCGGGCGACGAGTCCGGCGAGAAAGTCGATGTGGTCGTCGCGATCGTTCAGGCAGGGGATGTAGCGGAGCTCGCCACCGCCGGCCTCGACGTAGGCCTCGCCGTTCTGCAGGGCAATTTCCTCGAGCGTCTCGAGGCAGTCGGCCGAGAAACCTGGACAGACGACGTCAAGTTTGCCGAGCCCGTCGGCGCCGAGCGCTTCGATCGTCTCGTCGGTGTAGGGCCTCAGCCACTCGGCGCGCCCGACGCGCGACTGGAAGGTCAGCATCCAATCGTCTTTGTCGAGGCCGAGCTTCTCGGCGACCAGCCGGCCGGTCTTCTGGCACTGGCAGTGATACGGGTCGCCATCGAGCAGGGTCTGCCGTGGCACGCCGTGAAACGAGAACAACAGCTTGTCGCCGCGGCCGTTTGCGTCCCAGTATTCGCGAATACTCGCGGCGAGCGCGTCGATGTAGCCGGGCGCGTCGTGGAACGCGTTGATGAACCGGAACTCCGGAACCCAGCGGCGCCGACTCAGGTGTGCCGTCACGGCATCGAAAACCGACCCGGTCGTCGTGCCCGAATACTGTGGATACATTGGCAGGACGACAAGCCGGCGTGCGCCGGCAGCGTACAGTTCGTCCAGCGCCGCGGCGATCGTCGGCTTGCCGTAGGACATGCCGAGCGAAACGTGAACCGGGCCCGGGAATCGTTCACCCAGTCGCTCGCCGATGCCGCGCGTGATCGCCTGGGAATAGAGCAGCAGCGGCGAGCCTTCGTCGGTCCAGATTTCGGCGTACGCGCGCGCCGAGCGGGCCGGCCGGAAGCGCAGGATGACGCCGTTCAGGATCAGCCACCACAGTGGCCGCGGCAGCTCGACGACCCGCGGGTCCCACAGGAACTCGGCCAGGTAGCGCCGGACGGCCGACGGCGTCGGTTCGTCAGGCGTTCCCAGGTTGACGAGCAATACGCCCAGCGAATCGGTATCGCCATGGGCGTAGGATGGTGATGACTGGAACGTCGGCATAGAATCGCGGACAGAAAGCGAAGGCCGTAACAGTACTGCAAAGGCCGGGAACGCGCCACCGCACGAGGCCATGTCCTTGTGTTCTAAGACAATTCGGAGAGGGCAGCCGTGGAAGAGACACAGGTCGAAGAGGTCGATATGCCGGATCGCTGGACGATGATCCGCGACATCGCCGTGCTGCAGTTCAAGCTCGTCGTGGACGGCTTGCGCGACTTTCTGCTCGTGCCGGCCTCGATAATCGTCGGCGTTATCTCACTGGTTAGCAGTGAAAGCGGCCGGCCGGCGCCGTACTTTTACCAGCTGCTGGCAGCCGGCAAGCAGAGCGAGCGCTGGATCAACCTGTTCGGCGCGCTCGGCAATGCCCCCAAGGGCGTCATCGACGAATCCGGCCTTGCGGATACGAGCATCGACGATCTCGTCGCCGGCATGGAGACCTTCGTCGTCAACGAGTACAAACGCGGTGGCGTGACGTCGCACGCGAAGAAACGTATCGACGACGCGCTCGATGTGATCCAGCGGGCGGCCAGGGCACGCAAGGGAGACGATTCGGAGCCTGCGGCCTAGGCGCTGTCTAACCCCGTTCGACGTCGCGGCCGGACAGCAGGTCGTCGAGATGCGGCGGCGGATGGTCCGGACCCATACGGCCGGATTTCAGGCGTGCGATGTAGTCCTTGTACGCACGCATGGCCTGGTAGCCGAACATCCAGATGATCGGGATGTTGGCAAACATGATGACGCCCGTGCCGATGCCGATGACGTTGTCGAGATCGGCGTCCGACTTCACGAGGCCCAGGGTCGCGACGACGATCAGCACGCAGTAGAGCAGCTTGTAGACGAGCACCGGTTTTTCGCCGCCCATGAACACGACGCCCTGCTCGCCGTAATAGCTCCACGCGATCATCGTCGACAGTCCGAACAACCAGGTCGCGATCGTGACGACCCACTTGCCGAGTCCCGGCGTCACCGAGTCGAACGCCTTGGCGGTCAACGTGGCACCGACGAAGTTGCGGTAAAAGCCGTCGGATTCGAGCGTCGGCTCGACGTCGCTCCGGAACGGGTACCAGCGCACGGAAAGCCCGCCGGGCGTTTCTTCGACGACACCGGTGATCTTGTGCAGGGAGTCGCCGGTCTGCGCGTTGTCGTGTGCTCGCACGATCATGAACGCGCTGTCACCCGCAAACCAGTCACCGTCGCCCACCGAGGTCGGCTCGACGATCCAGCCGGTCTCGGACGCAGTGAACTGCGGGGATTCCTCGAAGGCCAGGTCGGGAGCGCGGTTCCAGATGCCCGTCGACAGCACGATCAGGGCCGTGAACGTGCAGACGACGATCGTGTCGATGAACGGCTCGAGGCCCGCAACGACGCCCTCGCGAACCGGCTCATCGGTCTTCGCAGCCGCGTGCACCATCGCCGACGAACCCTGGCCGGCCTCGTTCGAGAAAATGGCGCGCTTCATCCCGATCTGAAAGCCGAAGAACACGGTGCCGCCGATGAAGGCGCCGGTCGCGGCAGAGGTGGAGAACGCCGACGTGACGATCAAAGCGAACATCTCGGGGATCTGGCCGACGTTGTTGGCAAGCACCCAGAAGCCCGCGACGAGATAGGCGACGACCATGATCGGCACGACCGTGCCGGTGAATTTGCCGATGCGCTTGATGCCGCCGATGATCACGACGCCGACGATGATGGCGATGACGATGCCGGTCATCCAGGTCGGCACGCCGAAGTAGGTCTGCGTAATCTCGCCGATGTTCCAGGCCTGGAACATGTTGCCGCCTGTGATCGTCGACGTGATCATTGCCAGGCAGAAGATGATGCCGATCGCACGGCCGAGGCGCGGCCAGTTCATGCGCTCGAGCGCTTTCGCCGCGACCCACATTGGTCCGCCGTGCGGGTTGTCGGGGTCATCCGTGTTGCGATACAGCATCGACATCGTCACTTCGGTGAGCTTGATGGCCATGCCGAGGATGCCGACGACCCACATCCAGAAGACGGCGCCCGGTCCGCCGAGTGCGATGGCGAGCGCTACGCCGCCGATGTTGCCGAGGCCTACGGTGCCGGACAGCGCGGCCGACAAGGCCTGGAAGTGATTGATGGCGCCGGGGTCGTTCGGGTCGTCGTAGGAGCCGCGCACGACGGCGGGCCCGTGGCGCAGCGCCCAGTACTGCGAAAAGCCGCTCCAGACTGTAAACAGTATGCCCGTGCCGACGATGGCGTAGAGGACGTACTCGTGCCACAGGATCGCATTGATCGCTGCCAGGACGGCCGAGAATTCCCCCATTGACGTCGGCGAACGGTCAGCCGACCGTCGGCGCAGCCTCCAGGATGGCGCTGACGCCCATGCCGCCGGCGGTGCAGATCGAGATGAGCCCGCGTCCGCTGCCCTGTTCGTTGAGGAGCTTGGCGAGCGTGCCGACGATGCGTGCGCCGGTAGCCGCAAACGGGTGGCCCATCGCAATGCTGCCACCCTTGACGTTCATGCGGTTGATATCGATCGGCCCCATCGGCTCGCTGCGGCCCAGCTTGTTGCGGCAGAAGTCCTCCGACTGCCAGGCCTTCAGCGTCGCGATCGTCTGCGCGGCGAAGGCTTCGTGGATCTCGTAGAAATCGAAATCCTGCAGGCTGAGTTCGGCCTGCTTGAGCATGTCCGAAACGGCGTAGGCCGGGGCCATGAGCAGGCCCTCGGAATTGATGAAGTCGACGGCCGCGACCTTCGAGAACGTCAGGTAGGCAAGCACCGGCAGGTTCTTCTTGCGCGCCCAGTCCTCGGTGCCGAGCAGTATCGCAGCCGCACCGTCAGTCAGCGGCGTGGAGTTACCGGCCGTCATCGTGCCTTCGCCCGAGCGGTCGAATACCGGCTTCAGCTTCTGCAGCTTCTCGAAGGTCGAGTCGCGGCGAATGTTGTTGTCTTCTTCGAGGCCCTCGAACGGAATAACGAGGTCGTCGTACCAGCCTTCGTCATAGGCAGCTGCCGCCTTGACGTGACTGGCGAGTGCGAGCTGGTCCTGATGTTCGCGAGTGACCTCCCATTCCTTGGCCGTGATCTCCGTGCTCTCGCCCATCGACAGCTTCGTGCGCGGTTCCGTGACGCCGGGGAACTGCGGGGCGAAGTGGCTGGGCCGCAGGCGGAACCACGGCAGGATACGGCCCATTGCGGAACGTGCGGCGTGTACGTCGAGCAGAATACGGCGGTACTCGTCCCTGTAAACGATCGGTGCGTCACTGACCGTGTCGACGCCGCCCGCGATGCCGCATTCGATCTGGCCGAGCGCGATCTTGTTCGCGATCATGACCGCAGCTTCGAGACTGGTGCCGCAGGCGCGCTGCAGGTCCACACCAGGCGTGCGCAGCGAAAGGCCCGAGTCGATGACCGATTCGCGAGCAAGGTTCCAGTCGTGCGAGTGCTTGATGACGGCGCCGAGCGCAACGTCACCCATCGTCTGGCCCTTGAGGTCGTACTTGCTGACGATGCCCTTGAGGGCGGCCGTCATCATGTCCTGGTTCGAGCAGTGACGGTAAACGGAGTGTGAGCGTGCAAACGGGATGCGCGTTCCACCAATGATCGCCACTCGTATTGCTCGTCCGTCGTGCAGCATCGAAGCCCTCCGAGGCATGTATCGCTGGCGAACTTTACACCATCAGGGCAATAACGCTAAATAGCCCGGCGATGTCCCGGAACCCCAATACGCTGTCATGGCGAAACGAGATCGGCCGCCTGATGCGTCTGGCCGGTCCATTGATCGTCAATAATCTTTCCATCGCGGGCATGCAGGCCGCCGACACCGTTATGTCGGGCCGGCTCGGGGCGACGACACTTGCAGCGGTCGCGGTCGGCGCCAGCGTCTGGTTCTTCTTCTTCACGATCGGACTGGGAATCATGATGGCGATCTCGCCGATCGCCGCACGCCACTGGGGCGCCGGCAACCCGGAGCTGATCGGCCGCTACACGCGACAGGGAGTGTACTTAGGGATAGCGATTGCCCTCGCGGTCATGGTTGCCGTGCGCTTCGCGGTGCCGCCGCTGCTCGAGATGATCGGCATCGATCCCGCGTTTCGCGACCTGACGGTCGGCTACACCCAGGCGATCTCGTATGGGGCGGCCGGTATCTTCGTGTTCCTCGCACTACGGTTTACCACTGAGGGTATCGGCGCGACCACGCCGATCATGATCACGTCACTGTTCGCTTTCGCGCTGAACGTGTTTCTCAACTACGTGTTCATGTACGGCAAGTTCGGTTTCCCGGCGATGGGCGCGGTCGGCTGCGGCCTCGCGAGTGCCGTGACCATGTGGATGATCGCGTTTGTACTGTTCACGTATATGGCGACCTCGCGCGTCTACCGGGACATGCAGCTGTTTTCGTTTGGGCCGCCACGAATGGACGCGCTCCGGGAGATCATCGTGCTCGGTGTGCCGATCGCGGTTACGATTACCGCCGAAGCCGGGCTCTTCAATGCTGTCGCCGTCATGATGGGTACACGCGGCACGGAGATTACCGCCGCGCACCAGATCGCGATCAACTTCGCGGCGACGATGTTCATGGTGCCGCTCGCGCTGAGTTCGGCGATCACGGTCCGCGTCGGCCACGAGCTGGGTGCACTCGAGTTTCGGCGCGCGCGCTACGCGGGCGGATTCGGCATCTTCGTCTGCGGCATCTTCATGGCCTGCTCGGCCCTGTTCCTGTTTGTCTTCCGCGATGCGGTCGTAAGCCTCTATACCGATGATCCGGTCGTGAAGGGCATCGCGATCAGCCTGCTCTTCATGGCGGCGATCTTCCAGGTCGCGGACGGCGTACAGATCGGTGCCGCCGGCGCATTGCGTGGCTATAAGGACACGCGACTGCCGATGGTGATCAATACCTTCTCGTACTGGGCACTCGGATTTCCGCTGGCCTACCTCGCCGCGGTGACCTATCGCATGCCGCCGACTTACATCTGGGGTGGCTTCGTACTGGGACTGACCGCGGCGGCGGTGCTGTTGACCTGGCGGTATTATCGGGTGTCGGCACGCGCGATCGAGAGTGTGCCGATCGTCGCTCGCGACGCCCGCCAGTCGCTCTGACAGGCTCTACTGGCAGGCGCCGCTAGCCCTGGCCGAAGCCCGGGCTGTCGCCAGCAAGGTACTCGTCTTCTTCCGGCGTGTTCTGGCGGCCGAGCAGTTTGTTGCGGTGCGGAAAGCGGCCGAACTGGTCGATGATGTCGCGGTGCAGCTCGGCGAACGTCGCCATCGTCGCGAAGGTCTCGCGAAACGGTGGCGATACGGCGTCGGCCAGCTTCGAAAACAGCTCACAGGATTTCGCCTGCACCTTCGCCGACTCGGCGTGCTGCAGCGGCATGTAGAAGAACGCCCGTTCGATCGGCGCGAGCCCCTGGTCCTTCTTCTGCATGGCGCCTTCCACACAGAATTTCAGGGCCAGTTTGTCGAGCTCGAAGGCCTTGGCGGTGTGCCGATAGATGTTGCGGCGGAACTGGTCGAGCAGCAGGATGAGCGCAAGCCGGCCGCGCGGTTCGTGGCCCCAGTGCTGTAGCTCTCCAGCAGACGCCCTGTTGACATCGTCGGCGAACTCGCTGCGAATTTGCTCGTCAAAGGCGGGATCTTCGCCGAACCAGGTATCCATGCGGTCGTCGATCTGCGGCGCGCTCAGGTTTCGTTCCCTGAACCAGAAGGCAAGGACTGCCTCGATCCGGACCTGGTCATCATCCGTGATGGTCCGGTCCCCGGACTCGCTCAAGAGTTTTACCGACATTCCGACCTCTGTTGGCCACGCAAAAGTGCGAACTGCGTCACGAAAATGCGTCATGCCGACCATTTGTGACGAGCGATGCCAGTAGACTTTAACAGATGATTCAGGCGCTCACCCGATGTGCCGCGGTCGCGCTTCTGGCCATCGTCGCAGGCTGCGGCGGTGAACAAAGCGGCCCCGAGGAACAGGTGCGTGCCTGGGTCGATGCGATGCACGAAGCCGCCGAGAACAAGGACCGGCGGACGATCCTTGACGGGATCGCAGACGGCTACGCGGATGCCCGCGGCAACAGCAAGGACGACATCGGCGACATGCTGCGTGTTTACTTCCTGCGCCAGGGCACGATCGTGCTGATCGTGAACATCGACGAAATCGAGATCGTCGGCGGCTCGGCAGCGAATGTCGCGCTGACCGTCGGGATGGCCGGCACCGGCGGTGGGACGCTGGGACTGTCGGCCGATGCCTACCGCTTCGAGCTCGAGCTCGAGGCTGACGGCGATGACTGGCAGCTCCTGTCGGCTGCCTGGGGAGAGATAGGCCAGCCGGTTCGATGAGCTGGCTGAAAACCGGTCCGACTGGGCCGGCCGGGAGGGGGACTATGCGAACGCAAACCGTCGTGAACGTCACCGGCATGATGCTCGTCATGGGCTGGCTGTCGGGCTGCGCGACCGTCACGGAATCCGTCGTTTCCGCGCCCGACGTCTCCCTGAGGAACGTTCACGTCGCGCGTCTCGACCTGTCCGCGCAGACCTTCGTTCTGTCTTTCGACGTAACCAACCCGAACCCGTTTCCGCTGCCGGTCAACATGATCGACTATGGTGTGAAGCTCGATGGCCGGCGCTTCGCCAGCGGTGAAACCGACTGCAAGATCATGGTGCCTGCCGGGAGCGACAGCGAGATCGCGATCAGCGTCGACCTGAATCTTCTGAAGACCGATCCCGAGCTGCTGTTCATCGTTCGCGACGCGGCGCGCGGCGACATTCCGTACACGCTCGAAGGCCGCATGGGCGTCGACCTGCCGGCAACGCGACCGATGCGATTCGAACATGAAGGCCTTATTCGCCTGCAGGCGCTGGCGGACTGACGCGCCGAAACATCTTGGTTACGCGCGTAACCTAAGAATTCAGCCGCAAGACGCGCGTGTCTTTGACGTCTAAGTAGCTGTTTTAGCTCTCTTTTCCCGAGTGACCGGAGGACGAATACTCGTCGCCTTGGTTGCTCCCCTATACTCGATGCTTCGAGTCGGCCGTGGCGACACCGGCGACTCCCACCCCTTACCGGGCATTCACGACGATACCTTTTCACGAGCGGGCCGCGTTTGGCGCGAGCCCCGAAGGCGACAATGACGGAGCGAAAAGCGCATACGGGTCTGTACGACCCCGAGTTCGACCGCGACAGCTGCGGTTTCGGACTTATCGCGAATCTCGACGACTTGCCGAGTCACGGCGTCGTCGCGACGGCGATCGCAGCGCTCGCCCGCCTCACTCATCGCGGTGCCGTCGCGGCCGATGGCAAGACCGGTGACGGCTGCGGGCTGCTCCTGAAATTCCCGGAAGCCTTCCTGCGCGAAGAGGGAGAGGCAGCCGGCTTCTCGCTCGGCGAGCGATTTGCCGCGGGTACCGTGTTCCTGAGCCAGGATGAGGCGGCGGCAGCGAAGGCCCGCGAGACGATTGCGGCGGCGGCCGCCGAACTCGGCCTCGAGGTGGCGGGCTGGCGCCCGGTGCCGACGGATTCGTCCGTCTGCGGCATGCAGGCGCTCAGGACGCTGCCGCGCATCGAGCAGGTCTACGTCAACGCGCCGGACGGCATGCAGCGCGGTCGCTTCAATCGTCGCCTGTTCCTCGCGCGGCGGCGCGCCGAGAACCGGCTGAGCGATGCAGAGACTTACATCTCGAGCCTGTCGTCGGTCACGATCAGCTACAAGGGCATGGTCATGCCGGCCGTGCTGGCGGACTTCTTTCCCGACCTGCGCGACGAGCGGCTGGCCGCGTCGGTCTGCGTGTTTCACCAGCGATTTTCGACCAACACGCTGCCCGAGTGGCGGCTCGCACAGCCGTTTCGTTTTCTCGCCCACAACGGCGAGATCAATACGATCCAGGGCAACCGCAACTGGGCGCAGGCGCGGGCCAAGAACTTCCGCTCGGACAAGCTCGACGACATTTCGGATCTCGAGCCGGTCATTTCGCTCACCGGCTCCGACTCGTCGAGCCTCGACAATATGCTCGAAGTGCTGCGGGCCGGCGGCATGGACGTCCTGCAAGCGATGCGAATCCTGATGCCGCCCGCGTGGCAGACCGTGGACGATATCGACCCGGACGTGCGCGCGTTCTACGAATTCTTCGACTGCCAGCTGGAGCCCTGGGACGGGCCCGCCGGCATCGTGCTGACTGACGGCCGCTACGCGGCGTGTAGCCTGGATCGCAACGGCCTCAGGCCCGCGCGCTACGTGATCACGAAGGACCGCCACCTGACGGTCGCCTCCGAGGTCGGCGTCTACGATTACGACGAGCGCGACGTCGTCGAGAAGGGCCGACTCGGGCCCGGCGAGATGCTCGCGGTCGATCTGATCAACGGTGAGCTGCTGTACAACGACGATATCCACGACATCCTGAAGACGCGTGCGCCTTACAAGAAGTGGCTCAAGCAGGGCGTGCGCTACCTCGACTCGGAGCTCATCGATACGCACACGGCAGCCGAACCCATGGATCCGGCGACGCTCGCCTGCTACCAGAAGATGTTCAACATGAGCCGCGAGGAGCTCAACGACGTCGTCGCGGTTCTCGCGCAGACGGAGCAGGAGGCGGTCGGCTCCATGGGCGACGACACGCCGATGGCCGTGCTATCGCACAAGGTCCGGTCGCCGTTCGACTACCTCCGTCAGCAGTTCGCGCAGGTCACGAATCCGCCCATCGACTCGCTGCGCGAGCGCATCGTCATGTCGCTGCAGACCAATATCGGCCGCGAATCGAGCCTGTTCGACATCGGGCCGGAGCACGCGAAGCAGGTCATCATGAACTCGCCCGTGCTGTCGCAGAAGAAGCTTCGGCAGCTGCTGGGCCCCGACATGTTCGCGGACAGCCAGGCGTTCGTCGACCTCAACGTCGACAGCAAGCTTTCCCTGCCCGAAGCGCTGGATGCCATCTGCGGCGAGGCCGAGCAGGCCGTGCGTGACGGCAAGCTGATCATCATGCTCAGCGATCGCTACATCGAGCGTGACAAGCTGCCGGTGCATGCCCTGCTGGCCACCGGCGCCGTGCATCACCACCTCGTCGGCCTGGGCATTCGCTGCGACGCCAACATCATCGTAGAGACCGGGGTGGCGCGGGATCCGCACCACATTGCGGCGCTGATCGGCTACGGGGCGACGGCCGTGTATCCGTATCTCGTCTACCAGTCACTGCACGACATTGCTCGCCGCGGCAATATCGACAAGCAGCAGCAGCTCGGCCGCAGCTATCGCCGCGGCGTTCGCAAGGGCCTGTTCAAGATCATGTCGAAGATGGGGATCTCGTCGATCTCGAGCTATCGCGGCGCGCAGCTGTTCGAGATCGTCGGTCTCGCCGACGAGGTCGTCGAGCGCTGTTTCCGCGGGACGACCTCGCGCATCCAGGGCGCCGATTTCAACGACCTGCAGGACGATCAGCAGCGGCTCGCGAAGCTGGCCTGGGAGCCGCGCGAGCCGGTGACGCAGGGCGGCCTGCTGAAATACGTGCACGGCGGCGAGTACCACTGCTACAACCCGGACGTCATCGCGACCCTGCAGGCAGCGGTTCGCAGCGGCGACTACGCGCGCTACCAGGAGTACGCCGAACTCGTGAACGAGCGGCCGATCGCGACGCTGCGCGACCTCATGGCCACGAAGCCTGCCGCCGAGCCCGTGCCGCTGGACGAGGTCGAGCCCGTCGAGGCTATTTTGAAGCGATTCGACAGCGCGGGGATGTCCCTGGGCGCCCTGTCACCCGAGGCCCATGAGGCGCTCGCAATCGCGATGAACCGCATCGGCGCACGTTCGAACTCGGGCGAGGGCGGCGAGGACCCGGCACGTTACGGCAACGAGAGGGTTTCTAAGATCAAGCAGGTCGCCTCGGGCCGCTTCGGCGTGACGGCCGAGTATCTCGTCAACGCCGAGGTTATCCAGATCAAGATCGCGCAGGGCGCGAAACCCGGCGAGGGCGGCCAGCTGCCCGGCCACAAGGTCAACGACCTGATCGCTCGGCTGCGCTACGCGAAGCCCGGCGTGGGCCTGATCTCGCCGCCCCCGCATCACGACATCTATTCCATCGAGGACCTCGCGCAGCTGATCTTCGATTTGAAGCAGGTCAACCCCGAGGCGCTGGTCTCGGTGAAGCTCGTCGCGGAGCCCGGCGTCGGTACGGTTGCGGCCGGCGTCGTCAAAGCCTACGCGGACCTGATCACGATCTCCGGATACGACGGCGGCACGGGCGCGAGCCCGGTCAGCTCGGTCAAATACGCGGGCAGCCCGTGGGAACTGGGGCTGTCCGAGGCACACCAGGTGCTGCGCGCCAACGACATGCGCCACAAGGTGCGGCTGCAGACGGACGGCGGGCTCAAGACCGGGCTCGATGTCATCAAGGCGGCGATGCTCGGCGCCGAGAGTTTCGGCTTCGGCACCGCGCCGATGGTCGCACTCGGCTGCAAGTACCTGCGTATCTGTCACCTTAACAACTGCGCGACCGGTGTTGCGACACAGAACAACGTGCTGCGCAGCGAATATTTCATCGGCTTGCCAGAGATGGTGATCAACTTCTTCCGCTTCGTCGCCGAGGAAGTCCGCGAACGCATGGCGGCGCTCGGCGTTCGCACGCTCGAGGAGCTGATCGGCCGCGTCGACCTGCTTGAGCTCGAGCCCGGCGTAACCGACAAGCAGGCGAAGCTCGACCTTTCGCCGATTCTGTCGGACGGAGGGCTTGCCACCAACACGCCGCAGTTCTGCACGGACCTGCGTAACATCCCGTTCGACAAGGGCGAACTGGCTGAGGCGATGCTCGCGGAAGCGCGCGGCGCGATCGCCAACAAGTCGGGCGGCGAATTCCACTTCGAGGTCAGGAACTTCAATCGCTCCATCGGCGCGAGGCTGTCCGGCGCGATCGCACGCCGGCACGGCAACGAGGGCATGCGCGATGCGCCCATCGACATTCACCTGACGGGCACGGCGGGCCAGAGCTTCGGCGCCTGGAACGTCTCTGGTCTGAACCTGCACCTGACCGGCGATGCCAACGACTACGTCGGCAAGGGCATGGCGGGAGGCACAATCGTGATCCGGCCGCCGGCCGACGTCGACTACGTGGCTCGCGACACGGCCATCATCGGCAACACCTGCCTGTACGGTGCGACCGGCGGCACGCTGCTGGCGGCGGGTCGTGCCGGCGAACGTTTCGCGGTCCGCAACTCCGGTGTCGTCGCGGTGATCGAAGGCGCCGGCGATCACTGCTGTGAATACATGACCGACGGCGTCGTCGTGGTACTCGGCCGGACGGGCGTCAACTTCGGTGCCGGCATGACCGGCGGGTTCGCATACGTGCTGGACATCGACCGCGACTTCGTCGATCGCTACAACCACGAGCTCATCGACATCCACCGGATTACCCCCGAAAGCATGGAGGCCCACCTGCATCACCTGCGTTCGATGATCACCGCGCACGTCGAGGCGACCGGCAGTGACTGGGGCGATCTCATCCTCGACGACTATCGCAGCTTCCTGCCGAAGTTCTGGCTGGTGAAGCCGAAAGCCGCGCAGCTCGGCTCGTTGATCGAATCGCTCAGGCAGGCCGCCTGATGTCGAAACATCCGCTGCAATTCCTCGAGGTACCGCGTCGCGACCCCGAGAAGGAAGCCGCCGAGGAGCGTGTACAGCACTTCGGCGAGATCTACGGTCACTACGACGCCGCGGATGCCGCGCAGCAGGCGGGACGCTGCCTGGACTGCGGCAATCCGTACTGCGAGTGGAAGTGCCCGGTCCACAACTACATCCCGAACTGGCTGAACCTCATCGAGCAGGGCAAGCTGTTTGAGGCCGCCGAGCTATCGCACCAGACCAACTCGCTGCCCGAGATCTGCGGCCGTGTCTGCCCGCAGGACCGGCTGTGCGAGGGCGCATGCACGCTGGACGAGATGGGTGCGGTCAGCATCGGCAACATCGAGCGCTACATCACCGACGAAGCCGTCAAGCAGGGCTGGCGCCCCGACATGACGAACGTAGTCGCCACCGGCAAGCGCGTCGCCGTCATCGGCGCGGGTCCCGCGGGTCTCGGAGCCGCGGATGTCCTTGCCCGCGAAGGCATACACCCGGTCGTCTACGACGCTTACCCGGAGATCGGCGGCCTGCTGACCTTCGGCATCCCGCCCTTCAAGCTCGACAAGGAAATCGTCAGGCAGCGGCAGGAGCTCCTCGAAGGCATGGGGGTCGAGTTCGTGCTGAACACCCGCATCGGCGAGGACATCCCGTTCGAAGACATCGTCAACGACTACGACGCCGTGTTCTTAGGCCTCGGCACCTACAAATACGTTCACGGTGGCTTCCAGGGCGAAGACCTCCCCGGTGTCTACGACGCGCTGCCGTTCCTCGTCTCGAACGTGAACAGGCAGCTCGGTCTGGACAGGAATCCGGACAACTGGATCAACCTCGCCGGCAAGCACGTTGTCGTGCTCGGCGGCGGCGACACGGGCATGGACTGCAACCGCACTGCGGTGCGCCAGGGCGCAGCCAGCGTGTCGTGTGCGTATCGGCGCGACGAGGAAAACATGCCCGGCTCGCGGCGCGAGGTGGCGAACAGCAAGGAAGAAGGCGTCAACTTCCTGTTCAACCGCCAGCCGCTCGAAATCGTCGGCGGCGACCGCGTTACGGGCGTCAAGGTCATCGAAACTCGCCTCGGCGAGCCGGATCCGGACGGTCGCCGGCGTCCCGAAACGGTGCCGGGCACCGAAGAAATCCTGCCGGCGGACGCTGTCATCATCGCCTTCGGCTTCCGGCCCGATCCGGCCGACTGGTTTGCCGATCACGACATCGAGGCGCTGCCGAGCGGCAAGGTGCGGGTGGCGACACACGGCGATATGCCCTTCCGGACCACCAATCCGAAGGTGTTCGCGGGCGGCGATATGGTGCGCGGATCCGACCTCGTGGTCACGGCCGTCTTCGAGGGCCGCGAGGCCGCCAAATCGATCGCGAAATATCTGGGCGTCCGCTAACAGAAGCGTCGATTTCCGCGATCCGGCCGACGGCTCTTTGCAACTGAGGCGCAGGTCACAGAAGCCCGCGCTGAAATCCTGAAAACTCTCATTGTCGCAGGTCCGCGACACCCGCTTAAGCGGCCGGGTAGCGCGGATTATGTAAACACATGGAGTGTCACATGCGAAGGATTGTCGCGAAACTGGCGCCTGTATTGTGCGCCGTTCTTATCGGGGCGTCGGCCGGCGCCGACGAGGCGGACGTCAGGAGCCTCGACGAGCAGGTCCAGGAGATCAAGTCCGATGTCCTGGGTATCGCTTCCGAACTCAACAACCTCGAGGAGCGTTTGCTGTACCCGTCCGGTACACAAGTCGCCGTTTTCGTCGAGATGGCCGAGAAGGACACGTTCCGTCTCGATGCGATCCAGGTTCATATCGACGGCGAGTTGGCCGCGCATCACATTTACAGCTTCAACGAGCTCGAAGCGCTCGAGAAGGGCGGTGTGCAGCGCGTCTACACGGGCAACATCCCGACCGGGCAGCACGAACTCAGCGTTTCGGTACTCGGCAAGCTGAAGAACGGCAACGACTACGAGCAAAGCGGTACGTTCACGTTCTCGAAAGGTGTCGAGCCGAAGACGCTCGGCATCACGCTGGCCGGGCCGGGGCTCGGCGACAGGGGCATCGAGGTCGGGGACTGGTAGGCCGGTGCCACGATTATGCACAACTTTGCTGGCGTTCGCGCTGGCCGGGCTGGTCCCGCTTACGCTCAATGCCGAGTCGCCGACGGACATGTACTTCGGCGAAGCGCTCTATTACGCGCACCAGGGCCAGTACTTCGAGGCGCTCGAACGCCTCGATGCCGAGGTAAGCCAGCACCAGGGTGTCGACGAGCCCGAGCTCGACACGCTGTATCGATACATTGCGGACGCCGAGTTCTCACTCGGTGACTTCGAGCTCCGCTATCGCATGCATCATCGCGCCGGCCGCGCGATACGCGCCGTGCTCGAAGGCGCGGTTGACGAGACGGTGCGCAACGACGCGGCCTACCGGCTCGCAAAAATCCACTTCCAGAAAGGCCAGGCCAGCGATGCCCTGGCTGCGCTCGATCGCATCGAGGGCAAGATACCCGAGGGAATCCGTGACGACATCGAGTTCCTGCGGGCTAACATCCTGCTCGCGAGCGATCGGCCCGGCGACGCCATCGCGTGGCTCGAGGCCCTCGAGAACTCGCCGCGTTTCGGCGGCTTTGCCTCTTACAACTTAGGCGTTGCGCTCCTGAAGGACGGTCAGCGGACAGCCGCGATCGAACAGCTGGCAAAGGCCGGCCAGCGCGAGGCCCGGACGCCGGACGAACTGGCGATTCGCGACAAGGCCAACCTCGTGCTGGGTTCGGTACTCATCGAGACCGACCTGTACGCGGAGGCACGACCCTATCTCAACCGCGTAAGGCTCGACGGACCGTTCTCGAACAAGGCGCTGCTGAGCGCCGGCTGGGCGAGCGTTTCCGACGAGAACTACGAGCGCGCAGTGGTTCCGTGGAGCATCCTCGCCGATCGCGAGGTGACCGATCCCGCGACCCAGGAAGCGATGCTCGCGCTGCCGTTTGCCTACGGCAAGCTTGATGTCCACGGCCGCGCCGCCGTCTACTATGGCCGCGCGCTGGATGCGTTCGGCACCGAGATCGACAAGCTCGACCGGTCGATCGACAGCATTCGCGAGGGCAAATTCCTGGAGGCGCTGATCCGCGAGGAGATACGCCGCAACCAGGACTGGGTCATCCGGCTCAGGTCACTGCCGGAAGCCCCGGAAACCTATTACATGCTGGAGCTGCTGGCGTCGCACGACTTCCAGACCGGCCTGCAGAACTACCTCGACCTCGCCGACCTGCACAGGAAGCTCACGTCCTGGAAGCAGGGCTTCGATTCGTTCGACGAGATGGTCGGCATCCGCCGCGGCCACTACGAGCCGCTGTTGCCGAGTGTCGACGAGGAGTTTCGCGCGCTCGACTCGCGGATTCGGCTCCGAACCGAGCAGCATCGGATGCTCGTCAAGCGCAAGAACGACCTGCTGACGACGCCGCGCCCCGAGTTCCTGGCAACCCGCGAGGAGCAGGCACTGCTCGCACGTCTCGAGGTGCTCGACGCGGCGCTCGACGATGCCGACGAGGCGACGGCGCGCCGTTACCGGCAGCGAATCCGCCGCCTGCGCGGCAGCCTGTTCTTCACGCTCCAAACCGAGTATCACGAGCGGCTGGCTCGATTCGATGCCCACCTGACGGAACTGAACGATGCGATGGCGATCCTGCAGGCCGCCTACGACGAATACGTGCGAACGCGGCAGGCGGCGACCCACAGCTACGAGGGCTACCAGGACCCGCTCGACGGGCTGCGCGCGCGCGTCGATCAGTCCATTACGACCGTATTGAGGCTCATGGCGCGGCAGGGCCGCGACCTCGAGGTCGCGGCCATCGAGGAACTGACGGCGCGCCGCAGCCGGCTCGCGAACTATCGCGACAAGGCGCGCTTCGCGCTGGCCGACAGCTATGACCGCGCCACGCAGCAGCAGGCGCGCAGCGGGGAGCTGCAATGAGCTGCCGCCTGCTCGCATTAGCTGTGCTTCTGTCGGCCCTCGCGGCTTGCGGCGTGACGCCCGTCGAACAGAGCGGCACGCTTGCCGAGCTCGACACGATGGAGCCGGACATCGAGGAGGTCTATCTCGAAGACAGCCTCGAACGGGCGGCGGAAAGCTACCGTCGTTACCTTGCTGAAACCCAGGAGAGCGAGCTGACGCCGGAGGCGATGCGACGGCTCGCCGATCTGCAGCTCGAACGCGAGTACGGCGTCATCGGCGCGCCGGCTGCAAAGACCGCCGAAAGACAACCCGCCGAAAGACAACCCGCCGAACGGCAGGCCGCCGACATGCAGGCGCCTGAGGCCGCGCGACG
>JAAUXY010072671.1_pt1 | contig 22178 bp, 16 predicted proteins | sample 7278121 | NCBI WGS metagenome assembly JAAUXY01 (sample SAMN14350117, study PRJNA611818) | marine sediment metagenome | isolation source: surface marine sediment (1.8m) | place: French Polynesia: Moorea | collected 2018-08 | reverse complement strand
GTCGTGGTCTTGGGCAGCACGATATCCGCGAGCGCGGCCGTGGGTGTCATCGATTGCGTCGCCACCGCAAGGAAGTCCAGCGAGCGCAACGCCGCCAGGGTGCGGCGCGCATCCGGATAGGTGACGGCGATGTTGACACCGCTGACATAGAGCCCGCGCACCGGGTAGGGCTCGCCGGTCAGAATCGCCTCGATCACCGAGGGGTTGTGGCAGGCCGTCTGCCAGCCTTCGGGCCCGGCCCAGAGGGGAAACCGGTCGGCGCCGATGGTGCGCACTTCGACCGCGTGCGGCAATCGGAAAGCCGGGTCGTGCAACAGATCGAGATAGGTACGGAAGCCCGCGGGCTTCTTGATGCGTGGGTTGCCGCCCCGGCGGTCGAGATTGCCGCTGATCGCCACCAGGCAGTGGAAGGCACGGAAGGTCTGCACGCCCCCGCTGAACGCATCGATGCCATGGCCGCTCACGAAGGTGGCCGGTCCGTACGCGTACATGCGCGCGGCCGCAACAATGTCATCGGCCGCGACGTCGGCGATCTGCGCGGCGGCCGCGGGGTGATAGTCCGCGGCCCGTTCGGCCAGCCGATCGAATCCATGGCACCAGCGGTCGACGAAGGCGCGGTCGTAGAGCCCCTCGGTGACCATCACATGGATCATGGCCAGGGCAATGGCGACGTCCGTACCCGGTCGCGGCCGCAACCACAGATCCGCCAGCTCCGCCGCGGGCGTACGTACGGGATCGACCACGACGATCCGAGCGCCGCGCGCTTTGGCCCGCTTGAGCGCCATCCATTGGGCCGGGTCTGCCGCCTGCGGGTTGCGTCCGACGACCAGCGCGCAGTTGGTGTCGTCAATGTCCTCGGCGCCGGTGATGGCGAGCCCGGTGAGCCGGTCGCTGACCGCCCGGCAGCCACCGCAAAGATCCTGATTGATCATCCAGTTTGGGGAGCCCAGGGAGCGCATGAGCAGGGCTACGACGGCACCGCGGCTGAAGAACGCGCCGCTCACCGCGCCGGCGAGCGCCAGCGGACCGTGTTCCGTTCGGATCGCCGCCAGCCGGTCGGCCATCTCGTCGAGGGCGGCGTCCCAGCTGATCCGCATCCAGCGGCCGGAGCCCCGCTCCCCGTCGCGGCGCAGCGGGTGCAATACCCGGTCCGGATGCGCGGTCCATTCCGGCAGCGCCCGGATCCCCTTGACGCAGAATGCGCCCTTCGACGCCGGATGATTGGGATTTGGGCCGATCTTGGAAACCTGGCCGTCGGCGACCGTCACCAGCGAACCGCAGGTGGTGCTGCACTCCCAGCAGGTGCTCGCGAAGGTTCCATCCATCTCGCGCCGTCCCCCTCGCCCGCCAGGCCAACCGCTGTCGGGGCTGTCGGGCCCCGTTCCCGACCCGTTGCGGACCGTTGCCCCGGAGTCTGACGGTTCCGGATGCAAAGGTCCAGCCCATCCCGGATGGCCGCGGGAGGCGAGATACCGGGCTAGAGGTTCTCGAACTGCTCGAGCGGGAAGTGTTTGAGAAATGGCAGGTAGGTCGGGTCGATGCGCCACCGCTCGACCACGCGTTTCGCGCCGTCGGCGGGAGTGCGCCGAAAGACGCTGACAGCGCGCTTGGCGTGCTGGGAGTTGACGAGCTTCTGCCCGGTCCGGGCGCGCCGGCTGAGCATGAACAGGGTCTTGAAGTGGGTTTCCGCCATGCCCAGCGCCTTGGCGGCAATTGCGAAGGCCTCCCCTCCGGCGCCGTAGATGAACTTCTGGGTCGCTTCGTGCGGCAGCTTGGTGAGCTCGGAGAACAGCTTTTCGAAGAAGATGACCTGGCCCGACCGTAGCAGCGCGATCAGGAATTCGGGTTTCCTGGCATTGGGATCCTGCAAGAGCTTCCGGATGTTGATGTCCTTCTTGTCCCGCTCCGCGATCTGGATCTTTGTCAGCAGGCTGCTCAGCGCCTCCTCGAGCGTCTGGTCCAGCGCGGAGGGATCGATGTCGAAATTGCTGACGATGTGCTTGCGCAACGCGGCCGAGACCCAGCGATACATGCGGGTTGCCAGCTCGGCCTTGAGATCCTTGCGCAGCAGCAGGGGCTTCTGATAGCTCTGGATCCGCTCGGATTCGTCGACCAGACGATCAAGCGTTCCTTCCGAGATGCGGGCCCCGTTGTTCTTGAGCAGCTTGGTCACGACCTCCGGTTCTCCCGCATCGACCAGCGCGTCGGACACCTGTTCGCTGACCTCTTTGCGGGCTGCAACGGCGAGCCGGTGCTGCATCGTGCGCAGCTGCACGATTTCGATCAGCTCCGGGTCCTTGAGCAATTTGCTACGCAGCAGGATCGGTTGCGCCACGTCGATGTGGTCGTTCGCCAGCAGCGAGATCAAGTCCTCCGGCGCGTTCGGTTGATCGGCGAACTTCTGCGCCAGAGCGGCCCGCACCTCCCGCTCGACCTCGGAGATCAGCTGGCACAGCACTTGGCCGATCAGCGCGGACTCCTTGCTGGTGAGCTTGCGCTTGATGCTGAACGCGAGGTCGCTCACGCAGGAGACCAGATTCTTTCGGCCCGCCGCCGACCGGTCCCGGGCGAGTTGGAGCAGTTTGGCTTGTTCATTGAAGAACTCCACCGACCCTTTGGGCAGACTGGCCCCTTGGTTCTGCAGCAGCGCATTCAGGACCGACCGCTCGCCCATGCCGACCAGCGCGTCCGCGACCGACGGAGGAATGGACCGTCGCCCGGCGATCGTGAGCCGGTGCTCCTCGGTGCGGCTGCGGGCGATTTGAATGAGTTCGGCGTCCCAAAGACACTGGCTGCGTTTGAGGATTGGGCGGGCGACTTCGATGACGTCAAGCGCCAGACACAGCACCAGTTCCTTGGGCGCGTCCGGTTCCCGCGACAAGCGCTCGGCTAGCTCCGCCCGGACGGTGCAGCTCTTGTCGTTGACCAGCTGCATCAGGATGTCGTTGGCCAGCAGCTCCTCATCGGCCGAGAGCTCGCGGCCGGCGCAGAAACGCAGATCGCAGATCAGGCCGACCAGCTTGGTGCGGTCGCCGATGGACCCGCTCTTGGCCAGTGCGCAGAGATCAGGGATGGTCGAGGCGGATTGGTCAACCATGAGACGAGGCCCGCAAGATCGGCGCCAGGCTTGGACCCGTATCGTTGGACAAGCTGCCGGCGGTCGTGCTTCTGCTCCTGCCGCTGAGACTGCATCCGGCGTCCGGGGCACGCCGCTTGGGCGCGCCGCCTACGCCGTGAGTAGCACGGACTTAAGTCATAACGGTAAAAACAGGCTTAACCCTGCGGAAATGCCGGCGTGCCGGGATCTTGCGCTCAAGGGCGATGCGCTTTGTCCCGCCTCTGGGCGCGATGGGCGATCAGACTGGATGTGATCAGGAGCGCCAATGCGGGCAGGACCACGATGAAGATCCTGGTCGTCCAATCGTAGAAGGACTGCTGCTGGGACTCGAGGTACCGCTTCGAGGTGCACTCATAGCGCTGACGGAAACTCCCCCTGCACCTGTTGTCCTTCTGCTTCACATAGGCGCTCTGCGGCGGGCTCGGCGGCTCGCTGCGGGTGAACTGCATCAGCCCCGCCCCGACCAGCCAAGCGGTGGCCAGGGCGATGACACAGCGTCGTACAAGTAATGGTTTTCTAATGTATATTTGATGCAACCACATCTGTTCTTGCCGTCCCGCGCAAGCCAAACGCGATTATTCGAGTGAATTGTGCGTGATTTAAGTTAAATGAATCTAAACACTTCGGGATGCCGGCTCGCCATCCCGGCGGAACCGGGCGTCCGGCCCGCTCCACGCTTCGCCGAGCGTTTCGCCGGCGACCCCCCTGGTCGTCCCCAAGCTGTGTCTCTGCGCCCTGATTCCGCACTCATCCAAGAGTGGACAGTGCGCCCGTCGAAGGGCTGTTGCGACCGGATGGCGGCAAAGATCGGGTCGGGGCTGTCCTTTGGACAGGGCCCCACCTGTTGGACAGGGCCCCACCTGTCTATCTTGCCAGATGGCGAAGGCCATCGGGTCGGGCATAATGGCCCGTCAGACTGGGCAGAGACGATACGGAGTCGAACCTGCAACCCTTGGGAGGCTTCCATGATCCTCCTCTTCTTTGTCAGGCTGGTTGGCTGGCTTCTTGTGCTCGGCGCCTTGGCGGGCTGGGCGACGCTGGGCTATGCCGTGTATCTGATGGTCACCGGCATCGTCGAGACCGATCCCGACGCGGGGCTGATCACCAGCATGCGGGGAACCCTCGCGCTGGTCTGGGGCTTTGGGGCCACCGTCGGTATGTTTCTGGTCGGGCTCCTGTTTCTCGCCGCCGGCAAGACGCTGGCCCTTCTGCGGGAAATTCACGAGCGGGTGATGCGCGCGCCCGAGGCGCCGGCGACGGCGCAGGAGAGCGCGGAGCCGAGCGCCGACGAGGACAGCGGCAAGGAGGCCGAGGAGACGCCGCGGGAGCCGACCCTCGAGACCCGCGACCGCCTGGACAGCTCGGCCGCCTGAGACCAGGACCCAGCGGTACGGACAGCCTCGCGCGGCGCCGGGACATGCATCGGCGCGCCGTCGGTGGGCGGAGGCTCTTGCGGAGTGGTGGTGGGCGCGCCAGGACTCGAACCTGGGACCACCTGATTAAAAGTCAGATGCTCTACCAACTGAGCTACGCGCCCACGGGAGTGGCCGGAAGATAGGAGGCCGCACCGGTTGGGTCAACCGAGCACGGGGTCGCAGGACGCCGCATGGCCGATCATCATGGCCCTCGCCGTCCGCTGCCGGCTTCGGCAGGTCCGACGCTTGGACGAAGACGGGAACAGTCGGCTCAGTGCAGGCGCGGGGTCCGCAGGAAGTCGTCGCGCGTGGCGGACCGCACCGTGAGCCGGCGCGGCTCGCCGTCCCGCAGCAGGGTCAGGGGAACCTCGACCCCGGCCGGGCCCAGCGCCCACATCGTGCGGAACAGATCGGCGAGATCGCCGATCGGCGCGCCGCCGACCTCGAGCACCACGTCCCCGGGCTCCACGCCCGCGAGATGCGCCGGCGCCTGTTCGGCGACGCCCAGCACCACCAGCTTGCCCTCGACCTCGCTGACGTAATAGCCGAGCCAGGGCCGCTCCGGCTGCTCGGGTCCGCGCCCGCTCTGCAGCCGCTCGAGCAAGGGCGGCAACAGGTCGATGGGCACCATCATGTTGCCTTCCGCGTTCTCGTTGCCGCCGCGCGCGTCCTGCACGTAGAGCGAGCCGATGCCGCCCAGCTGGCCCTCCGGGTCGAGCAGCGCGGCCCCGCCCCAGTTGGGGTGCATGGGCGCCGTGAAGATCGCCTCGTCCAGCACGTATTCCCAGTAGCCCGCGAACTCGCGCTTGCCCACGATCTGGGCGCGTAGGGCATGCCCGCGCCCGCCATGGCCGGCCACCACCACCCGGTCGCTGACGCTCAATGCCGCCGAGCTGCCGATCGTAAGATGGGGGACGTCAGGCCGTGCCAGCGCCTGCACCAGGCCGAAGCCGCTATTGAAATCGTACAGCAGCGGATGGCCCGGGATGGCGGCGCCATCGCGGGTGATCAGCCAGATGGTCTCGGCCTCGCAGATCAGGTAGCCGATCGTGACGACCAGGCCGGAATCGCTGATCAGGACCGCGTTGCCGGCGCGCTGGGTGCCCAGAATGCCTGCGGTAAAGGCGCTCTTGGGGATCTCCGCGCGCAGCTCCATCATGGCGCCCAGAGCCGCATCCAGATCGTAGCCCAAATCGCTCGGTTTGGGCTGGAGCGAAGCGGGAAACAGCCATTCCTGCGAATCCGTGGCTTCGGTCATGGGCTCGTCCTGCGTCTCGGTTGGTCGTCGGTTGGAACCTTATATGGACCGCAACATGCCGGCCTGCGCAAGTCGCGGACGGCAAATGCGGAGCGGTTTTTCTCCGACCGTTGCATTCCAGCGCCAGGTGGTCGCACGGCGCGCTAGTTGATCTCGCGCATGCGCTTCAAAAGGCCGCGGTGGGTCTCCTGTTCGTTCCGCCAGTACTTCTTGAGGGGCTCGCCGGTCAGAAAGGCGCGGCGCAGGCTGTTCTCGTTCATGTAGTCCTGCCATTCCTTTGATTCGTAGACCAGGCGAAACAGGGTCTGATAGTAGGCGGCCGCCTCGGCGCCTATCCCTGGCGGGGCGACGATGCTGCGCTGCATGTAGTAGACCAGGTTCTGCCCCTTTTCCCGGAACGTCGGCACGTCTTCATACATGTCCAAACGCGCCGGCGTGAACGCGGCCAGCGGGCGGGACTTGCCGTCGATGTAATATTGCTCCTGCTCGGCGGGATTGTTCACGGTCGAATCGGCCCGCCCCTCGATCAGCTCCTTCGCCACCCGGCCGCCGCCCTTGAAGGGCACATACTTCATGCGCAGGCCGTAGGCCGAGTTGAGGAAACTGGTCAAGAGATTGTCTTCCGACGCCTTGCCGGTCCCGGCCATGACCCAGCCGTTGCCCTTCTGCTTGGCCGCGCTGACGAACTGCTCCAGCGACTTGATCTTCGTGCTCGCCTGGACCCAGAGCACGAACGAGTCCTCCGCCATGCGGGCGATCGGGGTGAAGGTCGATATGTCGATCTTGAGCTCGGGCCGGCGCAGCGGGGTCGTGTAGAAGCTGTTGAGCGTCACCAGGATGACATGGGGATTGCCCTTGTTCTTCTTGAGGTACGTCAGCGCCTCGGCGCCCGACTTCTCCGGCTTGTTGACGGGCACGAAGGGTTGGGACGACAGGTCGTTCGCGACGATTATGCTGTTGATGAAACGGGCCATCTTGTCGGCGCCGCCGCCCTTGCCCGCCATGATCACGAACTCGACCGGTTTCACGGGCTTCCAGTCGGCCCGCGCAGCGGCCATTGGCCAAGCCTGCGCCAGGGCCATCACCAAAACCAACGCCAGGCCGAGGCCGAATCTCTCCATCTGCTTTGTGATCCTCATCTTCCGTCTTCCATGCCAAGTTGAGCCCTAGATTGCCCTTATGGACTCGACTCTGTTGCCGACTGGGCGCGGCACCGCGCCAAATGCCACCGGCACGCCGATACGCCCGATTCGGGCAAGGATCGAACCGGAGGGGCCGGTGCCGGTGAAGCCTGATCGCAACCGCCCTGCGGCGACGCCGTCGGAACTGTTCCGAACTGCGGCGTCATTGGGCCGGTGCGCGACCTGAGACGGCCAGCCATCGCTCCAGGCTGCGCAGCCTTTCATCGGCTTCGCCGTCGCCGCCGGCAGCCCCCTTTCCGTACCACTCGGCCGCCGCCTTGGCGTCGGCCTGGGGTCCTCGCACGCCCAGCTGGCTGTGGACCAGCGGGTCATGGGTCTTTCCGACCGCGGTCGCCGCGGCGGCGCTGCCGTAGCTGGCCGCGCGTTCGAACATCAGTCGGGCCGAAATGATATCTCCGAGGCTCAAGAGACGGTTGCCGCGCGCCATCAGTCTGGTCAAATCGGCCGGTGGCGTCGCCGTCGGTGTCGCCGCCGTCGATGCGCGCGCCGGTGCCGCCGCCACCGAGACCGTCATCGATTCGCTTACGGCCCGGTCCGGCTTTGAGCCCGCCTTCATCATCGCCACGGTCAGGGTGAAATCACCCTGAAAGTCGGTTGGTGTCTTCAGCGTAAGCCCAGTCAGGTCGGCTGGAACCAGTGTCCAGCTGCCGTCCCCATTGTCCGTGCCGGCGGACAGTCGACTGCCGGCCGGAATTCCGGCGACGCGGACCGCCGCGCTTTGCTTGAGGTCTTTCGAGCCGGCCGGTGTCGTCGAGATGGTCAGGGGAATCGGCGTACCGGCGGGACCGGACGCGTCGCTGACCGACAGGCCGACCACCGGCAGATTGGGCGGTGCTGACTGCGCCGGGCCAGCGGACGGGGCCGGTGCCGGGGGCAGCCGCATCATGGCGAGCTTGGGCGGGGCCGCGGGTGTCGGGGATGCCGCTGCCGGGGTGCCGGTCACGCTTGGTTCGGTTCCCGCGGGGCCGGGCTTTCCGTCCGCGGGGGCCCGTTCCGCTCCGGACGCCGTCAGGGCGCCCGGCAGGGCCGCCGGCGCCCGGGAGGATGCCCGGTCCGTCGAGGTTGCGGCGGCCGCGGCACTGCCTGATTGTCCGCCCGCGGCCTGCGCCGAAGCCTCGGCCTGCGGAGCCGGCTTCGCATCGGGCGCAGCCGGGCCGCCTTTGGCCTGTTCCGGCAGCCCTGCCAGGTTCACCGCGACACCTGAAAGGCTGCTTGGATCCGTCGCCGGCGCGTCGGCGGGTCGCCCTTGATCGCCCGCGGCGCCGGCCGGGGCTGCGACCGTGGTCGCGGGCTTGGCCTGAGCGGTCGGCGGCTCAGCCACGTCCATTTCAGTGGGATAGGACAGCCAGCCGATCACGCCGCCACCGACGAAGATCGTGACTGGCAACCCGATCATCGCTGCGCGGAACAGCCAAGGCCGGCGCGGCCGCCGCACCGGCACAACCGAGACACCGTAGGCCTGCGGGCCGACTTTGGCCGCGATGCGTCGGCCACGTGCCGACAACGGTCTCACCTCGCGCGGCTCTAACGTTGGCAGTTCCAGCGGCACACTGAGCCCTGGCGCCGGACGGGATTCCGGCGGGTCGGTGCGTGGGATCTCCGGCCTGGGTCGCGTGTCATCCTCGGCCATCCGCCTCGCTTCATCCGCCGCCTTGGCTTGCGCTTCCTGTTCTTCCGCGTTGCGGCCGACGGTGTCTTCGAGGAGTAGCGGCTCGGGTTCGACAGCCGCGCCTTCTTCGGCGTGTTCTGCCGCATCTTCCTCGCTGCTGGGCTGGGGCGGCGGCATTGGAATGGTCTTCTCGGGCGCTGCCGAGTCGTTCTCCGTGTCTTCAGGCGTGCTGGGCCGGGGCGGAGGCATCGGGATTGCCGCCCCGGCGGTTGGCTCAACTGCCGACAAGGTCGGCTGTGCCGTTTCATCCGAGTGAGAGGCCGGGCTGTCCGTCGAGGGCGTGCCGTTCTCCTTGGCCTGCGCTGCCGCCGGGGTCACGCCCGCGGGATCCCCAGCCTCGAGGGTGCTGCCTGCGCCTTCATCGATCGCCAACCACGGCGGTCCATCGGGCACTCTTGGATCTTCCGACTCGGGCGACGGCGATGAGGCGGCCGCCAGCAGCTGAGCCGCCATGGCGAAGCTCTCGCGCACGTCGTCAGCCGACTGGCCCGAGATCAATCCGTCGCCGCCGTTGGCATCCGGTTCCGGCTCGCGCGCATACAGATGTACCCGCGTGCCGCCAGTGTCTCCGCCGGCCTCGAGGCCGGGACCGCGATCCACGCCAGGCGCGTCCAGTTGGTTCGCCGGGTCGTCATCACCGCCCATCACCAGACCTTCAGCCGCCTCGCGCGAGACGCTGCTCGGCTGCGCCATACTGGCGTCGACGCTGTCTCCTGCCGGTTGCATCTCGACGATCGGGATCAGGGTGGGACCGGACGCGGCTGCGCTGACCAGACGGAACACATCGGCCGCGTCATCCGGTGGCCCCGGCTGTGGCACGGACGGGACGTCGGCCGCGGCAGGCTCCTCTGCGCTGTCCTCCCGTTCCGACGACCTGTCCGGTTCCTCGTCCGCTTCGGCGGCCGGAACATCTTCGGGCTTCGACGCGCTCGAGGACGGTTGGCCATCGCCGGTGCCGGTCTCGGCCGGTTTCGACGCCGGGCGCGCGGCCCCGTTGACGTCGAACTCGGCAAACAACGCGGAGCGGGCAACGAAGTCGAGCAGTGGGGCAAGTGCGACATCGGAACTGACCTGACGGCTGATATCCCGGGTCGCGTCGCTCACCAGCTCGTCGAACAGCCCATTCCGGGTGGGACTTTGGGCGGGCTCGGATCCTGTGGTCGCTTTTTTGTGCTCCCTTGATCCAGACTTGCCCATGTCATTGTCCTCCTCGGTTTCAGGAGACGCGGCCGCACGGTCCGATCAGCCATGTCACGGAGCCGTCTGACCCCGTCCGGAGTCAAGTATCTTATTGGGTCGCCGCGTTGGATCTTTGCCCCTGCTGGCGTTGCCACCGCATGAATTCCCCGAACAACAGCGCCTTCTGCTCATTGTTCAGTGTAGCACCACCGCCGGCCGGCGACATCTCACTGAGGAAACGCATGAAGCTCGCCCTGAGCTCGTCCTCCGTCGTGCGCTGATTCGCCTTCAGCCAGGCGGCGGCCGCCCTGAAGCGGGTCCAGCCCGGAACTCTGGCGGTGAGGCTGACCTCGCTCCATTTCTTGTGCCGCGCGGGCGTCTGGAACTCCTCGAAGCGAGAGAAGAAGGCATCGATAAAGCGCGCCAGATTTCGATAGCGGGGCGAGTCCGAACTCCAGTTGAAGGCTGCCAGCACAGCGCCCACGGCCACCGTATCCACCCTCTCTTCGGGCACGACCAGGCCGGGATAGTCCTCCGCCGTCAGGCTCGACGGCAGATAGATGTCGGCCAGGTCGGTACTGTACGGGACCGACAGGAAATGCAGCGTCTTGGTGTCCGTCGCATCGGTGAACAGACGCGCGGGTTTGCCGGCCACATAAACCATGGCGGCGATCTCGCCAGACTTGAGCTTCTGGAGGGCAAGCGCCTGATCGAAGGACGTCGGCTCGACCGCGATGTCCAGCGTGCGGAACACCGTGCTCGCGGTCACGAAGGTGCCGCCGCCGTCAATCCCAAAATTGACCTTTTTGCCGGCCAGGTCTTGGATCGAGCGGATGTCCTTGCTGGCGAGCACATGGAACTCTTCGTTGTAGAGCTTGGTGATGTAGTGCACGCGTCTGTTCAGGCCGCGGTAGATCTTGTTCTGTTTGAGGTAGGTCAAGACGTCGGATTGCACGATGCTCATATCGACGCCTTTGAGGTACAGCAAGTCGGTGATGTTCTGGACCGACCCTTTGCCGACGAACGGCAGCACGCGAAGCTTGTTCTGCTCGTCCAGAACGGTCGCCAGATCGGATGCGATCTGGATATAGGTCCCGTTGACGCCGCCAGAGGCGATGCCCACGACACCGGTGTTGACCTTTACATTGATGGTTCTGTCTTGTTCGGCTGACGCCGCGGACGCAAACAAGATGCCCATTGCCGCAGCAGAAAGCGTTGCGCTGAGCCATCGAAGCATGACCCGAGCCCCCCTTATTATTTGTCGAGGTTGGGGATCCTGCCGACGAACAATGGCAGTAAAATGGCGCTCCTTCATAAATCGCTCTAAGAAATGGCTCCTTTCGTCTCGATCATGCGCACCTAAGGGGGCACGCGGTCGCATCACCGGCCCGCTCGTGATCGCGTCGCAACCCGCCCGGCTCGCCGCACGACGGGCGCTCGGTGGCCCTGACGTGCTCTGAACCACTCCCGGTCGTCCTTCGTACCAAGTAACAGCGGATCTGACGGAGATCCTGGCGGACTCGCGTGCGCGGGAGGTGGTGATGGCGGCCTGGTCGAATTCTTTCGCGGCGGCAGAACGCGGCGCTCCCGGCGGTTCAGCGCCCGCGGCTTCGACCATCCAGGGAGTGATCAAGACGGCGGAGCACCGTGGTCAGTTGCTGGCCGTCAAGGTGCGCAGCGTGACATTGGCCCTGTTGGCCGCGTGGCTGGTGATGTTCGCGCCGAGCGTGGAGATCCTCTATCCGCTGACGCTCACAGTGCTCTTCATCCTGCTGGGCCTGATGCCGCTGGTCCTGCGCCGGGCCGGGCTCGAGCGGGCCTGGCTCACCTACGGCCTGGTGTGCCTCGATTCGGCGCTCCTCGCCTTCGCCCTGTTCTTCCCCAATCCGCTGGTGCAGGAGCACTTTCCGCTCGCGGTCTATTTGCGCTTCGATTGGTTCGTCTATTTCTTCCTGCTGGTGGCCTTCTATGCCCTGAGCTATTCCCCGGCGCTGGTGCTGCTCAGCGGTATCTCCGGCGCTGCGGCCTGGAGCCTCGGCGTCTGGTACCTGGTCTCCCTGCCGGGCTCCCGTCCGTTCGCGCCGCTGACGGCGGGGTCCGATGTCGACATCCTGAGCCGCCTGCTGGCGATCCTCGATCCAGCCTTCATCGACGTGAACAAGTGGGAACAGCAGGTCGTGGTCATGGTTCTGGTGACCATCATACTGGCGGCCGCGGTGTGGCGGTCGCGCCGGCTGGTCCGCATTCAGGCGGCGGCCGAGCGCGCCCGGACGAACCTCGCGCGGTACTTCTCTCCCAATCTGGTCGACGAGCTGGTCTCGTCGGATCAGAGCCTGGATGTCGATGCGATCCGGCAGCAGAAGGTGGCCGTTCTGTTCGTCGACATCGTGGGATTCACCGGCATTTCCGAAGGCCTCACGCCGCAAAGGGTGGTCAAGCTGCTGCGCGGATTCCACGGCCGCATGGCCCGAACGGTGTTCAGCCATGGCGGCACCATCGACAAATACATGGGCGATGCTGTCATGGCCACGTTCGGCACGCCGCGTCCCGGACAGATGGACGCCAGACGGGCGCTGGCCTGCGCCCTCGACATGGCGGCGCAGATCGACGATTGGAACCGCAAGCGGCGCGGCCGTGGCGCCAGACCGATAGAGATCGGAATCGGGGCGCACTACGGGGAAGCCGTGGTCGGCAACATCGGCGATGCGCAACGGCTTGAATACACGGTCATCGGCGACATGGTGAACGTGGCCAGCCGCCTCGAGCGCCTCACGCGCAGGCTGGGCGCCGTCGTGGCCGTGAGCGACGATCTGGTCCAGGCCGCGCTCGCGGAAGACCCCGATGATCGGTCAGTTGTGGCTCACTTTGAGCACCAGACCGGCTTCGCGGGCATTCCCGGACGCCGCCACCCGGTCGCTGTTTGGACTCATCGCCGAGGCGCAGAGCCGACGGACGAGAACACGATCCCGTTTCCAGCTCGGCCGGCACCGGAAGCGCAGGCTTGACGCCGCTTTTTCTTAACTCTGCCGCAGACGCACCTGGCCCGGCGGCGCCGGATGGCATCCGCCGGGCCAGAGCGCAGGCCGCTCGTCATCTCGAAATGCGCAGCTGCGACAGGTCGTTGGCAACCTCCTTGAACACTTGCTTCAGTGCATCCGAATCGGGTGCGTACTGGTAGAAAGGCGCTTCTTCGCCGGAGGCAACCTGCTTCATGAGCGTCTGCAGGTCCGTACCCGCGTTGGCGAACTGGATGGCGTAGATCAAGACGCCTTCCGCCTTGATGGCGTTGGCAACTTGCCGGAGCCGGTCGTCGGCCCCCGGATCCTCCTCGGTGCCTTGGGCAGCCGAGCCATAGCCGAACACCGTCTTGTAGCCGTCGCCCGAACCGCCGTAGTTCTCGCCGTCGGTCAACAGGACGATGGCCTGCGTACGACGGCCCGGCGGGTCGACCTCCGCCTCCGTGAACGGGGCATCCGGCATCAGCACGCGCCATCCCCAGGCCAGCCCGCCCGGGATGTTGGTGGTGCCCTTGGGATTGGTCAGCTCGTTGATCGCGTCGATCGTGTCCGACTTGTCACTCTGCAGCGCCGTGATGCCGTGGCTGAGGCAGGGGGTGCATTCGTTGTCGTCGACCGCCATCGGACATTTGCCCGGCGATATCGGCTCGCCTTGGTCCGGGTGAATGAACTCCCAAGCCGGCCAGTCCTTGCCGTTGACGCCGCGGATCGGGCCGAGCGCCGTGTCTGCGTCGTTGTCGATGTCGTCATCCCAGAAGCGCATGAACACGCAGCCCTTCCAGCCGTCCGGCGGCGCGGACAAGAGCGGGACGGGCGAGTTGTTGACGTTGTGGACGATCGACTGCGCCACGCCGGTGATCGGGTGGAAGAACGGATCGACGCCCTCGACCGTGTTCTGGGTGAAATCAAAGGTCGTGCCGTTGCGGGTGATATTGACCTTGCCGTTCCAGGGCACGATGCCGATTTTCAACAGGGGCTTGGTTTCGTCGTCGCCGAACAGGATCTCGACCATTTCCTTGGCCGCGGCGCGGGCCGCCTCAATGCGGGTGTCGCTGCCAGGTCCCGGCGCGTCCCAGCCCATCGAGCCCGACATGTCCATGGCCAGCACGACCTCTAAGAGCTCGGTCTGGCGCGTGATTTCGGACGTTGACGAGACGGTCAGCGTCTCGAAGCCGAGGATGCGCATGAAACTGGTCTCGATGGTCGCGCTGGCGGACAGCGTCAGGACCTCGTCGTTTTGCTCGACGGTCGAGAAATTGGGTCCGTCAACCGTGGCGCCCATGAATCCGGGCGGGAAGTTGGATTCGAAGTACATGCGGATGTCATCGTCGCGCGTCGGCGAATACATGACACGCGCGCCGGCGAGCCCGGCGGCGTCCAACGCACTGGACAGCCGAGACTGGAGAAGATAGCCGCGGATGGCGTCCACGCTGATGCCAACCGCGGCCGACAGCACGATGATGCCGGCGCCAAGGAACACCGCCATCGCGCCGCTCTCGTCCCTCAGCGCGGCCTGCGCGGTCTGCCGGATCTTGTTGAAGAATCTACGGGACACCAGAACACCTCGTCCATTGGACTCCGGGACTCGCAAGTGCACCCGTTCTAACCGGCCAACCGTTAACACTCCGTTAACAGTAAAGACAAGTTAAACGAAATATGGAGGGCATTATTGGCAATTATGTGGAAAATAAAGTAAGATCTGCCTCAAAATTTTGAGCATACAATAATTCTAGAATTCTCTACAAATTGCTTGTCGTGTATAGACCTCGTGTTTACCGATTTTTAACGCTTTGGCCTAATTCTCATGAACCTGTGCGAAGCACCGTGGGATCGCATCGGAGCAGCGCATGCGCATGAGACGCTTGACCGGTTTTGGCCTGATACGTCGCGCCCTCGGCTGCCGAAAGGGGGTCTCGTCGACCGAGTTCATCTTGGTCGCGCCCTTCGTGTTTCTGCTGATCACCGGCGTGATCGATCTGATGCTTGTCATGTTCGTGAACTCGCTGATGGAAGGCGGCCTGCGCGACGCCTCCCGGCTCGGGCGCACCGGTTTCGAGCCCGCCGCGATTTCCCGCGAGGAGGCGATCGCCGAGATGGTCTCGAACGCCACGATCGGCCTGGTCGACATGAACGAGGTGCAGATCGCCTACACCATCTATCCAAGCTTCGAAGACATCGGCAAGCCCGAGCCCTTCGAGGATCAGGATCCGTTCAACGAAACATACGATCTCGGCGAGCCCTTCACCGATACCAACGGCAACGGCCAGTGGGATGCGGACATGGGCGCCGCCGGTCTCGGCGGTCCGGGCGATGTGGTGCTGTACCAGATCAGCTATGACTGGACCCTGTTGACGCCACTGCTGCCGCAGCTGCTGACCGGCGGCAGCACGGTCTCGCTGGCGGCCAGCGTGGCCGTGCGCAACGAGCCCTGGGCTACGCCGCCGCCGCCGTTGGGCGGGGGCTAGGCCCATGCTGCGCTTTCTGAGACGCGTCCTGATCAAGGACCGACGCGGCGGCGTCATGATCGAAGCCGCCGTGATCATGCCGTTCATTCTGATGGTCATGCTGGGCGGCGTGGAGATCGTGCGTTTCGCGCTGTTGCAGCAGAAGCTGAACCGGACGGCCGTGTCCATGGCGGACTTGGTGGCCCAGGCCGAGACCCTGACCACCGCGGACCTGGATTCCCTGTTCGTCGCCGTCAACTTCGTCACCAAGCCCTTCGACATCGGTCCCAACGGCCGTGTGATCGTCTCGTCGATCAGCGCGACGGGCACCGCCCCGCCGGTGATCGATTGGCAGCGCGCCGGCAACGGGGGCAACCCGTCGATCACAAGCGAACTCGGCGACGCCGGCGAAGACGCGGCCTTGCCGTCGGGTTTCATTGTGCGTCCCGGCGAGAGCGTGATCTTCGCCGAGGTGGTCTACGACTTCGAGCCGTTCATATTCCCGCAGTTCTTGTCGGCACAGCGGCTGCGCCACCGGGCCATGTTCCGGCCCCGCTTCGGCGCCCTGTCCGAGCTCCAGGATCCGCCGCCGTCCTAATCCGAAGTGTGTTTCGCGGTCCGCGCCGCCCTCTCAGCCACCGGCTGCCAGGCGCGCGTCGACATGCGCGGCCACCCGCGACGAAACGAAGCTCGAGATATCGCCGCCTAGCCTGGCGATTTCCTTGACGAAGCGCGAGGAGATGAACTGGTGGCGCTCCGAGGCCATCAGGAAGACCGTTTCCACATCCGGATTGAGCCGCGCATTCATGCCCGCCATCTGGAATTCGTACTCGAAGTCCGAGACGGCGCGTAGCCCGCGGATGATCACGGAGGCGCCGAGCTCCGCGACGAACCGCATCAGCAGCGTGTCGAAGGACAGGACTTGGACCCGGCCGCCCGTTTCCGGCGGCAGCGCCGCCAACTCCTCCTCGATCATCTGGACCCGTTCGTCGAGTACGAACATGGGACCTTTGCCGTCACTGTCGGCAACCGCCACGATCAGCCGGTCCACCACGCTGGTGGCCCGCGTGATGATGTCCATATGCCCGTTGGTAATCGGGTCGAACGTGCCTGGATACACGCCCGTCCGCGGTTCGCTCATGTCTCCCCCTCTACGGCCGTCCGCTATGCGCCTGCCGCCCCGCCGTTCCCGTCTCCGTTTTCGTCTCCGTCCTCGTCCTCGTCCCCGAGCTTGGTGACGGAGACCACCTTTTCTTCCTCCGCGACCCGAAACAGCGTGACACCTTGGGTCGCCCGTCCGGCGACTCGGATATCGTCAACCGGCATGCGGATGACCTGGCCGCCGTCGGTAACAAGCATGATTTGATCGCGGTCGGCAACGGGAAAGGAGCCGGTGACCATGCCGTTGCGCCGTGAGGTTTCGATGTTGACGATGCCCTTGCCGCCGCGCCCACTGACCCGGTATTCGTAGGCCGAGCTGCGCTTGCCGAAACCGTTCTCCGTGACCGTCAGGATGAATTCCTCCCGAGCGTCCATGTCGGCGAACATCGGCTCCGTCAGCTGCTCGGCCAGGGCCGCGTCCTGCGGGTCCGGCGCGCCCTCTTCCGCCCCCTCGAGCCTGCGTTTCGCCCGGACGGCGCGCAGATAATCGTCCCGCGTCTCGGTCTCGAACTCGGCGTGCCGCAGGATCGACATGGAGATGACCTGGTCGTCGCCGTCCAGCTTGATGCCGCGCACGCCGGTCGAGGTCCGCCCGCTGAACACGCGAACGTCGGTGACCGGGAAACGGATGCATTTGCCATCCCGGCTGGCCAGCAGCACGTCGTCATCGTCTTCACAGGTATGCACGCCGACCAGACGGTCTCCGTCATCAAGCTTCATGGCGATCTTGCCGTTCGCCATCACGTTGACGAAGTCCGACAAGCGGTTGCGGCGCACGTTGCCGCGTGCCGTGGCAAACATCACGAACAGCTCGTCCCAGCTGTCCTCGTCCTCCGGCAGCGGCATGAGGGTGGTGACGGTCTCGCCCTGGGCCAGAGGCAGCATGTTGACCAGCGGCTTGCCGCGCGCCTGCGGCGTGCCCTCCGGCAGCCTGTACACCTTCATCTTGTAGACCATGCCCCGGGTCGAGAAGAACAACACCGGCGTGTGCGTGTTGACCACGAACACCTGGTCGACGAAATCCTCTTCCCGCGTGCTCATCCCGGCGCGCCCCTTGCCGCCGCGGCGCTGGGCGCGATAGGTCGAGAGCGGCACCCGCTTGATGTAGCCCCGGTGCGAGAAGGTGACCACCATGTCTTCCCGCTCGATCAGGGCTTCGAGGTCGTATTCGAACTCACCCTCTTCCAGCGTAGTGCGGCGCGGCGTGGCGAAGGCCTCCTTCACCGCGGTCAGCTCGTCCCTGAGGATCCCCAAGACCCGGTCCCGCGAGCGCAGGATGTCCAGATAGTCGGCGATCTGGTCCACGATCGTCTTGAGGTCGTTGCCGATCTTGTCCCGCTCGAGCCCGGTCAGCCGGTGCAGGCGCAGGTCCAGGATCGCCTTTGCCTGTTCTTCCGACAGCCGGTATTTGCCATCCACGACGCCGCGGCCGGGCTCGTCCACCAGCGCGATCAGCGGGGCTACATCCTTGGCCGGCCAGGCGGTGGCCAGCAGTCCCTGGCGCGCCGTGGCCGGGTCCTTGGCCTGGCGAATGAGCTTGATCACGGCGTCCAGATTGGCCACCGCGACTGCCAGTCCGATCAACACATGCGCCCGGTCGCGGGCCTTTGCCAGCTCGAACACGGTGCGCCGGGTGATGACCTCCTCGCGGAAGGCGATGAAGGCATCGATCACCTGGCGCAGGCCCATCATCTCGGGCCGTCCGCCGTTGAGCGCCAGCATGTTGACGCCGAAGCTGGTCTGCAGCGGCGTGAAGCGATAGAGCTGGTTCAAGACCACGTCCGAGGACGCGTCGCGCTTGAGCTCGATGACCACGCGCACCCCGTCCCGGTCGGATTCGTCGCGCAGGTCGGCAATGCCCTCGACCTGCTTGGCGCGCACCACCTCGGCGATGCGTTCCATCATCTTTGCCTTGTTCACCTGATACGGGATCTCGTCGACGATGATCGCCTCGCGATCGCGGCTGCGATCCTCGATATGGGTCCGGCTGCGCACGGTGAGCGGGCCGCGGCCCTGGCGATAGGCCTCGGCGATGCCGCCCTTGCCGACGATGATCCCGCCGGTCGGGAAATCCGGGCCGGGCACGATCTCGAGCAGCGCCGCCAGGCTGATCTCGGGGTCTTCGATCACGGCGATACAGGCGTCGACCACCTCGCCCAGATTGTGCGGCGGGATCTTGGTGGCCATGCCGACGGCGATTCCGTCCCCGCCGTTGACCAGGAGGTTCGGAAACTCCGCCGGCAGCACCGAGGGCTCCTGGGCCGAATCGTCGTAATTCGGGACGAAGTCGACCGTGTCCTTGTCGATGTCCCGCAACAGCGGCTCGGCCGAGGCCGCCAGCCGCGCCTCGGTGTAGCGCATGGCCGCGGGCGGGTCGCCGTCCATCGAGCCGAAGTTGCCCTGCCCGTCGATCAGCGGCAGGCGCATGGCGAAGTCCTGGGCCATGCGCACCATGGCGTCGTAGATCGCCGTGTCGCCGTGCGGATGGTATTTGCCCATCACCTCGCCGACGATCCGGGCCGACTTGCGATAGGGCTTGGTGTGGTCGTAGCCGGCCTCCTTCATGGCGTAGAGAATGCGCCGGTGGACCGGCTTGAGGCCGTCGCGCACGTCCGGCAGCGCCCGCGACACGATGACGCTCATGGCGTAGTCGAGATACGACCGCTCCATCTCCTCTTCGATGGAGACGGGCGCGGTGTCGAATTCGGGCGGCAGGGTCGAGGTGGTCAAGAAGCGTTGGCCTCTAAACAGCGATCCGGCCGTACCGGGACGGCCGGACAGCCGGCAGAAACGCGTTCACGCGTGCTGCCGGAATATAGGCGATCGCCCGCGCGCAAACAACAAAGGGCGTGCCATTGCGCGCGCCGAGGCAGGGTACATCCGAACTCTAGATCAAAACGGAATCTCGTCGTCGAAATCGGCGCCGCCGCCGCTGGATCCGCCGCCGCTTGGGCCGCCCGCGCCGCCGGTGTCCTCCATGGCGCGGCCCGTGTCGCCGCCGCCGCGGGAATCGAGCATGGTCAGCGAGCCGCGGAAACGCTGCAGCACCACCTCGGTTGTATAGCGCTCCTGGCCCGACTGATCGGTCCATTTGCGGGTCTGAAGCTGGCCCTCGACATAGAGCTTCGAACCCTTGCGGGTGTACTTCTCGACCACGTCGATGAGCCGATCGTCGAAGATCACCACGCGGTGCCATTCAGTGCGCTCGCGGCGCTCGCCGCTGCCCCGGTCGGTCCAGGATTCGGAGGTCGCGAGCGACAGATTCGCGACCCGGTTGCCGTTCTGCATGGTGCGGATTTCCGGGTCCCGGCCCAGATTGCCAATCAGAATCACCTTGTTGACGCTGCCCGACATGTCGCTTCCCTTTCTGGCCCCGCTCTCCCCGACGTCGGGGCACTCTACATGGCCTCTGCCGCGCCGCGCAACCGAAGCTGGCGGTGGCGCCGGGAAGCGATCATGATGCCCGACCGTCTGACAAAAGGGGGACCATGGCGATGCGGCTGGACGGATCATGTCATTGCGGGGCGGTGCGGTTCTCGCTCGATTCGGAGACGCCCTACCCGTTCATGCACTGCTACTGCTCGATCTGCCGCAAGACGGCGGGGGGCGGGGGATACGCCATCAACATCATGGGCAGGGCCGAGACCTTGCAGGTCCGGGGTGAGGACAAGCTGTCCGTCTACCAGGCCCGTATGGGAGACGAGCTCAGCCCCTGCCGGCGGCATTTCTGTCGGGTTTGCGGCAGCGCGCTGTGGATCTCGGATCCACGCTGGCCCGACTGGGTCTATCCCCAGGCCTCGGCCATCGATACGCCGCTGCCGCGGCCGCCGGAGCTGGTGCACCTCATGCTAAAGTTTGCGGCCCCCTGGGTGGAGGTCCCAGAGGGCCACGGTTCGGCTGTTTTTCAAGAGTATCCGGATATCTCGATCGAGGACTGGCACCGGCAGCGGGGGCTCCACGGAGACCCGTGAAATCCCTGGAGCCCCCGCCCCGGTGGGCTCAGTCCGCCTCGGCCAGCTGGGTGCTGGCAGGCGAGTTTGGGCGGGGGGTTAATCCGCCCAGACTGACCGAGGCGAGCTGCGCCTGGGTAACGCGGGCACCGGAGAGGTCGGCACTCAGCAGCACGGCGCCGTCGAGGAGCGCACCGGTCAAATCGGCCTGCGCCAGCTGGGCCCGCTCGAGATCCGCCTGACGGAGGTTGGCGAAATTGAGCTCGGTCGAGACCAGGTAGGTGCGGCGCAGGCGCGCACCCTCGAGCTTGGTGCCGTTCAGGATGGCACCGCTCAGGATGGCACCGGTAAGGTCGGCGTCCGTGAGATCCGCGCCGCTGAGATCGGCGCCCGCAAGGTTTGCCCCCTGGAGGTTGGCTCCCCGAAGATCGCTGTTGCGAAGGTCGGCCTCGACCAGATGCGCGCCGGACAGGTTGGCCTCGCGCAGGTTGGTGGCGCTGAGATCGGCCTTGGTCAGGCGGGCGCCCAAGAGCCAGCTCTCGCTGAGGTCGGCGCCGCGCAGGTCGGCTTCGCACAGATTGGCGTTAATCAAATTGGCCCCGGACAGCTCGGCCTTCCGCAGGTTGGCCTTGCTGAGATAGGTGTGATGCAGGTTGGCCTCGGCCAGCTGGGCCGCGCTCAGATCGCAGCCCGGGCACATCTGGGTGCGCTTGAGCTGGACCACGCTGTCTTCTTCGAATGCGTGTGCCTTGCCGGTGATCACCAGCAGGCCGAGCAAGAAGGCCGCGACCACCAGCAGGGTCATGGACGTCGAAACGAGGATGGTGGCGTGGACTGCGATCTGCCTGATCATTTTCAAACCTCCTACCTGGGGCCTCTTGGCGGGGTTCTGTCCTCGAACCCCTTGAAGTCACTAGGTTTTAAACTCGCCGATAAACGTCTCATCAAAATCGTGAGACATTTATACATGATTTGGCTCACAATTGTCAAGCGTTTTATCTAATTTTATTTAGTCACAACTTGTCCTTTATTTAAGCTGTATTTGATTTTAATTTAATGTAAATTTGTCTAAAATTTAAGTTAAACTTTAGCGACCTGGCGGGCGCGCCCTGCGGCGCCGTGCGGTCCCGCGGTCGCTGGGCCGCGAATCCGAGTCGCCTTCGCCGTCGCCGCCGCCTATATTGCGGGGAGAGGCCGCCAGGCTTCCCTGCCCGCCCCGCCCGATCGGATCTGGATGAGCGCGAAGAGCAAGCCGCGGCGCGCCAGAGCGCCGAAATCCGTGCCCCAGGACGCCGTGCCCGCCGTCGCCCAGCCGGCGGGCGGGCGGCCGATGATTCGCGTCCGCGGCGCGCGCGAGCACAATCTCAAGAGCATCAACGTGGATCTGCCGCGGGACAGCCTGGTGGTGATCACCGGGCTCTCTGGCTCGGGCAAGTCCTCGCTCGCCTTCGACACCATCTATGCCGAGGGCCAGCGCCGCTATGTCGAGAGCCTCTCGGCCTATGCCCGCCAGTTCCTGGAGCTGATGGAGAAGCCGGACGTGGACTCCATCGAGGGCCTGTCGCCGGCGATCTCGATCGAGCAGAAGACCACCTCCAAGAACCCGCGCTCGACCGTGGGCACGGTGACCGAGATCTACGACTATCTGCGGCTGCTTTACGCCCGCGTGGGCGTTCCCTATTCGCCGGCCACCGGGCTTCCGATCGAGAGCCAGACCGTCAGCCAGATGGTGGACATCGTCCTGGCCATGCCCGAGGGCACCCGG